>TBL_comb47_HYPODRAFT_10004341_pt1 | contig 16339 bp, 16 predicted proteins | sample TroBogypolimnion_40_FD_10682 | JGI IMG/M metagenome (IMG submission 10682)
TGTAATAGCTTCGACTTCTTCGTCGCCATCCAAGGGAACTCATCAAAAAACAAAACAACTTTTTTATCCTTGGGTATAGTCTCTACGGCGCGGGTCAATGATTCAAAGGCTTCTAGCCATTTCTTCGGCACCACTAATTGCGCCTCGTTATAAAATACTTTGCTTACTTGCTTAGTAAACTCTGTTAATTGTTCGCCAATAGTATGATCCTTAATGCCAGAAACATAGAAAAAAACGCAGTCTTCCCTATCGTTGAAAAACCTAGAGATCAAGAACGTCTTACCGATTCTTCTTCGACCAAAAACTGTAAGAAACTCTGATTTGAAAGACATTAGTGATGATTCTAACGTTTTTAGCTCTTCTTCTCGACCAATGGTTTTTTCTTTTGGTTCTTCTGGCATTTTTATTTCTTCTGTTTCTTCTAACATTGATAAACTCCTTTTTTTTGTTCTGCCGTTTATATATAATGTATACTGGGCCAGACAAATTGGTTTTTTTGTTTGTTATGCTTTATATAGTACACATATCGTAGATAAACGTCAATCATATAAGCACCGTCTAAATCACATATAATTGTCTATTTATATTGATTAGTGAGTTTGCAATAAAAAAATCGTTGTTGTATTCATTTTATAGAAAACATCACTATTGACATACAGTTGCATTTGTTATACTATTGTAACAATTTTAACAAAAAGTATAGAGAAACCGAAATGGAAAAAATTTTCACTCCAAGCAAAATATTAAAACTGTTCAGATCTGACAAAACAAAACACGCCCTATTTAAGTCAGAGGAAATAGGCGCAATCCCAAAAGCAGAAAGAATAAAATGGGGACAACACTTTGTAAGAGCCTGGCAAAAAAAAGACCTCCCGGCAATAGGTAAAGCATACGGATTTCTGTCAACCCCTTCTGCGCAAAGAGTAATAGCAGTATATACCGCAAAAGGCGGCGTTCTTAAAACAACTGTTTCATATAATCTAGCAAGAATGATTGCCTTAAATGGCATAAAAACACTGGTAATTGGATTAGACGTACAATGTTCAATAACAGATTTATTATCAACAGCACAACAAGAAGAAACTATAGAGGATATCCGTCCAATAAATGGGTTATATGAGGCTACAAAGCCACCGACTGAGGGCGGTGTAACTATTGATGAAATAATCAAAGCTAGTGACATCCCAACTCTTCATTATATTCCTGAAACAGTTAACCTGAACAAATTAGAACAAAAAATACGTGACGAAAAAAAACGAGAACACTTCTTGACCAGATTTATTACCGAATTAAAACAAAATTACGACGTTATTATTTTTGATAATTCTCCTAATTGGAATTTTTTAATCCAAAATTCCTTAGTTGCTGCAGATATAGTGATATCTCCTATGGGATGTGATATTGGAACTTACAGGGCGGTGAATCAAAATATACAGCTTATAAATGACTTTAAAAACGATATGGAATTAGATTGGAAAAATTTTATTATCATCCCTACCCTGCTTGAAAATACAAAACTCAGCCTTCAAATCGTCTCTCAATATAATACACTATACCCGGAGTTAATAACAAAAGCTTCTATTAGGCGCGCCGTAAAAGGTCAAGAAAGTTCTTTGCAAAATTGCAGCGTTATAGAATCAGATCCATCAAGCCCCCTAGCCAATGACTACTACGATGTTATAACTGAATTATGGACAAAAATAGGCAATTAAGCGTATGGCTGTAGATAATAAAACACTTCAAACTTTTTTCAATAGTCAAAAAAAACCAAAAATAGATGCTCTTCTATCCTTAAATACATCAAAAAAATCAAACTCGAATAAAAATAACCACAAAGCATCAACACAAATAGCAACCATAAATAACAAAACAATCCGCAAGGAAGTGATACCAAACAGATACCAAAGTGATACCAAAACCGATACCAAAGTGATACCAAACCCATACCAAACTGGTACCATAAATTTTTCAAACCGATACCAAAGTGATAACCAAAGTGATACCAAAATAGATACCAAAGTGATACCAAACCGATACCAAAGTGATACCAGAATTGGATTTTTTTCTTTAACCGGATTACAAAAAGAAATAGCCACTACAATATATAAATTGTGTCAAATATCGCGTGATAAAAAAACAGATGCGGTTTCGCTCTTACAGCTATCTAATCAATGCCAAAGCCCAGCTGGTGCTATAAAAATGGCTGTGAATCGATTGGTAGATAAGGGTATTTTATTAAGAGAAGGTTTCAAAAACGGCAGAGGAGGGTGGACGGTTTATTCTATACCTAATAATATATATCAAGAAATGTTTAACTTAGAAGCACAGGCAAAACTAATACCAAACCAGTACCAAAGTAATACCAAACTAGTAACCAAACTGATATCAGAAGTGATACCAGGCTCCTCTAGTAGTGGTGGTATTAATTATTTAAATACTACTACCATTGGCGAATCTGAAAATATAAAATCAAATAATTTAAGTGATGAATGGTTGGGGATAGACATCGAACCATTATCAAATATTGGCTTTACCAAAACCCACTTAGCACAAATAGCATCTCAAAACATATTATCCGCTGAATTGGTACAAGGCTCAATTTATGCTTTTGCCTTTGATTTACAAGGAAACAATAAAGCAAAAAGCATTAAGGGTGATCCTATAAATTTTTTTATGGGTATTCTTCGCAACGGCAAGCCGTATGCGCCGTCTAGTAACTACGAATCTCCGCAGGATAAAGCCATACGAATTTATCGAGAAAGAATGCGTGAAATAGAGCAGGGTAGGGCAGCCGCGGAAAAAGAAGCTATTAATCTAGCCTATAACGATTGGTTTGAGCAACTTACTGATGAAAAAAAGATAGAATTTTTACCAGAAATGCTTCGTCATAATACGAATAGCGAAAAACTAGGAAAAAGTAAAATACTAGAAAGCTCTGCGCGAAACAAGTTTGAAACGGAAATATGGCCTAGTAAAAAAATTGAGATACTCGAAAAAAACAATGTCGCCAATAAGGAGGTGATAGAAGAGAAAACATAGCAAATAAAGGAGTTTGAACAAGTTTTAAGTTTTAAAGGCGCGTCACCAAAGTGCGCAAACACGATGGCGACGCTAAACATATTCACCTGGATAAGAGGCAAACATGTCTAAAATTAGTTTAACTGCTGGGCGATCTCCTGGCAACAATAGTTACAACGATAAAGAGCGGTCAGAAACTCAAACTGGTGTTAATAGAAACAAAAACATTAGCTTTTTAACGGCGCAGCAAATGATTAATAAGTTTTTAACTTACGACAGGATAGTTACAAAAAAGGTAAAATGTTTGAAGTATACAAAAATAGAGTTGGCGGAGAAATTAAATCTTACTCCAAAATCTCTTGATAAATTGAAATTACCTTATTTTTATAGGAGCATGGCAAGTAGAATAACACTGCCATTGGTTCGCTTGTATTGTGCTACTGGGTGGGTAGAGGATGAGTGTAAAATAAAAAAATAAAATTTTTATTATTGGTGTTGATAGAGTTATAACTAGTGAATGCTATGATTAAGCTATAATTATAGTGCTTAATTGAGCTCGTTTTTTACTATACATAATAGAGAAGGGAGCGAGACAAAGAAAATACTAGCAAACAGCGTGTTATGACCATTTACAAAAAGAGGTGAAATGTGGAAATGCAAATAGGGTTTGATGATTTCGGAAAAGTTCGTGCTAATAATTTAAATTTTATAGACAAAACATTATTCATTAAAGAAATCTTAGATAACAAAGGGATAGAGGTGAGTGTAATTACACGTCCTAGGCGTTTTGGTAAAACTTTTAATTTATCGACGTTACATTATTTTTTAGCAGTCGAAGTAAACCAACAAAAAACCGAAAAATTATTTGATGGTCTTAAAATAGCGGCTGTAGACAACGGTTCCTATATGCAGTATCAGGGCAAAACCCCGGTGATTTTTGTAAGTTTTAAAGAAGCCAAAGACAAAACGTTTGCTGCTGCAATAATGAGTTTACGCGCCACTATACAAGAATTATTTCGTAATCATTCGTATTTACTGCTTTCAGATAAGTTACTGCAAACAGAGAAAAAACTTTTTACTGATTATTTTAGTGATGAAAGCTGTATGATTACAGATCTTAAAACAGCGTTGCGTTTTTTATCTGAGTTGCTATACAAGCACTTTAGTTGCCAGCCGTATATTTTAATTGATGAATACGACACACCAATTCAATCCGGATATTTATACAATTATTACGATGAGATAATAGACTTGATGCGCGGGATGTTCGGTGCTGCTTTAAAAACCAATCCATATCTTGCAAGAGCGGTGATAACCGGAATTTTACGCATTGCTAAAGAAAGCTTGTTTTCTGGGGTAAATAATCTTCAAGTATATTCAGTATTACAACCAGAATATAGCCAACATTTTGGCTTTACAGAAGAAGAGGTGAATAATATTCTGAAACAAGCCAATTTAATGGATAAAGGGGAGGATATTAAAAAATGGTACAACGGCTATGTTTTTGGTGGTACAACCGTTTATAATCCTTGGTCAATAGTAAACTGTTTAAAGAAGAACGGGTCATTACAACTCTATTGGGGAAATACAAGCGACAATGAATTAATTAAAACTTTAATTACAAAATCTAGTACAGAATTTAAAGAACAATTTGAATTATTGTTACAAGATAAAACCATTTCAAAACTCATCGATGAAAACATGGTGTTTGGTGATTTAAGAACAAATAGCCAAGCAGCTTGGAGTCTTCTATTAATGAGCGGTTATTTGAAGATTGTATCGTTTATACTTAACGAGAGAGGAAAGACTATTTGTGAATGTGCCATTCCAAATTGGGAAGTAAAAATTTTGTATTGCGATATTATCGAAAGTTGGCTTGGGAATGGCCATGGAATAGAGTGGTATCAAAGTTTTTTAAAATATTTATTAGAGGGAAATATTGAGAAATTTATTGAGAACTTTGGTCAAGTATTAGCCCAAACAATAAGTGTTCACGATGTTGCACATAATCCAGAGGCCTTTTATCACGGGTTTATGTTGGGTTTGGCAGCAGGGTTGGATCTCAAGCAATATGAATTTAAATCTAACCGTGAAAGTGGAGCAGGGCGTTATGACATTGTAATTATTCCAAGAGATATTTTAAAACCAGCAATAGTTTTAGAAATAAAAAGTATTGCTCCTGTTAAACTTTCGAAGCGAAAGCAGGAAGAGTTTTTAGATATAACTTTAACAAAAGAAGCCCAAAGAGCTTTAGAGCAAATTAATCGCAATAAATATACGATGGAGTTAGTGCAAAGAGGATTTACAAGCATTGTAAAAATCGGGCTAGCCTTTTGTGGCAAAGAATTTAGGGTTGCATCAGAAAGTAGTTGTAAACAGTAAAATGGAGGAGACATGAATTCTGTAATTGGTATGTTTTTGTAGGCGTAATTATTTTGCTAACTACACCTTGAGATTAAAGCCCAAATATACTATAAAACTAATTATAATACTAAAAAAAATATTAAGATTCAATTAATATTTTTTGGCCTAAATTTATATCTTTATCGATTCAAAAATGATAGTTTAAATAGTAATAGCAAAATAAAACTATAGCCTAGGTTAAAGTTTTTCTGTGCGTCACTAAGTAAATAAGCTTATACGTAAATTTTACTACAGATATAAGGAGGTTTATGAAGATACAAGAAATCAGGTTTGCGAAAAAAATTAAATTTTTAAAAATGATAACAACGATACTATTTTTGATTATATTGGGATGGTATGAATGTGTTTTTGCTGTACAGACCGTTATAATAAACCGAAATTGGTTAGGACATGATGAAAGAAATGAAATTTTCCCCGGGGAGGATCTCCATAGCAAAACATATGTGTGTGCTTTAAAAACCAGCTCATTTCATACTTATCTAGATCAACAAGCTATAGTGTTTTGCGGTATTAGAAAGATGTTGCAAACACGTGGCGAAGGGCAAGACATTAAACCTATTGTTTGCAATGAAAATGAACCGCTAATTCTAAAATTAACAGCTTTATCTGATAAAAGCAAAACTCCTACGCCAGGGCGGCGTGATACGTTATGGGCATTTCAGGTTACAATAACTTACGATAATATAAATGATAGCACTACACAATATTGTAATTCTCCTTTTGCATCAAGAAACCCCGTTTTAGAGGAAGCCTTAACCACACCACCCCGTGCGCCGTTCCCAGATATATTTACAGCTACTTCAGTAGTTGGTTCTGGTTCAACTATATTACCTTCTGCTCCTTCCATTATAGAACAAAATCAGTTGGCACAATTGCCACAAAGGGTCGAACAAGATGTTCAAGTAAGAAGAGAAGACTCTGCTCGAAAAGCTGAACAAGATGCTCAAGCAAGAGAAGACGCTGCTCGAAAAGCTGAACAAGATGCCCAGGCAAGAGAAGACGCTGCTCGAAAAGCTGAACAGGATGCCCAGGCAAGAGAAGAAGCTGCTCGAAAGGCTGAACAAAATGCTAAAGCAAGAGAAGAAGCTGCTCGAAAAGCTGAACAAGATGCCCAGGCAAGAGAAGAAGCTGCTCGTCAACCAATAGTACCTGGCATGCTGCAGCATAGTAATGGAACTTCTCACTTGCCGCTTCTACCAAGCCAACCAGGAGGACCGAACATAGCACCAGTTGCTGGAGCAACTTATAATTTCTGTCCCACCGATCATTGCTGCGATGGAATGAAAAATAAATGTGGTGGTAAATGCTCTATTATGTAGATGGTAAATAGCTCAGCTCCTAGATGTAGGAGAGCATTCAAAAGTAGGTGGTATTGAGATTATGCGTTGCTTTTCGGGTTCTGTTGCAAAAATAATTTTTTATACAATAATCTTAAAGGAGGATTAAAAGCATGAAAAATCTGACATCAATAGAAATAAATAATGTTTCTGGTGCTTTTTGGGAAGAAATTGGTCAAATAGCAGTGGAAATTATAAGCAAAAACCCTTTAGATGCCTTTCAAACTAAAGGTGTATGTCAATGTATGGATATATTAGAAAAAGTTATAAAAACTGATAAGGCCCTATATTCTAGTAGTTGTTTCAACTATTGTTGTAATCAACCAAATGCAAATTCAAACCTAGGTGGAAGTTGGAGTTTGGTGGGATCATCAAGGAAAGAACAAAATCAGAATGGCAAGTGTGTTGATAAAGAATTATAAATAACAAAATTTTGTGCTTATATTTGGTTATAAATCTTTTGCTTAAGCAGAAACTAAGATGTTAGTAATAAGAGGCTTCAGAATATTCGTTTAAAAACAAAAGAAAAATATTATGGTTTTTGGCTTTTTTTTGTAAAGTTTATTATTAAATTAATTAGTTTAAAAATGAGGATGGTACAATGTATCAGTTTTCAGAGTATGAAATATCTTTTGTTAGTGGAGGCGCCTCTAATTAAGATGCTTGTTGTATTTGCGCTAGTTATTGAGGTTGTATAGTTGTACCCAATAAATAAATGAAGGAGGGCATATGCTAGAATTAAAAAACAGCGAGCTTTTGGTAGTATATGGTGGTGATTGTACATGCAAACTCAACTCTTGGGGATTTGGAGGGTTTGAAGAATATGGAGATTGTGGTAATAAATGCGTTGCAACATCTGTATTAGTTCCTATGGGTATAGCTGCAGCTGGGGTAGGAGTTGGTATTGCTGTTTGTTGGTGGTATCCATCACCTTGCATCGCTATATCTAACAGAATAGCTAGTTCTATTGATGTATCTATGAAATTGGTGACATAACTATGATTAGAGCTGATTTTATGAAATATAGTTGTAGTAAAGCTATTAAAACCGACGCCGAGCCATGGAGAGCGAAGCGATGGAGTCCTATAGGAGTCTATCCAAAACCAATGTAATGGACTTGTATATTGAAAATTCCCATAAAACAATACAAATTGGGAAATAAGGATGGAGGAATCGAATATGGACCTGGTGACAAGCAACGTGGGTGAGCCATGATGGACTCCTTATACAAAAATAGCTATTTTTATAGGGTAATTTAAATAATGTTGCTAAAGCTTTTGGAGGTATTAAATATGGCCAAAAACTATAGATTTTGGCCTGGCAAAATGTTACACTAAAGCCCTTTGAAAAATAAGGTAATAATTTTATGAAATTTGGTAGGGTTTTTGGCCAGGGTCAATAGTGTGATAAAAGCAAAAAAGATTGAAAAAGTTGGGATTTATGCTAGAGTATCCACTGCCGATCAGCAGACTTTGCCAATGCAAATGCAGGCGTTAAAAAAATATGCCAAGCAAAGAAATTGGAAAGTTGCCATAGCAATAGAAGAAACTGGATCTGGCGCTGTTAATAATAGACCGCAGCGTGAATTGTTGCTTAAAGCTGCAAGACAACGAGAAATCGATAACATTATTGTTTGGCGATTAGATCGTTGGGGAAGATCGATAACTGATCTTCTAAATACTTTGGAAGAGTTATCAGTCCTTAAAGTAGGGTTTATATCTATTTCTGAAGCATTAGATTTAACTACCGCTACTGGTAAAGCAATGGCAGGATTATTAGCGGTTTTTGCTCAATTTGAAAGAGATTTGTTGCGTGAGAGAGTAAAAGCGGGGATTGCTCATGCCAAGCAGTTAGGTAAGCCACATGGGAGGCCTAAAACTGCGGCTCTCAAGCAAGGTTCAATCAGTAAGCTTTTTAAAAAAGGCTACAGTAAAGCAAAAATAGCTAGGGTATTAAATATTGGTAGAACTTCTGTGCGTAGATTACTAAAAGTCGTTTGTGCCAGCTGCTAATTGTAAATATAAAAAAGAATTTATTAAAGAAATTTACTATAGTTTTTTATATACTTAAGAATACAAAACAATTTTAGTTAAGTACATTTTTATAGTAACTTAAAAAAAGAGGAGGTATTTATGGTCAATAAAGCAATCAAAACCATTTTAAGTTTTATCTGTGTATTATTAATTTGCTTCCCTTGCGCTACACTGCTTGCAGATACAACACCTGAGCTAGCAATCGTAAAAGTCAATGATATTCTAATTTATATAACGCCAGCCAATCAGTTAATATCAGAAGCTAAAGAAAGAAATGTTCCTGTATCAGAAAAAATTTCGCCAGATGGTCACATTGATTATATTATTGGAGATAGTAAATTATCTACGGAATTATTGAGTTTATATAACAAAGCCATATCAAAATCTCAATTAAGTAAAGATGATGTAATAATTGAATATAACACTAAAGATAATGACAGTATAATAGAACTGATTCAAGTGAATAAAGTCAGATACTTGATAACAGGCGTTAGGTTTTTGAGGAAACAAAAATGAAGAAGAGCTATATTTTTTTTCTATTTAGTATTGTGATGCTATTTTCGGCGTGCATTGTTAAAGCGGAAAATCTGGTAGATGTTAATGACGATGAGGATATATACTTTTGTACAAAGGATTTGGATGTGCTAAATTTAGTTGCTACCGAAATTCCTGAAAATAATAACACAGATAAAGGTAGGTACTGTGCTACAAATAAACTCGATAGCGAACTTCTTACTAAATTTAGGCACTGTTTTTTAATGATTGCTAGAAAAATTAAGGGGAATGGTGATTTTTATTATTTAAAAAGTGATCAAGCTCCATTTGGATATGGTAGTGAAGATAGCGGATCGTCATCATCAAGCGGTAGCGAGAGTAGTGGGGTGTCGCCACCAAGCAAACAAGGGAAAGCTCGTGCTGAAATGATAAACCCAGGAACCGCCATAGCATGCGTGGCTGTGTTAGGTCAAGATGATATACGCAATAAGCCAGTTGAGGGCGAAGATAAGCCAATGTTTTATTGGTGGACAGTAATTCAAAATCATATGCATACTGATGCTAAGAATAAGTTATATGATACGTTTAATCACAACTGCTGCACGGTAGCTTCTGATGCTATAAAAAAAGCAAGCGGACATTTAGAAAATATCAATTTTGCAAGTTTTAACGAGGGATATGGAACAGTAGATAGAGAAGGAATATCACTTCTTAGGTTTTTAGGGCTTACTGCTAGTTTTTCATCAGAAGTTAGCAGTGCTAGCAGCAACAAATTATTTCATTTTATATTTAGAAGCGGTAGCATTAAAGGAAGTGAAATTTGTCGTGATTATAGCCACCACGACGTTACAAAGGCAGAAGCTCCACTCGCTAAGCCCGAGGTAAAAAATGAGGTTTTAGAATCTATTAACAATCCGAAAAAAAATAAACCGAAAGACGACTTATAACGACTTTGTTGCTTAAGGTCTGCAAGACATAATATTATTTTTTGTCGATTAGATCGTTTACTGGTAAAGCAATAGCGGGATTACTAAAGGTAAAAGCAGGATGACACTGTAGTGGTGTTTTTTTAACATTTACGTAAATTTTTAATACGTACACCCACCCCTTCCAGCATCGCTGAAATTTTTTTGTAACTTTTTTCTAAAAATCTTAAAGCTTGTTTATTTCGTCTGCACTCATTCCAGTGGCTTGCTGAATTGTTTCATTATTCATGCCAAGTTTCTTTAGATTTTTTGCAACTTCAATTTTACCTTCAATTACACCCGTTACTCTACCGTCTTCATAATTAGAAATTACCATACTTTTTTGATAAGATAAATTATCTATATATTTCTTATAGTCTTCTTTTTCCTTGGGATCTAACTTAAGTGAATCAAGTTTTTCTTTGGCTTCAATAAGACCTTTAGCACAAAAAGTATCTTTAATTTCTTCAGTTTTTAAAAAATAAATCCACTCATCTAGAGTATCTTTTGCTATTTCGTTAAATTGGTTCAACTTGATGAGGTAATACTCGGGGTAGATCTCACATACCTTATCTTTTTGAAAAACTCCTTTTTGTTTTTCTGTTAAAGCTAAGAGGTCATTGTTATGCATCCCAACAAAAGAGGTGGTCCCATGATAAATATAGTCATTACCATGACCTAAATCAAAATAAAGGATATTGATAGAATATACCTTTTTAATTTGGGAGTATGGCTCTCCTTCGCCTAAATATTCAGTTACAATTTTTGATGTACCAAATAACATCCGATAAAAATAATCGGTTTCGCTGTTTACCTGTACTTCTATTAGTACTCGTTCACCAGTTGTAAGTTCCGCTAGAATATCTACTCGGTTAAGTTTCCCATCTTTATCCTCTTTGTTGCTTTCGCTCTCAAGCAGGCTTAATATTTTTAGGTCTCGTTTTAAAAGCTCGCTCAAAAATCCTTCTAAAATACCAAAATTGGCTTTGCTTCTTAAAAGCCTTTTCATAGCCCAATCAAAGCGTATTAGTTGCCTCATAAAATGTTCACCATATATACAGCGTCAACAGGAATAATGGCCAAAAACTAGTATTTTTAGCCAGACTACAACTCAACACAATAAATACTTTCTAAAAATTACATCTTAGCATTAACTAAAATAATCTGAAAACATCGTACACTTATTTTTCTGGATAATCTACTATTTACCTCCGCCTTCATAGGCAACCCTAAATTCCTTACCAGAAAAAGCCAATCCTATCTTCACTATATTCACTATTCCCCTATGTACTAAATCAATTGTATATCGATTATTATCAATCTGCTTCAAGGCTTTTTGCGCCTCTTGTACTAAAAGAGTATCTACAACCTTAGCCAAAGTTCTTTTAGTAACTTTGGGCGGCATAATACTTTTCAACTCTAGAATAATTCCAATTTTTTTAATGTCTCGTGGAACTATAGCAATATCATAACGTCCCAAACCACTTTCTCTATTAGACCTAACTTCATATTGATTTTGGTCTATTCCTGCTGCTAAACCCAACATAAAGCCTTGGTAAAAAGCTTCTGGGTTATGTGCTGTATCATGAACACTTATTGTCCTAATTAAGATTTCGCCAAAATATTTTTCAAAACTATCTATATCTCCTTTTAATAAGCAAGACAAAAAGTTCTGATACCACATGATTCCATGACCATTTCCCAACCATTCTTCAATAATATTTCTATATAAAATCTTTACTTCTAAGTTTGGAATAGCACATTTACAAATAATCCTTCCCATATCAATATTCGTTGATATTGCTTTTAAATATCCACTCATTAATAATAAACTCCAAGCAGCCTCACTGTTATTTTCTAAATCACCAAATACCATGTTTTCATTTATGATTTTTTCAACAGTTTTATCCTGGAGCAATAGTTTAAATTGTTCTTTAAATTCAGGACTGGATTTAATCAACTGTTGTTTGATTAATAGATTATCGCTGGTATTTACCCAAAAGGCTTTGAATATTTTACAATTAATATAATTTACTATAGACCATGGGTTATAAACTGTAGCGTCGCCATAAACATAGCCATTGTACCACTTCTTTATTTCTACCTCCTGACTTTCTAAATTAGTTTGTACCAATATTTCATGTACCTCCTTTTCAGTAAAACCAAACTGTTGACTATATTGTGTCTGTAGCAAAGAATATACAGTTACATTATTCAACTCCGAAAATATGCTCTCTTTTGCTATTCGTAAAATACCAGTAACTATTGCTCGATCAAAATACGGATTGGTTTTTAATGCCGTCCCTAATATTCCCCTCATTAAACTTACAACTTCCTCATAATAATCTTTTACATAACCAGCCTGAATAGGAGTATCGTATTCATCTATCAATAACCATGGTTTTATACCATGATGCTTAAAAAGTATAAATGATAAAAAATATAATGAATTTTCAATTTTTGCTTGATCTGCCTTCTCGTCTACAATTAGCTGTAATATCTGTTTATCTTTTTCAGTTAATTTATCACTCTGTTTCAGATAACTATGCATATCAAAAATGTTAGCTATGAGAGAACATAATTTATTATAAGTTAATCCATAACTATCAGATTTTACTTCTTTAAAACTGATAAAAATCACCGGATATTTACCCTGATATTGCATATAACTACCATTATCCACTGTAGCTATTTTAAGATCATCAAACATCCCATTAGTTTTTATTTGATTTACTTCAGAAGCCAAAAAATAGCGCAACGTAGATAAGTTAAAAGTTTTCCCAAAGCGTCTAGGCCGGGTAATTATACTTACCTCATTACTTTCGTTATCTAAAACCTCTTTAATAAAAAGAGTTTTATCCACAAAAGCTAGGCCTTTGCTTCTTACTTTTCCAAAATCATCATAACCAATTTGTAGTTCCATATATCTCACTTTAATAAAGATTCTGCTTTATGATAACGCGCTATATCTAAACAATATTTATGATAGATAAATTCAGATGGAAACATTTGCTCAAACTCTTGGCGGTAACCATCATCAAGAATAACAAACCGCACAACATTAGAATGTGTCGTAATATATTCTTTAACTTGCAACGGATGCATACCAACAATCGTAGCGGTCATGTCAATTACAAAATTGTCTAATTCATGAATTTTGAACAAAAGTTTGAGCTGCTCGAGAGTTTTACTAAGTCGCCAATCAGAAGAAATAACTATTTTAGCTCCAGTAACATTACATAACTTCCTTAGCAGGTTTACTGATTCTTTGTCCCAATCGCAGCATACCGCTGCAACATCATATTTATCCAACGAGTTATATCCAGAATCGATTTCCGCCAAACAGGCACGTAAACAATCTAGAGAAGACATGGCTGCGCTATTATATTGGGCTGTAATCTCTTCTATTAACCGCGGTTGTTTTGCTCCATATGGTGTCTGAATCAAAATATTTTTTACATCAAAATTAGTAAAGCGAATCGCTGGATATTCAGGCTGTAATACTCCATCGATATCTAAAAAGATAATTTTCATAAAATTTAAATCCTTAGATCTAACCTTGCCGAAATCGTCTGAACCTACTTGCAGTTCCATGCTTCACCTTATTTTTTATTAGTTTATCTTACGTAAAGACATCGCTATTTATAAACCTCACAAGTTGCTTTATTAAATTTCATAATTGGATCTGACATAAATATTTTTGCCTCTAAAATTCCTACTATCACTGGTAAAAATATTAAACCTAAAACCATACAAATTATTCTTTTTTTATCGAGATCATAAAAATCTTGAAATTTATTTTCAGCTTTGTATATGAGTGCATGTCTCCCACAGCAACTTTACGCTGGCTACAGATTTTCAGTACTCGCTGCGCTCTGCTGAAAATCGCTAGCTACCGCGGGCTTTTCGCCATCGCTTCGCTCTCCTTGGCTCGGCGGTTGACAAAGAACACCTATTTAACCTCTAAGTTACTAAACAAAAAATATTCTCTATTCCTTTTGTTCATCAAATTTTTTCCTGATTTCTTCGTTACTCATTCCAGGATTTTGCTTTGCTATCCAAGCAAGTGATTTTTCTTCTGGCGGAAGATCGCCTCTCCCAATCTCTATCAGTCGAACTTGTTCTTTTTTAGATAATCTACCCCAAAGCTTATCTAAAAATACACCATTTTCATATGTCGAGACTTGTTCGCTAGTGAAATAAGAATCGGGTATATGGCGCCTAACCATTATAGTGGTATATGTTACGCATAAGAAAGTTAATACAAAAATAAGCACTAAAAAATGGGTTAACCATGGCCACGAATCATCTTCATTCGTATGTTTGCGTAAAACAGCTGTGCTTTTATCTATAACAAATTTAAATTCCTGAACTGAACTACCAACTTCTGCAGTTATGGAGTCTCGAACAGATTTCTTTACCTGTTCGTTTATCACATCCATTGTTTCTTTCATGGTTTCTGCAATATCTTGCCTTAAACAGGATTTAAGTTCGACAACCAGCGATGCTTCAGATTTCAATTCTTCTATAATTTTTCCCAAAGCTTCACCCTGTTTATTAACAGTTAACCTGTCGGCTGCAGAGCGATCATACAGACGTAAAAATTTACGGTATATTTCTTCAAGATCTTTGTTTTTCAAATCTGGTGCTTCTTGGTTATCTTTACCCATAAAACCTCTCTTCTCATTTTCTATAAAATCCTGTAAATTTAATTTTTTGTTTAGAATATTTAAAAGCTTCTCTACCATTAAGAACTGTTATCTTCAATAACCCCAATAACCTCTGCTCTCTTGCATAAAAACTGCACATGTTTTGCCATCAACATTCAAATTAACCGGCTTGGGCATTGCTAGCTTTACTACTAAAAAAGAAGCTACTACGGGAAGAAGTATAAACAATACAGCCATTTGCCATATTCTTTTCCGATCCAAATCATAAAAAAACTGAAATTTATCTTTTGCCCGCCTAACCGCTTCATCCAATTGGTAAACAGTGCCTTCCATATTGATTTTCAAGGCTCCCTTTATATCCTCACCAGCAGCGCGGGCTATAGCTTCCGATGCTTGCTCAATCTTGCGCGATAATATCTCAGCTATTTCGCCTCTCATCTTAGAAAAAGCAGCTATCTCAGTTTGTAGGGTTTTTACCGCATGTTTTATATCCACCCCTTCTTTGAGAATCACGTCTTTATCCTTCTCAAATCTATTACACAGCAGATTTAAGCGATACGTAGTCGCATCCATATTTGCTAATAACTCTTGTAGATCTTTTTCTTCTTTTTTAATTTTGGTACCAGTCATGGTTTTTCTCATTAACACTTATAAATCAGTGAGCAAAAAAATAATATAAAAAACTATAGTTCCATTTCAAAGCCTCGCTGCATCTCACGTTGTAGTTCAAGGGTTTTTTCCTGCTCTTTAAATTCATTCATTTCATCAAACAGCTCTCTATCATTTTCGTGCAGATAATTCATAACATGACTACTCTTGCAAATTTCATATGTGCATCTTTCCATTCGGTCTTTTGCCTCACTCGTACTAAATCTTGAGCCACCGTTTTCTTTAAGATCATGGTACCTCTCCTCGGCTTCATAATATCTATCCACAAGCTTCTCTGCTTGCCTTTCTTCTGGCGACATTTCATGCTTCCTTATCTCTTCTCGCTCCAACGCAGCATCTTCTGGGTGCTCACGTTCGAACTTTTTCCCAAAATCATTTAGTTCAATAGCTTCTTTGTTTGGCCGCTTATTGATATCAATTTCCTCTCGAAACTCCTCATAAGCTCTATCTGCCACATTGCGCCGCTCTGCGATATATTCTTCTCTAAATTCTTGCAGGGCTATGGATGTTGTCACCTCTTCTCGTGCTTCCGCTGCAAGATCAGGATGCTCGCGTTCAAACTTCTCTTGGAAAACCTTAAGATCAGCTAACGCATCCAGTGTGGGGTTGTTCATGGGAACAATAGAAATGCTGCATGAGATAGCATAATCCATTGATACATAAAGCAAAATAACCAAACATAAATTTTGCTTCAAAAAAGCAATTGTTTTAAAAAACAAATGATTACC
>TBL_comb47_HYPODRAFT_10004345_pt1 | contig 16320 bp, 10 predicted proteins | sample TroBogypolimnion_40_FD_10682 | JGI IMG/M metagenome (IMG submission 10682)
TGGCCCCGATGCCGCCGAGATAGGCGATTTCCCACCAGTCGGGCAGGCCATTGGAATCGGTATCCACGATGCGCGCCAGATTGAGCCGCCCGCCGCTGGCCACCTTGCCTGTTAGGGCGCTCACCGGGGTGACGTTGTGGATGACGCGGGCGACGCGTTGGACGGCGGTTTCCGCGGGGAAATTGCGCGCGGCAAAGGCCACGGCACCCGTCACGTACGGGGTGGCCATCGAGGTGCCGTCCTCGAATTCGTAAATCTCGGAGGCATTGGTGACGTTCGAAAGGCTGATGGAGGTGGGCAGCATGGCTTCCAGCGTCTGGCCGTCGGCCTGGGAAATTGCCACGCCCGGAATCCAGGTGCCGCCGCTGGCCGTGGGCAGGCCGGTGCCCAAGGTGCCATTGATGGTGCCGGTGGTGTTGTTATAGATGATGGCACCTTTGGCACCGGCCTTCATCGCGTTGGTCACCTTGGCGGCGAAGGTGAGCGTGCCACGTTGGATCAGGGCGATGTTGCCACTGACNGCCGCGGGGAAATCCCCCGGATTGCCCAGTCCGCAGTGATAGAGCGTGCCGGTCAGACCCGGCGTGAACCCGGCGAAGGTCAGCGGCGCGGCGGCGTAGCTCGTGGTCGAGTGGCTCACCGTGGAGGTGACCCCTCCGACGTAGTACCAGGTCGGGATGGTCGAGTAGATGTCAGCGCCGGGTGCCGCCAGATCGACCGTGCTGCCAAAGTTGGAAAACGAGGCGAGTTTGTCGTTTTCATCGCTGGCGGCGACGACGATCATGTTGGAAAGGCGATAGCTGGCGGGGTAGAACGGGGCGACGGAGTTGTCGGTGCCAGGGGTGCCGTTGCCTGCCGCAGCACAAAAGACGACGCCAACGTTGCCGGCGGCCAGGATGCCGTTGCTTTCCAAGGAGGAATAGGTGGGACCGCCGAATGAGGCGTTGATGGCCACGATGTTGACGCCGCGGTTTTTCATCAGCACCACATAATCAAGGGCGGCGAGTTCTGCCGCGGTATCGATGGAACTGCCGTCGGAGGAGACCTTGAGCATCATGATGTGGGCACTGAACGCCGTGCCGACGACCCCCGCGCCGTTGTTGGCAACGGCAGCGATGATGCCCGAAACATGCGTGCCGTGCAGGTCGGCATCCGAGGGATCGGCAACGCCATCGGCGAAATCATAACCATGGAGGTCATCGACTTTGCCGTTGTTGTCGTTGTCGATTCCGTCGCCGGCGATTTCTCCCGGATTGGTCCACAGGTTGGCGGCCAGATCCGGATGGTTCAGATCAATGCCGGTGTCGAGCACGGCAACGACCACTTCAGCCGTGCTGGGTTTGGCCAGGCCCCAGGCGTTGAGAAAACCGATGTCAACGCCCGCTGTGCCGGTGACCGAGCCGTTGGCACCATTGATCGTCTGGCCGGTGTTGCGCAGCGCCCATTGGTTGGAAAAACCCGGGTCATTGGGCACTGGCATGCTGTCGAAGTAGCGCAGGTAGTTGGGCTCGGCGAGTTCCACCTCGGGGTCAAGCCGCAGCTCGGCAAGCAGCTCGGCGGTGGATTGCGTGTTAGAGCGGACGTGGACGTGCTCCCTCTGCCGGTCGCGCGAGATGGAGTCGAAGGTTCTAACTGAAGTCAGGTGGTGGCGCGCGGTGGCCAAGGCGGCGTCTGGTGCCGTGGTACCCGGTTTGAAAATGACCAGTGCCTCGCCCTCGACGTAAGCCGCCCGCGCCGCAGATGTCGCCGCCGGTGTCGGAGCGGCCGCCGACGCATGAGGTGCCAGCAACCCCAGCGCAAGGGCCAGCCCGACGTGCGCAAGTAGGCGCGGCGACACTCGGTCGGCAGGGCGCAATGGGGTGGGTGGGTCGGAGGCAGCGGTCACGGGGCGCGGGCAAAGTCGTTGCAAATGCAGGATTGGGCAAGCGGATTTTTCACTTGTTGCTTGGTGGCGGGGCGGGCGAGTGTAGGGTCGTGAGCGAGCGATGACCGCACACAAGAAGCATTTGTTTTACACCGAGTTGGCGAAGCTGCTGGAAGCGGGCTTCGGGATTCGGCAGGCCGCGGCGGTGATGTTGGACACCCGTCTGCCGCGCGCGCAGGCGGTTATTTTGCGGGCGCTGGATCAGGGACTGGAGGACGGGCGCAGCATCACCGCGGCCTTTGGCTCTTCGGCGGCAGGCGTTTCGGACCTGGAACGCAGCATGATCGGCGCGGGCGAGCGCGGCGGGCGGCTGGCTGCCGCCTTCCAGCATCTGGCGGATTATTTCGGGATGTTGGCAGCCGTGCGGGCGGACGCGTTGAAGCGCCTGATCTATCCGATTTTCGTGCTCCACCTGGGCATCTTCCTGACGGTGCTGCCGCAGCCGCTGCGGACCGTTGAGACGGGCGCGGGCTCGTTTGGCGGGCGGTTGCTGCTGGCCCTGCTGGCGGCCTACGCTGCGGGTTTCATTCTGCTGACGCTGCTGCGGGCCTTGCTCAACGCCGCCCACAAGCAGGTGCTGCTCGATCGGCTGTTGAACCGCGTTCCGTTCGTTAGAAAGGCCCGTGGCAGCCTGGCGATGGCCCGTTTCACCAAGGTCTATCACATGGGCATCCTCGCTGGGCTCTCGATGGTCGAGACCGCCCAATCCGCCGCCAGGGCCGCCCACAGCGCCACCTTGGGCGAGGCGGGCCGCGCCCTGGCGGTGGCGGCCGGCGAGGGCCGCCAACTCGGTCCGCTGATGCTCGCCAGCCCGGCCTTTCCCAAGGCGTTTGCCCGATCCTACGCCACCGCCGAGCAATCCGGCACCTTGGACAAGGATTTGGAACGCTGGTCGGCGGTGTTCCAATCCGATGCCGCGCGCGCCGCCGCGGCCTTGGCCACCGTCATCACCGCGCTGTTGTATGCCTCCGTCCTGGCTTTCGTGGCCTGGGGCATCTGTAGTTTTTACCTCAGCTATTTCAACGCCTTGCAGCACATCGGCGAGCCATAGAACGCACAACAAGCGAAGCGAGGGAATGGCTGACGGTCGGCTCGCTTTGCTCGCCGCCCTCGCGGCTTGAGGATCGCGTCCGCTTGGTGACGGGCACGACCCTGCCAAATCTGCGCCTTTGCGCTTGCCGAGCCTTGCAGGGATGCTACGATCCGTGCCGCGCCGGGGCATCTCCGGGGCCTGTAGCTCAGCGGTTAGAGCAGGGGACTCATAATCCTGATAGGTCAAGTTCCAACATGTCGCAACATGTTGCATTTAAGCCGATTACAGAGTTGTAAACAATTCGAAAATCGGGAAAACATCCCCAAAAAGTATGCGTTTTCGTGCTTAGGTATGCACTGAGGTATGCACTGGGGATCATTTGGGACAGTTGGGCCAATCTAACGGGAATTTTCCCCCGCAGCATGCACTGTTGGATCAAGGGAGTTGTCCTTCATCCCTCTGTAGAAGCTGTTGGAGCATGGGGAAGCGTGATGCGAACCGCTTATTTCTCGGACAAATTCAATGGATTGAAATCGAGTGGATTGTGACTGTTCTGACCTTGCCTAAACCGAGAAAGGCATCTTTAAACCGGTATGCACGATCTAACAGGAGTATGCACATCGGTATGCATTGCCGACGCACCGCAAGTCCTTTTGCTGCAAAGGGTTAGCGACCTATTACCAAGGCAAGCCGAGTGATTGGCGGGTGCGTGCCATTAAGTCGACACGTTTCGCTTTGGCGTTTCTTTGGACGATCAGCCCGGCTTTCGGGCAGATGCCATTCTCGACGGCTCCGTCATTGAGGTGTTGAATGCCCCGCGACCTCCGCAGAACTCAGGGCCGCCCTGATGGAAGACGGCAGATTCACGGCTGGAAGTCCTGCTCTCAGAGGGATCCTGATACTGACTGAACCACAAATTTCCGGACAGCCCCTGGTGGAAAGATTGCCGATCTGAACCGTAGCATACTGCCTGAACCAATGGCTTGACCGCGGGTGCCGGGGCCGCTAGACGGGTCTCGCAATTCGTTCTCAATCCCGACTTATGCAACCCAAACCCGACGTTGTCCGACGTTTCAGCGAACTCTCCTGGCCTCATCTGCCAACGAACGAGGACGTGCTTCAAACGCTGGAGGATCGGCTCTGGAAAGCCGCCGCCTCCCGTCGGGGGGATGCCGTGATCTATTCTGAATGGGTTAGCGACCTTGAATTTGTGGTTCCCCAATATTTTGAAGGGTTGCCATTTACAATGAGCGTAGACGACTGGAAACCCGTGTATTCATACATCATCGGGACATCCTTGGCTGGCTCAATGCAAGGTCCTACGAAGCCCTTGGTGTTCTTGTCTGCGCCATGGCAATTAACAAGGAAACCAACCGCCCTGGAAAACGCTTTTTCGGCCTCTCCAAGGATGTAGGGCTTTTCAAAGGAAAGTCGGAAGATCAACAACTGACCTTCTGGGTGGAGCAAATGGAGATCGTCAAACAAATAGCCAAAGAAAACCGCTCGGTTAAAGGACCCGACTACGACTCCTTCGTCCGATTTGTGCGAGATGGTGAGCTCACGGTGAAGGATATCTACGTCCGAAAGCGGTGTGCGGAGCTCGCGGCAGCAGCCAGGAACGCACACCGGCGACCCGACGGGGCCCTTGCCTGCATTGTCTGCGGCTGGGCGAAGCCCGACGGCCCTATTGTTGGGGAGATCGTGCAGATGCATCACGTTGATCCGTTATCCAGCGCTCCGCCCGAGGGCCGGATTGTCGCGCTCTCGGATGCAAAACATCTCTTCATGCCGTTTTGTCCGACCTGCCACTCGATGGCCCACGCGAAATTAGGAGGTGGGGTTTTCACACCCGACGAACTGCAAGATTTTTGCAGATTGGATACGGCACGAACTGTTGCTTGCGATGGTCGCCGCGTCGGCTAATTGCCGAGTGAATCCGTGGTGGTGTAGGTGATGTTGTTCTTTTTCATAACAGTTGCCAAGCCCCGCCGGCAGGCCTCCTCTTGCAAAAGGGGAGGCCGGCGGTTTCAACCAATCTTGTCGGCTGGCTTGGCGAATCATTCGCCGCAGCGTGGGTATGGTCGTTGTCGGCATAAATCGAAGTGCGACTTGCGAATCAATGCGCGACGACCCGGCTTGGTCGGGGCCTGCCTGCAGACCGCCTAGTTGGCCCGAAAAGGCTGACGATTAGGCTCGACAACCTCGGATTCGCTGGTTGCACTGAATCGGTAACTCGCAATGACAGCTATTTCTCAGCAAGAGGCGCAACGTCTCCGCCTCAGCCGCCTCGTAGCGACGGTATTCGCCGTTGATTTTGGATCCTTGTGGTGGGTGCCGGACGGATTGTGGCTGAGGGAAATTCCTACTTTCCGGCCACGGCAGGACGGGGCCCACCCTGGACTCTGCATGAGAATTGGCTCTCCGGCCAGTATTTGTGACCCGTGGCCTTTGCTGCTCGGGAGGTCCTCAGATGGACCGCTGAAGGTGGTTGGAATGAGTTCGCGGGATCCGAAACGGATTGGCTATTTCGGCAGAGTCTTGCGACCCGGTTGGTTTGGCGCTCGGGATTTTGCGGGCCGGAAGGGAGCTGAGCCGGCTGACTCGATTCGCCGCAACCGTTTCAAGCCATCCTTGTCGGAAGACGAACAAATGGAACTGCAAAAGTTCCTTCAGGAGAAAGGCCTTTGGAACCAACCATGAGCACGGTCCAATCCAACATCACTGCACCCGAGCATTGGGCGGAGTGGTTCGAGAAATGCGCGCTCCTCAAGTGCGGTGACGATACAAGACAGTCACTTGGCATCTTTGCGCATGAGCGGTATAAACGATATTTTGGGATCGCGCTCCGTGAGCAAGGGCGGTCAGTGAACGAATTCCCTGTCGAGGTCAGTGATTTGCTTGATTCGCCTCAGCCCGGTGCGTGCTGGCTGGATTTGGAAGCATCTTATTGGCACCTACCGATGCGGGAGGGACGTGGTGACACGGACACTATTGGTCAGGCTGGTGCTAAGGTTTACAAGAAATTCCACTTGGAGATAGCCTCCACGTTGCCCAGCCCGGAAGAAAGCAGGAAGTATCTTGAAGCAAAATCCACTCAAAATTTGATTAGGAATCGCTGCCGCAGCATCATCAGCGAATCCATTTTCAGGTGCGGCGGACGGGTGGATGAATCTGGAATGAGTCAGGAAGATTCCATCCTGGAGGAATTGCAAGTAACGTCACAGCCTTCGTTGCTGGCATTTGAGGTGTATGAGATCGCCCATAAGATATTCGGCAGCCTGACGGCGGAGGTGAAGATCCTGATCCTCGCGGGTGAAAACAATGTTAACCTCGCCAATCCTGCCATTTCCGCCCGGCTGGAACTCAAGAAAACGATCCTCTATGAGCGACAGAACGCAGCCTGGAAGAGTCTCGGTCCGCTGTGTCGAAAGCACCAACTCTATCCCGAGGATATCCCGTTGGTGTGGGATAGTCTTCTCGGTCTCTTGACAGAATGGGCGCTTTCTCCGGAATGCGGCATCGGTGAGTGCCTTACGCGTGGTGAAGCCCTGACGTGATTTACTCTCATGGACCCTCAATTTCAGCCAGACGGCCTCCCGAAATACGAAACCCGGCATCGCCACCACGTCAATTGGTGCCGCGAATGGAAAATCGACGAGCTTTTTGCCACAGAAGACGATGACCCAGACGATGAGCCAGTCATTGCAGCCCCAGAGATTGAGGGGAAACCGGGCCGAAACCCACTCTTTTCCGCCCCGGCGTATGATTCGGACCCCGCCGGATTCGAACCTGGCTCAATTCGTTTGCTGAGCTATTCGGTCACGGGCAACTCGGGCCGGCCCACCTACATTCTTTTGCTTGGCGAATGGGACGCCGGTTGGAGTTGGTTCATGCCATTCTCCTCCTACACCGCGCCCGCCACCGATTGGGAACTTCAGAGTGCGCTGGAACCAGTTCCGTTGCAGGTCCTGCAGATATGGAACGCCCGTTCATGCCCGGATGAAATCCTCTCGCGGAGTTGGTATGTTACCACTTGCGGGGCTAATCTCTTGAAGGCGGCTCGGGCGTTCTATGCCCGGATGGTTTCCAGAGGAGAACCTTTGCCGCTTGATTTAGCTGGCAGGGTTGGAACTCGTGTTCTGGATCCAAGTGATATACGAATGGAATACCTCCAAGCAGAGTCGGGACGGCTTGACTACCTGACAGGATTGGCGCTCCAGCATGAAGAGATTGGATCTGCTAACGAACCCGACAACTTGGTTCCATATTTAGTTTCTTTGCCTGCGAAGGAGATTCGGCTGGTTTTGGCCGCCGCTACCGAATCACCGGATCGTGAACTGGCTTATTATATCTGGCAAGTCGTGGGGACCTCGATCCAGATTCGCCTGATAGAATTGAAGGAAGTCACTGGAGCATACACACTAACGATCGACGGCGATGCGGACGAATTGCTCGAAGGCGCAAAGGTATTCGACGGTCCTAAGGTTGTCCACGCGGAAATACACGCGGGTCAATCCGGGACCAAGGACAACCCACTTCGCATCAATCCTCAAAGTCTGGAAATTCAGTTGGCCGATGGGCAATTTCTGCGTCTTGAATATGTTGATGAATAGCCATGAGTTCCTCCACAAATGGTGTAATGGTCTCGTTGCATAAAAAAGTATGCGAGAGCAGGACCAACCTGCGACTGATGCGCCGGTGGGAGGTTGACGCCCTGCTCGAGTTTATCTGTTCGCCCCGGCGGTTCTCCGATCCGGACTTGGTCGCCAGCGTGGCTGCGGAGTGCGTGATCCGGGCCTGGCTTGGAAGAAGACCGTCGCCTTGGCCTGTGGGTATGGTTCCTGATGTCGTGGTGCCACAGTGGTTGGATGATGCATTGCGGAATTGGCTAAAAAGCAACCAATCCACCCGCCACATGATCCATGGGATTTCCACGCCGGATCCCCAGGGAGCGGGAAGCGTTCTCCTGTTTCACCTTGATCGATGTTTGGCCATCTGGGGGAAAGCGGACGGCTTTCTTCCGCTGGTGCTGAGAGATGCCGGCACACATATTGAACAAGAGGCGATTGCTGTTCCGTTCGTTTTAAGCGCACGCCATCGCAGGGAGGATCCGTTTGTAGTCACCACCGACGGACCACCCGAGGAGGTTCGTGGCTTACGTCCTGCATGGGACGAGGCATGGAATATTGCCTTTCGAGCGGGATGGGTTTCTGACGGTGATCTGTTGCAAGTCTGTTTGCTCAACCTCACACAGAAGGTTGCCGACTTGCCAGTGGGATCCAGTGCGACCTTGCCGTTTTTGTTGGCGATGTACTTTCATCAACATGGAATGTCTCTTGGTGCGTTTGACTGGGCCGCATCCGGTTCCTTCGATGAATCTACACAAATGCCGACGACGGGTTCGGGACGAGATGCAGAATGGAATGCCAAGGTCGCCCTCATCAATGAATTGGGATTACCGGAGGACAGATGCCTCCTACCGGATGGGTCATGGAAACACGCAACCGTGACGCCGGAAGCCAGAATCAATGCATTCGCCAGTCGTTTTCGGCAGGTTTGTGATGGGCCCGGCGTGAAAAAAGTTGCCAATGAGCTGCGTGGTATCTCGTCAGCCATGCGGCACGGTCGGCCTGACTGTCAGGTTCTTGCCGCGAAGCTTGATCTTCAGCTACGGGTGATTTCAGAGGCAACCGGGTTCCGCTGGAATAAACTGCGATGCACTGCCGTAAGATTAGGGGCCGATCTACAGGAGCGCATCCGGAGAGAGGAGGCACTCGAAGCCGCCATCGATAATTGGCACAGGCTTCTGCGGAAGGAATGGGCCGACCCGCTTGCCAACTTCATCCCGCTTGATGCTTGGGAGTATCAAGAGAGTCGAACCAGTGAGGAGCCAACGCCCGGCAAGTCTTCCGTGAATGAAGTCTGCGACCCTCTTCCCGACTTTCTCCGCGAGACCTATCTCGACTTCATCAAGCCGGACGGCCATGTCCCGATGGGCCGTCGGAGGGCAGGCGCACTGGATTTATTGTCCTCTCCACCCCGGACGGGCGGTCTCTTTGCGCTCCTCGAGCAAGAGCCTCACACCGTTGTTCTTGGGGAACCCGGAGGTGGCAAGACCACCTGCCTTAAATGGATGGCGCTGGTGGGGGCCAGGAATTACAAACCCGGCGGAGAGGTTACTCTCTTTGTTCCCCTTGTCAAATGGGGGAAAGCGGGTGGGCTCTGGTCCCTGATTCAGTCCATAGGTTTTTCTCCGAGCCAAGTTGAGCGTCTCATTTCCAGCAAACGCTGCCGCATCCTTCTGGACGCCCTCAACGAGTGCCCCGACGCGTTGCGTGCTGCCGCCGTCCGGGAGATCAGCGAATTCCTGCGGACCTATCCCGACTTGCCGGTCGTCATTAGCGCCCGCATTCCTGACACCACCCGCCCGTTCGACCTGCCCAGCTTCTACGTCGGCAACCTCTCGGACGACCAGCGCCGGGCCTTGCTGCGCGCCTGCCTAGGTGATGAGGCCAAAGCCGATGCTCTGCTGGCAAATCTGGAGGCGCAGCCCTGGGGTGAGTTTCTAGCCTCCACCCCCATGCGCTTGCGCATGTTGGCCCAAGTGGCGGAAACCGCCGATGAACTTCCCACGGGCGTTGCCGCCCTTTACCGCTGCTGGATCGACCATTGGTATGGGCGGGAAGAAGCCAAAGAAGAGACTGCCGGCAATGTTCTCGCTTGGAGTTTGGCGGAAGTCACGAAGGCTCTCGCCGCCCTTGCTTTTACGGCCCGGCGCGCTGGCAAGCACCTGTTCAACGACGATCTCGCCCTTGGTGTCTTGGTTAACACCGTTCGTGATCCCCACGGTTTTCTGCAATGGCTCTCCAACGGGCTTTTCCTGCTTCGTGAGGAGAGGCACCTTGAGTTCCCGCACGAGACCTTCCATGAGTATTTCTGCGCCGAGGCCCTCCTCGCCGAACCTGGAGCACTGAAGGATTGCTGCACTCAAGACTATGGCACCTGGGGAATGCCCATCGCTTATGTGGCGGAGTTGCAGGACCCACTGCCGAAGGATCTCATGGCGGCTGTATGGCGTATTTCGCCTTGGATGGGGGCTGCCTTGGCCACCAACGCCTACGAAATCCCGGATTTACCGGCGCGGCTGAAGCCACTCATTCTCTGGGCAGTCACCGGCGAGCGGCCTCATGTGCCTTCCGGGGTTTTTGATTATGACCCTTTGTGGTATCGCCGTGACGCACCGTTGTCTCACATCGTTCACTCTTCATCTTCGCGAAAGGAGCGATGGGAGCGTTTTGAGGTTTCTTGCCTGAAGGAATGCAGGCTAGGGGGGGAGTTTTGGGAGATTTCTCGTCGGTCGCTGACCCTTCCAAAACGATGGTCGAAACAGCAACTCAAAGATAATGGAATACCTTATCAAAAATGGGTGCAGAAATGCACGCTGTCTGACGCGGCAGAGTTGATCGATGCCAGAGTCCTTGAGCCCGAAGATTTTGCCGTACGCAGAGCCGAATGGATAGCCACAACCACGCCGGGCGATGCGGCTTCGTTGATCAATGCCGGCGTCCTTGAACGCGACGATTTGGCCACGCGCAGGACCGAATGGATAGCCACAGGCACGCCGGGCGATGCTGCTCGGTTGATCGAAGCCGGACTCCTTGCCGTCGAGAATTTCGCCTCGCGCAAGGCTGGGTGGATAACCACAGCAAAGCCAGGCGAAGTGGTGACATTGATCAAGGCTGGGCTCCTTGCGCCCGAGAATTTCGCCGCGCACAGGGCCAAGTGGATAGCCACAGCCACGCCGATCAGTGCGGCTTGGTCGATCAATACCGGACTCCTTTCGGCCACGGATTTTGCGACGCGCATAGCCGAGTGGATAGCCACAGCGGAGCCGAACGAATTGATGACATTGATCAAAGCCGGAGTCCTTGAGCGCAAGTGTCTCGCCACGCGCAAGGCCAAGTGGATAGCCACAGCCACACCGTACTATGCGGCCTGGCTGATCGGTACCGGACTCCTTTCGGCCAAGGATTTCGCGACGCGCAAGGCTGAGTGGATAGCCACAGCCGATCCTGAATCGACAGCGAGGCTTTATAAAAGTGGATTATTCACGATAAAGGATTTTGCCGCATGGAAGGCCGAGTGGTTAGCTGGGGTTAAGCCCCGGGATGTAGGAGATTACGACATCGAAATGGGATTCCTTTCGCTTGAGGATTTTGCCTCGCGCAAGGCCGAGTGGATAGCCACAGCCTCGCCAGGTGAAGCTACTCATTTGATCCAGGCCGGAATCCTTGAACCCGAGGATTTCGCCACTCGCATAGTCGAGTGGATAACGACAGCCACGCCGGGCGATGTGGCTTCGTTGATCGATGCCGGAGTACTTACACGCGAGGAACGCGGCGCGCACGAGGCTGAGTGGATAGCCACAGCAGAACCGGGCGAAGCTGCTCGGTTGATCGAAGCCGGACTCCTTGACGTCGAGGATTTTGCCTCACGCGAGGTTGAATGGATAGCCACAGCAGAACCAGGCGAAGTAGTGACACTGATCAAGGCTGGAATCCTTGCGGCCGAGGATTTCGGCTCACGCAAGGCCGAGTGGATAGCCACAACTACGCCGGGCGAAGCTACATATTTGATCCAGGCCGGAGTCCTTGCCCCCGAGGATTTCGCTATGCGCAGGGCTGAGTGGATAGCCGCAGCGGTGCCGGAGAATGCTGCCTGTTTGATCGATTCCGGAGTGTTTGCGACCAAGGATTTCGCCTCACACGAGGCCGAGTGGACGGCCACAGCGAGACCAAGCGAGGCGGTGACATTGATCAGAGCTGGACTCCTTTCAGCCACGGATTTCGCTACTCGCAGGGCAGAGTGGATAGCTTCAGCAACATTAGACGAGGCGTTTGAACTGCTCCATGCCGGGGTCCTTGCACCCGGGGACTTTGCCTCCCGCAAGGATGAGTTGATAGCCAATGCGGGACCGGATGAAGCCGTGGGGTGGAGTGAAAGTGGATTCGCCGGAATCACGCCATCTGATTTTGAACACCGAAAAGATGAACTATTCCGCATGGCAGGAAGGTTCACACGAGAGACGTTATGGGCAATGGGCCTACGGCCCCCCCGGAGAGCGTGAGAGATCGATCAATGACAACGAAGACAATCCCCCTCGATGTCAGAAGCCGGATAAGCTGCGTTGAACGAGGCCGCAATCGGCATCATCAATGGCGGCTGGGAGGATGTGGTTCCAAGTCTTCCTTTGACTGAAGCATTGCGACCGCCGCCTATATTGTGGAAGAACCGGAAACGACTCTTCACAAGAACGAGCCCTGTTTCCGTTTGGGCGCGATCCTTGGTCTTCTAAGGTTCAACTATCGGTGAAGTCCTGTAGTTACCGGACATCACAGATAATGCCGAGAGACGTGTGCGCCACAGTGCCAGGTGTCGAATTCCGCCTTGATCTCTGGTGGTCAGGGACTACTGTCGGTTCCTGGTAATAATGCGAGTGAGTCGCAATTAGGAGGGCCAATCACGAACGAAGAATTTTCACATTAGGTGTCAAAATCTTCGGAATGCTACGGAATCCCCCGCCTTGAGTGTGTGATGAAAACACACACACTCGCATCCTTGCCCGCCGCCGAAGTCGTGACATCTACAGCAATGTTGCCCGTTGGCACCGCCGAACCCCTCACTGCCGCCGTGTCCCCCATGAAGCCCCGCTCGAAATGGCGGCGGATCCTGCGGCTGACGCTGATTATGGCCGTTTTGCTGACTGCTTGGCTCACCAGGCATTTCCCATTCGTCACGAACACAAGTACCGCATCCGGTGGGTGGGTCGTGGACTGGAGCCAGCGGCTGGGCCGGATCCAGGCCGACCTGAAGAAAGCGAATAGCGGAGCGGCACAGGAGGAGGCGCAAGTGTGGCAGGATTTCGGCAAGCGCCTCGACGAGGTTCAGAAGCAAAACCGCAAGGAGACATCAAACGGTGTCGATTCGGCAGTGAGCAGCCTGGTACAAGCCGACCAGATTGGCTGGCTCGTCGCGGATTACGCCCAGGACAAGGTACTTGGAGGGGATCGTGCAAAGTCGCGGGTGGACAACTGTTCCAGTGCTTTCACCAAGTCCTTGAAGGATTCCGCAGTGAGGACGAGTGGTTTGGTTGACGGCCTGCAGCAGGAACTAACGGCCGTCAACAACCGCTACGCGATGGCTGTGGGTGAAATCATCGACCAACAAGGCCCATCGCTTCCTAAAGCCAACTTCGGGCACCTTGCAAAATTGCGTCAGCAGGTGCCGTTCAGAGTCTCCATCCATGTTGGCACCGCAGCGACGGCGACAACTTTCGAAATCGCCACGGCTCGCGCTACCAGGGAAGCGGTCGTCAAGGTTACGCAGTGGCTCGCCCGCAAGTTGGCACCGCAAATCGCCAAGGCTGCCGTCGGTGTTGGCGTTGCCGAGATACCCTTCGTTGACATCCTGACGGTGGGGCTGGCGGCGTGGACGGTCTATGACGTGGCTACCATGCCGGGCCAGATCCGCGAAGATGTTCGCAGCGAATTCCGAAATGCCGAGAGCGAACACCACCAAATGCTGGATGCCCAAGTGAAATCCGCTGTCGAGCAACTGTCAAAGCAATCGAGCAAGGCCCGCCAGACCCTGCACAACGTACTGCTAGCCTCCCTAAAGTAGGCATCCCTAAAGTAGCGTCCGAGCCATAACTCAAATCCCGTCGCCACCTAACATGCCAAACCAAGCCACCCAGACCTCCATGAAACCGACCCAGCTCCCCCACCACCCGCTTTCCATTCTTCGCCGCGGCCTGCGACTTGGAGCCATTGTCTGCGGGATGATCCTGGCCGCGATCTTGGCGGCTCCGCTGCAAGGAGGGGTCGCGGGTGAGATCATCGAACGGCTCATCCGCATCGGTGGACATACTGTCGAGGACGCCGGACGCGTCGCCGCACGGGAGGCCCTTGAAAAGGGCATGCTAAAACACGGCGACGGGGTGGTCGAGTTGACTGAACGGGGGGGCTTCGGACTTGCGGAAGCCGCAGCCCGCCACGGCGACGACGTCTGGCGCCTGGCCCGCCTCTGCCCGGAAGCTCCCCGGGCCTTGGTCGGGCGTGCGGAATCATTGCTTGCGGTCGCTAGCCGATGGGGCGATGACGCAGTCAGGCTTGAGGTCCGTGCGCCAGCATGCAGCGAGGTTCTGGCCGGCAGCTTGTCAAAGCGGAGCCTGGCCAAACTGGCGGACAAGGCATCCGTGCCGGAAATTCAGCGATTCGCCGCCATGGCCGCCCACGGATCGCCGAGGGAGTTGGAAGCCGCAGTAACCGTTTGGAATCGATCAGGGGGGCAGATGCTGCAATACCTGACTCCGGTGCGTATCGCCAGCCTTGGCTTTGCCGGGGCATTGATCACTGCGGCATGGGGCGCACCCGAAGCAATGATCGGATTAGCAGAAGTCGCCCTCAAGGGATTCCTGGGTCCGTTGGTCACCATCTGCTCTTGGCTGCTGGCCCTATTGGTTTTCACGTATCTCAGAAGTCCGCTGCTGTGGCTGGCAACGCGCAGCGTCAAACTTGGCCGGGCTATGTGGCGAAACATCTGCGAGAACGGATGCACCACCGCTACACCGCCGAACGAGTCGTGCGATTCCCCAGGGCATTGAACTGATCGATCCGAAGCATCACTCCGCCAATCTCATGAACAACGATCCCGACATCCAAGACGCAAAACTCAAGAATCACTCCCAAATGCTCACCATTCCCGAAGCAGTCAACTATCACCTGAACAAGAACTGTAACTTTCGTTGTCGCGGTTGTTACGCGGTTTTTAATGACGAGCCCACCTCGCACGGGGTGATGCTACCGCGTGACAAGATGTTCGAAGTGGTGAGCGCGGTGGCAGCGGTTCCACTGCCGGAGGGGAAAACCCTGCGCAAGCTCACCTTCGCGGGTGGAGAGCCAACCCTATGCCCGTGGCTGCCTGAGTTGATCGCCCATGCCAAAGCCCTGGGACTTGTGACGATGCTGGTGACCAACGGATTACGCTGCACCAGGGAATACCTCGCGAGGATTGCTCCAGCACTCGACTGGCTAACGCTGAGCGTCGATAGCTTGGCTCAGCAAACCAACATCATGATTGGTCGCTGCGATGGTCGCGGCATGCCTCTTGATTCTACCACCTATGCGACCATCCTTGCAGATGCGCAGGAACTCGGAATCCGCACCAAGGTAAATACGGTTGTCAATAGCGTTAACCAGCACGAAGACCTGTCGCAGTTCCTCGCGTGCAGCGGAATCGTTCGTTGGAAAGTTCTCCAGGTGATGGCAGTTGCCGGGCAGAACGACGAGCATATAACGGAGCTGGCAGTTAGTCGCGCAGAGTTCGACACGTTTGTAGCTCGCCACTCTGGACTATCCGCCAACGGCATTCGAATTGTGCCTGAGCCGGTTGAAAGCATTCGCGGAAGTTATGCCATGATCGATCGTTTCGGACGATTCTTTGATAGCCGCACGGGAACACACAGCTACAGTGATTCCATACTTGACGTTGGGGTAATACCTGCGTTTTCCCAAATTTTGTTCGATCGCGAAGCCTTCGAAAAACGAGGTGGTAGCTACGATTTCGTTAATCAAACCACAGGTGGACAGATTCCGAGAGTCGACTCAATCCCGGCTTGAAATGATAGAATCAACCGTCCAATCCCATCCAATAACACATCATAAACAAATCAAACCGATATCAAAGACAATTAGCCAGGGAGCTTCACCCGCGCTACTGCGCCCATTGCGGCTTTGCGCTTCCGGCCCCTCAGCAGGCGCAACAGGCACAATACAGAATTTGTCCGGGTTGCCGGAATCCGATCCAGTGGGGTACGCATCAGTGGGCAAATATTCTGGTGGATGATCAGGGAGTGACTTTCGCAGATAAATCAAGTCCAGGCTGTTTCCCGGCAGAAAAGCCTGTGCAAAAATGCATGGAATCTCTGGCCCGCACACCTGGTGGAATAGTTATTAAAGGAATTGCACTAGCCACTCTAGGTTATGGTCTGATATTGGCTGCGGTTCCACTTGCAAGTGCCGGGGCGGCCATTGCAGCGACCGGCGCTGCAATAGTCCAGACGGCCGTGATTGGGGAAGTCGTAATGGGAATTGTCGTAGCACTTGCGGGAGATGGGGAGTAAGCGTAGTCCAAAGCGCCATTGCATAGTCGTTGCACCGGCGGATTCATAGCGGTCATATTAGCCGCATCTATGACCGCTATGCGATCAGGCTACCATACGAAGCGGCTTGCCGCTGCGTGCCTTGAGCCAGTTGGCCGGGATGAGGCTGGCGGCCTCGCTGGCTTTCATGGCCGGCAGGCGGGT
>TBL_comb47_HYPODRAFT_10004349_pt1 | contig 16307 bp, 14 predicted proteins | sample TroBogypolimnion_40_FD_10682 | JGI IMG/M metagenome (IMG submission 10682)
AGACGATATAATTGTAGATTTGTTAGATAACAAGTTCATTAATTTAAAAATAAAGGCAATAAAGGACAATGCACCAAAAACATTAGACTTTCAGGATTTAACATTTGTCAAATACATTACTTCATTAAATTTAAAGGATTATTTAATTTATGATACTCATGATTTTTACTCAAAATATGTAGGACATTTAAGTAATTTAGCGGCGATACGTCAAAAGACAATAGCACAAACAGTAAAGGAATTTGTTTCCGCGGATCTTTTTTCAAAAAGGACAACCATAATTCAACTATTAATAAAGTCAGACAAATATGATAATCAATATTTAGCTTATTTGTTATACGATTTACTGTCAAATGATACAAATGGCTCAATTGATACTGCGGAGCAGATATTACTGTTTGACAGTTTTCCTTGGTCAATAAAACAATATTTTAAAGATGCAATGAAAAAAACAGTTCAATATACAAATGAACTAACAAATTTTGATAGCCAGAAGATCCCTTTAGAGCAGCAAATTTGTTTACTAAAGGCACCAGATACAGTGAAAGAAAAGGCGATGCAAAAGCTGAAGGAAGTAAAGGCAAAAACAGAAGATACAGGATCAAAAGCTCGTCAATATTTGGATGGACTGCTTAAGATCCCGTTTTGCATTTATAAGCGTGAACCTATTCTGAATTTGATGAATGAAATCAAGGCGGATTTCAAAAACATGATGCTAACGACAACGACGACAACGACAACAACATTAAACATTGATAAAAAGGAAAATTACTCCAGTTTAGAGATATTAAAGCATTTACAAACTTTAAAAGCTGCAAAAGATGTAGCTATAACAGATACACTAGATATAAATACAACTCTCAATGTGAACATGTTACAAAATCAATCTAAAAATGAATTGATTACATATATTTTAAAGATAAATGAACTAATTATTAAACACAAACTAACAACCAAGGGGTTAAAGAAGCTCACATATTCAAATAAGACAAGAGGCGACTTGATAAACTTATTAACCATTTTTTTTACAACAAATACGACAACAAATACGAATATAGTATTTAATAAAGAACTTAAAGAGATTTTCGCCTTTATTAAATCAACCACTGATCCCCTTTTAATAAAAGACATCAATCAAATAAATAAAATAGAAGACAAGTTCAAAAAGATTAACACTTATATGAATAACGTAACATCTACTCTAGATAACGCGGTTCATTCACATGAAAAGGCGAAAAAACAAGTTGAGAGAATTGTCGCACAATGGATTGCAGGAAACAACAACACCGGTTATGTTCTGGGATTTGAAGGCGCACCCGGAATTGGCAAGACCACATTAGCAAAAGGGCTATCTAACTGTTTAAAAGACGATGAAGGCAATAGTAGACCATTTTCACTAATCGCCATTGGAGGCGACGCAAATTCATCCAGTCTTGTAGGTCACTCATACACCTATGTCGGCTCCACATGGGGACAAATTGTGCAAATACTCATGGATAAAAAATGCATGAACCCAATTATTTTGATTGACGAAGTAGATAAAATTAGTCGCACTGAACATGGTAAGGAAATTATCGGAATTCTAACGCATTTGTTAGATACAACACAAAATGAGAGTTTCCAGGATAAATATTTCTCAGGCATTGATTTAGACTTGTCTAAAGTGTTATTCATTTTGTCCTACAATGATGTAGAGGCAATTGATAAGATTTTGTTAGATAGAGTGCATCGTATTAAGTTTGATAATTTATCAATAGAAGACAAGATTGAGATTTCAAATAAACATTTGCTGCCGGACATTTACAAGAAAGTAGGGCTAGATGGAATGATTGAAATAACTCATGATACGCTGAAATTCATCATTGAGGAATATACTTTGGAGCCAGGTGTTAGGAAGCTGAAGGAGAAACTATACGAAATTGTTGGCGAAATCAACTTGGACATCATGAAGTCTACGACAAGTTTTTTAAATGATTTGCCTATCATTGTTACGATTGATGATGTCAAAAATAAGTATTTTAAAGATAGACGCGAAATAAAGGTACAGTCTATTGCCTCAGAAAGCAGAATAGGTTCAATTAATTGCTTGTATGCGACCAGTTTAGGATCCGCTGGAATACTGGCAGCTAGCGCTAAATTTTTTCCGGCGACTAAATTTATGGAGTTGAGACTGACCGGCTTATTAGATCAAATGATGCAGGAGTCGTTCCAAATTTCGCTTACTTTGGCATACAATATGTTGCCATCTGAAAGACAGAAAGAGCTGCAAATTTGCCATGCAAAATCGGGCATTCACTTGCATATGGGTGATGGATCTGTGTCAAAGAGCGGCACTAGTGCTGGAATAGCGATAACCTTATTAATGTATAGTCTGCTAAGTGGGAAAAAGATTAAGAATACTTTTGCGGTCACTGGAGAGGCCGCGGATCTAAATGGCAAAGTGGGCGAAATTGGTGCTCTAAACTATAAATTTAAAGGCGGAATAAAAGCCGGTGTAAAGAGTTTCATATTTCCTAAGGAAAACGCAAAAGATTATGAAGAATTCATGAAAAAATACGGATCAACCTCATTAGTAGAGGGAATTAGCTTTCATCAAGTGGATCATATTGACGAGGCAATTGCACTAATTATGGAATAACTTTACAAAGTTTGTTAGTTTGTTAAGAACAAGTTATAAGAATTATATTATACTTTACATAAAAATATAATATAATAAAAATATATATGTCTTCTACTGCTTCAAATATAAACGCAATAGTTGGTGGATCCGCTGTTTCATTACTACAAGCAGTATCATTTTACTCTCCATTACTAACAATGATTTCCATTTTAATATTTTCGGTATTTTCTTCCGCCTTAAATAAAGGACTATTTTATATCGCTTCTGTATTTTTTGTAACTGCCATTAGAATAGCATTTTTATACTTTTTTGCCCCTAATAAAGGGGCACTTAGAGGAACTATATGCGATACTGGAACTATTATGCCATATACTGGATACACATATAGCACCTTTTTATTAACATTTACATTATCATATTTTGTTACTCCAATGATTATACTTACTTCAGTGAATGGAACTAACATGGTAAACTATGGTGTTGTGGCATTTTTTGCAGCCTATATTATTTTTGATGTGGGAATTAAACTATCAACCTCATGTGTTAACTTGGATATTTCTCTTCTAGGAGACTTTTTAGTTGGCGGCTTATTTGGAGCATTAACTGCTGGACTATTGTTTTATTCTGATAAAATTTCGCTTCTTTTTATTAATGAACTTAATAGTAACAAAGAGGTCTGCACTGTGCCTTCCAAGCAACAGTTCCGATGTAGTTTGTACCGAAATGGAACGATAGTAGGCTCATCAGTTAGCGCATAAAATTTTATTTTCGTGACTGCATTTATAATATATATTAAAACAACTTAAAGACAATCCGACTAATATATGTATAACCAACAATGACTTCAATCGCCGACGAAAATAACATTTCTATTTTATCATCTGATCCTGATAAAATAGAAAAATATAAAGACCTTTTACAAAAGGTTATTCCCTTTACAAAATCATTGATAAACCCGGAAAAACAAGCCGCATATGATTTCAATATTTTACTGAAATCCGCTATTAATGAAACTAACAATGCAGTGTTTTTGTATTTGAATGATGCACTAGAACATTTAATTAATTATTTTTCAAAAGAACTTGACAATTTACTTACTGGAAAAGTTGACTGGGAACAGGCGTATAACGGCGGCTACGAATTATTACACGATTTAGCATGCGTTATTACTCAGACACTTTTTCATAAGAGAAAAATGCCTGAGTTCCGAGCATTCTGTCTACAAGTTTAACAGGCACAAGTTTAACACTTCTAATTATTATATCATGTTTTTATTTAATCTCTTATATTGCAAAACTTATTTTTATCCTTATATTATATGTCTAAATACGATGAAGTTCTGAAAATATGGATCCCAAGAGATCTAGTTCCAAATTCTAGAACAATGGATATCGCCAACACATTGCAATCTGATTTTAATGCCTTACGCATTAGTAATGATGAATATAACAATAATTTTGAAGAATATTATAATCAACATATTCGGCAAGGTGAAACTATTATTAATACATTTTGTTACAAAGACGGAGAAGGAATTAATGTTGGATATTTAATTGATAATGCTAACAAACGCCAGTATATTACTTTATTGTCTTTAGACGTAAATCCTCATAATGAGGCGGATTTTAAAGTAAATGCACTCATGGTTTGTAAATGGTCTCCAACTGCAAATGCGGCTAAAATACAAGCCTTCTGCGGAAATCAAAAAACCCCGAAAAAAGGAGCTGCTACACAATTAATGAATACTCTTAAAAAAGCACTCACTAAAATGAATATTAATGATATTTATTTAAATCCTATTCCAAGTGCTGTCGCTTATTATCAAAAACAAGATTTTAGAAATACAAATAATCCTGGCAAAAAGGTGCATGATTCATCTAGTCCTAAGCCAAAGAGCGAATCTAAGCCAAAGAGCGAATCTAAGCCAAAGAGCGAATCTAAGCCAAAGAGCAAGAGCAAGAGCCCGTCTAAGAGCAAAAGTCCATCTAAGCTAGTGTCTGGATCTAAGAGCAAGAAAAAGACTGCTGCTGCTGCTGTTGCTAAACAAGCAACAATGACTATAAACTTACGAGCTAGACGCAACTGGAAAAAAACAAAAATGAAATTTAAATCCATTCATGCCTTAACCCAAAAAATACATGGCACTCAGTACGTTTCACCACCTCCAAAAAAAATGCAAGTCATTTTAAAAAAAATAGATAAAATTATTGATGATCTTCCATCAAGACACAGAGATATGGCTGAATGCAAAGACATATACAGATTATTAGAAGATATTGGAATTAAACAGGACGAATTATCATCTAAAGAAGAACGCATAATTGACGATTATTTAGGTGATAAATTTCAAATCTATTAATTCAAATTAATATATTATATTAATTTGAACTTAAAGACAAAATAGAAGCCATCTAAGAATCAAAAGCCCCGATATTCGTCATCAACCATCCCTTTAACGACGCCAATTGTCGCCCTCTATGAAACGACTCCGTCAGCAGTTTCATATTCCCATGTGTATTAAAATTTCTGGCAAAATAATTAAATGTATCCGCTACATTTTTTGTCTTGTAGTAACCCAAATTATCATATCTAAATGGTCCTAAATTTTTCCTCTTATTTACACTATTATGAAACACAAATAATAAATTAATTAAATCTGTCTTACACTTTATATTCCCGACTTTCACTTTTGACCAAAATGCCTTTGCATGTTCCGCACAATCAGGACAAGGCAAATTGTAACAAATTTGTATTATATTTAAAATAACTTGCTGTCCTATTCTTGGAAACTGATCTTCTTTTACTTTTTCTGCTAGCGTGTGTATAAACATCCATGTTGGAGGCCCCCATTGATTCGGTGACATATTTATAACTAAATAAAATAAATTTAAAGATTAAATGTAAAGAATATATATATGCCTAATTATAAAATAGAAGGAAATGTTAATTTTTACGAGTCACTATATAGTTCACTAGATTATGACAGCGATTCCGAAAAAAAAGCAGATAAAAAGATTTGTGAAATCAGCGGACAAACGCTAACAGAACATTTTGTTACATTAGAATGCAAACATTCATTTAATTATGACGCATTATACACTGAAATTTGCAAACAGAAATTTGATTTTCAATCTTATACTGCCGATGTTTTGTCTAAAACGGATCTTCAAAAAATCAAGGATGCAAAATTAGATTATTATATCAAGTGCCCCTATTGTCGGCATATTCAATTTGAATTATTACAGTATCATGAAGATTTACCATTTCAACTGAAATACGGCGTGAATACTTGTGATCCTGATTTTCGTGTTGTTAAAACATCCTATATTCCATCTTCAAGCCATTTACCAGCAAACTATACTTTTAACCTATATGGTTACCAGTTCTCCAAAGGCACTTGCTGCATAACAATTATAAATAGTAATGGCAAAAATGTGCCTTGTTATAATTGTTATGCAACACCCATTGTCGCACCTGATGGCACTACGAAAATATATTGTCCTAATCATGTCAGAGCAGAAGTGAAGGCATTTAAATTAGAAGTTAAAAAGAAGAAGATTGAAGATCAAATTGTAGCGAAAGCAGCGAAGAAGGCACTTAAGGAAACGACTTCTATGCCATGCTGCTGCTGCACTGCTATTCTGAAAACCGGCCCCAAAAAAGGGGAATCGTGCGGTTCAAAGGCTTCTAGCGAAAATAATTTGTGTAAGAGACATCAAACAAAATAAAAATGGTTGTAATTAAAATCTCTGTATAATATATAATGACAGACGCTTTTTGGCAAGTAATGGCTTTTTATGCTTTATTATCCTGCGTTGTTGGCCCTCTAATTGGTCAACATTTTAAGGGACCTGAAGGTCTCGGAGAGGGTTACCTTGCAGGAACCGTTGTATCTGTTTTATTGTGGTTTACTGTCGGCAAAAAATATGCAAAAATGTAACAAATGTATTTTAAAAGCACTTAAATTTAATATTAATAATAAATATATAATTAATATTAATGGAATTAACCCAAAATGAAGAGACCCCTGTAATATCTACAGTAAAAAGTTTAGATGCAGTAAAACCAGTTCCTATAGTTAAAACCAAAGAAGCGACTAAAGAAGAACTCATTGCTAACATCAAAGAATGGATCAAATTAGACAACGAAATCGCCAAGGCAAAATCCGACATTAAGGAAAAAACTGTAAGAAAGAAATCATTAACTGATAATCTAGTTGTCATCATGAAAGGCAATTCAATTGATTGTTTTGACATCAATGGCGGTGCACTTCTTTATAAGCAGAAGAAAACCAAGAAGCCCATTTCGGCCAAGTACCTGCTAGCGGAACTACAACGCTTCTACAAAGACCAACCCAATGTAGCGACTGAACTAACAAAGCAACTCTTAGATAACCGCGGCGAAACAATTAAGGACGAAATATGCCGGAAAATCAACAAGTAATTTGTGACCATAGAAATATTTGTGACCATAGAAACATTTGTGACCATATATGATCACAAATATTTCAAGCAACAACGAACCCGAGGGCCGCCGGCAGGCTATCCACATTTTCTCTTTAAGTTAAAAATAATAGATGTTAATGTTTTTCCTTACTCCTGCAAACTGAAAGTAAAAAGGTTCGACTTTCCAAGTATAATCAATTAAAAGGGATTTTTGGTTTTTCATTTTGGACATTTATTTTTGTCCAAAATAGGATTCCCAAAGGAGCTTTGAAAAACTTTGTTAAAAAACGAAGTGTTACCATAATGCTCTTAAAATCTTTTTTGAGTGAAAATAATTGTGAGCATGTTTTTTTCCAAAATCATGCAAAAAAATGTTGGAGATTTATTTTGTTTCCATTATGGTGAACAACGGTGACAAAAAGTTGCATATAAATACATTACTAATTATTGATGGATTAATTGTGACTGTAATACATGTCAAAAAAATATATTATAATATTTGATTGACGACATATAAATCCAAAATTGCAACAAGATAACGCAAAAGTTGCAAATAAATGCAATAGAAGTAAAAAGTTCGACTTTCCAAGTATAATCAATTAAAAGGAATTTTTGGTTTTTCATTTTGGACATTTATATAAATGTCCAAAATAGGATCCCAAAAAGATCCTTTGGATTTCGATGTTGTGAAAAAGTGATTTGTGAGCATAATGGTCTTAAACCCGAAAAAACTTAGAAAAAAATGTTACGATAAAAATATATATTTAAGAGAAAAAATGATTTAAACAGATTTTTTTATGTTGCTTATATAAATGGATTTAGCAACAAATAATTTGTCAAAAATATCCGGAAAAAACCACTGTATATTATGTGACTATGCCTGCTCTAAAAACAGTGAATGGTTAAGACATATTTCCACTGCAAAACACATTAAGCAACAAAACTCCGTCAGTTTGCCGGAAAAATCAACACAAAAATGCGCCACATGTAACAAAGAATATAAAGATAGATCCGGGTTATGGAGACATAAAAAAATATGTACACAAAAACTCCAAGACGATGTCAATAATTTTGAAAAAATACCGGAAAAATCACCGGAACCAATAACTTCTGATATTTCAGATAAAGAAATAATTAAATTGCTTATTCATGAAAATTCAGAATTTAAAAGTTTAATCTTAGAAATTCTGAAAAAGGAAACATCAAACATAACTACTAACTGTAACAATACCAATAATTCGCATAATAAAACCTTCAACTTGCAGATCTTTTTGAATGAAGACTGTAAAAATGCAATGAATATTAGTGAATTTGTTAGTTCAATTAAGGTAGAGTTAGCAGATTTAGAAGCAACTGGACGATTAGGTTATGTAGAAGGGGTTTCTAGAATAATGAATAAAAATCTGATGGAACTTGATGTAACTAAAAGACCTATTCACTGTTCAGATCTAAAAAGAGAAATAGTATATATAAAAAATGACGATCAATGGACAAAAGAAGATGAATCCAAACCTATTTTAAAGAAGGCGATAAAGCAAGTTGCTTTTGAAAATATTTGTCAAATTGGTGAATGGAAAAAGAAGCATCCTGGTTGCACTGACTCTGAATCTAGAAAGAATGACCTATATTTGAAAATAGTTGGAAATTCAATGTCTGGACTAACAACGGAAGAACAATTGCATAATTATGATAAAATTGTTAGTAAAGTTGCAAAGGAAACAATCATTAAAAAATGAAAACATGTAACGGACTTAAATCGTTAAACCATTGAAAAAATAACCCGAATTAAATATATATAATTACATGAATTATACATATTTAGCTAGTCAATATTGCACTCCTAATATATCAGCCTTGGACATTTTTGACGACTTACCTAGGGGACAATTACAATACATTTGTTACCATGTTACAACTAACAGTTTTTATCCGTTTATTCAAATTATGTTAGCATTAAAAGAAGGCTTTACGCCAAACTTTACCCATCCTTCAATCACAATTAATAAGGACAGTACTAGCTCTGATATATCTTATCTTCTTTTAAAAAAGATCAAAACAGACCTTAAACGGTTAAAATGTAATACAGATATACTAACAAAAGATGCATATAAAGGAATCTTTAGTGCAAAGCAAAGTAAAAGCACTAATACAATGTATGCTTTAATTGATGTTAGTTCAGTAGATATTTCATGTCTTAATTTATCGCGGTCTGAACCAATATGGTTTGTATTGCCGACAGAAATTGTAAATATAAATAGTATTTGCGACATTCCAATTGATTCAGATGTAATTAATTTGTTTACAAATTTGTTGCCTGAATTAGGAGTGCTATATAAGAAAAATTCAAGAGATAATTATTTGTTACCAGATATAGTATATACACGATCAAATTTAAAACAAGCTGAGTTTCAGACCTTATTTGGACCATCAAATGATAAAGGATATTTTCATTTTTGCAAGTCGTTTAAAAACGCAGTACAAAACGCAACAAAAGACGAAACAATAGTAGAAGAATATGCTGTAAATAGATATGCATTATTTATAGACAATCCGATAATAGTTGAAATACCAAATGCGAAACAATGTGAAGATCTAGAAGAGTTGTTAAATGAAAAATATAGTTCATCAAATCATATTTTTATAATACAAAATTGGCATATTCTAGTAAAAAAATACGAATTATTTCAACCATTGTCATATCATATATTACCTTTGATGTAAAAACATTAGAATTTAATATATAATTTCTTAAATAAATATATAATGTCTTATTTAAATTTAGTTTTACCAACTGCTGGACTAGGAACTGCTGGACTAGGAACTGCTGAAGTAAGCACAGCAACAACTGCAGCTATAGCCGCAACAACTGCCACAAGTAAAAACATGAACAAAATAACTATTTTTGGTCTAACAATGTTAGTTATATTTACAATAACAAAACTTCTGAATTTTTATGGAATAGGCGTAGAGAAATATGGTTCTTATTTAGTATTTTACGTATTTTTAATTATTTGTGCGAACGTAATGGACACAGATAATCCGAAAGTATAGACTCGTGACCCTCTTTAAGCCGCTTTCAATATTATTATTTGCACAGATCCGCGTTTTTCTCTTTAAGCCCTTTTCATATATATATAAAAAATTGAACTAAAGATTACACAATATATTATATATAAACTAATTTAAAGACAAATGGAACGACGAATTAACAAAAAACTGGAAGCCTATATCACCACATTTAAAGAAGACATTAAATTTAAAGCGGAACAGCTTGGACTACATAGTAATCCACAATTATCTTCACTTATACAACTTGTTTACGATTATGATCGCCTCGTTCTCTGTAAAGAAGATTTCATGAAACGCAAACGCATAAAAAACGCGGTTCATCTGTCTGACCGTTGCTGCGCTAAAAGAGCCAGTTGCGAACAATGCACACGACGCAAAAAAGAAGGCAGCGAATACTGCGGCACACATTTAAAAGGCACTCCGCATGGAATATGCGAACCGGGCGACAATGAAAAACCAGTCGGACAAAAAATAGAAGTATGGGTTCAAGATATTCAAGGCATTGTTTATTATATTGATAAAAATTTCAACGTTTACCAAACCGAAGATATTTACACTAACAAAGTTAATCCAAAAATCATCGCAAAATACACCAAAATGGGTGACAATTATAATATTCCCGAATTTAATTTATAAATATCGTTTTCATAATATATTATTTTACCAAGGAAACAACCATTTATCTACTGTTGTCTTAACGCCTAATACTCTATGAACAACTATGCCGAAAACAAACATGCCTATTATTGTTTTTACGTAGTCCCATTTCATCATTTTAGCTAGCAATATTGACCCTATTAGTACTACGATTATATCCATATAAGCTATATCAAATATCCTATATGAATGAATGCCTACATTAGGCACACCTATAATTTTATCAAAAAATATTTTTATATCTGTTAGTAACATATACTAACAACAGACTAAATTATTATAGCTAAAAATTAAAAATATTATAAATATATAATATTTTTATTAGTTCATCAAGTATTATTTATTCTATCTTGGCACAAAAAATCTTGGCACACCATCAAGCATCACTCTTAATTCACCTGTTACCGAATCTATATAAAACAATTTGCGAATTTCTTCATTAATTATTCGAGTAAGATATTTATCACCTATTTTTAAACCTAAGCCATCAGCAGATAAATCTATATTGTTTGTTGTTGTTGGATCCATTCCAAGAGTAATGTGATTTATATTCATACGCCCATCATTATTTATATACATAACCTCTCTTTCAATAACAGATCCGTCTGTTGCGGTATCTACAAAATTAATTCCAAACCCCGCTCTAATATTCTTATCAGCATCAATACTATCAATTACCATATGAATATTTCCTAATTCTCTAGAAATTTGGGTCATATCTTGGACCTCAAAATTAATATCAGGACCATATTTATTATTTATTAAAGGCTGTCCAGTATATGGTCCCAATAATGCATTTGGTTGATATTTTTTTGCATACTCATCCATTTCGTCAATAGTATAATATTTACTGGATCTTCTAGCAGTAAAAGTAGTTCTATCCTTCATTAATTCTAAATTAATGTCTGCATAATTTTCAATTTTGCCAGTGACTGAATTTCTTTCTGGCTCTACTTCAGAATATCTTTCGGCAATAGCTATTGGAAAATGACTGCCGCTAACAATAAAATGTTGATTTGATAAAGTGCTCTTTGTTGTTGTTGTAACATAATTGTTAGAATAATTCGCATATCTTACATTTGTTCCAACCCCCATAAATGCTTCATTTGTATCAATAGATACAAAATCTGTATTTGTATTATTGTCATGAAAACAAGTATCCCCTTTAATCCTTAGATCACCTCTAATATCTACAGAGGGCTTAATAACTGTATTTAATTCTAATTCTATAGAAATAAGTGTAACAATATCACCTGTAACATCTGAACAATAAAACAAACTCATAAAATCAGTATAATTATCTTCAAAATCAATCATTCCATAATCTCCTTTATTAAATACTTTTTTATTTAAATTTGATTTTGAATATGTGTTATATAAATTATGACACAACAAGCTATATTTATTTAAAATATTCACATCGTGTAATTCTATTATAGATTTTCCATCACCAGATACAGCTAGTGTATTAAAATCTAAATCAGAAACGATTGTATTATTATAGTTTCCTGTATTAAAATTAACCTGTATTTTTTTTAAAGCAAATAGGGAAGGCGATACACTATTTGAAATAATAGAAAAATAATCATTTATTGATGCATAATTTGGAATAGTAGTAGTAACTATATTTTTATAACGAATTATAACATGTTGTAAATATAAATTCATATATTTCATATAATCAAAAAATGTAGAAATATTTCCATTATTGTTGTATTTAATATTATAATTTCCAATATTAGTTCCAGACCCAAATACATATCGTTTACCACCCTTTTCAAATATTCGCCGATTACATAGTTTTTGCCCATAGATCCATTTACAACTTTCTATAATTTGACCATTGTCAAAACTATATTGTGTTTTAAATTCATTTAATAAAGTGTTAATAGCTTGATTTATTGATTGTTTATTGTTAGCATCATTAATTTGAGTAAACAAAGTATCATCCCAATTTCTATATAACCAAAGATATATACTTTGCAAATCATTCGGATCATCATTCATGGGAGCTGCATGACAATATAAATAATTATCTTTGGTTTGGATATACGTTGTTCCTGTGGAAGGATCTATAAAGGACTTTATACAAGTATCAATACTAGTTGCATCTATAATCGGTAAATCTTTAATTTTATTAGTATATAAATTATTAGCGTGTTCTTTTATAGAAATATCTTTAATTATATTAATTATATCTGTTAATCCTGAATCATTTACATCTAAAATACATTTTGGATTATTTGTTCCTAACCCCGTGTTATACATATTAACTATTTTATTGTATTCTGTATTTACCTCAAAAATATTATTTTTTAAATTGTCTTTAATGACTAAACTACCTGTTATTTGATTATCTCCACTTGATAAAATTGATTTACTTATATAATCCTCTAAATTAATTCCTGATAGAACAAAATATTCTTGATGTCGTCCGTAGCCGTCTATAAACGTCATTTTATTTAAAAAAGATATTTTTTCTCCTTTATCCCATTCATAATGTGTAATAAATGTTTGAGAATTTTTTGATAAATCATAATTATCTTGATAATACGTTAATGCTTTAAATACAGATTTATCGCACGTGACATCCGTATTTTTATGAAATACGTTTTTTAAAGGTTTCAATGATCTTTCAGGATATTGTTCTGTAAATAAATATTCTCCCACATTTGTTTCATCTAATGTTGAACCTGTTAAAAATTTTGAACAAACAACAAATTCACCATTTTGTAATCCAAATCTGTCACTAAATTCACCGTCCTGTACATATTTAGTGAAACTATCTACACTATTTCCTAGTTGTAATTTAGAATATACTTCTGGTAAATCAATTACTAATATACTGTAATTTAACAATTTATTTAAACTGCTGAATGCGGTAATTAATTTTACAAATATAGATGTATAATTAGGATTGATCATAATAGATTGAACAGAAGTGATTGATGCAACAAAATATATACTTTTGTTAGTTTGATCAATTATTGACTTGATTGAACATAAATAATTATATTTTGTATCATTTAATATTTCTACAAATGACATCACTACTTGTTTCCCATTATGTATAGTATATTTGTTAATTTCAACAGACATTCTATTAATTTCATTTACTATAGTTTGTATTTTTAAAAATGTATTGTTTGTAAAAGAGTGTGTTTGAAAACTAGTTGATGGATTATATATAAAATCTATATCATTTACATGTATTTGACTATTTATTGGTGTTGAAAAAATAATGATATCATTTGTATAGCTAGGAGGAATTAACTCTGGTGTAAAAGTATTATTTACTAGACTATTCTTAACACTGGCGTCATTCACAACAATATAGGATGTATTATTTAAAGTTGCTATTTTATCAACAATACTTAAAATACCCGTATTTGATAAATTATCTATATCTAATAAACCTTGTATATTACCTAATCCTTGATTTATTCCCACTTTTCCATGTATAGATATATTTTTTGTTACATTATCTGTTTCAATAACAGATTGACCATTACTATCATTAATTTGTAGTTTCCCATTAAATATTGTATCGCCTATTACATTATTTTGAATAAAAAAAATTTCTAAATCAAGTGTTACTACTTTTATACATTGTTTTGACAATGGATAAGTATCTATTTTACATATACACAATAGATTTTTGCCATTTTCATTGTATGTTGAAAATGCTAATTCGCCTAACGATAATGATGGATAATAAAAATAAATATCCTTAAATAATTGTGTCATTGAAGATTGCACATTTATATTGGAATTTGGAATAAAACAATCAGAAATTAATTGATCATTCCAATTAGGATATTTTTCTGAATATAAACATTTTGTATTATCAATATTTGATATATTTGAATATTCCCAAATATTTTTTATTAACGTATTATCGTCCCAATTGTTAGATTCTAAACGTTGTATTAATGCTGATATTTTATTCATAAAATGAATATATTCTGGCGAAAATACAGATAAATTAGTAGTATTATCTGTAAAAAAATCAGATAATTTTACAGAGGATACGACCGTTATCCACTTATCAGTATTTAAAATATCAGGTTGAATACATCTTACCAATACTTCAACTTCATTAATCCAATTTTTTATATAAATTTGATAAAATTTGTTAGAACCATGTGATTGTGTTATCATTTGATGTAAATAATCAGAGCAATTTTCAATGGATTTTTGAATAAAACTATAAACATTAGTTTCTTTTCCTGATATTGTAGTTGTAAAAATATCTTTGTTATTTAACTTTTGATTAGACCAATTAGGATTTATATTTTCAAAATATAAGGTTCCGTCTGTCCATTGTTGTTTATCTACAGAGACACTAGCGATTGATATATCATCCTTATTTGTTGGAAATTTATTAATTATATATGGGTGAATTATAGAATTATATTGATTTGCATCAATTATAGATTGTTTTTGTTGAATAATTAATTTATTTACATAATTTACATTATAAATTGCTTTTTTAAAAGCATTTAAACTATTAACTATTTGTTCAATAGATATTTCTCCATTAAACTTGCTCATTTATAATATTACTAAATACAATATTATTTTAGAATCCATACCCATAAATTCCAATATCAGCATCGCTAAAAACAATAGGTTCTGTAGGAACAGGAACAGGATCAGCAGGAGGAACATGAGGCACAGGAACATGAGGAATATGAACAAGAACACCCGCTTCAGCTAATGCAACATTATAGGAAGTATACATTTTTTCAAATTTAAATATTCTTGCAGAAAATCTATTTGGTCCCATAATATATTCTAAATAGAATATAAATTATTTAATTAGAGTTCTAGATAAACATATAAAAATGTCTAAAGGATAACGGATAAAACTCACTAGAAGAGAGGAAGTGCAGTGATTTAAAGAGAGATAAAGAATAACGATGAATGGAAGAAGCTAAAACTATAGAATGAGAGAAAGATAAAAAAGAGAAAGAGTAAAAAGAGAACGATATGTGTGCGTGTCGATGGGAATGAGGAATAAAATAAGAAAAAATAAAAGATAAAAAGGATCGAAGTGATAGAGAAGTGGTGTCCAACACGTGGCATAGAGGTGGAAAGATGGTGCAGAAGTGGTGTCCAACACGTGGCATAAGTGGTGGCATAAGTGTGGCATAGAGGTGGAAAGATGGTGCAGAAGTGGTGTCCAACACGTGGCATAGAGGTGGAAAGATGGTGACCGAAGTGGTGGCAGATCAGGGGATAGAATGGTAAAAAGGTGGTGTAAAACAATAAGTATACGAAGCGGTATCAAGATAATCACAGATAAAGAGCGTGTATGAGGCGGGAAGGTGCGAGAATGGTGCGAAACTGGTGCAGGAATAGGTGCGAGAATGGTGCGGGAATATGTGCCAAAATTAGGTGCCAAATTTAGGTGCCAAATTTAGGTGCGAGACTGGTGCGAAATATAGTGCCGAAAATAGTGCAGGAATATAGTGCAGGAATATGTGCGAAATTTAGGTGCGAGACTGGTGCCG
>TBL_comb47_HYPODRAFT_10004350_pt1 | contig 16303 bp, 10 predicted proteins | sample TroBogypolimnion_40_FD_10682 | JGI IMG/M metagenome (IMG submission 10682)
CCGTCGCCTCCGGGCTCGAACAGACCCCGGAAACGCTGGAGGAAGCGGCGCGGAACCTGGGGGCCGGTTCCTGGATGACGCTGCGCCGGATCGTAGTTCCGCTGATCGGGGCCAATCTGGTGGTCGGGGCGTTGTTCGCCTTCAGCTTCTCGATGCTGGAAGTTTCCGACTCCCTGATCCTGGCGCAGAAGAGCGTGTTCTATCCGATCACGAAAGCCATTTTCGAACTGTCGCAGATTCTAGGCGAAGGCTCCTATATCGCCTGTGCCTTCGGCCTCTGGGCAATGGCCTTCCTGGCCTGCACCCTGCTGGCCGCCTCGATTCTGCTAGGCAAAAAACTGGGCTCGCTATTCAAATTCTGATTGCTAAAGAGTACCGCAAGCATTCCCGCTTGTGATTCCCAAGAGTACCGCAAGCATTCCCGCAATCGCGGGATCCCGCGACTGCGGGACTAGGGGTTTAGCCCCTTTGCGAGTTTTCCGATCCGTTCAAGCTGGAAGTTTACCCGCCGGAGGCGGCGCCACAGGCGACCAGTGCTTGAGGTACTTTCTTCAATATTATTGCAATTCAATTATTTTTATTTGCAATTGCTCCCGATAGGGAGCATTTTTTGAAGAAGCGGTCTGATAGCGAGTGAAACAGACCAGTATTTTTCTCATTGTTATTTCGGTTTTACCAGTCCGACGGTATCGCCTTTTAGTACTTCTGTGTGAGTTAAAAAATGCACTGGTCCGGTATTCTTTTGTTCCAATAATTCAATTAATCGCTGGCATGCAGTGTAACCGATATCCTCAGGAAACTGGTCAACCGTTGTTATGCGACGGATGCTCTGATATTCCTGCATGTTTGCAAAACCGGTCACTGAAAACTGTTCCGGCACGGAAATCCCATGCAATTCCAGATACTGCACCATTTTAATCGCTGTATGGTCAGAAGCACAGAGGGCCACGGTGCAGTCAGGAAAGCATCTCATGAAATCCGAGTACACATTGGCCGGATTAAAATTTCCTGTTAGGTTAATTGTTTGCACTCGTGAATCAACTGCGCTAATTCCTGCCTGCCTGAAAACGTCCGTAAAACCGCGAAGTCTCCATTGCATAACTTCATCGATATATCCGAAGAGCATAACCGGCGAACGATGCCCTCGCCGCAATAAGAGTTCGGCGAGTTTTACAGCGCCCTGATAGTCGTCTGAATGCACTGAATTATAATTCCCATCCATTATCGAACCTACATGCATCACTGGAAGCGGATAATTTATCGGTTGTTTTCCGGTTCCGGTAGACAGTACTCCAAGGGCTCCGGAATCCGCAATGTCATCCCACAATTGATCGCCCTGTGCGTCAGCTTCATAATATTGTATGGCATAACCATTTGCCCGTGCCGCCAGTGCCGCTCCTTTAAGCATCTTGGCGCAAAAGGTAAACCCGGAAAGCAATAATGTCTGATAGGCAATTGTTCCGCGATTTTTAAGCGCTTTTTTCTCCAGTACAGTTCCTGCAGCTCCGCGAAACCGCCGCAGGAAGCCGCGCTCGACCAGTTTCCCTACAGCTTTATTGGCAGTGCTTTTATTGACTTCAAAACGTTCCGCCAGCTCATACTCAGAAGGAATTTTATCTCCCGGCTTTAATGCGCCGGAACGAAACAGTTCCAAAAGGAATCCGACAATTTTATCTTCTTTATTCATATTAATAACCCGTTCATTAAAATTGACTTTTTTAATACAAAACCTATTGACATCTCTAATTAAATCGATTATAATAGTATACAACAATTAATTATAAAAGTCAATGACTGATTCATTAATTTAACAAAAACAGTGACCCGAAAGGAGAATTAAGGATGAAAATTTCAAAAAACAAGGAGGTAACAGTGTCTATTGCCGAATTCCAATTTAGAACCCAAAAGAAGGAAAGTTTAGAAATGAAGAAGAAAAATTTCACGCTTATAGAATTGCTGATTGTGATCGCTATCATCGCAATATTGGCATCAATGTTATTGCCGGCGCTCAATAAAGCCCGTGATAAAGCCCGCGCCACCGAATGTGCCAATAACTTGAAATCCATAGGATACGGCGCCCAAATGTATGCTTTAGACAATCAGGATTGGGTACTGGCTTGTTATCAAGAACAATTAACATCGGACGCTCTTTCCGCTTACTGGTATTGGCGAGTGAGACCCTATATTGGCACAGATTTTGCAGCGCAGGTGATCCCTGCGAATAAAAAGTCCGTCTGTTATTCTAATCCGCAACAATATCAAATCAATTATGGTTGGAACAGTAATACAGGATATTTAGGACAGACGTGGATTTTACGTAATAAAGTCACTAATATCTATCGCCCGACTCAGGTCGTATATGCCAGTGATTGTTATAGTTACAGATTATATCAAACCGGAGTGGAAATCATTCCCACCCCGGCAACCGCCAACTATACAATTACTATGGCTTATCCTCATGGGAAAGCAGCCAATGTGGCGCATCCTGATGGGCATGTGGATACAATTGGAATGTTGGTGAGCAACTCCCTGGACCCTTTGGACCCCCGAGGCTGGTGTTCCTGGGGTGTACACAATCTTGATTATTTTTTCTTGCGTTGATAACACAGCAAAAATAACTTTATGAAACAAAACTTTTACGGATTAATTTTGAAAGGATAACGCAATGAATGGTTATAAATTGAGAATTAGTTTAGGGATATTATTATTGTGCATAACAACCATTGTTTCTGCAACTACCCCAATTAACGGTAAGTACTATGTAAGTCAGTGGTCTTCTCCCGCACTTCATAATGCACTTGTTGAACTTAATGCCTTGAATGCACAGGTTACCTTGGTAATTGACGAAGCAATAACCTTGACCCAACCGGAAACGGTCGATCCGGAAATTAAGCTGGAATTTACTGCCGGCGGTAATTTTATTACGATTCCTTCAAATTATATTCTTACCATTCAAAGCCCTGTCAGTGCCGGGTTTTATCAGATTTTTTATGTTACAGGAAACGGTTCGGTAATCGTTCCAGGTGAAAAACATATCGAATGGTGGGGCGCGGTAACCGGCGAAGTTTCGTCTAATCAGCAAACGATAAATACCAACGCATTTCAATCTGCTTTGGATAATCAAGGCTTGATTACCTTTACTTCAGCCATTTATAAGTTTAATAACCGAGTACGGATGAAAGCCCACACAATTTTGCAGGGAAGCGGAAAAAGTCGTCTGAAATGGACACATGCTGGGATTGGTATCGACTTATACAACTGTTACGACGCGGGGTTTATATATTGCGAAAGCTGGGGAGTGGAAAATTGGGCGATCCGGGATTTGGGTATTGAAGGATCCAATGATGGTTATGCAGGACAAACGTCGGGAAACGTGGGCCTTTTACTGGGCGTTAATGCAGATTCGCAGAGGGGAGCTGTTTGGGGAGGCACCCATATTGAGAGAGTGGTTTTTTACATGTGGGGGGACGCTGCCATTAAGTGTAATGGTTGTGTATGGTCTCTGGCTATACAAGGTTGCCGATTTGCGCATGTCTATAGTGGCATTTATATTACGGATACGCAAGTAGCGTGTTCTGATTCAACGATATCAAAATGCGTTTTTGATTATATTGGCAATGATTGTTTATATGCTACAAATACATACGGTGTAATATTTGGGTCTGGTAATGTGACGGAACAGTTCATTAAAGGATATTATACCCATTTTGTAAATGTTGATTCTCCCTATGTTTACGGAAACCTTTTGGAGAATCAAACAGGCTTTACTTATGGAACATCAGTATATGGGCATTATTGGGAAGACGTCCGTGGCGGAACCTTTCAAGGGATGAACAACGAAGATAACATTTATTTAAAAGGTAATTGTTTTTTCAACGATATTAAAGTTATCAGTACGCAGTATGGGTGGAAATGTGCATATGGTAGTCCTTACATCGCTGTCCCCGGAGTTTTTGAAGACATTACCGGTGGTTGCAGGGACAATAAAATTGTCGCCGTTGGAGGAAACGCCGGTTACGGTATTTATGGATATTCAACAAATTCTCTGGATATAAAGAGTGAAATACACGAGGTGGATAAGTCAGCGACCAACGTTACCATTACCACCGTTCTTACTGCTGCGACAATAAATTATCCGAATCCGGGTAAATATCTGTTGGATACGACATCAAATTCGATTATCGTGAACCTTCCTCAAGCGTGCACGAATCCTTTTGCTGAATGGACATTTGTGTATTATACCAAATCTGGCTCCAACACGGTTACAATTGTTCCAGGTACTGATTCTAATTCTATCGATGGTGGAATAATTGACAAATACGCGAGCAACTATGTTTTAAGAAATGAAGGCGACCGTGTTACGGTGAAGGCGGTTCCGACATTAATAACATATATAGGTAACTTGAAATATTTGGGACGATACTGGTATTCACTTGATAAAAAATTAACTAATACTTTCAACACCGCAAATGCCGTCTCGACAACAGTAACGGATGGCAATGTCAGGATATCTAGTGTTATAGAAATTTATCCGATAAATGCAACGGCTGCCGGGTTGCAGGGATCGAGTAAGTGTTTGTATTTAGACAGTATTGGCAATGGAACGTTTACAGTCAAAACGGCGGACAATACTGCTACTGGAACCACGACGGCACAATTTAAATATGTCGTAAGATAATATATTGACCTTGTAATGGGGTATTCCCCGATATTAATAAAGTTGCGACATCAAGAGACAAGAGAACGCATCCGGGCTTGGAGCGCCGCTGAATGCAGTGGATGGTATTTATGCATATAAAATGAGTTGTCGTTTATGTCAATAGCATTTAAAACAAAAACAGCAGGTTGATGAAAAAATGGGGAAAAGTTGAAAGGATTGATAAGTTTTGAAAAGAAATATTTTCAAAAAAGTAACTTTATGAGACTAAACTTTTACCTCAATTATATAGAGGTAAGTCGATCCTGCAATTTGAAAAATTATTAACCGGAACTTATACACGGAGTTAAAATGACTGGAAAAGAGCGTATTATGCGCCAAATCGCGGGCGAAGAAGTTGACCGTATTCCTTTAGTCGGCGGCTGGAATCTGGGAGTAGCCAACGTGGCGGAATTAGCACAGCTTTCAGTTTCGGAATATCTGTCTGATCCGCTGGGAGGGGTAATTAAGGCCAATCAAAATCTGGGAGTTGATGCTTTGGCGGTACCCATTATTCCCACTAACCCCGAAGCAATTCGGAGCGGGAGCGTGGAAGAGCATAATTTCAGCGCGGTTGAGCCTGAAATATTGATCAAGAGGGCAATGGCAATTCCAGATAATGAAACGGATATTTTGGTGCAATTTGATGCGGCCGCCTCGGAACAGGAAATCCGCCGGGACTTTCAACCGTTGATTGAGCGGTTGCAGGAGGCAAAGTTAGAATTTTTACCAACTTTTTGGATTGCGCTGGCAAATTTTCCGCTTTATTTTGAATATGGCTATGAAGCCTTCCTCGCTGCTGTGGCGCTTTATCCCGAGGCGGTGGAAAAAATTTACCGGGAAAGCGGTATTTTGCGAAAGGAACAAAATAAAATATTACTGAAATTGATGAAAGAATGGTCAGTGCCGCCGATAATTTTTTGCGGGTACGATATTTGTGATAACCGCGGGCCGTTGGTTTCGCCGGATTGGCTGCATGAAAACTATTGGCCGCATGCAGGAAAATCAATAGAACCGTTATTGGATGCTGGAATCCGGTTAATTCATCACTGTGACGGCAACGTGATGCCACTCATCGATGACATGCTGGAGTGCGGCTTTACCGGGTTTCAAGGCTTCCAGTACGAATGTGGAGTTGACCCGGCAATTATTCGGGAAAAGGCATTAAAACACCACGGGAATCCTCTTTTTCTGGGAGGACTTTCGGTAACCAAGACCTTGCCCGCAGGAACGCCAGAAGCAATCAGGGCTGAGGTGGACTACTGTTTTGATTTCACCGCCGGGGGGCGTGGATTGATGCTATTCACCAGTAACTGTACGGGAGTCGAAACTCCGATGAAAAATTTACAAATCGCTTATTCTTATGCGGCAAAACACCGTGTGGGATGATCTATAAACCTGAAAAACATCTCTAAAATTATTATTTCTAAAAGGAGTATCATGAATAAATTAAGATCAATTTCCGCTGCAATCTGCCTGGCTGTAACTTTAACGGCGCAAGCCGCCGATAATCTGACTCCGGCATCACTGAATCCGGTGACCATTGAGCAGAAGCCCGGGCTTGCCCCGGTTGAACTGGTCAAGAACAGACAGCCTAACGCTGTAATTATAATTCCAGCAGCCGCGGAAGATCATAGCTATTCCCAGGTAATATATGTTGAAGACCAAAAGGAATATGCGGATTTCTATCGCCGTCCGGTTGCCGCCATTGCCGCCGGTGAATTGCAAAAATATATCGAACTCGCTACTGGCGCACGACTTCCGGTGCTTACCGCCGATCAGCCGGTTCCTCCGGACAAAAGCCTGATCCTGGTCGGTAACAGCGCAGTCAGCCGCCAATTCGGGCTTTCCGATCAAGGTTTGCGTCCTGAAGGGTTCAAAGTAGAATCCTTTTCCCGGGGAGTCGCGATTATCGGTGCGCCGCTGCCGGATCCCTCAAAGGCAGGGTTGGGTTATGATGGCTTATTCGGAACCTTGTTCGGTGCTTACGATTTTCTGGAGCGTTTCATTGGTATACGTTTTTACTATCCCGGTGACGATGGCTCCATCGTTCCAAAACTGGATAATTTGATTATTCCGCCTATTGTATATTCGGATTATCCCCGCTATGAAAAAAGAAATACCAGCATCAGAGGGAAAAGTGAATTTACAGGCGGAACTCCGGATATTACGCTTCATTTACTGCGTTACCGTTGTGCCGGCAATGGCATATTAGGCGCCAATCGTTCCTGGTGCCATACCCCTTATGATTTGACCAAACGTCCCGGCGTGCCCAAAGCGGATTATCCAGACCTGCAAGCTTCTCCACCCATGCCTTGCTACGGCAATCCCAAAACAGCGGATGAGTTAATGCAAAGCATTGAAGATGTATATAATAATAAAATCAATCCTGACGAATGGCACTGGATAATTCCCACCCGGCACGTTATTCCGTTCGGCCCTCCGGACCATCCCATGCTGTGCAACTGCGACTATTGTCGTCCGCTTATTGATTGGAATGTCCCGTACCATGCGAGCGCCAGTCGCCTGTACGGAAAATTCATTCAAGACATGGCAAGCCGTATAAAGGCAAAATATCCGGATAAAACTTTTTTTATCCTTCCCTATTACAATTATACTTCAGCTCCGAAAGGTTTGACCCTACCGGATAATGTATTTGCGCAGGTCTGCCTGATGTATGGACATTCTCTTTATCATGATCCGAAGCTCCGGGGGCTGATAACGGAATGGGTTAACGACTGGGCTCAGGCTACCGGTAAAAAAATTCATATTTACACTTACCCCATGTGGCCTTCAGTCGAAAGCCCGTTTCCATATCAGTACTACCATAACTTGAAAAAATTCATGCAGGAAATCAAGGGTTCGGTCAACGGCATGAGGTTGGACAGTTTGAGCAGTTGGAACAAGGAAATGCCTTCCATGTATTGTCATTTCCGCCTGATGTGGAATCCTGATTTTGACGTCGATGCCGCAATCAGCGAGCAGACCCGGTTGCTTTATGGTCCGGCGGCGCCATACATGCAGAAAATTCTTGATGAAATAACTGCCGTATGGGAAAGTCCGGCGACCGTAAATATCCCTTCAGTATTTGATATTGGCGCCTATCAGTGTGGACGCATCAGCAAAGAAATGTTGTATGATAAGATACTTACGCCACAGATGGTGGACGATTGGAAAAAACTGTTGCTGGCAGCAGAACAGGCAGTTCCTGCCGATTCGGTTTATCGCCGGCGCATTGACTTTTCCAGTCAGCCGTTGAAGTTGTTCTTTGTAGATTATGATCTTTATAAACAAGGATTTAAATCTGAGAGCGCAAAAGTGGTCAAAGCTCAGAGTATACCGAAGATCGACGGCAAGCTTGACGACGATGCGTGGAAGAATGCGCCGGAATACCATTTTGTCACCGCACTGCTTTCCCATGTCCGGGAACCGTCGGTGCCAACCAGCGTAAAAATGATGTACAATGATAGGGGTTTGTTCCTTGGCTTAACCATGACCGAACCGAATCTGCCGCAGGTAGTCATCGCTAAACCGGTATATCTGGGGGATTCGGTCGAACTGTTTCTGGAATTTCAACCCGGCAGAATCTACCAATTCATCGTTGATTCAGAAGGCAAAATTCATGATGCTTTCCTTGGCGGCTTCCCGAAACGTCGGGTCGACGCCCCCGTCTGGCAAGTTACCAAAGGAAACAATGTTTGGACTCTGGAAATTTACATCCCTTTTTCAACGCTCGATGCAGATATGAAGTTTTCCGCCGATCAGCCATGGCGCGCTAATTTCTGCCGCAACCGCGTGATTCAGGGGCAACCGGTGGAACACTCCCGTTGGCAGACCCGGTTTTCTCGATCACATTCGGACTCTAACGCATTTGGCAAATTAATTTTTGAAAAATAGAGGTTATTGAAAAATGAATGAAAATAACTGGTTCGATACAGCTCGTTTTGGCATGTTCATCCATTGGGGAGTATATGCTCTCACCGCTCGCGGCGAATGGACGGAGAGCATTGAAAAAATGACGATTGAAGAATATGAAAAATACGTTAAGTTTTTCAATCCAGACCTGTTTGACCCCAAGGGATGGGCCGCCGTGGCTAAAGCCGCCGGAATGAAATATCTCATCATCACGTCCAAGCATCACGATGGTTTCTGCCTGTGGGACACCAAGTACACTGACTACAATTCTGTCAACGCGCCGCGCTGCCGCCGCGATCTGCTGCGCGAAATCGTGGACGCGTTTCGCAAGGCCGGTTTAAACATCGGCATTTACTACTCCCTGGCCGATTGGCACCATCCCGACTATGAGATCGACGATCGTCATCCGTTGCGCGACAAGCCGGCCCCGCGCAACTGGCAAGGTTATATCGAATTTCTTCAAAATCAAGTGCAAGAGTTGCTGACTAATTACGGGAAAGTCGATATTATCTGGTTCGACGGCGGCTATCCCGACCACAACTGGGAGGCTGAGAAGCTTGATGCGATGATTCGCTCGCTCCAGCCCGACATCCTGATTAACCGCCTGCCCGGTTTTTCTGACTTCCATTCCCCGGAACAGACGATTCCGTCTCAAGGCATTCGCGACGAGGCAGGGAATTTGTTGCCATGGGAAGGGTGCCAAGTACTTTCCGGCGGATGCTGGGGCTATTCCAGAGATAATCAATGGAAAACTCCGGAGGAAGTGGTGCAGATGCTGGTGCGTCACACCAGTCGCGGCGGCAATCTGCTTTTAAATGTCGGCCCGACATCCCGCGGCAGCCTGGACAATCATTCCGGGGCTATCTTGCGCGAAATCGCGGAATGGATGCGCTGGAATTCACGTTCAATTCATGGTTGCACGGTGGCGCCGGCGGAATTTCCGGAACCAGAGGACTGCCGTTATACCTGGAATCCGGAAACCCGTTGCCTCTACCTGCATTTTTTCGTGTGGCCGGACCGTCGGATTTTCCTGCCGAAACTGGCCGACAAAGTGGAATACGCACAACTGCTTTGCGACGGCAGCGAAATCATGATGACCGAGCACACACCGGGCAACGTCCACGGCGCTAAAGTACCGGAAGGCTCTCTGATGCTGAGTCTCCCCGTCGCCCGTCCGGATACGCTGGAGCCGGTAATCGAAATCTTTATGAAATAATGACTTGTGAGAAAAAGATGGCTATATCAATAAATGCTTCCTGTAACGTTGCGACGATTGATGATTTGACGTTAACTTCACCTATGCCGGGAGTCTGGCGGTTGCAAACCGCCGTTGATGATGACAAAAAAGGGGTAATTCAAACGCTGGCGGCATGGACCGGGGAAAAACTGGAAGGCGCATATGCCGCGCTGCAATTATCGCATGAAGGGGGAGTTATTGCCACTGACAGCGATGTCAAAGTCAAATTAACGCCAGACGGTATGGCATTCTTTGACAACGATGAGAGAAATAATCTGAGCTTGTTCCGGCTGATTAAGAAAGACAATCAGATATCGCTGGAATTCGGACTGCAAACAGACGAAGCTCTTTTCGGAACCGGGGAAAGATTCAACGGCGTTAATCAACGCGGGGAAAAAGTAACCATTTGGGCGGAAGACCGCTGGTGTCAGACGGAAGGCAACAGCTATTTGCCGATTCCGTTTATTTTGAGTTCGCGCAATTATGCTGTATTAATCAATCGTTTTGAAGCTGCTCAATTCGATTTGGGCAATCAATGCCGTAATCTCTGGAGCCTGACGCAACTTGATGCGCCGCTGGATGTATATTTAATATTCGGGAATCAGCCTGTTGATATTTACGCAAAGCTGGTAAAATTATGGGGTCATCCGGTGGTTCCTCCTGACTGGAGCTGGGGAACTCTGGTTTCCCGCCATCTTTTTACTGGAGAATTTTCCACCCCGGAAGGCATTCGGGAAATGGCGGCGCAGATGACAAAGCATGACTTACCCTGGGATGCCGTAATTATCGAAGGCTGGGATACTTTCGATCCGGAAACTTATGATGCATTGAAAAAGATTGCCGCTGAACTGACAGATGACAATAAAAAAGTATTAGTATATGAAGCATGCGGACGTTTGCCGGAGAAATATTGGTCTGCACACCAGGCGCGTTCTGAATATTTTATCAGGAATCAGGAAGGCAGTTGCGAGGTGCAAGAGTCCCCCCACTTTAATCCGCAGGATGCTCCCGACCGCCGGCAAAGTTGTTTTTTAGACGTAACCAACCCGGAAGCTGTGAAATGGTGGCAGGAAAAAATATGGCGTCCGTTGCTTGACGATATCGGAATCAGCGGCGCAAAAATAGATTTCTGCGAACAAATTCCGGAAGATTATGATCTGATTCTGCATTCCGGCGCCTCATTTAAAGGATTGCATCACCGGTATCCCGTACAATATAACCTCATGATGTCTCAGCTTTTCAACAAATTCGCGGCTGATGGCGGGTTATGCTGGAGTCGCGGCGGCAGTACCGGAGCACACCTTTACCCGTTTGTCTGGTGCGGTGATCAGTTGCGGGAATTTGATTCTTTGAAAGCTATTCTTTCGGCAATCCTAAGTTCAGGGATTTCCGGAGTTCCGTTCATGGGCCATGATCTCGGCGGCTATATTCCGGCGAACAACGGCGATAACGATGCGGAAGTATTCATTCGCGGCGTAGAATTCAGTTGCTTTACCGCCGCCATGTCCACGCATGGCAAGGTAACCAGGCCTTATGATTTTCCAGTGCCGTATGTCGATATTTATCGTTACTACTCGAAAATCCGTTATTTACTGCGACCGTATTTAATAGAACAAGCTGAAATCTGCTCGCAAACCGGATTGCCGCTAGTGCGGCATCTGTTCCTGCATTATCCTGATGACTGTGATTGTCTGAATTGCGATGATCAATATTTGTTCGGCGAGGATATTTTAGTGGCGCCAGTTTTGCATGACAGCCGTTCCCGCTCCGTGATTTTACCGCCCGGAAAGTGGTACGGACTGTTCGACGCCCGGACATATCAAGGAAAATCCGAGTTGAAAAACTATCCGGTTCCTTTAAATAACATACCTGTATTTATCGCAGCAACGCCAAAATCGAAAGTGCTGAAAAAAATCGTTGCCGGAATTCGACAGTTAGCAATGCCTGAAAACAGTTGTTTATAAAAGCAGGAAAAAAAAAGATGTTTGACTACAATACAATGCGCTATATCCATCTGGATTTTCACACGCCGGGATTTGTTAATGTCGGAGATAAATTTGATCCGGTTGCGTTTGGCGAGACGCTTGAAAAAGCAAAGGTTAATGCGATAGCCGTTTTTGCTCTTTGCCATCATGGTTATGCTTATTATCCCTCTAAAGTTGCCGTTCCGCATCACGGGCTTCAAACAGACTTGCTCGGCGGAATGACGGAGGAATTGAAGAAGCGGGGCATCCAGTGCATAATTTATTTCTCGCAGAATGTCAATGAGGCTTTCAGTGAAGCTCACCCTGAATCTGTCGCGGTTAATTCTGATGGCAGTCCGGTTGACTCTCAAATACTTCTGAGCGGAAATGAGCTTTACTGGCGCTGGCTATGCCCTAACAGGGGAGATTGGATTGACAGCTACTTCCTGCCGCTGATAAAAGAAACTCTTGCTAATTATTATACGGACGGAATTTTTATTGATATGGCGGGATTTCTGCCTGGAAGCTGTTATTGTGATTCGTGCAGAGCTAAGATGAAAAAAGCCGGATTGGATATAAACGACCCCGATCAGCACAGCGATTTTATGGCTAAAACCAATCAAGAGATTGCCAGGAAACTGAGGGTTTTGCTTGATGGGGTAAGGCCTGGACTGCGTCTGCTGGACGGTTGTTTTTGCCGGCTGGAGGATGCTCCATTGGCTAAAGGCGTCCTTAGTGAATTTTATCTTGAAACTTTGCCGGTGCAGGTCGGATGGTTTCTTTTTCCGTTTTTGTCCAGATATTTCAGGAATATTGATTTGCCGGTAATGGGGATGACCGGACGTTTCCTCAACAACTGGGGAGATTTTGGCACTGTGAAAACAGCTCACCAGTTGAAAGTGGAAGTGGCGACGCATATGGCTGCCGGATTGCCGAGCGGCGTCGGAGACCATATGCATTTCAATGGACAGTTGGACGATGCTGTTTATAAGATTATTGGTGAGGCTTTTAGTTTTCTTGAAGAAAGACAGCTTTACTGTGTCGGCGGAAAACCAATAACGGAAGTAATCGTTCCCCTCCCCAAAAAACTTTCCACGCATGCCGCGATTATGGCTAAAGGGATTCAGCACGCGTTCGATCCCATGACTGCCGTCACCGGCTTGACCAAAATGTTGACGGAGCTTCATTTCCAATGGGATGTTTCAAATGAGAAAATGGATTTTCCCGAATGCGGCGCAGTAGTGCTCAATCATGATACATGCGAACTCGAAACCGTAGAGAAGCTGGAGCGTTTTGTTGAGAGCGGCGGGCTTCTTGTCGCATGTCATGAGGGACTGAAGGCAAAAACTGCGGAAGCCACCCGGAAACTTCAAGCGATGCTTGGCATAAAGTCCGTGCGGATGCTTGAAGACCCGGGAGTGTATTATGAACTGAAAGACTCATGTTTAAAAAAGGACATGCCGGACATGCCGGTTTACACTCATACCCGGTGTTATAAGATGGAATTAGAAGCGGATGTAAAAACTCTTGCAGAACTGGCTCTCGCCCCCTGTGTGCGCTCCAGGGAAAATTTCTACGGGCATTTTCATGGAGCTCCGGACAAGGTTGCCGGAGTGGCTGCCGGTCTCAGGCGGAGAGGCAAGGGACATATTGTTGTAATAGGACCGTCCCTCTTTTTTTCATATATGAAAACTGGGAATGCTCATCACATAACGCTTATAAGAAATATCCTTGAAAAATATTTCCCGGCGGGAAAACGCCGGATCAAAACCAGCGCACCGGGTATTGTTGAGCTTGCATTGAGCAGAAAAAATGAAAACCTTGTCCTTCAGGCTGTTCCTTTTGTTGCAAGCAGGCGGCATGTGGAAAGTTTTGAGGTCTTAAACGACATAGTTCCGGTTCACGGGGTCACGGTTTCTGTGAAAGCGCCTTTTAAAGTTTCCAAAGTTTTTGATCCTGTCTCGAAAAAATATCTTAAGTTCACGGAAAAAGGCGGTTGGATAAAATTCCGGCTTCCGGCTCTTAAAGAACACTTTGTGGGATTAATACAGAGGTGATCGTTAATTATGAATGCAGCTGATATCCTTAAATATGTTGCTGACGGCATATCGCTTCCGATTCATATGATTCCGGATGGTGGTTTTTCTGCCGGAACGCCGGAAGATGAAGTAAAGGGAATGCTTGTCACCTGGCTGGCCTCCCCGGAAGTGTTGCGTTATGCTGCCGCCAGCGCCTTGAATCTGGTGATTTGCCATGAACCTCTCTACTGGGATGAAAGGGTGGAACCTCCCTTGTATCGTTCAGCCGGTCCGTACAGGAAGCCTTTGGACTGTAAATCGCACCCGGACAATTTGAAAAAGAAAATCATTGAAGATAATAATCTTACCGTACTGCACATACACTATGGTCTTGACAAGTTGACCATATATGATGCTTTTTCAAAAAAGCTTGGCTTGAGTGAAGTCGCAGCAGGAGAAATGTATGAGAAGGTTTATAGACTTCCAGAGAAGATGAGTTTTCTGAAACTTATTGAAAGAGTCCGGGAAAAGACAAATCCTCCCATCATACGCTATGTGGGCGATGAAAGCAAAATAATTGAAAAGGCCGGTAATTGCTGGGGCGGCGCGGCGCTTTCGTGCAACCGCTATTATACCCGGCGGATGATAGAAAACGGAGCAGAGGCAATTATCTGCGGAGAACTTGATGAGGCCGCAATGTTTTTTGCCCTTGAGTATGGAGTCTGTCTTATTGAAACTTCTCACGTATTGAGCGAAAATCCGGGCATAAAAGAATTTGCAGATGATTTGAGAAGCCGCTTCAGTTCCTGTTCAGTTCCTGTGGAATTTTTCGAGATAAGAATCCCATATAATATCTATAAATCCCGGAAGGGAGAAAAAAGGAGTTAACATGAACATTCCAGGATCCGCAAAACCGTTGAGCAGTGAAGAATTGAACAAGATCATTGAAAATTCATTCCGTATTCTTGAAGAAATCGGAGTGCTGGTGCAGAACGATGAACTCATAAATCTGCTCCGCAATGCGGGAGCAGAAGTAAGTTCTGGTTCTCAAAGAGTGAAATTCAGTCGTAAATTTATTGAGGAATTTCTCGACGGCGCTTCTGAAAATTATGATGAGATTGACGGTCTGGAAGTTTCATGCCTGCTGCCATATGGCAAGCGGGCCATATATTCACACGGAGTGGAATGTACCGCAGGCACCTATCCCCAGATGTATATGGATTTTGACGGCAATATAAGGCCTCACACCGAAAAAACCGTTTCAGATATGACCAGGCTGGCCGATTACCTTCCGAACATTGACCGCATCGGCGTGATGGGTGTGCCTGATGACGTGCCTGCATCCGTGTCGCTTCTTTATATGCGTCTTTTCGCCTGGAAATATGCTAAAAACAAGTTGAGCGGGTGCGGCGAAGTCCATAACAAATCGTTTATTCCGTATATCATTGAGATGGGAAAAATTATGGCGGATCACAAAAAAGAGCCGCTCAGACGTTATGCATTTGCCGAGGTCGAACTGATTTCCCCGCTCAGGTTCATGGAAGCCGAAGCGGCTATTTTTGTCGATATGTGGAAAAACAACCTGCTCTGCGGGATCGGCTTTATGCACTCCGCCGGCGGCACTTCCCCGGTGACGCTGGCGGCCACAGTAAGCCTGGCATTGTGTGAAAGCATTTTTGTGAATATTCTTTACCGCCTTTGTTTCGGGTTCAAGAAATTGTGGTTCCAACTCAACGCGTCCGTCCTTGACATGAAGTCCGCGATGTTTCCTTTCGGCAGGCCCGAGCGGGGGATAATGGCCCTTGTCATGGGGCAGATTGCCGATAAATTCAAAGCCGGGCTTTGGACCAGCGGTATTTTTGCCGATGCCAAGCGGCCTTCCTGTGAAGCCGGAATGCAGGCGGCATTTACCATGACTCCGGCAGTCATGGCCGGCAGCCTGGGTCTTGAATGTTTCGGTCTTCTTTCAGGCGCGGAAATAGGTTCTCCTGTTCAACTGGTAATAGACAATGAATTTGCAGGCGGAATCAAACGCTTTGCCAGAGGGTTCGAGGTTAATGAAAACACCCTTGCGTATGAAGTCATCAAGGAAGAGGCGGAAAGCGGTTTCTTCACCGGACACGAACATACAGTAGAACATTTCCGCACGGAACACTGGGCACCGGAATTTTTTTCCAGGGAAACCCTTTCCGCCTGGAATAAGCCGGGAAAGAAAAATGATATCGGGTTCGCTAGAGAAATTGCTGAAAAAGTTTTCAAGGACTACTGTCCGCAGAATATAACTGATGATGTGGAGCGCGAACTCCGGAAAGTCATTAAATCCGCGGAAAAACAAATGTTATAATGAACTTTTAGGCTCTTTCGGTGTTTTAGTGGGTAAAGGTAGAAAAATCTGAAACAACAGTTTGAAAAATATGTAAATCATAGAATAATAAAGACTCCAAATCCAAACCGCCAAGTCAAGATAAGGAGT
>TBL_comb47_HYPODRAFT_10004351_pt1 | contig 16302 bp, 11 predicted proteins | sample TroBogypolimnion_40_FD_10682 | JGI IMG/M metagenome (IMG submission 10682)
CAACAGCGCATCATCTCCTTCAATGCCCGTGCCTGCGAACTGCTGGACCTGTCGGCCGACCTGTTGCGCGGCCAGCCCACGCTACAGGAGGTCAACCAGCTCCAACTCTTGCGCGGCGATTTTGGTCCCGATGCCGAACGGGTGGCCGACCATGCACGGGCCTATATTTTCAGCGATGGGCGTGCGCCCGCACCGCCCCAATACCTGCGTGTCACGCCCCAGGGTCGCACGCTGGAGGTCAAGTCGCAGGAACTGCCGGAGGGCGGCATGGTGCGGACTTTTTCGGATGTGTCGGACTATGTGCAGGTGCAGAAATACCGCGAACGGCAGGATAAGCTGCTGGAGGCCATGCAGTCCCTGGCCCAGGTGGGTGGCTGGGAGGTAGACATGCTGGCCGACCAGGTGTTCTGGACGGAGGGCGTTTACCGCATCTTGGAGACCTCGCCCGAGCAGTATTCCCCTGGCACCGCCTTCGGCACCGCAGAGCGTTTTTTTACGCCGCAGTCGGTGCAATTGCTGCGCGACTCGTATGGCGACACGGTCCACCAGCCCGACACACATGACCTGGAGGTAGAGGCCATCACGGCCAAGGGGCAGCGCATCTGGCTCCACGCCGTGGGCACATCCCTGTGGCAGGACGGCCAATTGATCTCCCGGACCACGGTCATACAAAATATCACCGACAACAAACGAGCCCAAGTCGCGCTCAAGGAATCGGAAAACCTCTGGAAACTGGCCCTGGAAAGCACCGGCGACGGCGTCTGGGACTGGAATATTCCCAGCGGCGTGGAGCATTACTCCAAGCGCCTGATCGAGATGTATGGCTTTGCCGAGGGTGAAATTGCTGATACCGCGATGGAACTGGACCAGCGCACCCATCCGGAAGACCGCGCCCAGATGGAGCAGGACCGCGACGCCCACTTTCTGGGGTTGACGCCGACCTACCACAACGAACACCGCGTGCTGTGCAAGGACGGGGGCTGGAAATGGGTGCTCAGCCGCGGCATGGTGATCAGCCGGTGCAGCAATGGCAAGCCGCTGCGCATGGTGGGCACGCACACCGATATCACCCAGCGAAAGAATGCCGAGGCCCTGATCCGGCAACAGGCATTTTTTGACACCCTCACCGGACTGCCCAACCGGCGCATGTTGCGCGACCGGCTGGAACAGGAGATCAAACGCTGCAGGCGCGACATCCACCAGTTGGCGATCCTGTTCATCGACCTGGACCACTTCAAGGAAGTCAACGACACCCTGGGCCATGACAGCGGAGACCAACTGCTGGTGCAGGCCGGTCAGCGCATCCGCGCCTGTGTGCGCGAATCCGACACCGTGGCGCGTATGGGCGGAGACGAGTTCACCGTCATCCTCACCGACATCGCCAACCCCGATCATCTGGAGGCGCTATTGCAGAAGATACTGCGCTCCATGGACGAATGGTTCCAGATCGACGACGAACAGGTGTTTGTGTCGGCCAGCATCGGCATCACCCTGTACCCGCTGGATGCCACCGATATTGAAGACCTGTTCAAGAACGCCGACCAGGCCCTGTATGTGGCCAAGGGCGAGGGCCGCAACCGGTTCAGCTTCTTTACCCCGGCGCTACAGGAAGCGGCGCAAACCAGGGTGCGCCTGGCCAATGACCTGCGCACCGCCCTCAGTGACAACCAGTTCCGCGTACTGTACCAACCCATTATCGAGCTCAGCACAGGCTCCATCCACAAGGCCGAGGCGCTGATCCGCTGGCAACACCCCAAGCGCGGTCTGGTCAGTCCGGCGGCCTTCATTCCCATCGCCGAGTCCAGCGGACTGATTGTGGACATCGGCGAATGGGTTTTCCAGCAGGCAGCGGCCCAGGTACAGGAATGGCGCCAGACCCTGCATCCGGATTTCCAGATCAGCGTCAACCGCTCGCCGGTGCAGTTTCGCCACGCCGACAGTGGCCAGGCCTCCTGGGGCATGCAGCTGCACGCCATGGGCCTGCCCGGCGAAAGCCTGGTGGTGGAGATCACCGAAGGGCTGCTGCTGGACACCAACGAAGTGGTGGGCGAACAGCTGCTGGCGCTGGGCGACGCCGGCATCAAGGTGTCGCTGGACGACTTTGGCACCGGCTATTCCTCGCTGGCCTATCTGCAGAAGTTCGACATCGACTTCATCAAGATCGACCAGTCCTTTGTGCGCCACCTGATTCCCGAATCCACCGACCTGGCGCTGTGCAAGGCCATCATCGTGATGGCCCACGCTCTGGGTATGCAGGTGATTGCCGAGGGCGTGGAGACGGTGCAACAGCGCGACCTGCTGATCGAAGCTGGTTGCGACTATGGACAGGGCTATTTGTTTGCCCGACCCATCGATGCGCATGAATTTGAGACCCTGGCACAAATGCTAAAGGTCAGCTAACTCCGGTATCTGTTCCAATCCAGACCATGACCCACAACAGCCCTATCGAGCAGCGCCTGGAGGCCTTGGAAATCAAGGCCAGCTTTACCGAAGACCTGGTGGACAAGCTGGACCAGATCGTCACCGAACAGCAGCGCACCATGGACGCTCTTGTGAACGAACTGCGCGAGCTGCGCCACCAGGCTTCCAGCAGCGCTGACGGCCCGGCCCAGCGCAATCTGCGCGACGACTTGCCGCCGCATTATTAATGCCCCCACGCTCACTCACTTCGTGTAGTTCGCTGCCCCCCGCGGGGGCGCGTTCTGCCTTGGGGCGGCCCGGCGGCAGAACCTCATCAAAACTGGAGACTGTTGTGCGCTTTCCTCTGCCCGACCTCAACACCCTGCCCGCCGACCTCCAGGCCAAGATTCTGGAGGTGCAGGAAAAATCCGGCTTTATCCCGAATGTGTTTCTGGCGCTGGCTCGCCGCCCGGCGGAATGGCGTGCCTTCTTCGCCTACCACGATGCGCTGATGCTGCGCGAGGAGTCCAGCCTGAGCAAGGGCGACCGCGAGATGATCGTCACCGCCACCAGCGCGGCCAACCAATGCCTGTATTGCGTGGTGGCCCATGGCGCGCTGTTGCGCATCTACGAGAAGAAGCCGCTGCTGGCCGACCAGGTGGCGACAAATTACCGCAAGGCCGACATCACGCCACGCCAGCGCGCCATGCTGGACTTCGCCATGAAGGTCTGCGAAAACAGCCAGGCCGTCGATGAGGCCGACTTTGCGGCCCTGCAGGCCCACGGCTTTAGCGACGAAGACATCTGGGACATCACCGGCGTCACCGCGTTTTTTGGCCTGTCCAACCGCATGGCCAGCGTCACCGGCATGCTGCCCAACCCCGAGTTCTATCTGCTGGGCCGCCTGCCCAAGGCCAAGAAGCCTTAGGCATGAGCCAGCGGCACGGCTTCGCCCGGGCTTTGCACGGCAGCAACGGGGCCATACGGGGCTTGGGGCGCTTGCGCAACGTGGCGCTGCTGGCCGCGCTGTCGGGCGCTGCACTGCTGAGCCGCGCCGAACCGCTGGCGCAGCCGGAACTCGCCAGTGGCCTGACGGCAAAACCCGGCTGGACCACGCGCACCTATGCCGTAGCCGCCGCCAACCCCTTGGCCACCCGGGCCGGGCAGGAAATTTTGCAGGCCGGCGGCAGCGCGGTGGATGCGGCCGTCGCCGTGCAAATGGTGTTGACCTTGGTGGAGCCGCAATCCAGCGGCATTGGTGGCGGCGCCTTCCTGCTGCACTTTGACGGCCGGCGAACCCAGGCCTATGACGGGCGCGAAACCGCTCCCGCCCTGGCCACGCCGTCCCTGTTTCTGGACGCCACCGGCCAGGCGCTGGCCTTTAAGGACGCGGTGGTGGGTGGGCGCTCGGTGGGCGTGCCCGGCGCGCTGACCATGCTGTATCTGGCCCACCGGCAGCATGGCAAGTTGCCCTGGAAGCGGCTGTTTGAGCCGGCCATCCGTCTGGCGCGCGCAGGCTTTGTCGTCAGCCCCCGCATGGCCACGCTGCTGGCTGACGAAGAGGCCCTGAAAACCGACCCGGTGGCACGGAGCTACTTTTATGACGCGCAAGGCCAGCCCTGGCCTGCCGGTCATTTGCTGCGCAACCCGGAACTGGCGGACATGCTGCAGGCCATTGCAAAGCAGGGGCCGGATGCCCTGATGCGCGGACCTGTGGCGCAGGCCATGGTGAGCAAGGTGCAATCACATGCCAACCCAGGCAGCCTGGCTCTGTCCGATTTGGCAGCCTACCGGCCGTTAGTGCGCGAGCCGCTGTGCTTTGACTATGCGGCTGCAGCCCACGCCTATCGCCTCTGCGGCATGCCGCCACCGAGTTCCGGCACGCTGGCCATCGGTCAGATTCTGGGCCTGCTGAACGCCACGCCCGGCGCCGACCAGCCACTGGCACAGGGCCTGCCCACGGCGCAATGGCTGCATCTCTACACCGAAGCCACACGCCTGGCCTTTGCCGATCGGGCCCAGTATGTGGGCGATCCGGCCTTTGTGGTGGCACCGGCGGGCCATTGGTCCAGCCTGCTGGCGCCCGACTATCTAACAGACCGCGCCCGCGCCATAGCCGCGAACGGAAGCGCGATGCCGCAAGCCCTGCCGGGCACACCGGGAACCATGGCTGTGGCGTATGCGCCCATGGCCGCACAGACCGAACACGGCACCTCACATGTCTCCATCGTCGATGCCTTTGGCAACGCCCTGAGCATGACCACCACCATTGAAGACGCCTGGGGTGCGCGCCTGATGGTCAACCGCGGACGCGGGCTGTCCGGTGGCTTTTTGCTCAACAACCAGTTAACCGATTTCAGCTTCGCGCCCTTTGGCGCGGACGGCGCGCCGGTCGCCAACCGAGTGGAGCCAGGCAAACGCCCGCGCTCCTCCATGTCACCGGTGCTGGTGTTTGAGATGGCCCCCAACCCTGGCTCCGCCAGGCCCCCCGAGGGGGTGCAATCCTTCTTGGGGCGGCCCGGCGAAGGATTGGACGCCCCCAGCCCTGGCTCCGCCAAATTTCTGATGAGCGTCGGCAGCCCGGGTGGCGCCTTCATCATCCACTTCACGGCCAAGACCTTGCTCGGTGTGCTGAACTGGGGCCTGAACCCGCAGCAGGCCATCGACCTGCCCAATTTCGGCAGCCTGGGTGGGCCGCTCTATCTGGAACAGGGACGCTTTTCGGCACCGTTGGTGGCAGCCCTGCGGGCGCGGGGTCACAGCGTCGTGGAGACGCCGCTGCCCAGTGGCCTGCAGGCCATACAGCACATTCCTGAAGGCTACTTCGGTGGTGCCGATCCGCGCCGCGAAGGCCTGGTGCTGGGAGATTGAGATGACCCCGACGTTGCGCCGCTGCGTGTGGCCGCAGCAGCGCTGACTTGACCGCATAATCGCAGACCCCATGGCCATCCCGCAAACATTCATTCAGGAACTCGTCGCGCGCGCTGACGTGGTGGAGATCGTCGGCCGCTATGTGCCGCTGAAAAAGGCCGGCGCCAACTTCATGGGCCTGTGCCCCTTCCATGGCGAGAAGTCGCCCTCGTTTTCGGTCAGCCCTACCAAGCAGTTCTACCATTGCTTTGGCTGCGGCAAGAACGGCAACGCCATCGGCTTTTTGATGGACCACGCCGGCATGACCTTTATCGAGGCGGTCAAAGACCTGGCCCAGCAATACGGCATGCAGGTACCCGAAGAAGAAGGCACGCCGCAGGACCGGGCCCGCGCCCAGGAGCAGCGCGAAAAGCAACATACATTGACCTCCGTGCTGGAGCAGGCCGGTGACGCCTACCGCAGGGCGCTGAAGGATTCACCGCGCGCCATTGCCTATTTCAAGGGCCGCGGCCTGTCCGGCGAAGTGGCCAGGCAGTTCGGCCTGGGCTATGCACCCGAAGGCTGGCGCAGCCTGGCCAGCGTGTTCCCGCATTACGACGACCCGCTCCTGGTAGAAAGCGGCCTGGTCATCAGCAGCCTGGCCCCCAGCCCTGGCTCCGCCAGGCCCCCCGAGGGGGTGCAGTCGTCCTTGGGGCGGCCCGGCGGACGACCGGACGAAGACGGCAGCGAAGAAAAGCGCTATGACCGCTTCCGCGACCGCGTCATGTTCCCCATTCGCAATATCAAGGGCGAGTGCATAGGCTTTGGCGGGCGGGTGCTGGGCGACGACAAACCCAAGTACCTGAACTCGCCGGAAACCCCTGTGTTCAGCAAGGGCCGCGAGCTCTATGGCCTGTTTGAGGCACGCTCCGCACTGCGCGACCAGGGCTATGTGCTGGTTACCGAGGGCTATATGGATGTGGTGGCGCTGGCGCAGCTGGGCTTTCCCAATGCCGTGGCCACGCTGGGCACGGCCTGCACCACCGAGCATGTACAAAAACTGTTTCGCTTTACCGACTCCGTGGTGTTCAGCTTTGACGGCGACGCGGCCGGCCGCCGTGCCGCGCGCAAGGCGCTGGATGGCGCCCTGCCCTATGCCACCGATGTGCGCAGCATCAAGTTCCTGTTTCTGCCCGCCGAGCACGACCCCGACAGCTTTATCCGCGCCAACGGCCGCGAGGCCTTTGCCCGCTATGTGTCCGAGGCCACGCCGCTGAGCCGTTTTCTGATCGAGTCGGCGCGCGAGGGCCTGGATCTGAACAGCGCCGAGGGCCGCGCCCATCTTTCCAGCAACGCCAAGCCCCTGTGGAGCGTGATGCCCGATGGTGCGCTGAAGATGCAGTTGCTGGGAGAGCTTGCCGACCTGGTGCAGCTGACCGGACGTGAACTATCGGCGCTGTGGAATCCGGTGGCAGCGAGCGCCAAGCCCGCGCGCGAAAACAGCTGGCGCAAGAACAGCAGCGAGTTTGGCAAGCGAGACTATGGCCAAGCCCGTGCCCGCCCGGGCGGTCGCGCCCAACCGGCCAGCCGCGCCGACCATGCCACGCGCATTCTGCTCGGGCAGTCGGTGCTGTGGGACGCGCTCAGCAACGAAGAGCACGGGTTGCTATGCGAGCTGCCAGAACCCCATGGTCTGTTGCTGGCCTGGCTGGAGGGGCAGATGCATGAACACGGCGCCCTGCCCTGGGAGGCGCTGCGCGAGGCCTTGAGCGGCCACCCGGCAGAAGAGCTGGCACTGCGTCTGATGTCGGACCCGGCGGTTGTGGCACAGCCGCCCGCCGAGTCTGCGCCTGAGTTGCGCGATTTGATCAACCGCATGCTGGTGGAACGCCTGAAGTCTCAGGAAACCGAGGCCATTGCAGCATCCAAGTCCGACCCGACCGCCCTCAAGCGCTATCAAGAATTGCGGCAGCGCCGGGTGGAACTGATGAGCAGCCTGGAAAAGCCGCAAACAGAAGGTATAATGCAAGGTTGATTCGGCAAGAGCGACAGCAACACCTCCGGGCCAGGCCATATGCAGACAATGTTCTCAGCAGGCCACCTCACCGCAAGGATTGCATTCCAAATGTTCGCCCTCACATCTTGCCGTGGGATGTTTCTTCCCTACCCTGCCACCTGAGGCGCCCAGCGCGACCCGGATGGCGTTCGATCTGCCGGTCCAAATTGTTTTGATGTCCTGAGGTTTTCGCATGCCCGTTCAAAAATCAGTCAAACCAGCGAGCAACGCCACCAAGTCCGCCCCGACGACCGAGACCGACAAGAAAGTGATACCTGTGTCCACATCCAAAGCCGCTCTGAAAGCCGCAGCCGACGAACTTCTGGCCAAGAAAAAGCCGGGCCGCCCGCCCAAAGCCGCTGCTGCCGAGTCCAGCGCTCCCACAGCCACCGGCGCCAAGCGCGGCCGCAAGCCCAAGGCCGCCACGGCCGCCAAGAGCGGTGGTGACGGTGAAGACATGGACATGTCGGACATTGAAGCGGATCTGGTCGGTGAACCCGAAGCGGTCACCACCACCACCGCCACCGGTGAAAAGGTCAAGCCGCTGCGCATGAAGATCAGCAAGGCGAAGGAACGCGCCTTGATGAAAGAGTTTGGTCTGGACGAGACCGTGCTGTCCGAAGAAGACATGGCCAAGCGCCGCGCGCGCCTCAAGGCCCTGATCACCCTGGGCAAGACCCGCGGCTACCTGACGCACGGCGAAATCTCCGACCACCTGCCCGACAAGCTAGTCGACGCGGAAACCCTCGAAGTCGTGATCTCCATGTTGAACGACATGGGTGTGGCCGTCTACGAGCAAACCCCGGACGCGGAAACCTTGTTGCTCAACAACAATGTGTCCACCGCCGCCACGGTTGAAGAAGCAGAGGAAGAAGCCGAAGCAGCCCTGTCCACCGTGGACAGCGAGTTCGGCCGCACCACCGACCCGGTGCGCATGTATATGCGCGAAATGGGCACGGTCGAGTTGCTGACCCGCGAAGGCGAAATCGAAATCGCCAAGCGCATCGAAGGCGGCCTGATGGCCATGATGGAGGCCATCAGCAAGTCTCCCGCCACCATCGCCGAAATCCTGCGCCTGGGTGAAGACATCCGCGAAGGCAAGGTGGTCATCACCACCATCGTCGACGGTTTCTCCAACCCCAACGAGGCCGATGACTATGTGGCCGAAGAAGACTTCGACGAGTTCGACGAGAACGACGACGACGACGGCAAGGGCGGCTCCAAGGCGCTGACCAAGAAGCTCGAAGAGCTCAAAAAGCAGGCGCTGGAACGCTTCGACAAGCTGCGCGAGCTGTTCGAAAAAATCCACAAGATTTATGACAAGGAAGGCTACGGCACTCCTGCTTACGTCAAGACCCAGAATGCGCTCAGCGAAGAGCTGATGACCATCCGCTTCACCGCCAAGGCGATTGAAAAGCTGTGCGACATGGTGCGTGGCCAGGTTGATGACGTGCGCAAGATGGAACGCGAACTGCGCCGCATCATCGTCGACAAGTGCGGCTACTCGCAGGAAAACTTCATTGCCGAATTCAGCGGCCGCGACAAAAACAACCAGCCGGTTGCCAGCAACCTCCTGAACCTGAAGTGGATCGAAAAGCAGGCCGCTTCGGGCAAGCCCTGGGCTGCCGTCATGGGCCGCAACATTCCGCCGGTGCAGGATCTGCAGCAAAAGCTGACCGATCTGCAGTCCCGCGTGGTCGTGCCCCTGGCCCAGCTCAAGGACATCAACAAGCGCATGAACTCGGGCGAATCGTCCAGCCGCGCCGCCAAGAAAGAGATGATCGAGGCCAATCTGCGCCTGGTGATCTCGATTGCCAAGAAGTACACCAACCGCGGCCTGCAGTTCCTGGACCTGATCCAGGAAGGCAACATCGGCCTGATGAAGGCCGTGGACAAGTTCGAATACCGCCGCGGTTACAAGTTCTCCACCTACGCTACCTGGTGGATTCGCCAGGCCATCACACGCTCCATCGCAGACCAGGCGCGCACCATCCGGATTCCGGTGCACATGATCGAAACCATCAACAAGATGAACCGCATCAGCCGACAGCACCTGCAGGAGTTCGGCTTTGAGCCCGATGCCTCCGTATTGGCCGAGAAGATGGAGATCCCTGAAGACAAGATCCGCAAGATCATGAAGATCGCCAAGGAGCCGATCTCCATGGAAACACCTATCGGTGACGATGACGATTCCCACCTGGGTGACTTCATCGAGGACGGTGCCAACACCGCCCCCATGGAAGCCGCCATGCAGGCCGGTCTGCGCGATGTGGTCAAGGATATCCTCGACAGCCTGACTCCCCGCGAAGCCAAGGTGCTGCGCATGCGTTTCGGTATCGAAATGACTTCCGACCACACGCTGGAAGAAGTCGGCAAGCAGTTTGACGTGACGCGTGAGCGCATTCGCCAGATTGAAGCCAAGGCTTTGCGTAAACTGAAACACCCCAGTCGCTCCGACAAGCTGCGCAGCTTCACAGACACGCTGTAGTTCGGCAGCACGCTGACGCCGCGGCCCCCGAAATCCGAGGGCAGCGGCTAACGCAGGCTGCGCGCCATGCGCTCCTTGACAAAGCCGAAGGAGAACTTAAGCACTTCATCCAGCGACTGCTCAATGGCGTGTCGTTCCGGTTCGGTGAGGTAAAACATCATGTCCACGTCGTGGCGCACATAGCGGGCGGGCAATCGATTCAAGGCCAGGCAGGCCACGTCGGCCAGCATGTCGGAGTTGTAATCGGCATGCGCAGGGTCCTGAGAGCGGCGAACCACTTCTTCAAACACCAGGCGTTCATAGTAGTTGTGCACTTGGTCAAAGTTGTATTTCATGTATTTTCTCCGTGACTACTGTCCCATATCCGTGCAGCTGACCTTAGCACCGGGGCCGTAGGCTGACAAGCCTTGGTTTCAAGCTGCATCCATGATGCTTGTAGCACACAGCAAATTGCGATAAGCTGGCACAAACTTCCAAGAAAAAAGGGACGTGAATGCATGCGAAAGAATCGGCTGCTATGGGCCAGTTGCTGAGCCTGCTGGAGTCCCGCTATGCAATGCGGGTTCTCTGGGCCCTCAGAAACGGTGATGCCCAAACCTTCCGTCTATTGCAGAACAGCGTGGGTGGCATAACGCCCAACACCCTGAACACCCGCATCAAGCAACTGCGTGAGGCCGGGCTCATCACCCATGACAGCGAAGGCTACTGCCTGACGCCCGGCGGCACCGATCTGGCCGATCGATTGGGGGAATTGCCGGCGTTTGCAAGCCAATGGCTGGCCGAGCTGGCCCAAGCGGCCCAGTAGGCAAAAAGCCCTGCCTTCTGCGCGGCGTCTGCGCGCTGTTTGCGGCATAATTGAGGGTTTTTCCGCGCCCGCACAGGTGTGGCGCGTCACCAGCCAACTGGCATCACCCAAGGAAACATTCATGCAAACCACCGCAAGCGGACTTCAGTATCTGGACACCATCGTAGGCACAGGCGCCGAGGCCGTTGCCGGCAACAAGGTCAAGGTGCACTACACCGGCTGGCTCTACAACGACGAGACCCAGGGTGCCAAGTTCGACTCCAGCAAGGACCGTGGCGATCCGTTTGTGTTCAGCCTGGGTGCCGGAATGGTCATCAAGGGCTGGGACGAAGGCGTGGCCGGCATGAAGGTGGGCGGCGCGCGCACGCTGATCATCCCCGCAGCACTGGGCTATGGTGCCCGGGGCGCCGGTGGTGTGATTCCAGGCAACGCCACACTCAAATTTGACGTGGAACTGCTGGGCGTTTAAGGCGCTACTCCCCAGCCCCTTGAGCCGTGGGGTCGGGCACTTGAAAGCCGTTTGATTGCCCCCATCTGTGGGGCATCGTTTTATTTGCAGCGCAACCACAAGCATGTCTGAACAAGCCTCAAACCCCACCCCCCCCGAAGCAGGCCAACAAAGCCCGGAAGAGCTGTTAGCCGCCATGAACGCATCGGAAGCCGATGCCATGGCCGCCCTGCAAGCTGAGCTGGCCACCCTGAAGGCCAAGAGCAGCGATCTGGCCGACCAGTACCTGCGCGCCAAGGCCGATGCCGAGAACGCCCGCCGCCGTGCCGAAGACGAAATCAGCAAGGCCCGCAAGTTCGCCGTCGAAGGTTTTGCAGACAGCCTGCTGCCGGTCGCCGACAGTCTGGAAGCAGGCCTAGTCATCAAGGACGCCACCGCCGAACAGATCCGCGAAGGCGCGCAGGCCACGCTGCGCCAGTTGCTGGCCGCGCTGGAGCGCAACAAGGTGCTGGCCATCAACCCGGCCGCCGGCACCAAGTTTGACCCGCACCAGCACCAGGCCATCAGCGTGGTGCCTTCCGAACAGGAAGCCAACACCGTGGTCAGCGTGCTGCAAAAAGGCTATTCCATCGTCGAACGCGTGCTGCGCCCCGCCTTGGTGACCGTTGCCGCCTCCAAGTAAAAACGCCCGCGCGCGGGGGCTTGAAAGCCCAATAACCGTCCACATGTTATGGATATCTGAATTTTTTGAATAAGCAGGAGTAAATCATGGGAAGAATCATCGGTATTGACCTCGGCACCACCAACAGCTGTGTGGCCATCATGGAAGGCAATACGCCTAAGGTTATCGAGAACGCTGAAGGCGCGCGCACTACGCCCTCCATCATTGCGTACCAGGAAGACGGCGAAGTGCTGGTCGGTGCATCCGCCAAGCGCCAGTCGGTGACCAATCCCCGCAACACGCTGTACGCGGTGAAGCGCCTGATCGGCCGCAAGTTCACCGAAAAAGAAGTGCAAAAGGACATCGACCTGATGCCTTACAAGATTGCCGCTGCAGACAATGGCGATGCTTGGGTCGAGGTGCGCGGTAACCGCATGGCACCGCAGCAGGTCAGCGCCGACATCCTGCGCAAGATGAAGAAGACCGCCGAAGACTACCTCGGCGAAGAAGTGACCGACGCCGTGATCACGGTGCCCGCCTACTTCAACGACGCACAGCGCCAAGCCACCAAGGATGCCGGTCGCATTGCCGGTCTGGATGTCAAGCGCATCATCAACGAACCCACGGCTGCGGCTCTGGCCTTCGGCTTGGACAAGAATGAAAAGGGCGACCGCAAGATCGCCGTGTATGACTTGGGCGGCGGCACCTTCGACGTGTCCATCATCGAAATCGCCGATGTCGATGGCGAGAAGCAATTCGAAGTGCTGTCCACCAACGGTGACACCTTCCTGGGCGGCGAAGACTTCGACCAGCGCATCATCGACTTCATCATTTCCGAGTTCAAGAAGGACCAGGGCGTGGACTTGGGCAAGGACGTGCTGGCCCTGCAGCGACTGAAGGAAGCCGCTGAAAAGGCCAAGATCGAGCTGTCCAGCAGCGCGCAGACCGACATCAACCTGCCCTACATCACGGCCGATGCCTCCGGCCCCAAGCACCTGAGCATCAAGCTCACGCGTTCCAAGCTGGAGAGCCTGGTTGAAGAGCTGATTGAGCGCACCATTGCGCCCTGCCGCACCGCAATCAAGGACGCCGGCGTCAACGTGGCCGACATCCATGACGTGATCTTGGTCGGCGGCATGACCCGCATGCCCAAGGTGCAAGAGAAGGTCAAGGAACTGTTTGGCCGCGAGCCGCGCAAGGACGTGAACCCCGATGAAGCCGTGGCAGTGGGCGCCGCCATTCAAGGCCAGGTGCTGAGCGGCGACCGCAAGGACGTGCTGCTGCTGGACGTGACTCCGCTGTCCCTGGGTATTGAAACCCTGGGCGGTGTGATGACCAAGATGATCACCAAGAACACGACCATCCCGACCAAGTTTGCCCAGACCTTTTCCACCGCCGACGACAACCAGCCGGCCGTGACCATCAAGGTGTTCCAGGGTGAGCGTGAGATTGCGGCCGTCAACAAGCTGCTCGGTGAGTTCAACCTCGAAGGCATTCCACCGGCAGCACGCGGCACACCGCAAATTGAAGTGTCTTTTGACATCGACGCGAACGGTATTCTGCATGTGGGCGCCAAGGACAAGGGCACCGGCAAGGAAAACAAGATCACCATCAAGGCCAACTCCGGCCTGTCCGAAGAAGAAATTCAGAAGATGGTGAAGGACGCCGAAATCAATGCCGCCGACGACAAGAAGAAGCTGGAACTGGTGCAAGCCCGCAACGAAGCAGAAGCCAATGTTCACAGCGTAAAGAAGAGCCTGACCGAATACGGCGACAAGCTCGACGCTGGCGAGAAAGAAAAGATCGAAGCCGCAATCAAGGAAGTCGAAGACGCCCTGAAGTCGGAAGACAAGGATGCCATCAAGTCCAAGAGCGAAGCGCTGATGACCGTGAGCCAGAAGCTGGGCGAAAAGATGTACGCCGACATGCAAGCCAAGCAGGCGGCAGAGGCTGGTGGCACGGAAGGTGCTGCGCCAGAACAAGCTGCGCAAGCCTCTGCGAAACCCAACGACGACAACGTCGTTGACGCGGAAGTCAAGGAAGTCAAGAAGGGCTAAACAGCCAGAGGCGATTCGCCCACGCGCCGCGTTGAACACCTTCGGTGGCTCAACGCGGCTTTTGTGTTGTATACAGACCCCGATTGAACATGGCCAAAAGAGACTATTACGAAACCCTCGGCGTTGCCAAGAACGCCAGCGACGAGGACATCAAGAAGGCCTACCGCAAGCTGGCCATGAAGCACCACCCGGACCGCAACCAGGGTGATACGACCAAGGCCGCCGAAGAAAAATTCAAGGAAGCCAAAGAGGCCTACGAGATGCTGTCGGACGCGCAAAAACGCGCCGCCTATGACCAGTACGGCCACGCTGGCGTCGACCCAAACCGGGGTGGCGGCGGTGCCGGTGGCGAGGGCTATGGCGGCTTTGCAGAAGCCTTTGGCGATATTTTTGGCGACATGTTCGGCCAGCAGCGTGGCGGTCGTCCCGGCGCGGGCGGCGGGCGCCAGGTCTATCGCGGCGGCGACCTGAGCTATGCCATGGAAGTCACCCTGGAAGAAGCCGCCCGCGGCAAAGATGCGCAGATCCGCATCCCCAGCTGGGACAGCTGCGACACCTGCAAGGGCAGCGGCGCCAAACCCGGTACCCAGGTCAAGACCTGCGGCACCTGTAACGGTGCGGGCACCGTGCAAATGCGCCAGGGCTTTTTCAGCGTGCAGCAAACCTGCCCCACCTGCCGCGGCAATGGCAAGGTGATTCCCGAGCCTTGCACAGCCTGTCATGGCCAGGGCAAGATCAAACGCCAGAAGACGCTGGAAGTCAAAATTCCGGCGGGTATTGATGGAGGCATGCGCATCCGCAGTGCAGGCAACGGCGAGCCGGGTACCAATGGCGGCCCGGCCGGCGATCTGTACATCGAAATCCGCCTGAAGAAGCACGACATTTTCGAGCGTGATGGGGATGACATCCACTGCTCGGTGCCCATCAGCATGGCCACGGCCGCCCTCGGGGGCGAGATTGATGTACCCACGCTGGCCGGCAAGGCGGCCATCGATATCCCCGAAGGCACGCAAACCGGCAAGCAATTCCGCCTGCGCGGCAAGGGCATCAAGGGCGTGCGCGCCAGCTATCCCGGCGACCTGTACTGCCACATCGTGGTGGAAACGCCGGTCAAGCTCAGCGAACACCAACGCCGCCTGTTACGCGAGTTGGATGAGTCGTTCAAAAAGGGCGGCAGTAAACATTCGCCCTCCGGTGACAGCTGGGCCGATCGCTTGAAAAGCTTTTTTAGCTGATCGGGTTCGTTCTCGAACCAGCAAATGAAACGCCCCGCCGGGCAATGCCTGGCGGGGCGTTCTAGTTGGTGCTATGAAGTTTAGTTGGGTGAAACGCCCAACGCCTTCACCGTCTCCAGATTCAGAAAGCCATCGACCGGCAGGTTGTTGGCCCGCTGGTAATGGTTCACGGCATTCATGGTCTGGGCGCGCAGGCGGCCATCGATCGGACCAGGCTCGAAGCCAGCCTTCTTGAGGGCACGCTGGATCTCGGCAATCTTGCTCAGGGTGGCATTGGTTTCGCACAAGATGGCGCGTTGTTCGGTCTTGCCTTCGGCAACCTTGAATTGATAGCTCAGCGTCTCGAATTGTGCAGGGACCACGACCTCCCGCACGCTGGCCGGACGGTCGACGACCTGATGGCTCACCGCCTGGGTCACGGCGGGGATCACTTCCTCTCGGAAGCTCGCCGGTTGGTCAATCACGCGACGCTTGACGGTTTCATACGCAGCAGGCACGGGGATCTTGCGGGTGCTGGCGGGCTGATCGACCACCTTGCGCTCTACCGTCTTGTACACCGCAGGGATCACCATTTCGCGTGTGCTCGGCGCTTTGTCAATGACCTCGCGGGTCACTGTTTCATACACGGCCGGAATGACCACTTCTTCGGTGGAAGCCGCGGTGTCAACGACACGGGTCTTCACGATCTTGTAGGTGGCAGGCACTTCGACGGTACGCACCACAGCGGGTTGATCGACCACTTGGCGCGAAATAGTCTGGTACTGCGCAGGAATATTGATTTCGCGTACGTAGGCTTCTGTACCCGATTGGGCACCCGCAGACTTGTCCGCCTTGGCCATTCCAGTAACCGAAGCGGCGCGCAGAACGCGCTCACCGCTAGGCGTGGCGACAATGTCTGCGTTTGCATCAAACTTGTAACCCATGGTCCGTAGCTTTTCGAGATCGATGACCTGGTGCGTTACGGTCTGGTAGGTTGCCGGAATGTCTGTTTCGCTGGTGGCGGCCTCTTTGGCCAAGACCTGGCGCTTCACCTTGCCGTATTGCGCAGGAATAGTTTCCTCACGCACGGTAGCCGGGGTCTTGAGCACCTGGCGTGAAACCAACTGGTATTGCGCCGGGATTTCAACCAGACACATCACGTCATCATCCAGACGGGTGTTGTCAGCTGCATCACCTTGCGTATCGACGGTCGCGCCATCTGCCCGGCCATCCTTGTCGATGACAAAGCCGCGCAGCGGACGCACATTCAAGGCCTTGCCAACCCAGGCTTTTCCGCGCTTCCACTCCTTGGTGGCATCGGCG
>TBL_comb47_HYPODRAFT_10004352_pt1 | contig 16300 bp, 13 predicted proteins | sample TroBogypolimnion_40_FD_10682 | JGI IMG/M metagenome (IMG submission 10682)
TCCACTTCCCGCAAAATGCGAATCTTATCTTCCGTCGTATACCGTTTGCCTTTCATGGTCTGGTCCTTTCGTTGCGCCCAGACTAACAAATTGAGTGGCCCGAAAAAGCGAAGTCACCTCAGGGGCTTTCGCCGGGAAATCTCATTGTCTGCCGACGAACTCGCTGATGTTTGCTCTGCCTACGCCATCGAAGACGGGAGGCAATATCTAAACCGTAATTGACGGTTGGCCTTTAACGGCGGCTGAACCGAAAGGTTCAGCCGCCTTTTTTGTGATTTGATTTTCCCCCGACGCGCGAGACTGCGCCAATTCAATTCCCCTTGCAGACTACGCCTTGAGTTGTCACAGACTCGCGCTTGCCCGTCCGCGCTCCCTGCCGAGCTTTTGTTTGCTGCACTGCACAAAACATCGCCAGCGAGCCTCCGTTTTAACTCGCCTGTCATGCTTCATGCGTTCGCATTGAATCCCGCCAGTCTCGCCCGCTAAAGCGGAAATGGATTTGTGGAAAATTTTCTCTGGATCGTTTTCAAGTCCTATCTCGGCAGTGCTCGCCTCTGCATCGGTCGTTCTTTCGCCCTCACTGCGTCGCCGCCAAACCAGCCTGCCCCTCGTGGTGCCCTCTGAAGACTACTCCCACGGGGGAAGGCTGGTGGCTCCGCTTTTTCGTGAAGCGCGAAAGACCGGACCGAACAGCAGAGCACAAAAAAAAGACTATGAAAACGAATACAAACAAAAAACAAGTCAAGGCTCAGAGCCGTCCCGAACAGTTGAGCACGAACACCGAAAAACGGGCAAAGATTGATTTCCAAAAGCGGTTTGCGAACCGCGCTTTGGACACCGAAAAATTGCTGGCATTGCTGCGAAGCGAGACGCCGAAGTTTTTTGAACTGGCGGAGGTTGTCGGCAAGTGGGTTTGGATTCAGTTTGCCGATAAGCAGCCGTCCGAAGTCACCCGCGTTTTGGCCGAGCTTGGCTTTCATTGGAACAACACCCGCCAAGCGTGGCAGCACCCTTGCGGCACTATCACCGACGAACGCGCCGACTATGACCCGCGCAAGCGTTACGGCATCACCCCCGCCGCTCAATTCCAAGCTGCTTGAAAGGAGAACGCGCCATGAATACCACTTCAATTTTGCCCGGCTTGGAATCCATCGTGAAACCGTTCAAGTTTCCGGCCAGCCCTTACGAATACCGCGTGACCGCTTTGCGCGAATGTCCGACGCCGGAGAACTTGCAGCAGTGCGACACGCCCGACCGCGCCGCCGATTATTGGCGGATGCACATTGCGACCCACCCACATTTTAACCCCGACTGTGAATGTCTCGCCGTGTTGCTTTTGAACACGCGCAAGAAGGTCAAAGGGCATCACATCGTTTCAATCGGCACGATGGACACGATTTTAGTCCATCCCCGCGAGGTTTTCCGCGTGGCGATTATGACCGCCGCCAGTGCGTTGATTGTCATGCACAACCACCCCAGCGGCGAAAGCAGCCCCAGCGAAGCCGACATCAAAGTGACCCGCGACCTAATCCGCGCCGGTCAGCTTTTGAAACTGGAATTGCTCGACCATGTCATCATCGGCAACGGCAATCGGGCATCACTCCGCGAACTTGGTTATTTCTACGCCTGACCCCATGAAAACGAATCAAAACGAATCGCCTTTTGGCGAAGTGATTTACAGCTACACCCGCAAGCAAGCCATCGCCGACGGCTTTCAAGTGGACGTGACCACGACCGCGCAGGAAGCCGGAATCAAATTTCCGATGTTCCTGACCCGCGCCGTGTTCGACCAGTTTGTGACCGTGCCGGAAGGCGTGACCGGCCAAGACGAGGCCGGACGCCTTTGGGATGTTGTCTGGATGACCCGCTTTGCCATCCTACGCGCCCACGGCCACACCGACCGCTTGCCCGTCGCGCTCTACGTCCGCAACGACAACCGCGCCGCCCGCCTTGTGAAACTGATTGCCACTTGTGGCGCGATGGACATTGACGACCCGCAGCCCGCCATCACGGTGATGCTGCCGGATGAAGATTGAAGCCTTGAAAATATGCGGCTGGACGGCTTCCCGTCCAGCCGCAACTGTCAGTAAAACTGTCAGCGAAAGTGTCAGTCAGGAGTGAGAAATTGTGACGAGTTAGCGCGAATATCCTTTTGATTTAAGCGGATTTTCGCTAGTTTTTTGAAATCTGCTACAGATACACAGACGTGTTCCATCTGTGTGAATCTGTGGCTAAAAATTCAGTCCTGCACCGCGTGGGCTTTGAGCGATTCCAGGTCCACGAATTCCAGCACAGAGAGGTGGCTGGCTTCCAGCACCACGGGGCACGCGTGGCCGGCTTCGAACGCCTCCGCCCAACTCCGCACGCAGACGCACCAGCGGTCGCCGGGCGTCAGGCCGGGGAAATCGTATTCGGGGCGCGGCGTGATGAGGTCGTTGCCGCGAAACGCCAGAAATTCCAGAAACGGCTCCGTGACCTGGCAGCAGATGGTGTGCAGCCCCCGATCTTCCGGGCCGGTACGGCAATAGCCATCGCGGTAAAACCCGGTGACGGGCGAGTGGCAGCAACCTTGTAATTCTCCGCCTAATACATTTGTCGGCATGGCGGCAGTGTGCCGGATGCGCACCGGCGGTCAAGCGGATGGTGGATGCTGGTCTCGGAGGTCATTCGCCTCTTTCGGCGAGGCTCCGGGGCCGTTTTTAACCCGGTGGACCGGTTAACGGGGGTGAACTTCATCGAAATCCAGCCGTTGGCAGCCATTTGGCCGTTGGCAGGAGCCATCGGGCCACTGCCAGGAGTCATCGGGCAACTGTCAGAGCTCGTCGGGAGACTGTCGGGAGACATCGGGCGACTGTCAGGGTCCGTCGGGCGATTGTTAGGAGCCGTCGGAGGACTAACAGGAAGCATCCGGCAACTATCAGGAAGAATCGTGCAACGGGCAGGAAGCATCTGGCAACCGTCATTGGTCGTCGGGCAACGGGCAGAGGTCGTCGGGCAATGGGCAGATGGAATCCGGCCCGCTGCGCCTTTATTTTTGGATCGGCAGCGGTTCGCCGGCCTTAAGCGCTTTCAGCCAAGCCGTCGCGCGCTGGTTGAACGGCGTTTCTCCGTGCTTATCGGTTTTGGGCGCTTGATGGCCGGCTTCGGGTAGCACCACCACTTCCACCGGTCCGGCAAACAAATTGCAGAGTGCAAAGACGTTCGAGGCCGGACAGGTCGTTTCCATCAAACCGGGGCCGACGAGCGCGGGGGCGTGTACGCGATGCGCAAAATTGAGGGCGTCGAAATAACGGCTGGTGTCCAGGATGCGGGCGGCGTCGGGGCCGTTGGCGTGGGCTTGCCAATACGGCCAGCCCCAGCCGCGCCCGATCTGCTGGGCGGTGTTGCCGCAACCCGCCGGTTCCAAAATCATGATGGCCGTTACTTTCGGATGCAGCGCGGCGGTCACGACCGATTGCAAGCCGCCTTGGCTGGTGCCTTTGACGACGAGTACTTTACCGTCCCAATCCGCGCGCGACGTGAGATAATCCGCCGCGCGCTGGCAGCCGAGGAACATGCGCAGGAAGTAGCTGGTCTCGCGATTCGTCTGGCCGAGGGTGGTGTAATCTTTCAAGGTGGTGTCCGCGAGTTTTTGGAATTCACTTTCGGGCAGATCAAACGGCACATCGTGCGCGCTGATGTTCAACACGAGCCAGCCTGCGCGCGCCGGCCCGGTGACATTTTCGCGTTTGAGCGGATAGACGCCGGCATATTGGACGAGCAACAGCGCGGGATATTTGCCGGGCTGTTTCGGCCGTGCGAGTTGGCCGAAAACGTGGGTGCCGTGGAGATTGTCGAGCGTGACTTTGCAATAATCCAGGTCCGGTTCGTTGGCGAGCGCAACGGGTTCGAGCTTGGGGGCGAGCGGCAGTTGTTTCGACTCGGCTACTTTGGAATCCCAGAAGGCATCAAAATCGTCCGGCACCGGCAGCGGCCAGCGGATGTGCTGGTAATCTGCCGTGGCGCCGGCGAAGGTGGAAAACTTTTGGCCGTCCGCCGTGTGGCCGCTGATGGTGAACAGCAACGAACCCGGCTCGTTCAGCACCGTCTGAAATTCCGCGCTACGATTGGTCAGCGCGAGCGTTCCCGCGGCGATTACTTTTGCGGTGTGGAGTTTTGCGGTGTATTGCACCTGGTCCACGACATCGGTCGTGCCGTTGCGGAGCTGAATCCGCACGGTGATTTTCTCGCCCACGTGATAGATGCCCGAAGGCTGGCTGGTGCGCGCAATGATGCCCACGGCGCGCGGCGCCGGCGCCGCTGGATCAGTTTGCGCCGGCAGCTGAGCGGCGAGACTGACGGCGGCGAGGAGAAGGAATTTTTTCATCGTCGATTAAGCCGGGAATTGCAAAACGTAATTCACCAGTTGGTCAAAGTCCGCCGTGGCCACGCCAATGTACTTGTCGGCGCAGCCGTAATAAACAAACAACCGGCCGTCCACCACCACGTTGGCGGTCGGGAATACCACGCCGTGCGGATACAAACCTTGCCACTCGTATTTTGCTTCGGGCGACATGATGGGTTCCGGCGTGCGGGCGAGGACTTTGCGCGGGTCTTTCAAATCGAGCACCATGGCGCCGACGTGATAAATGCCTTGGGCATCCACGGCGTGATAAATCACGAACCAGCCTTTCAGGTGCTTGAGCGGCGGCGTTGAGCCACCGATTTTGCGTTCCCAGGAGAACTTGGCTTTCGCGAGCAAATAATCCTGGCCCCATTTCAACGGATCATCGCCGAAACAAATCCAGATGGCGGGATATTTTGTGCCGAATTTCTTGCCGGTCCACTGCATCGGCCGACGGAGCAGTGCGAATTGGCCTTTAATCTTTTCGGGGAACAGAATCACATCGCGGTCGTCCAGCGTGGGATCGGTAATGCGACCGAGGCGGCGGAAAGTTTTCAGGTCATCGGACAGCAGCAAGCCGGAGGAAGTGAGGTTTTCGCCGAAGGCTTTGGGCTGGGTTTTATCGCGTGGATTAAATGCGGCGTTGTCGGGCGCGAGCCAGTATTGGCCGGGGAAATGCGGCCGGTAGGCGTAGGTGATGTAAAAATGGCCGTCAATTTTGACGATGCGCGGGTCTTCGATGCAGCCGGCATCCTCGCCATCCACGCTGGGCGCGAGAATGGGCTGGCGCGAACTGCGCTGGAAGGTGAAGCCGTCTTTGCTCGTGGCGAGGCCAAAACGGATGACATGCTGCGGATCGTTGCCGGCGGCACGGTAGAGCAGATAAAAAGTGCCCTGATCGTAAATCGCGCCGGGATTGCAAACGACGAGACTTTCCCACGGTTGCTTGGGGGTCGGCGAGAGAATGGGATTGTGTAAATATTTTTCGAGTTTCATAAAGTAAAAGCAGTTTGCGATAAATGGTGACGAATAGAGGGAAAGGCTAACTGCGACCGCTTTGCGCGCCAACTGCTCTTTTGCGCAAACCTGGAACAAATTGCGCAAAAAATCGGGCGGGGGAAATTTTTCGTCGGCATAGGCAACTGGGGTGGAATGATTTTTAACCGCGACCCCTTGAAGCGCGTCTGGTGGAAGCACAACGAAGAGTAACTTGATTATATGAACCGAAAAAATTGGCTGCTGGTGGCTTTGCTGGCGATTTTGGCTGTCGTGTATGCTGTCTGGTTTACGGACTGGTTTCGGCCGGCCAAGCTGGGAATATATCACGCGAGCCGCAGTTTTCGTGGTCGGCCGGCGGCCGGCGGCGCGATGCCGAATTTGATGTTTGGTCTGAATCAGCCGCTGCGACTGAATGAAATTCGGGTGGTATCGCTTGCCGCGTTGGCGACGAACCCCGCCGCGCTTCCGGTCTGGCACTTGGTCTCGGATTCTAATTCCGTGCCAATCAAGAGTTTTTCTTATGGCCAGAATATTCGTGGTCTTAGGCCGGCAGTGCCGGGTTCGCGTCCGCAATTATTGGTGACAAACACCACCTACCGGATGTTTGTGGGTGCCGGAAAAATCCACGGCGAGCATGATTTTGAGGTGAAATAGCGGTTGGCTGGTGGCGTTTTGGGCAACATTCTTTATTATTTTGCAATGATTTCGAGGTTCCAGATTGAGCAGCGGGTTGACGGGAATGACAATTCTCGGCCAACCTGAAAAAATGGCGAATATGCTCGCCGGATGGAATTATTTGTTTGACTGCGGTTTAGAAATAGCCTAATAATATGTCGGTTGTTGAAAAACATATGAAAACAAAAAAACAGAAGGTAATTTCCCTGTTGAGCATCGGCTCACTGATCGTATTTAACTTCGCTGCGACGGCAGCAGATTCTGCTTCCAATTCGTCGTTGAACGCATTGAAATCAGTGCCGCTGGCGGAATTGCCCGCGAAAGCTGCGTCTTTGGTGGTCGCTGCCGATGAAAAAACTCAGGCTAAGACCGTTCAGGAAGTCGTGAAAGCCGCTATCGGCCTCAATCCGGCCGCCGTGTTGGCAATTGTTGGTTCCATTGCGACTGAATCCCCGGCATCCGCTGCGACCGCGGCCGCGACCGCCGCTGAGTTGCTACCCAAACAGGCTGTGCAAATTGCCCAGACCGCGGCTGCGGCTGCTCCGAAACAAGTGGGTAAGATTGTGGAAGCGGTATGTCGCGTGGTTCCGAAAGATTACAAAGCGGTGGCGATTGCCGTGGCCAGCGTGGTTGCCGGTTCCTCCAAAGAAATTTTGGCGGCTGTAATAGCTGCTGTGCCCGATCAATCGGCAAATGTCCAGTTGGCTCTGGCGTCTTATAAAGGTCAGACTCCTTCGGTGAACATGGTTTTGTCGAAATCGACGGTTCCCGTTATTTCTTCTCAGATACCGAGTGTTTTGGCCGTTGCCCAAGGGATTAGCCCGCACCCGACACCGGCGCCGCCGCCTGCTGCTCCTACGCCGGTTGTTTTGGATCCGGGATCCAGCACCACCTTGCCGGTGAATGCTTTTCAATACGCAAATCCCACGCCGACTACCATTGAAGGCGGCGGACCGCCCCCAGGCTGATTTTTTTAAAAATTTCAACCCGTTCTCGTTCGAGGACGGGTTTTTTATTGATGGATTATTGTTTGTGTCACGTGAATAATTGGCGTATTTTCCTGATATGTTTGAAAATTTTGGGGCCGGGAAAAAATGGCTGTTGATTGCCATCTTGCTCGTCGCCAGTGTTGCGTTGATTTTCAGTCCAGCGAAACGTTTCTACCATACTCACAAAGAAACGCACAACTTAACATTGGCAAAACATTTTTTTGAGAAAGCCGAATATGCGAATGCAGCGCTGAGTGCCCGCCAAGTTTTGATGCTAAATCCCACGAATGTGACTGCCTGTCGGATGATGGCAGATATAGCGGATATCATGAAGTCGCCGGTGGCCTTGGATTTTCGGCGGCAATTGGCCGAGTCTGATCCTTCGTCATCGAATAAGCTGGCATTTGCCGAGGCTGGGCTGCGTTACCAAAACCGTCCCTATCCAGTGACCACCCAAGTGTTAAGTGAACTGGCGGCGACTTCGGCAACCAATCTCCCACTTTTTCACGTTATTTCGGCCGAACATGCCCTTGCCTTGCATCAGTTGGACAGGGCGGAAAGTGAACTAAGGACCGCCGCTGCACTTGAACCCACCAATCGGCTTTACCAATTGAATTTAGCCGTGGTCAGCTTGCATGCCACCAACCAAGAAGTTTTGGAAAAATCCCGCGCTAATCTGCGCCAGTTTGCCACCGAAACTAATTTTGCCGGCCCGGCATTGCGCGCGCTATTGGCCGACCAGCTGACGCACGATGATTTGTCCCGTGCTCGTGATTTTTCTCAACAGCTGTTGGAGACATCCCAAGCCACGTTGGCCGACCGTTTGCAAAATCTGAGCATTTTGAAAAAATCCGTTGCGGATTTATTCCCTCCGCAACTGGCGCGGGTGCAACAATTCGTTGCGACCAATGCCATTGGGGCGGCGCAAGTGGGACTGTGGATGCTCGGAAATGGCATGGCAAGTGACGCTATCAAGTGGTTGGCCAGTCTGCCGAAGGGAGTGCGTGGCCATCCGGCTATTCAAGTGGTGCAAGCGTCGGCCTTTGATGCCACAGGGGATTGGCAGGCGATGCGAGAGCATTGTGCGCATGGCACTTGGAAAGACCTCGATTTCATGCGCTTGGCCTATTCCTCTCATGCGTGGGCAAAACTCGGGGAATTATCGGTTTCCCACGGCAATTGGCACGCGGCGGTGGATGCGGCGGGCGGGCGATTTAGTGCCCTGACTGGCTTATTGGATTTGACGGCGCGCTGGCAACTGCCGGTGGAACGTCAAGAATTGTTCTGGAACTTGTTGCAGAAATTTCCTCGTCAACGCTGGATTGCGGCCGCATTGGAAGAGCAATGTTATCGCGTCGGCGACACGGCTGGATTGCGGCGGATTTATCGCCAAATGGCCACAGCCTTTCCCGAAAGTCCCGAATACCAAAACAATCTGGCGTATACCTCCCTCCTACTGCGCACTAACCAGACCGAAGCGACAACGGAAGCGGCTGAATTGTATAAAAAGTGGCCGGAGAATTCGGCGATTGCTTCAACTTACGCCTTTGCCATGTATCTTCACGGTAATAACACCGAAGGTTTGGCGGTTCTCCAAAAAATGGGAACTAACATATTGGCGCAACCATCATTGGCCTTGCATTATGGAATTCTGCTGGCGGCCACGGGGAATAAATCCGGCGCAGAACATTATCTAACCGTGGCCCGTGCGGATACCGGATTGCTGCCGGAAGAAATTCAGTTGATAAAAAAACAATAATTACTTGCGAAGTTAGCAGTACGGTTTATTGTCAAAAAACCTTAAACAATTCAATTAAAATGAGCTTCAAATCCTTGATCTGTCGCATGGCCATTGGGTTTTTACCTGGCTTGGCGGTAGTGTTTTTCCAAGATTCAGCGCATGCAAACATTTACCTTGTAACGAACACCAGTGACACCGGGGCTGGTTCATTGCGGCAGGCAATAACCGCCGCGAACGCAAATCCCGGACTGGACACCATTCAGTTCCAAATTTCCGGCACGGGCCCATTCACGATTAATCTGGCCAGCATTCTACCTTTCGTGACCGACCCGGTGACGATTGATGGCACAACGCAGTCAGGTTATGTAACGAACCCGGTGATAGAATTGAATGGCGCTAGCGCGGGCAATGCGGCTGGGTTGCAATTGAACGCGGGGTCAGATGGCAGCACTATCATGGGATTGGCAATTAACCGATTTTCCGCTCAAGGAATTGTGATTAATAGTAGTAATAATATTATTAAGGGGAACTATGTCGGCACGGATACCACGGGGACAATTGCTCGCGGAAATTCTTCTTATGGGATCCTTGTAAACAGCTCTGGTAATGTGATCGGCGGGACGGTCACTGGAGCGCGTAATGTAGTGTCTGGCAATCTACAAAACGGCCTTTTTCTCAATGGTGGCGCAGCCTCAGGCAATCTAATCCAGGGAAACTTTATTGGCACTGATGCTTCTGGAACGGTTGCGGTCACCAACCTCGGTGATGGTATTATTTTGAACAACGCCCCCGGCAACACCATTGGAGGAAGCAATGTGATCTCCGGAAACCTTTATGATGGCGTGGACTTGGTAGGCGCCAGTGCGGCTTCAAACGCCATTGTTGGAAATTATATTGGAACCGATGTGACGGGGAAAGTTGCGCTTGGAAATCACTACTACGGTATTTATTTTAATAGCAGTAGCTTTAACTCCGTTGGTGGTTCCGCCACCGGTGCCGGCAACTTAATATCAGGAAATATTTTATCCGGTATGGCATTTGCCGCCAACAGTAATACCAACCTTGTACAAGCAAATATCATTGGTCTGGCGGCAGGTGGGACCAATAGCCTGCCGAATCAGCAGGATGGTATATTAATCAATGGTGGTTTTGGAAACACCATTGGAGGTGCCAGTGCGTCCGTGCGCAATGTTATTTCAGGTAATAGCATTAATGGGATAGCCATTTCTTTGACTAACGGTGCATTCAATGTCATTGCGGGCAATTATATTGGAACCGATATTGCAGGTAGAAAAGCATTAGCAAATACCGTCGATGGAATTATCATTCAAGGGAGTACAAATTGGGTCGGAGGAACTAAGAGCGGAAATGGGAATTTAATCTCTGGTAATGGGCAGAATGGTGTTGAATTGTCGGGAGCCGGCTTAGGATCGGGTGGCAACCAAGTTATGGGAAACATTATCGGATTAGATGTTGGGGGGACCAATCTTTTAGGCAATATAAGTGCCGGGATATATGTTGCCAGCGTAAGTGGTAATCAAATTGGAGGCGCATCCGTTAGTATGCGAAACATTATATCCGGCAATGGTGCACATGGGGTATCGCTTTCTGGTGTTGGTGCGAGTAACAATATTATACAAGGAAATTACATCGGCACCGATATCATTGGTGGGAATAGTTGTTCAAATGCACTTCATGGGGTTTATGCCAGTTCTGTTTCCGGAAATATTATCGGCGGATTAGTTAATGGCTCTGGGAATATAATTTCGGGAAATGGTTTGAGTGGAATAGGATTGTTAAACACAAGTGGTGTTATGGTACAAGGTAATTATATTGGATTGAATGCTGCAGGGAATAGCTCGGTAAGAAATGCAAATTATGGAATAATTATTCAAGCGACAGGGACGAATTGGATAGGTGGATCTGATGCATCTGCCCGCAATGTGATTTCGGGTAATGGGATTCATGGTGTGTATCTCACTAATAGCTCTGCTCAAATTATTCAAGGGAATTATATTGGCACGGATAGCTCAGGAAATTATTCGATTGGAAATTCTGCTTGTGGGATTCAGATTGCAAACTCTACAAATATTTATATCGGTGGCTTGAACTCAGGGAATGTTGTTTCAGGTAACGGCAATATTAATTATCAAGCCGTTGTGCTTACCAACTCATATCAGAGCACAATACAAGGAAATTATATCGGGCTTAACGCTGCTGGCACGACCGCAATTGGTAATGGGGGTGTTGGTCTCTATCTTTGCAACTCCATGAGTAATCAAATAGGAGGGAAGATTGCTGGTATGGGTAATATAATTTCCGGAAATAGTTTACATGGCGTATATTTAATAAACAACGCGTCGCAGAATGTTTTTGAAGGTAATATGATAGGTTTAAATGCCGCAGGAACTGCGGCAGTCGGAAACTCATGGACTGGCATTTATGTGGTTAATTCATATAGCAACATCTATGGTGGAACGGTGCATGGTTCGGGGAATGTAATTTCAGGTAATGGGAATGATGGCATCCATTTTACAAACTCTTCAATGAACATTATTCAGGGCAATTTGATTGGTTTGGCGGTGGATGGATTTAGCCCAATGGGCAACACTACACATAACGTGGAATTCGATGTCAATTCCACCAATAATATTCTTGGTGGCACAACCCCAGGTGCCGGCAATAGTATTGCCTATGCCAAAACTATTAGTACAACATCTTACGCAGGCGTGCGGGTTCGAAATCTGGCCTGTAACAATCAGATTAGCGGCAATTCGATTTTTAATAATAATGCCCTCGGTATCGACCTTGGGAACCAAGGCGTTAATCCTAATGTTGATTGTGAAAGTGGAGTCTCGGCTACGGCTGCCAATTTATTGCAAAACTATCCCATTCTGTCCAATTCCACATCAAGCTCGGCAGGTACGCTAATTCGTGGGGCGTTTGACAGTGCGGTCAATAAGGTTTATTCAATCGAATTTTTTGCTAGCACTAACGGAGATGCTACTGGATATGGGGAGGGGCAGTTGTTTTTGGGACAAACCAACCTTACATTGGGAACCGCTTGTTCAACCAATTTTTCAGTCCTAATGCCTTTCATTATCCGTCCAGGCTGGGTTCTAACAGCCACCGCCACCGATGCAAACAACAACACCTCAGAATTTTCTAATTGGATAACCAACCTGCCTGCGCCTCCTTTGGCCAGCTTGTCCACTTATAACCGGACGGCTAATTTGGCATTGCGGATTGCGATAACCAACCTAATGACTAACTGGAGCGATACCAACGGGCTTCCGGTTTCGCTGACGGCCATTAATTTGCACTCAACCAATCAAGTGGTTCTGCAAACCAATAGCGGCTATATCTATTATCCGAGCAATGCTCCAAATGTGAACGATCAGATTACCTACACCATTTCTGACGGTTACAGCACTAATATTGGTCTGGTGAACATTGTTATCGTTCCGTCCACCACCGGTCAGGTGCAGGGAATCAGTGTCAGCAATGGTGTCGCGAGAGTTAAGTTTGCCGGCTTGCCGGGCTGGGCTTATAATGTTCAGCGCTCCACAAATTTATCAAGCTTTGCTTGGGTTACCTTGCTTACCACCAACGCACCAGTTGGCGGGCTGTTCCAATTTACAGACACTTTTAGTGACCTTGGTGGAGTCGTGCCGGTTTCAGCTTTCTACCAACTGCTTTGGCACCCATGACGTTAAGTATGAGTGAAGTAATTAGAGCGCAAGGCACGTTACTCTGGCTATATTTCACTTAGTCCAAAGACTCAAAAATATAAGTACCCGATCCGGTGGTGAAGATAGCAGCTTTATTTTTCACCCCAAGAAAAGTCGTTCCCTTGGAGTGCCGAACCAAGTCAGATGATTTCGCAGGAAGTAAAATTTGGGCCTTAGTATTCGGCGGGATTGTGACCACCAGAGTAAATTTTCCTCCGGCACGTTTCCAATGGCTGATAATCCGGCCACGCACCGAATCATAGCTGGCATTCACCCAAGTTACGTCGCCCACTGGTTGCGGGGCGATGATAATTTGCTTGAACCCATCCCCGCCGGACTGGATGCCGGCGAGGTCGTGATAAAACCATTCCTGAATCTGGCCGAGCATGAAATGATTTTGGGATGACCCGCCGTCCCAAGCTTCAGTCAGGCTGGTTTTGCCTTTTGCGAGCTGCATCCCATAACCCGGCTGGTTTGTCTGGTTGTTAATGTCAAAAATAACATCACTGCGACCGCCGTCGGCCAGCGCCCGGAGCAGATAGCGATAGCCGACGTCGCCGGCGGTCAGGGCGTTGCCATGGGCGCGCACGTCGCGCACGATGTCATCCAGCACAGCGGCGCGTTCTGCGGGTGCGCACAGGTCCATGACGAGCGGAATGGCATTGGCACATTGGGAACCGGTGGCGTAATTATGTTTTTCAGCGTAAAAAAACTTAACATTGAAGGCGCGGCGAATTTCTTCTGCTCGGTCCGAAAAGTTTTTAGCATCTTCCTTTTGGCCCAGCAGGGCGGCAATCTGCGCCATGATGGCTGTATCTTGATAGTAAAACGCCGTAGCGGTGAGGGCGATGGGCGTGAGTTGCGAGACGCCGGGATGATTGGGGCCAACATCATACCAGTCGCCGAGACCGTAATTCACGATGTTGTGGTCGGCGCGTGTGGCGAAATAGGCGAGGTAGTTTTTCATCAGGTCATAGCGCTTTCGCAGCAATTGCATATCGCCGGCGAATTCATATTGTTGCCACGGCACGAGGATGCAGGAACTGCTCCATTCCGGCGAATCGCCGAACAGGTTGCGCGGCTGGGCCGGATTGTTTTTGTCGCGAAAAATGGTGTATTCCGGCGCGGTGGTGGGCACCAGTCCGTTGGCGAGTTGTGAGTCGGCGATGTCATTCAGCGTTTTGTTGAAAAGTTGCGCGAGATCAAATTCGTAACGCAGCGCTGGTCCGTTGAGGTGATCTTCTTCGAGCCAGCCAAGTCGTTCGCGATGCGGGCAGTCGGTCATCAGGCTGACCATGTTGCTGCGTTGCGCCCAGCGGACCAGTTGGCGGATGCGGTTGAACAACGGATTCGAGCAGGTGAATTCGCCGACGGGTTCGGAAGCCGAGTGCATTACAGAAGCACTTAAATTTTTGATTTTTGGTAATGGGCTGTTGAGGTTGGCCGCAGTGCAATGAACCTGAATGTAGCGGCAGCCGATGTAAAAAAATTTGGGCGACCACGTTTCCAAGCCATCCGTGCCTTTGGTGAATTCGCACCATTGTGTGCCGCGATGGCCGGCGCCCATGGAGCTTTGATTGACCGCGCCGTCCGCGTCCAGCAACTCGGCGGGGAGGAGGCGAATTTTACTGCCCGCTGGTCCAGTGACGGCGATTTGCGGGACGTGCGAAGCATTTTGCCCGAGATCAAAAACGACATCGCCATTGGTCAGCGTGTGGGTGGCGACGGAGTGGTGGGTCTCAAAAAAAGTCAGTGGCGGTGCGGCCGCAGAAAGCCCACGCAGCTCGCCGCCAGGACCGTTGACGATCTGGGCGGTGGTCCAGTTTGTATCAATGAAATCAGGCTGATTCCAATGTTTTTGCAACAGTCGCGCGTCAAAATCTTCGCCACCGTAAATCGAGGAAAAAGTGATCGGACCGGGGGCCGTGCGCCAGTGATCGTCGGTGCCGACATACTCCACTGAGCCGTCGCGATATTCGAGACGGATTTGCGCAATGGCTTTTTGCGGACCGAAGGAGCCTTTGAATTTTGTATAACGTCCGCCGCCGAGCACTTGATACATGCCATTACCCAGTTCGAGACCGATTGTGTTTTTGCCGGCTCGCAAATCGGCCGTAAGTTCACGGGTGTCGTACAGGCAGGATTTGTCATATTTCGTCCAGCCGGGGGAAAGAAAATCGTTGCCGATCCGTTTGCCGTTGAGGGTCAATTCGTATTGTCCGAGGCCGCAAACATTGACGATAGCGTGTCGAAGACCGGACCGCACAAAAAAATCCCGGCGCAAAAGCAAAGATGGAATGTTGGTATCCGCAGCCCCAATCCAGTGCGCGTGCCAGTCGGTTTTGTTCAGCACGCCCATGGTCCAAGATGCGGGCGAACTCCACGCCGAGACCCGCCCGTTTTCATCCCAGATGCGAACTTTCCAAAAAACTTGCGCAGCGGAATTTAATTGGTTGGTGAAGGGGATTTGCAAAGTGGCGTCAGAAAATATCTGACCGCTATCCCAAATTGTCCCTGATTTTTGAGATGGAGAAGAAATTGTCGCCACTATCTGATAGGCGGTTTGGCGTTGGTTTTGTGTGGAACTGGATAATTGCCAAGAAAGATTGGGCAATTCAGAGTCCACGCCCAGAGGATTAACGACGCCATCACAACGCAAATGAGTCGGAGTCAGCGTGGCGCCAAGTGGAATCGTGATTCCGAGGAAACCGAAAAAAATTGTGGCGGGAAAAAATTTCATGGTGAGATTGAGTGAACCACGATTTGGATGACAATGCACGCCGGATTTTCACCGGAAAAATTACGGAAACTCCAGTATTTGTAGGGTAAATTAGGACATGAAAAATTTGTGTCAGCAGGCAGTGTTTGCGAGAATTTGAGGATGAAAACGGACTGGAATCGGTTAGAGGAATTGGCGATTACGGAAGTAGAAGCAACGCTGGCGGCGTTGCCCACGGCGTTGCGGGAGCAGGCGCAGCAGTTGCCTATCACGCTAGAACGCGTACCAAACGTTGATTTGCAAAATGATGGAATTGCTATAGATACGCTTGGATTATTCACTGGTGCGGAGTTAGCGGGGATACGCGGGGAAGTGCTGCCATCACAGATCATTCTGTTCCTCGAAAACATTTGGAAGTTTGCAGAAGGAGATGAAAAGGTGTTTTGTGAAGAGGTTTACACCACTTTTTTGCACGAGCTGGGACATTTTTTTGGTTTGGAGGAAGATGATTTATTGGAGCAAGGTTTGGAATAGCCTGCAAACAAAGGGGAAAATGAAGGTTTGGCCCTCCGTAAAAAAAAATAAAAAAACCCTTGCAGGATAGGAAATGTCTGATAATCTTTCTGTCCCTTCGCGGTACTAAGCGAAACGAAGGGCGGTGAAAAAAACCGGTTGACATTGGGAAAAAAATCGATAACATAATCGACCCAACATCAAATCTGACAAGCCGATTTGAGAAGCGATAAATATCGGCAGTCAGTATTTTTGTCCCTTAGCGGGGATGTTTGAACAATTTTGGCGGTAATTCGCCTGATGTTCTTTGAAAATTGAATTGTGCGATTAGTAAAGAGCCCCTTTATTATCAGCGAGTTAGATCGCTGGTTTTAAGGGTTTTAACCAAAAATTAGTAAAAGCTGTCTGATTTTACGATCAGGCAGGAATCATCTAACGTATTTTTATACGGAGAGTTTGATTCTGGCTCAGAACGAACGCTGGCGGCGTGGATAAGACATGCAAGTCGAGCGCTGATTTGAGGGTAGCAATATTTTCAAGTCGGAGCGG
>TBL_comb47_HYPODRAFT_10004355_pt1 | contig 16292 bp, 14 predicted proteins | sample TroBogypolimnion_40_FD_10682 | JGI IMG/M metagenome (IMG submission 10682)
TGGACAAGACCACCACCTGGGCCGGGGTCTACGGGGGCAGCGCCTACTGGACTTTCGGCCTGGCCGGGGAATACGCCAGGCAGCAGGTCTACGCGGTCCCCTCCCCGGCCAACCAGTTCTACGACGGCATCAACCAGAACCGCACCGGGGTGGGTTTCTTCGTGGACCTGCACGGGCAGGCCGGCTTCGGCGCCTTTCTGCGGGCCGGCACCCAGAGCGGGCTGGGCTTCGGCTTGAGTTGGCATTTCTAGGATCCGGCGGGAACGGACGATCGGGAGGGGAGGACAGTGCTGGGACCGGGACGATGGGGCAGGATCAGGGTCGATGCAGGCCCGCTATGGGCCCTCGGTCTGGGCGGCCTGCTGCTGACGGCCTGCGGCGGAGGCGGCGAAACCAGCCAGGTGCCCCCGCCGGCGCCGGCGATCGCCAGCTTCGCCGCCACCTCCGCGACCGTCACCACCGGCGGCACCACCTACCTGACGGCTTCGTTCACCGGCGGCACGGGCATCGTGGATGACGGGGTGGGCCTCGTCGGCAGCGGGATCCCGGCCAAGGTCGGCCCCCTGACCGCCGACACCACCTTCCTGCTCACGGTCACCGGGGACGGGGGCTCCGCCAGCCGGACGGCGACGGTGAAGGTGGTGCCGCCTCCGGCCACCCCGACGATCGATGCGAACGCCGCCGTCATGGCCGGCGGCGCCGGCTGCATCGCCTCGGTCCCGCTCCAGGACGGAGCGACCTACGACTGGACGATCGCCGGGGGGACCATCACCAAGGGCCAGGGCACCGCCGAGATCACCTTCTCCGCCGATGCCGCGGGCACCCTCCAGCTGCTGTGCGTGGCCGTCAACGCGGCCGGGGCCCGGTCGGCCCCGGGCACCGCCAGCATCCAGGTGCTGCCGGGGCCGGTCATCGCCGCCTTCCGGGCCAGCCCGGCCGCCATCGGTCCCTCGGGCGCCGCCAGCCTGTCCTGGACCGTGACCGGGGCCACCGGCGTGACCATCGAGCCCGGCATCGGCCCGGTGGCCGAAACCGGCAGCCAGCAGGTCAGCCCCGGCGCCACCACCACCTACACCCTCACCGCCAGCACCCCGGCCGGCAGCGTGACCGCCACCGCCACCGTGACGGTGGCCGTGAAACCGCCGGTCATCTCCCGCTTCGCCGCCGCCCCGGCCGTGATCCAGCGGGGGCAGTCCGCCACGTTGTCCTGGTCGGTGCAGGGCGCCAGCGAAGTGAGCCTGGAGCCCGGCATCGGCACCGTCACCGGCACCAGCGTCACGGTCTCGCCCGAAGTCCCGACCCTCTACACCCTCACCGCCACCAACGCCGCCGGCACCGTCGTCGCCAGGACCGGGGTGCTGGTGGACCGATGGGGACCCTAGTCGCTCGTTCCGAACAGCGCGTCCTCGACCTCGGCGCCGGCGAACATGCGCGAAGCGGAATGCCCCACCCCGGCGATCTCGACCTTGCGCCAGCCGAAGGGCCACTGCCGGTCCCCGGCCAGCTTGCGGGCCGCCTCGAAGCAGGCCCGGCCCCGCTCGAGCCGGTTGGGGCCCTGGCGCATGGCCGTGGGCGTCCGGTCGAAATGCCTGTTCTCAAGGGTATCGCCGGTCCCCAGGTAGAGGGTGAGGGGCGCGGCCAGGTAGGCGCGCAGGACGGCGTCGCCGGCCAGGGCCGGCGGCAGCCCGCCGAAGCCGTAGCCGTACGGCAGCTCCCGGGTGGGGAACAGGTCCGAGCCCGGGTTCACGGCCACGATGCGCCGGGCCGGGCCGGGAAGGAACGCGGCCATGCGCTCCAGGAACTGGCCGCCGGCGGAATGGCCGATGAGGTAATAGGGCAGGCCGGGCCGGCCCTCCATGGCCCGGACCTGGGCCACCAGCCGGGGCACGAAGGCGAAGGTCCAGCGCTCCGGCGGCCGGGGCTCCCCCTTCCTCAGCAGGCCGCCGCGCTGGTAGCGCTCGGCGCCGAACCGCTCCGCGTCGAACAGCGGGGCCGCCACCAGCGCCTGGAACCGCTCGGCCATGCCGATCGCCAGGTCCCGGTAGTCCCCGGCGTTGCGGCCGACCCCGTGGAACACCACCAGGAGCGGGCCGCCGGCCCAGCCCGCCGGCTTGTAGGTGAAGACCGTGAGGGGTTCGGGCCCGGCCAGGGTGAACTGGCCCGGTCCGGCCGGCAAGGACCGGACGGCCGCCGGGGCGGCCATGGGCGGCGCCGGGACCGGCCTGCACCCCGCCAGCGCCAGGCCGGCGAGGCACAGGACCCGTCCCGCGCTGCGCGTCAATCCGGCTACTGCAGGGCCGCCCATTTCCGGATCAGGGCGTCCGCCACGGCGATGGTCTTGTGCAGGACCGAGTCGTCCACCTGGAACTTGGGGTGGTGGTGCGGGGCGGTGCTGCCGTCGGGGTTGGTGCCGAGGAAGAAGAACACCCCGGGCACATGCTCCAGGAACGATCCGAAATCCTCGCCGCCGAGGGTGGGGTCGGGGAACCACATGAAACTGTCCGGGCCGTAGGTCTCGACCACGGCGGCTTCCAGCAGGTCGGCCATGGCATGGTCGGAATTGATGGTGATGGGGGCCCGCATCTCGCTGTCGATGCTGACTTCCACCCCGTTGGCCTGGGCGATGCTCCGGGCCAGCCGGTCCCGCGTCTCGATCATGACCACCAGGTCTTCCCGGGAGGTGGTGCGCATGGTGCCCGAGACGACGGCCGTTTCCGGAATGACGTTCCACGCCGAACCGGCATGGAGGGCCCCGAGCGAGATCACGGTCGGGTGGACCGGGCTCGCGGCCTGGTAGCGCACGGTCTGCAGGGCGGCGCCGAACTGGCAGGCCGAAAGCAGCGCGTCGGTGCCCTGGTTGGGAAAGGCGCCGTGGGTGCCCTTGCCGCTGAAGGTGACGCTGAAGAAGGTGGCGGAAGCCATCACCGCCCCCTTGCGGGTGCCGAAACAGCCCTTGGGCAGCTCGGGGAAGATGGAGCCGACGTGCAGTCCCCCGATGGCCGCCACCCCTTCCAGGGCGCCGCGGTCGATCATGTACTGGGCGCCCATGGCGCCCTCTTCGCCCGGCTGGAAGATCAGCCGGAGCCGGCAGGGCAGCCTGCCTTCGCCGGAGGTGTAGTGGCGGGCCACCCCCAGGGCGATGGCCATGTGGGCGTCGTGTCCGCAGGCGTGCATGCGGCCCGGGATGGTCGAGGCGTACTCGGCCCCGGTCTCCTCCTGCACCGGCAGGGCGTCCATGTCCGCGCGCCAGGCGAACAGCGGGCCTTCGGTGCCGAGATCGACGATGATCCCGTCCCCGATCCGCCGCGGCGCGAGCCCCATGCCGCGCAGGGCCCGCTCGCAGTATTCGGCGGTGCGGGGCAGCTCGAGCCCGACTTCCGGTATTTGATGCAAAGCTCTGCGATCATTAACAATAGAAGTCGAGTTCATGGGCTGCTCCAGACTATTTTTCCACCGGGTGGGCGGTCATGTAGACCGATTCGCTCCGCTGCGGCGCCATCAGCAGGCTGACGACCACGAAGACGATCATGTTGGCCACCAGGGCGAGGAACCCGGCGTTGAGGTTCATGCCGGCGACCGGCAGGGGATCCATCTTGTTCAGCATCGTGTAGAACACCAGGAACTCGCCGACGGCCAGACCGCAGAACGCGCCGACCTTGTTGGCCCGCCTCCAGAACACGCCCAGGACGAGCAGCGGGAAGAACTGCGAAACCCCGGAGTAGCCGGTGAGCAGCAGGTTGACCAGCATGCCCGGGCTGAAGATGCAGAGCATCAGGGCGATCACGGCGAGGAAGAGGACGACGCCCTTGGTGAGCTTGGCCATGGTGGCCGGGGCGGTGTTGGTGCCGGCGGTCCGGCCGTAGACGTTGCGGGTGAAGACCATGGAGGTGGCAAGGAGCAGGTCGGCCGCGGGGATCATGCAGGCCAGGGCGCCGGCGCCGCCCACCATGCCCAGGGCCCAGCCGGGGAAGGTCTTCTGCACGAGCATCATGAAGGCCATGTCGGGGGTCTTGAGCGCGGGCTGGATCACCAGCAGGGCGGTGAAGCCGATGAGGATGGGGAACAGCAGGCAGATCTGGTAGAGCGGGAGGAAGACCGCGTTGTGCTTGAGCACGTCCGGATTGCGGGCGCTGAAGCTGTTGGCGGTGAGGTGGGGCCACATGTAGAAGCCCAGGCTGGTCAGGGCGACGGTGGACATCATCCAGCTCACGTCCATGTTCTTGGTGGCGCCCGGAAGCATCAGCAGGCCCGGCTTGGCCTTCTCGACGGCCTCGAACAGCCCGCCGTAGCTGCCGAAGTAGTGGACCGGGAGATAGACGCCGAAGTAGACCACCGCCACGATCATGACGATGTCCTTGATGATGGCGGTGGCGGCCACGCCCTTGAGCCCGCTGATGCTGACGAAGGTGGCGACCAGGCCGAAGGCGATGATCATCGCCGTGGTCCTGGGGATGACGCCGTAGGAGCAGGTCTCGATGATCAGGCCCAGGCCCATGAGCTGCAGTTGCAGGTAGGGCAGCATGAAGCAGACGCCGATGAAGGCGGTGAGCACGCCCAGCACCCGGCTGTCATAGATGTGCTCCACCAGGTCGGCCTGGGTCATCAGGCCGAAACGGCGGCCGATGGGCGACATGGCAGGCAGCAGGTAGTAGCCGACGATGTAGGCCAGGCACCCGTAGCCGAGCGCGTAGAACACCGGGGCGCCCTTGGAGTAGGCCCAGCCGGCCGCGCCCATGAAGGCGAAGGCGGTGTAGATCTCGCCGGCCAGGATGAACCAGTTCATCGCGCGGCCGAAATTCCGGCCGCCGACCGCCCACTGTTCGAAGGAGAGCTTCTGCCGCAGCCCGGGCGCGATGCCGACCGCCGCCGAGCCCACGATGAAGATCGCGATGATGATCAAAGCTATGGTTGGGTTGGACATGATTGGCTCCTGTTCCCTCAGTGCTTCTGGCGGTCGGTGTCGAGCTTGTACATAACCATCAGGCAGATGAAGGCGAGCAGGATTCCCGCCAGCATCCAGAACATGAGGAACGGGACCCCCAGCACGAACGGCCGGGTCCGGTTGGCGAAGGAGATGCCGCCGATGGTCCAGGCAAAAGGTATGAGTGTAAGGATGACCTTGGCGATACTCACGTTTCCCTCCTCGGGGCATGATCGGGACGGTTACCGGAGGCGACCCGCGGACGGCCTGGGGCATGGGCCGGCAGGCTGACTATCTGGCGGGATTCAATACTGTCAGGATGGTGGCTAAAGATATCGGGCCTTAAGGGATTGTCAACAACAATGCGGCTATGGAATATTCAGGGAGACCAGGACCAGGTCCTCCGTGCCGGTGTTCTCGTAGGCATGCGCCGCGCCGGCGTCGATCCGGGCCACCACCCCCGGGCGGGCCTCGCTCCGGTCCCCGTCCACCCAGACCAGGCCCTCTCCGCTGAGGAAATAGAACAGATGCCCATAGGGGTCGACGTGCATCCGGAACGTGCCGCCGGGCTCGACCCGGGTCAGCACGGCCTTCAGCGGGCCGTCCAGCATGGCCTTGCCGAACACCCCGCTGGTGATCTCGGGCCGCACCGGTTTCCATTCGAGGCTGGCGAGGTCGAAAAGCTGGTTCATGGATTCCCCCCCGGAGAGCGTCCGGACCCGGCCCGGAATTCTTTCCGGTGACGGGCCCCAGGCGATTGTATTCTTTATTGCCTCAAGAAAGCCCGAACCTGTCGTCGCCCCGGTCATGTCTCTCCATCCTGAAGCCTGCGGAGGCTCGGTTTGAGACACTTGAACTTGACCTCGAGATTCCTCCTCCCCCTGGCCGCCGCCCTGGCCCTGGTCACGGCGGCGCTGATCCTGGACGTGAGCTCGGCCGGAGCCCGCGCCGCGGAAAAGGCCTTCCTGGAGCATTTGACCTCGCTGGCCGTCACTTCGCGCGCCATGTCCCATGATGCGGCCGCCGCCTATTGCAGGAGCCGGAACATGGTGTTCCACCGGGTCCTGCCCGGGCGGACCGCCCCGGGTCCGCAGGCGGCGTTCGAGCGGGCCGCCTTGCGGGCCTTCGAGCAGGACCCCGCCCTGGTTTCCCTGGCCGACCGCTACCGGGACCCCGCCGGCACCCCCCAGCTGTATGTCCTGGCCCCGGCCAGGCTCCAGCGGGCCTGCGCCGGCTGCCACGGCGCGACCGCACCGGACCTGTTCAAGGGCCGCGGGGAGGGCGACCTGGTGGGCGCCTTCGGGGTGTCCATGGCCATGACCGACCTGCGCCAGGGGGTGGCGGGGCTGCGCCTGAGGGCGGGCCTGATCGGGCTGGCGGTGTTCGGCGCGGTCGGCCTGATCGTGACCTACCTGCTGCACCGGTGCATCCTCCGGCCGCTCGCCGAGCTTTCGGAGTCGATCGCCCGCATGGCCCGGGGCGGCCCGGACAGCCTGATCACCGTCCAGAGCCACGACGAGATCGGCCAGCTGGAGGAGACCTACAACCACATGGTGGAACGGCTGCACGAGGCCAACCATTCCTACATGGAGATGCTGGCCTTCGTGAGCCACGAACTGAAGAACCCCATCGCCTCCATGATCACCGACGCCCGGGTGCTGGCCGACGGCTACCTGGGCCCCGTGGCGCCGGCCCAGGCGCAGAAGCTGGTGCGGATCATGGGCCACGGCAGCTACCTCCTGGACCTCATCCGGGGCTACCTGGACCTGGCCCGGGCCGAGGGCGGAGACCTGGCCCTCCGGCCCAGGCCCGCCGCGCTCCAGGAGGAGGTGGTGGAGCCCGCGGTGGAGCTCATCCTGCCGCAGCTGGAGGCCCGGGGCATGACCCTCGAGCGGCTCGATCCCGACGGCCCGGTGACCGCCCGGTGCGACCCGGACCTGCTCAGGATCGTGCTGGTCAACCTCCTGGGCAACGCGGTGAAATATGGCCGGGACGAAGGCCTGGTGCGGATCCGGGTGGAGCGCGGGGCCGGCGGGGTGCGGATCGCGGTGTGGAACGAAGGCCCGGGCTTCCCGGCCGAGGAGCGTTCGCGCCTGTTCCGCCGCTTCAGCCGGATCCGGACCCCGGAACTGCTCGAGCGCAAGGGCACCGGCGTGGGGCTCTACACCTCCTGGCGGATCGTCAGCCTCCACGGGGGAACCATGGACGCCAGGAGCGTCCAGGGCGAGTGGGCGGAATTCAGCCTGGACCTTCCGCAACCGCTTCCCCAGTGAGATCGCCGGCGGTGAAGGGCTACCGCCCCGGGTTGCCCTGGCTGGCGAAGAAGTAGGCCTGGATGTAGGGCTGCTGCAGTTCGAACGACCAGTGGACCTTCTGCAGGTAGTCCCCGGCCTCCTCGATGGCGCCGCGCTCCAGCAGCGCGATCAGCCTTTCGTGCTCGTTCTGGACCGAGTCCTCCTCCCAGGCCTTCACGAACCCTTCCCGGCGCGGCCAGTCGTAGAGCCGCTGCTTCAGGGACCGGATCATGCCGAGCAGGCACTGGTTGTCGCTCCTGCCCAGGTAGACCTCGTGGAAGGCCAGGTTGAGGTCGTAGTAGAGGCTGAAGTCGTCGGCGGCGACGGCTTCCACCATGGCCCCGTTCAGCTGGTGCATGCGGGCGATGTCCTGCGGGCCGAGCCCGTGGCCCACGGCCTTCATGGTGGCCGACTCCAGCGCGCCGATGATCTCGAAATAGTGGCGGATATCGTCGATGGACAGGGGGTTCAGGCGGAACCCCTTGCGCGGGATCACCGTCACGAAGCCCTGGGTCTCCAGGTGCAGCAGGGCCTCCCGCAGCGGCGTGCGGCTGACCATGAGCCGCGCCGCCAGCCGGTCCAGGTCCAGGAAAGAACCGGCCTTGAGGATGCCGCGGCTCATCTCGTCGCGCAGATGGTCGTACACCTCCTCCCGCAGGGAGCGGGTCGAAGATGCGGCGGAGGGTTGGATCCAGGGTTCCATGGCTGGTTCAATTACACCGGCAGGCCGGGGTCTCTGCAAGGAAAGTTGACCCTGGTTGATATATCTTGGAGCGGCTTTGATATATCAACCGGGCCCAACAGCTTGGGCTATGCTTCCTCTGTCGGCGGGTTCAGACCCAGACAGAAACAGGACGAAACACCCATTGGGGAGTGGTCTAAACGGTAGGACAACGGGATCTACTCCCGCTAAATGAAGGTTCGAATCCTTCCCCCCCAACCAAACGAAGAAGGCCCCGAAGTTCCAGGGCCTTCTTTTTCTGTTCGCTAGAGGGAGTGGCCATGCTCGAGAAGCTGGATTACCAGGCGGTGGGCTTGATTTCGGGGCTGGAGGTGCACCAGCAGCTGCTCACCGCCCAGAAGCTGTTCTGCCGGTGCCCGGCCGGGCTCTACACCGAGGACCACGACGGCGAGGTGCTGCGGCACATGCGCCCGACCCTTTCGGAGCTGGGCGTGTACGACGGCACCGCGCTCATGGAGTTCAAGACCAAGAAGGAGATCGTCTATCTCCTGAACCACAAGAACGTATGCACCTACGAACTGGACGACACCCCGCCGTTCCTGGTCAACCAGGAGGCCATCGATATCGCCATCGAGCTCTGCCTGGCCATGGGCATGGACATCATCGACGAGGTCCACATCGCCCGCAAACAGTACCTGGACGGCAGCATCCCCACCGGCTTCCAGCGCACCGCCATCGTCGGCATGAACGGCTCCCTGCCCTTCAAGGGCCGGGACCTCACCGTGACCCACGTCTCCATCGAGGAGGATTCCTGCCGGGAAGTCTCGGACAAGGGCCACCGCATCACCTGGCGCACGGACCGGCTGGGCATGCCGCTCACCGAGACCGTCACCGGGCCCGAGCTGGTCACCCCCGAGGAAGTGCGGGACGCCATCCTGCTCTGCGGCATGGTGGCCCGGAGCACCGGCCGGGTCCGCACCGGCATGGGCGCCAGCCGCCAGGACGTGAACGTCAGCGTCCGGGGCGGGGACCGGGTCGAGATCAAGGGCGTGCCCAAGGCCGGCTACGCCATGAAGCTGGTGCACAACGAAGGGATCCGCCAGGTCAACCTGCTCCGGCTCCGGGAGGAGATGCACAGCCGCGGTTTCCGCGCCGAAAAGGACATCCGGGTCACCCCCTACGACGTGTCCGAGATCTTCCAGGGCGTGGAGCTGGGCTTCACCCACAAGACCCTCGACGGCGGCGGCAAGGTGTTCGCGATCAAGCTGGAGGGCGGCAAGGGCCTGGCCCAGTTCCCCACCCAGCCCGACACCACCTTCCTGGACGAGCTTTCGGGCCGGATCCGGGTCATCGCCTGCCTGGACGAGGCGCCCATCGTCCTCAGCGGCGCCCTGATGCCCGAGTTCCCCGGCAAGCACAAGATCATGGAGCGCATCCGCCGCCGTCTGCGCATGGCCGAGAACGACGCCTTCTTCATCGTCTTCGGGCCCGAGGCGGACTGCCGCACCGCCGCCGAGGAGATCCGCCTGCGCTTCATCGACGCCATCAAGGGCGTGCCCCAGGAGACCCGCCAGGCCCTCACCGGCGGCTTCACCACCTTCGAGCGGATCCTGCCCGGCCCGGACCGGATGTATCCCGACACCGACTCCCCGCCCACCCGGGTCACCGCCGAACGGGTGGCCCAGGCCCGGGAGCGCCTGCGGCCCACGCCCTGGGAGCGGTTCCGGCAGTTCGGCGCCTGGCAGGTGCCGCTGGAGACCACGGAATACCTCATCCGCCGCGGCGGCGTGGCCGTCGTCGACGCCGTGGTGAGCCTCACCGGGGCCGACGGCCTGGTGGCCGCCATCGAGATCGGACAGAAGGCCAAGTCCATGTCGCGCAATGGTTTCCCCATGGAGCGGCTGGGCGCCCCCGAATGGGTGGAGATCTTCGACCTCTACACCGGCGGCCAGATCCCCCGGGAGGCCATCCACATCCTGGCCGGGCACATGGCCAAGAACCCCGGCACCGGCGCGTCCGAGGCCATGACCACCCTGGGCCTGGGCAGCCGGCCCCGGGAGCAGTGGAGCCAGGACTGCCTGGGACTGTCCATGGAGGACTACCGGATCGACCGGGGCGACTGCGACGCCAAGCGCCTGCGCTTCCTGGCCGGCCGGGCCATGCACCAGCTCCGGGGCAAGGCCCCGGCCGGGGAAGTGGCGGAATTCCTCAGGAACAACCTGTGCCAGGAGGCCGGAAAATGAGCGCGACCCTTCCCATCCAGGAGCGCGAAGACCGCTTCCAGGGCTACCGCGGCCCGGCCAAGGCGGCGCTGGAGCGGTTCGGCATCGGCGTGTGGAGCGAAGTGGAGGTGGTCAACGACCGCGGCTCCATGTTCAAGGGCGTGATCCTGCCCCGCAGCGAGACCTTCGACGATCTGCACGTGGTCATCAAGCTGTTCACCGGCTACAACGTCGGCGTCGAGTCTTCGCGCATCGTGGAGGCCAGGGAGTGCGGCTACAAGAAGGCCGTCTACAAGATCCCGGAGAAGGCCTTCCCGGTGAACGCCCACATGAAGAGCGTCACCCTGCTGGGCACCGGCGGCACCATCGCCTCCCGGCTGGACTACCGCACCGGCGCGGTGATCCCGGCCTTCACCCCCGGCGAGCTCTACGGCGCCGTGCCGGAGCTGGCCGACATCGCCAACATGGACACCAAGAAGCTGTTCGGGGTGTTCAGCGAGAACATGGGCCCCGAGCAGTACAAGGCCCTGGCCCTGGCCATCGGCGAGGAGATCGCCAACGGCGTCGCCGGCATCGTCATCGGCCACGGCACCGACACCATGAGCCACACCGGGGCGATCCTGAGCTTCATGGTGCAGAACTCGCCGGTGCCCATCGTCCTGGTGGGCAGCCAGCGCTCCTCGGACCGGCCGTCCTCGGACGCCGCCCTGAACCTGATGAACGCCGTGCGCACCGCCGCCGAGTGCGACATCGCCGAAGTGATGCTCTGCATGTTCGGCCCCACCTCCGACAACTACGACCTGCTGCACCGGGGCACCCGCTGCCGGAAGATGCATTCCAGCTACCGGAGCACCTTCCGCACCATCGGCGCCACCCCGCTGGCCACCGTCGCCCGGGAAAAGAACGCCAAGGGCGAGTACTTCTCCTACCTCACCGACGACTTCCTCAAGCGCGACCCGAAGCGGGTGCCCATCATCAACCCGGCCTTCGAGGAGAAGGTCACCATCCAGTACTACTACCCGAACTTCAACCCGGACATCATCGACGGGCTCTCGGCCATGGGCTACCGGGGCCTGGTCATCGCCGGCACCGGCCTGGGCCACATCAACAAGCCGCTCTATCCCGCGATCCAGCGGGCCATCGACAAGGGCATGACCGTGGTGATGACCGTTCAGACCATCTGGGGCTACGCCCAGATGTACGTCTACGACACCGGCCGGGACCTGCTCAAGCTCGGCATCATCCCCATGGACAACATGCTGCCCGAGACCGCCTACATGAAGCTGGCCTGGGTCCTGGGCCAGACCGACGACCCCCAGCGGATCCGGGAGATGCTGCTCACCCCGGTGAACCACGAGATCACCCCCCGGGAGCCGCACAACGGCTACCTGGTGCTCCAGGGCGGACTGCCCGAAGTGGAGCGGTTCATCGGACAGAACTGGAAATGATAGGCTAGAAGGGCCGAGCCCACCGAAGGAGACCCATGAGCGCGACCCAGGCATCCACCCTCAACCCCCTGGCGGAAGCGGCCAACGCCGCCATCCGCCGGGACTGCCCGGCCGTCTTCGAGCTCCTGAGCGAGCGCGGCAAGCGGTTCTTCTTCCCCACCAAGGGCATCCTGGCCCAGGGCGCCGAAGCCAAGGTCAAGGCCACGGTCGCCAACGCCACCATCGGCATCGCGGTGGAGAACGGCCAGCCCATGTATCTGGAATGCGTGAACCGCTACTTCAGCGGCCTGGTCCCCACCGAGCTCTACGACTACGCCCCCAGCTACGGCAAGCCGGCCCTGCGCCAGGCCTGGGCGGCCAAGCAGCGGGAGGAGACCCCGTCCCTGGGCGGGCACCCGGTCTCCAATCCGGTGGTCACCAACGCCCTGACCCACGGCCTCTCGGTGGTGGGCGAGCTGTTCCTGGATCCCGGCGACGAGGCCCTGTCCAGCGACCTCATGTGGGAGAACTACAACCTGTCCTGGGAGACCCGGATCGGCGCCCACATCACCTGCTACCCCTTCTTCGACGAAGCGCTCACCGGTTTCAACCTCGAAGCCTTCACCCAGGCACTGGAGCAGCGCCGGGGCCGCAAGCTGGTGGTTTCGCTCAACTTCCCCAACAACCCGTCAGGCTACACCCCGACCCTGGCCGAGGCCCGGGCCATCGTGCGGGCCCTCACCGCGGCCGCCGAGGCCGGGAGCCGGCTGGTGGTGGTGTGCGACGACGCCTACTACGGGATGTTCTACGACGACGCCTGCGATCGGGAGTCCCTGTTCGGCCTGCTGGCCCAGGCCCACCCCAACCTGCTGGCGGTCAAGGTGGACGGCGCCACCAAGGAGGAGTTCGTCTGGGGCCTGCGGGTGGGCTTCATCACCTACGGCGTCAAGAACGGCACCCCGGCCGCCTACAAGGCCCTGGAGGACAAGACCGCCGGCGTCATCCGCGCCGTGGTCTCCAGCGTCACCCACCCCGGCCAGAGCATCGTCCTGAAGGCGCTCCAGGATCCCGCCTTCCGGGTCCAGCAGGCCGAGAAGGTCGCCATCCTGCGCGGCCGTGCCGCGGCCACCGGAACGGAATGCCGGCGGCCGGAGTACCGGGACTGCTGGGACGTCTACCCCTACAACAGCGGCTACTTCATGTGCCTGCGGCTCAAGGGCGCCGACGCCGACACGATCCGGATGAAGCTGCTGGACGAGCACGGGGTCGGCACCATCGCCCTGGGCGAGGCCAACCTGCGGGTGGCGTTCTCCTGCCTCACCGAGGACCAGATCCCCGGCGTGTTCCGGGCCATCGCCGCCGCGGTGCGGGACCTCAGAACCAGTAGTTGAGGCAGGCCATGGCCGCGTAGACCTTGAACGACGGGTCCACCTGGCTCACGAACACCTTGACCTCGGCGTCGGTCTTCCGGGAGAGGCGGTAGCCGAAGCCCAGGGAGCCCCCGGCGCGCAGCACCCGCTGGGAGGTCCCGGTGTCCGAGGCGCCCGCGCTGACCGACCAGGCGATGGCCTCGAGCCCGCCGATCAGGTAGGGGCCGTTGAGGTAGTCCCTGCCGTCGTCCCTGAGGAAATAGAGCGCGTCCCCGCCCACGTGGTAGCCGGTCACCGACCGGTTGCCGCCGCCCAGCCTGCGCCAGTCGTCCGCACCCATGGCGATTCGGGCGCAGACCATGGACTGGGTGCGCTCGAAGTGCAGTTCCGTCTGGACGCTGAGCCCGAACCCCGGGGTCCCGGCGCCGACCGCGTCGGACAGGTTCGCGCCCGGAAAGCTCACCCGGCCCTGCAGCCCGATCAGATCATCGCCCGGCCACTGGGCGGAAAGGGGCAGGGCCAACAGAAGGGCGGGAACAGCGAACCATTTCGACATGCGGACCTCTTCACCTGGGATGTTTGCGGAGTGCGACCTCCTGGTCATCGACATCCCGGAGCCGCGGCTTGATTTTCAGCGCAAGCCGCGCTCCGGGAATTCGGTTATGGTAGTCACACCATCAACCGACCAAGCCAGGAGGCCACCGTGGCAGCTCCGGGGCTCACCCGCGACGACATCGCGCTATCCATACTCAATGGGCTGATCGGCACCCTCGGCAAGCCCGAAGATGCGGCCGGGGGCCTCGAGTACCTTGAAGGCCCGGTGGAAATGACCCAGTCCCTGCACCGGCGGCTTTGCGCCCTGGCCTTCCAGCTGGCCGACGCCTTCATCCGCGAGCGGGACCGGCTGGATTAGCGGCGGGCCATAAACATCCCGTTTTTGATGAAATAATCAACGTCCGGTTGCTTTAAATTTGCGACAAAAGCCAACTTGCGGAGCCCTGCGAATTGAACTATTGTTTGATGGCTAATCAACAAGTCATGGGCTTTTTCTAGGCCCCTGTTCCGAGGTTGCGTCCCTCTGCCCCGGCAGGAGTCGTTCGACCAGAGACGGGGCAACCCCGTGGTGCCGGAAAACCAGTGCTGGATCCTGCCGCGGGAATGAGGCCGGAAATCGAATTTTATTTGCTTCACATTACCCGGATGGGACCCAGGCCATCCGGCAGGCGTCAGCGTTGAAACCCGGACAGGAAACCGATCAGTCCTGCCCCCCCTATCTTCTGTGAAACTTGCATTTCCGGGAGGACGGCTCCTGTGCGTGGGATCAGGCCACTCACAAGGAAATAGCAATTATTAATGGAGGTTGCCAATGAGGTTCTTCCAGCATCTTTGGCCCCGGCTGGGCCGGACGGTTGCCGGCGCAGCGGTCCTGCTCGTGCTCCTGCTGAGCGTCTCCTGCTACGCATCGTGGGCCCATGGACAAAAGCACCTGCCCTCGGGCCCCACCGTCGCCATCACCCCCGGCTGGACCCTGCCCGCGCCGCCCAACGCCATCCTCGGGCAGAGCTTCACCGCCTCGGTCCCGGACGTCCAAGGTTCCACCTACCTGTGGACCGTGACCGCGGGCAGCGCCGACCTCATCAACACCACCGGAGCGGTCGTCGGGTTCACCCCCACCGCCACCGGCAACCTGACCCTGCGCTGCGCCGTCACCGACGCGACGCACGTGACCGCCGTGGGCACCTACACCGCCGTGGTCGGGACCGGTGCGGTCCTGAACGCCCAGCCCGCCACCATCTCCGTGGGCCAGGGGACGATCCTGCTGCCCATCTTCAACGGTGAGGGCGGCATCATCAGCCCCGGCGGCATGGTCGTCACCTCCGGCGTAGGGATCACCGTCACCCCCTCCGCCACCACCACCTACACCCTCAACGTCGACGGCACCAACGTGGCGACGACCACGGTGTTCGTCCTGCAGTTCACCCCCAAGTTCGTCTATGTGTCCAACAACGACGGCGACAGCATCTCGGCCTTCACCCTGGAAGCCGCCACCGGCGCCCTGACCGCGGTGCCCGGCTCACCCTATACCGGCGTCACCCCGGACCAGATCGTCGCCACCCCCGACGGCAAGTTCCTGTTCGCGGCCGGGCAGGGCAACGGGGTCTACGCCTTCACCATCGACAGCGGCACCGGAGCCCTGACCCCTGTCGCCGGTTCGCCGTACCTGCCGGTTGCTCTCGGCGATTCGGGCATCCTCAACATCGCCCTGGACCCTTACGAGCGTTTCCTCTACACCAGCGGCGACGACGGGAACGTCTACGCGTTCACGATCAACCCCGTCACCGGCGTCCTCACCCCGATCCCAGGTGCGCCCTATGCGGCCGGCAGCAACGACCGCGGCGGCGTCCTGGTGCACCCCTCCGGGAAGTATGTCTATGCCGTGGCCTCCAACGACAACCAGGTGCACGCCTTCACGGTCGACCAGAGCACGGGCGCCCTCACCGAGATCGATGGTTCGCCCTTCGACGTCAACCAGAACCTCGTCGCCTCCGCTGCGAGCCGCCGATCGCCTCTGGACGGCATCAGCAGCGGCGTCGTGAATCCCTACGGCGTGGCCGTCGACCCCACGGGAGCGTATTTCTTCACCAAGGGCGAGGAAGGCGCCACCAATGACAACTACATGGCGGGCTTCTCGGTGGATATCGCCACGGGTGCGCTCACCTTGCTGGACACCTCCCCCTACGGTCCGTTCCCGGGCGATGACGCATTCCATGGACTCTGCTTCCACCCGACCCTGAGCGTGCTCTATACCTCCTTCTACGACACGGCAACGACCGATGTGGGGGCCTTCACGCTGGATCTGGGCACCGGCGTCCTCACCCCCATGGCAGGATCGCCCTATGACCTCTTCCCCAGCCACGGTTCCGACAACATCACCATAGACCGCAGCGGCCAGTTCGCCTTCGCCGCCAACTACGATGGAGACGTGATCGCCGCCATGAGAGTGACCGGCACCGGCCTGCTGACGACGATGTCCGGCGCCGCGCTCTCCGCAGAGAATGAAAACCTCATCCCGGTGGGAACGGGTCCCGACTGCATCGTCGTCGCCGGCACCCTGCAGACCGTCGCGCCAGACAACTGAACCTCCGCCGGGAATCACCGGAACTGAAACCAGGGCCACCTTCACGGGTGGCCCTGTGCTGTCTATGGCAGATAGACCTCCACCCCGGAGCCCCCCACCACCAGGACCCGGCCGTCCAGCAGGGTGGTGGCCGTGAACCCCGCCCGGACCGGGCCCAGGGCACCGCTCAGCCGGAAGCTGCCGGAGGCGGGGTCGTAGACCCGGCTGCCGTCCGCCTGGATCACCAGCACCCGGCCG
>TBL_comb47_HYPODRAFT_10004357_pt1 | contig 16280 bp, 19 predicted proteins | sample TroBogypolimnion_40_FD_10682 | JGI IMG/M metagenome (IMG submission 10682)
GTATATACATATATTATATATTTTTTAATTTATTATAATAAATTAAAAAAAATTCCATTTTAATTTATCACATTTATTAGAATCAATCCATTCTATAATATTTATTTTTTTATTATCTATCATATCATGACAATTTGAACATAATACAACTAAATTTGATTTATGATTTTTTTGTATATGAAATCTATTATTATTTAAACCATTTTTAAAATCTTTTTGAAATATTATATGATGAGTTTCCAAAGGAATTTCTGTTTTTTTTGGTTGTTTATCACATATATGACATTTATCCATATAAACTAGATTATTATAATTTGATAACTTGTCTGGAACTAGATCAGCAATTTCAAATACTTCTTTTTTTATCTCATTTGCTAATTTCATAAAATATTTATCAGCTATCAAATATTTAGCAACATTTAAACCATAAAAATTATCACCACTTCCACTACTTAATTTACGATCATATATTATAGTATTTGTTGATTCATTATATTCTACATGAAGATGATACATCTTTATATTTGAAATATTTGCCAATCGTTCTATCTTAATTATATCATGAAGATGTGTAGCCGTTATAAATGAAGCTTTCTTATTAGATAATATCTCTAACATCGTTAATACTATAATTAAACTCGATTTGTGTTCTGTACCTCTACATACCTCATCAGCGATAACTAATGTATTTGCATTAGATCTTTTTAATATAGCACGCAATTCACTAATCTCCAGAGCGAAAGAACTTAATCCTTTAAATATATTATCATTAGATGATATCCGTGTGAATAGATTTTCATATGGTGAATATGAAAAACTTTTAGCTGAAACTGGATAACCCATCTGAGCCATTATAATAGCAATACCTATTGATTTCTGTAATGAACTTTTACCAGCTGAATTTAATCCAAATAATAATATTCCATCCTGTTTATCAGTACCTAATTCAATATCGATAGGTATATATTCCTTATCAACATTTAATAATTCAATTATCGGATGTCGTAACTCAATTGCATTAAGAAATGATTTAGTATCTGATACAATATTTGGTATTGTATAATGATTTTTAATACCTACTTTTGCACCAGATTTTAAATAATCAATAGTAGCTATTAATCTGCAAATAGATTCGATAAATGAATCATATCTAATTGATATATCAGATAGAAATTTGATATAATATTCTCGTTGTAATGTTTTTAATTCATTCTCATACTCTATAATGTAGGATGAATTTTTTTCCATCTCTTTGATAAAAATTTTTGTATTATTCCCCTTTGGCATATGCTTAAATTGTAAATCATCTTTTGTAATTAAATATTTTATCTCTTTATAGTTGAATCTAATACAATTATTTTTTTCTAATAACTGTATAAGCACTTCGGCTCTTCTCTTTGTAAGTATTAGGAAATGACCTTCTCTCTCTGTATAGTCTATCTTTATCAAGTTAGTATCATCATTTGATTTAGATTTGATATAATCATCTAAAAAATTAGATAATCCCCATGATATTGCTTCCATATAATTCTTACTCTTGTTAATCTTTGCAATTAACCGTTCAATATCTAAATGTATGCCATTATGAAATATTTTATCATTAATATCATTTATTAGATATTTTTGTAATTCATCTATCAATAAATTCCCACTAATAAAACTTAACATTTCATTTAATTTTAATAAGATATATTTAAGATCAAAATCCTTAATTAATAATCTATTTGTATACATATAATTAAATAGATCGATACTATTTGACATAGATTGAATCCAAATATATAAATCATTCGGATTTATGATATTGAGATTGATTTTTCTATTAGATCGTTCAATATCATTAATACCTATTAATCTATTCTCTATCTGTTCCCAATTATCATCAATCATTAATAATCTAATAAATTCATAACGATCTGATATATGTCGATGATCTATTAATGGTTGAGCTATATTTTGTTTTAACATTCGACGACCCATTGGTGTTGATGTTTTATTTAAGACATCAAATAATGATCTATATTTAATCTTATCAGTATTATCAGATGTATTTGTTATAAGATTTAGTTGAAAGATTGCATTATTTGCCAAATTTAGATATTTAGATTCTATATATAGTTCTGGTTTTGCAATATTATTTATAATATTATGTGAATGATCATAAGCATAATTTAATAATATTATAAATGATAATCTACCAAAATTAATATTTTCTAAATCTAAATACTCAATTGGTGTTAGTAATCCTGTATCTGGATAAACTTTTTTTAGAATTTCTTGTTGATATGATAATTTAAATAAACTTTTTCTCCCATTATTTATTAATTGTGTTATTGTTTGATGATGATAAAATTTATCAGAAATTTCAAGATATGCAATAATATCCTTTAATCTAATTGTGTCGATATTATTAGAAGTTAAAATGATCTCCTTTGCCTGATTACTATACATAAAACGGATTGTAGAATCTAAACATATTTTTTCATCATCATTGGTTGAGTATATTTCATGTATGATTGATTTTCCAGTTGATAGATCAATTATAGATAATCCAACAATTAAACCTATTTTATTCTGAGTATTTATTTCCTCAATATAGATTGATAGTATATTATTTGAATCTGGTTGAGTATTCTCAATATAAGTACCAGGCGAATAGACATGAGTGATTGCTCTTTTTGGATTAGGGGGTGGTGTAATTTGTTCTCCAATTACTATATTAAATCCATTATCAATTAATATTTTTAAAAATTTATCTAAAGTTATTATTGGAAATCCTAACATATATGGATTCTTTAAACTAACCTCTACTATTGATTTGTTTTTTTTACTAACTAATATATTTAATATATCTGATATATGTTGTAGATTAAATCCATCCTCCATTGTTTGATATGCTTCGTAAAAACTTCCAACTTGTAAAAATAATATCGTATTCTCTTTTCCATACTTAATTGAATACTTATCTTGTAATCTAAAATATTCTTCTACTATATTTAATTTTGAATTAATTTCATCCATTTTTATATTTATTTATTTGTTTACTTACTATTAATAATTTATTTAATGTTTAAGTAATAATAAAATATATAATAAATATTTATTAAATATTTATTATATATTTATTAAATATTTATTATTATTATATAATTCATATAATAATGACTGTATGGAATTCAATTGATAAGATAATTTATATTAATCTATCTGAATGTACTGATAGAAAAATAATGATATTACGCGAGTTATCTATTGTACCATTTGATAAAATAATACGTTTTGATGCGATTAAAGAAGAACATGGTGCAATTGGTTGTACAAAATCACATATAAAATGTTTAGAAATGGCAATTGAAAATAATTGGAAATCAATCCTAATAGTTGAGGATGATGCAATGTGGTATAAATATAATGAAAATATATTAATATTAGATAGATTATTTAAACAACCTTTTGATGTTATATTATTAGGCGGAATGAATGCAAAATTTAATAAAAATACATATAAATTATTTAATGCACTTACAACAACAGCATATATTGTAAGCTCAGATTATTATAAAATATTATTAAATAATTTTAACGAAGGTTTAAAATTATTAGAAAATGATACAAATATAAATAAATATGCAATAGATCAATATTGGAAATTATTACAACAAAAAGATAATTGGTATATTGTAAATCCAGCATTAATGATACAGAGACCATCATATAGTAATATATTAAAAAGAAATGTTAATTATACACAATATTTTAATACAAATAAACAAAATAATTTATTAATTAAATTATTTTCTAGAAAAAAATAAAAGACTTAGTTCATTATTTCATATTTTATATATTGTTTAACTTTATGATGTATAAACATTCTAACTTTTTCAGAATGTTCTTTTAATTCCCACCAATTTAAATTATTTATTTTTCTAAATTTTGATAATAAACTATATACATCTTTCTTTCTAAGATAATTATCTATTAAGTATTCATATTTAATATTATTATCACTATTTTTATTATTATCTATATCACTAATATTTTTAATTAACATTACCTTACCACCAGATACAGTTAACATCTTATATAGATCAATAAAATGATATTTTAACCAATTATTTAATAATTTATTATAAAAATATTCTAATACTTGTGATTTAAGATTACGATCATTATTTACATCTTGATATGCTACAACATTTGGATATGTTGGTATAATTGGAGATATTCCTATAGTTGGTATAATTGGATTAGACATAAATGGATTAGACATAAATGTAGTTGGAATTACTGAATTAGTAATAAATGGATTAAATGGAGATGGTAGTAATGCAGAAGCAGAAATTACATTTGATATTGGAATTGTTGAACTAGTTATCATAGGATATGATGTGATAATTTGTGCCATTTATATATATTTTATTAGATATTTTTTAATTTTACTAATATATTTAATTTTTTTTCCATAATTATTTTTAATTAATCTATTAATTATCTTTAAGATGATATCATTTGACAGATCTTTATTTAAAAATTTTTTAAATATTTTTTTATTAACTATAATAAAATTATCTATCTCTTCTCCAATTTTATTATAATAATTTTTCCAATATAAATTTAATACAAAATCTAATAATTTAATCTCAGAACTCTCAATTAAATTAATCCATTGATTCAATTGAGATAAATTTGATATATTAAATACTATTTCTAAAAAATTATTAGAATTTATCGGTAACGTAAAATATAATAAAGGATTTATATCTTTTACATTATTATCAGTATTAATTGTTGATTCAGAAAATAAATCACTATTTATTATAATATTATCACTATCTTTATAATTATCTTTTATTATTTCTAATTTATTTTCATTTAACGTTGGCAAAATATAACATTTTTCTTTTTTAAAATTATCTGTATTGTAATAATTAAATAATGGATGAATATATGTAATCTCTTTATCAATTTTATTTAAATTAATAATATTTAAACAATCTTCTTTTTGTATAATAATTTTATCTGTCATTTATAATATAATTATAATATAATTTTATATATATATATTAATATATATATATATGGAGAATAAACCAGGAATTAAATATTTAGTTCAAATTAATTCATTAGCAAAATTATTTAATGATGTTGTTAAAATAAATGATTATAATGCTGCTTATAATTTTATATATAAAATGAGAATTATACACGGAACTCTATTAGTAGAATCAAATAAAAATAATGATGCCACTGATGAAAATTTTTTTAATATAAGTTGTCTTCATTCTATACTATTTGTAATAAATGAAAAAATAATAGAATGCGAAACATTATTTAATAAACTAATTCAAAATAATAAAATAGATATATCTACACTAAAGATTAATAAATCAGATAATGATCTACCATTATTTAATGGTATTAAATCTACTGGATCTGTAATTAGTGATGAGATTAAATCAATATCAAGTGATTCATTTAAAGATAATATTCCATCATTAATATTTTTTTATAATCCACATTGTCCAGCTTGTGTAAAAACTAAACCATTCTGGACTGAAATTACACTTAATATAAAACGAGAATTTACAAAAGATACTATTCTATTTAATATTATGGAAATTAATCTTGCTGAAGCTCAAAATGAAAAATTAGCAAGATTATTTAAAATCGAATATATACCAACAATTGTTATGATGGAATCCTCTAATAGACCTCAGGCAATGATTGAACGTATGGAAGGTGCTTCTGATAAAGAAAAAATCCAGAAATTTATAAAAGAATCATTCGATAAATTTCTTAATAAATAAATAAATAAATTAATTAAATATTAGTAATCATTATAATATATTTACGTCTAGCTTCCTTAGATGCTAGACTCTCTTTATATAATTGTGCTGCTTGACCGTTTAATGGTGAATCTGGATTCGGATCAGATAATAAAGAGATAATTGACATAATAATAGTTCTAATAGTATAAACAGGAGTCCATTTATCTTTGAGAATATCTAGACAAATTACTCCATTTGATCCTATATTCGGATGATATATCTTATTAGAGAATGTCATTGTTGGGGCTTTATTTGGATACTCTGATGGAATAATAATAGATATATTATTAATAATTTCTTCATATGGTGATTCTTTTGGTCCTAAAAAACAAACATTCAAATTTAAAATATCATCATTAATAATATTTATTGATATAAATCTATGGCTGTCTGTAGATTCTGATTTAATAAAAGCATTAAATTCTTTTAATTCCTTTGTAATTCGTTTTAATGCAATCATAATTAGATTATTATTAGATTATAATTTAACAATAAGCTAATTTAAAAAATATCAATTTTTTATAATGTTTAGTTTGCTAAATATTATAAAAAGTTAATAAGATGTTCCTTATCAATTTTTTATCCTAAATATGCTACATTTTTATCCTAAATATGCTACATTTTTATCCTAATAATGTATTTAAATCAGAATAAAATTCTGCTACATCATTAGGAAAATAATTTATTAAATAATTAGATTGGGTTCTTAATACGAGTTGTATATCATTGTTTATAATATTAACTGTTATAATACCAAATATACCAACTTCTTGTTTATTAAAAAAAGCTGCTTGCCCACCACCAAAATTTTCAATTTTACGTTTTATTTTTGATTTATTAAAATCTTCAAAATTATAATTACCAGTATTTGCACCCCACACATGAATTAATTTAGCAGTTGGTCCACCTTTAAATTCTTGATCTTTTTTTTCTCTAAATTCTTTATCTTCTGTATAGTTTACATTAGCACCAATCCTACCTAATGTTGTATTAGAACTATATATATCCATAAATTGATCAACCATTATAGTAATTTCATCTACCATTATATCATATAAATATTTATTTTGTTGTGTCCAATACACATCTAATGCAAGTGATTGACCACCATTTATAGTTCTACCTAAAGTATGAACCCATCTTCCAGTAGTTTTATCAATTTCTCCTGGTATGACTATTTTAATTGTTGGATCTTTTTCTAAAATAAATGCTAATTCTCTAAATCTTAATCTTTGATGTTGGAGTACAACAGATAAATTTAAATTATTATTTTCATATGTAAAACTTGCATATGGTTTTAATTGATTCCATATATATGACGGATTTGAATATTTTTTTAGTACCATATGTGATGAATCAGGATTTACACCACTAACAAAATGATTAAATTTATCAAAATTTAATTTAGCTATCTCTGAAGTGGTAAAACGTAATATACCACTATTTATATCCAGTTTTGAACCAGTATCTTCAAATTTTTCAAATAATTCAAATAATTCAAATTTTGTACCATTTATATGAAGTAGTAAAGGAGACTCTGTATAAATTGAAGCAGTAAAACCACTCATTTTATTATATTTATTTAATAATTTAAAATTATTTAAACATGCTTTTTGTGTTTTATGATAAATAGAATATAATTTAGTACCCATATTATCAACTTCTCCTACAATCTTTTCTATATCTTTTAATTCAATTACATGATCATTTAGATCTTTTTTATAACTTATTGAATGCTCATCATGCTGTATTATATTAGTAAACGCACTACCAGATTGATTTACTAAATTTAAATATTTTAATTTATATTTAATATATTTATTATAATAATTTGGTTCCATATATATATATATACAATATATATAATTTTTTTTAAAATTGATAAAGAACAATTTATTAATTTTTTAATATATCTAAGTAAAACTTAGATATATTAAAAAATTGATAAAGAACAATTTATTAATTTTTTAATATATCTAAGTTTTACTTAGATATATTAAAAAATTGATATATTAATTTAAAGAATTATATTAATATATAATATATACAATATATATATAATGGATAATACTGAACGATTAACGATTAAATATCTAATCAATCTATTAAATAATAATACAAAATTAAAGATAGATAGACATAAATATTTGATTGATTCATACCCAACTTTAAAGATTAATTCAATGATATCATATTATAATTTATTAACAACATTATTAATAGCATATAAAAATATAAATTATCAAATAGATAATTCTACATTAGAAATATCATTAAATGAGATTATATTAGATGAGTATTTTAAGAATATTGAAGAATTTATTAGAAATTCTTCAATAGATCAAAATAGGAAAAAAAAATATATAAACTATATCCATATACAGAATAAACAATCAACATCTACATATCCAATAAATGATTCAATATTAATATTAACTTATTATTTTGGTATTAATTTAATTATCTATAATGATGAATCTCAAACTATAAAATATTTTTATTATGATAATCAAGTTAATATTAAACTACCATATATCCTAATCAAGGAGACAAAAAATACACATACGACTAATTTATACTATGAATTAGTATTTTCTCAAAATAAATTTATATTTGATAATAATCATCCACTAATAATTGAATTAATACCAAATGCATTTGTAATTGGATTTGAACAAAATAAAAAATTAGAATATTTGAAATTAGATAATATATCTAATCAACTAACTGAAATAAAACAATCATCTGATACCAAAATTAGATTAAAGGTATTCCCATCAAAATATATTAAATTAATTAAAGAATTCCAAAATACTAATTTTGAATTTATTTTAAAATAAATATAAAAAATATCTAAAATAATAATATAGATGAATTATCAACAAAAATATTTGAAATATAAACAAAAATATAAAAAACAATTAGAAAACTCAACACACGCAAACACATACACGTATAGTGAAAATTTACAATCAAACTATTTTCAAGATGAATCAATAGCACATCTTACATATAAATATGTAGAAAATGATAAAACTATAGATATTCATATAATTTATGAATGGTTGAATAAACGATTAACATATAAATATAATGGTATAACATTTATTTTTAAATTAGACGATTCTTTTATAATACCAGATATGGATGAATTACAATTAAAATATTTAAAAAAATTATTAAATAAAATATACAAATATTTAAAATTAGATTCTAATACATATAATGATACTTTGAAATATATAATAAGATTATTATAATCTAATAATAATAATATGGTGAATAATATTATTAAAAAGATAAATTCAATAAATACAAAATTAGATTTAGATCCTACATATATTGATTTAAATGGATTAATAAATCTAATATTGATTTCAGAACAAAATAAATTAATAAATACTGATATTAAAGAATTTAATGATAAGCAGAAAATAATATTAAATATATTTATTAATCAATATATTTATTTATTTCCTATCATATCTCTATATAATAAATATATTAAAATATTAAAAAAAGATATTGATCTATTAACTTATAAACCAATCTTTCGTGGATTCTATAACGCCATTAATATAATTAAATATTCTGGATGTAAAATAACAAATAGAAATATTTTACAGATTGGAATATTACCAACATTTGTAGAGGCTATTTCTATATTAAATCAATCATCAAAAATAGATTTTATACAAATCTATTCATCTAAATATGAATCTAATCATAAATTATATAATGATATGATTAATAGATTAACTATTAATTATAATCTAATTAATAATTTAATAGATTTCTATCATACAAATATTGAATCAGTATTAAATAATAAATCACTATCTAATAGATATGATTTAATAATATTTGATACATATAAAAATATATTTAAAATAAATCTAAATAATATCCAATCTAATATAAATCAACGATATTTATTATCTATATTAAATTCTAAATATATATTATTTCAAATAATATTCGCAATAAATAAACTAAATACTAATGGAGATCTTATTTTATTATTATCTGGATCAAATCATATTATATATCAACAAATTATAACTATATTAAGTACATTATTTGATGAGATTTTATTAATTAATTCTGAGATTGATTATTCTTATAGATATTTTGCAATCTGTAAAAGATTTAAGCCAAATGTACAATTGATAAATAAACTAACATTTGATATATCAGATGATAAGATTTTAATCAATCTATTAAGTACATCTAATCAGATATTAGATATTAATTTTGAAAAATATCTTCAAATAAAATTTAACAAGATAAGATCAAATATATCATATATAGAACAGATATTTAATAATCAACAATTAGTTGATAAAATATATGTTAATAATTATTATTATCAACTAAATAATACATATAATTGGATAAATACTATATTTAAAAAATCATTAATTAATAATAATCTAAATAATAAAATTATTAAATCTAAAAATAATATCATTTCTAAGATTAAAAATCAAAAACAATCTTATTTTAAAATAATAAGATCAACAGAATATAAATTAAATTATCTTGGCGAAATAGTTGATTCAATTATATTTAATGAATTGATAAATTGTATGAAATATTTACAACTTGCTGATATTATTAATAATAATAATATTAGTTCTGATATTGAATCAATAAATATTACTAACTTAATCCATGAATATAAATTAGATAATCCATTATATATAGAGAATGTTGATAAATTTTTCTTTAATAATATAAAGGATCAGATCATTATTAAGTTTAATTTAAAATCATTATGTCCATTTATATTATCTATATTTTATATATGTTCTATTATATATGATAAAACATCAATTTGCGGATCTCTAAATGAATACTATTTTATATGTGTTGGATTAAATAAGCAGGTATTACTAGATGACATAATCAAAATATATAATTTAAATATTAAAAATATAAATTCAAATTATCAAATAGTTATAATTAATGAGGATTTTATATTAGAAATAAATAAAATATTAAATAGATTATTTATTAAAGAATTGATTAATATTATTCGATTAAAATTTCTACAATTGACTTAAATAATAATGATAAAATATTATGAGCTATTGTTAATATATCCTTTTTCAATAGAAAAAATATAATAATTATGATAAAATCTTTACTACTTTTAAATAAAAGTAGTAAAGATCTTCTATTTGTACTCGGCATAGATCATGATGCGATACATCTTCTTTACTTCAATAATTAGTAAGAGAAAAAAAATAAAACCACCAATTATCGCAACAAATCGATCGATTTCGTATTTTCCAAAGCTTACCATTATGACACAACAGTTTAGTAGACATCCATACATAAAGATATTGAACAATATTTTTTGTCTTATTCCTTCTTCTTTTTCTTCTTGCATGATGAATCTCCGTGTCCACCACTCAGGTGCTGGATGATTGTAATTTACCATGTTTTCTTTATAAAATGATTAAAATATAATCGTATTTTTATATAAAATTTATTTCAATTTTTTATTTATCATGTTCAGCAAAGCTGAACATGATAAATAAGAAGTTAGGACGTGAGTTTCAATTTTTTATTTGAATAAACTAAATAGTAAAACATAATATAAAATCACACTATGAATCATTAGATAATTTTATTAAATAAAAAATTGATATTAATATTATCTATCAAAATATCAATATAGATAATAATTAAATATCCTATATCAAATATGAATAATATATTAATTAATGAAGTTGAAAATAATATTAGAATATATCTAGAAACAAAACATCCAATTGAATCTAATGGTTTTATTATTAGATTAAGTGATAATATAAATCAAATATATGAAAGGCGTAGATCTTATATAGTTCGATTCCCATTTATTAATCCTGAAATAATTAATCAAATTGTCGATAGTTGGTCTGAATATGCATTGAATAATATTATTGAAGATTATGATTTAAATCAACCAATGACAATACTATCAATAGATCCACTTAAATTCTCTACTATATATTCGGATATTGTAATTATGTATTCTGGCGAGGTTATTAATCCAGAAATTATTATTAGAAAATTATCAATTGATATTATAGAACAGATGAATAAACATATGATTGAACTATATATGGATCAATCATATCCAGAAATAGATATAGATAATCCCCAACAAAGAGATCAATTTAATGAAATATTCAATAACATTGAGATGGAACAGATATATGGTATATACCCGCAGGTTGAAATATATATAGGATTAGATTTAAAATCTAATTCTAATCCTAATTTTGATTCAGAATTAGGAGATATTACTTTTTATATAAATGGTACAATTGAAACAAAATCACAAATTATAGATATAATTGATGATATACGATTATGTTTAGATTCAGATAATCAAAATGAAATTATATCATACGATAAAGATGATATTGTTTTTAAATATAGATCTAATAAAGAATTACAAAATTTTTCTATAATAACTGATCCACAAATATAGAAATATATTTAACATCTACATTTATACAGTTAATTTTAATTTTCTATTTAGTATTAATTTATTATGCAATATTTAATAATTTTAAATGGTATCTGTCATATAAAAAAATATTAAAATAAAAAAACTACAATAAATATTATGTTAAGAATTCTTAACGAGATTCAACACAATCTCGAAAATATCGTGACATGATTTATCATGATTTTCAGGTCCAAGTATACACATAGTTAGATCATTAATATGTCTTTTCAATTCAGAAATAATATTAGAATAATTAATTCCAGATATTTCAAATGACTTTTGATAATATTCCATTGTAGACTGTGAAAAATCAGGATTTGTTAATTTATCCAAAATCTGATTGAAATGATAACGGTTAAATTCTAAATCAATAATAGCATTTTTTAATGTTTCTAATAGATTAAGTGGTATATTATTTATGATTAGTTTATAACTAATAGTATCACTCAATACCATAGATGCCATTATATTATAATGTTGTTTCTGTTATATAATTATTATGAATGATTATATAATATATTTTTTTCAATTTTTTATCCAATGATTAGGACAAAATAAAAATATTAATAATGAAGTTTCAATTTTTTATCCAATAATATTGCGTAAGCAATATTATTGGATAAATGATTAGGACAAAATAAAAAAAGTAAAACGATGTTCCGTTTCAATTTTTTATTTATCATATTTGGCTTATGAATTGAATAAACTAAATAGTAATATATATTATATTAATTATTGCAAATGATTAAACATAATATAATTAATCACACTATGGATCATTAGATAATCTTATTATATTAAATTGCAATTAGTTATAATAAGTTTTTTATATATATTTTGTCTAATAATCGAATAGTGTGGTTATTGTTATTATTAGATTAAGATTATAATTAATTAAACATATATTATTTTTATAATATATTTATATATATTTTACCTTTTATAATTCCTTATTGCACTTGTATTAATTTTTTATTTATCATATTTTGCTTAATGAATTGAATAAACTAAATAGTAATATATATTATATTAATTAATCACACTATGGATCATTAGATAATCTTATTATATTAAATTGCAAGTAGTTATAATAAGTTATATATATATATATTGTCTAATAATCGAATAGTGTGGTTATTGTTATTGTTTTTATATTAAGATTATAATTAATCTTGTATAATTCCTTAAATCAATTATATTAATTTTTTATTTATCATGTTGATAGAATGATTCGTATACAATTTTTATAAAATTATTTAACTTCATTTTATAATATTAATTTAATACTATAAAATGAAGTTAAATTATATTATATAATATTATATAATATGGGGAGATTAAAGACTAGAGTATATAATATTGGTTTAAATGATCATTTAATTAGAGAAGGAAGAATAAATATAGGACAACCATTAATAAATAATATAGAAGAAAATCAAACACCAACAAAAACTATTGCAAATAACAATAATAATGATAATTTAATTAATAATAGATTATTATTTAAATCTACTAGTAAATTTTTTATTAATCCTGTTAATAAAAAAAAATTAAATAGACAAAAACCGATAGAATCTGAATATAATGATAAAAAAGAAAATTTTAAAATATCATATCCATCTGGTAGATCACACTCACTAAATAAAAATTATAATAAAAAATTAAAAAATCCAATAAAAAATAAAAATAAAAATAAAAATAAACATATTCATGGAAGTAATTCATCATTTGGATATTATGGATATGGATATGGATATCCATATTTATATCCATATCCATATGTAGACCAATTATTACCAATTATTATGGATCATCCTATATTAATTGATGAAGATAAACAAGATAAACAAGATAAAAAAGATAAACAAGATAAACAAGATAAAAAAGATAAAAAAGATAAAAAAGATAAAAAAGATAAAAAAGATAAACAAGATAAAAAAGATAAACAAGATAAAAAAGATAAACAAGATAAAAAAGAAGTAGAACATTTTAATTTTCTAAATGAACGATATAAACTAAATTATTATTATATAATAATAATAATAATAATTATTATATTTATATATAATATAAATAAATAAATAAATAAATAAATATCTCAGAATAGATAAATGGAACCTATAATTGAAATTATAACATATAATATTATGTATAATAATGTTTATGATTTAGCATTCAAGAATGAATATATAAATATTATTAATAGAATAAGTTTTGTAGATAAACAAATCGAACAATATAAAAGATCAATGGATTATATATTATTGTATAATACTATAAATGAAGAATTAAAATTTATAGTTGATAGACAAAATTTTTTTAATAAAAATCTAATGAAAGATATTAAATATATTATGAATGATTTTATGAATAGTCGGATTAAATTATTAAATGATCTTGTTATTGATCTTTAATAATTATTTTTTTAGATGTTCTGAAGTTAAATATTTAATTATTTTAATTTTACGTTTAATTTTATTATTAGTTTTTTTTTCAAAAATTTGAATATATGACATATGACAATTAGAACCATATCTATAATCGCCACGTATATAATCATATATATTTGTCATAATCTGTAATAATTGAACGATAGTTCTGCCATGTGCTACTATAATAATATTTTTTTCATTTCTATTATATATTTCTAATAATGCTTTTTTAAATCGATGTCTAGAAACATTAAATAACTCAGAACCGTATAAATTATTTAAAATAACATTATGTGCATAATATAATTCTCGTTGTTTTATTGGATCTTTCTCTTTTGAATATATTTATCAAATTCTGAATTAGATTTTAAATTATCAATTATTAATATTGGCAATTGATAATTAATCTTTGATGCAATTATTTGTGCTGTTTCATTTGCTCTAGACATACTACTCGAAATAATTAAATCAGCTACTATATTAGTATTTAGTAGATAATTACCAACTTGTGCGGCTTGTTCTCGTCCAGTATCATTTAGTTCTATATCATTTTCACATCCTTGTCGTTTATGTAATTTATTCCAATCAGTTTCACCATGACGAAATAAATATATATTTTTAGTTAAAATATAATTATTCATGTATTATATATTAAATAAATATTATATTTACATATTAACTAAAGATTTATTTAATATCAAATAATATAATTATTTTTCATTGCATCTTGTTCTAATTTTCTATAATGTATAATATTATTTATTATTGTTGGATGATATTTTGAAATTGATTTGTCATATAAAATATTACATATTGTATAAGAATCAGATTCAATTTTATTTGTTTTAATTGAATTAATTATATCAATTAATTCATCATATATATTTTTATTAGTTGTATTCATTAGATAATTATTTAGTATATACAATAAAATATTTTTATCTTTGATTGTACAGATATCATGTTTATCTCGGATAGATTGTCCATTTATTTCAAAATTATCTATAATTGATTTTACATAATCTAATTTTATTAATTTTAAATAATTATATATAATATCATGTTTGTTTAATTTATTTTCTATCCATCCAATACTACGGTCTAGATATTTATTATATAAATATCTAGTTTCTGGATAAACTTTAGATAATTCTAATAGAACTGCATTCATTTGTCTTTCTTTTTTCCAATCATAATAAGATACATAATCTTTTTGTCTTATTTTTGATTCAAAATATTTGTATTTGAATAATGAGAACATTGTTAATATGTATTGTTTATTTAATATTGATTGATTATATAATATATTATATTTATTTCAATTTATTATTTAGATACTTAGACAAAGTCTAAGTATCTAAATAATAAGTTAGGACGTGAGTTTCAATTTTTTATCAATACAATAGCGATAAGAAATTGAACAAGATAATGTATTTTTTATATTATACAAGAATTTATAAATGACTAAACAAAATATTAAAAATAACACTATGAATTATTAGATGATTTATT
>TBL_comb47_HYPODRAFT_10004359_pt1 | contig 16278 bp, 17 predicted proteins | sample TroBogypolimnion_40_FD_10682 | JGI IMG/M metagenome (IMG submission 10682)
CCATGGCCCAGCGCCAGTTGCTGAAGAAACCCGTGGTGCTGCGCGGGTAGATCTTGCGCTGCGCGGCGTACAGGGAAACCAGTTCCCCATCAGCCGGCTGCGCGTTGATGGGGATGACCTTGCGGGGCTCGTGGTCCTTTGTATTCAAGCGTGCTTCTTCAGGGGACAGCGCGGCACCCGTGGCAGTTCCGCCATTTACTTCGCGGCAACAGCGCCGGCCTTGTTGTTGGAAAGGCTCCAGACATAGGAGGCGAGCACGTGAATTTGAGCTTCGGTGAACTTATCACCCTGTGCCGGCATCTGGTTGGTCTTGCCGTTGTTGATCATCGAGATGATCGCAGCCTCGCCGTAGCCGTGCAGCCAGATGTCGTCCGTCAGATTGGCCGAACCGATGGCCTGATTGCCTTTGCCATCGGGACCGTGACAGGCGGCGCAAACCACGAACTTCGGTTTGCCCAGCGAGGCGCGCAGCGAATCGTTCGGACTGCCGGACAGGCTCAGGACATAGTTCGCCAGGTTCTTGACGTCATCGGCCGTGCCGACGGCGGCCGCCATAGGCGGCATCTGTGCCAAACGCCCCTTGATGATGTCAGCCTTGATGATCTCGGGCGTGCCGCCACCCAGCCAGTCGTTGTCAGTCAGGTTCGGAATACCTTTGTTGCCGCGCGCGTCAGAGCCATGGCAGGGTGCGCAGGTGTTCATGAACAAGCGCTCGCCGATCGCCATCGCCTGCGGGTCCTTGGCCACGTCTTCCGGTTTCATGGCCATGAACTTGGCATACAGGGGTGCGACATCCGCATTGCCCTTGTCCACCTCGGCTTGATGTTGGCCGGTCGAGCTCCAGCCGAACTTGCCCGCATAGGTGCCCAAGCCCGGATACAGCGCCAGATAGCCCAGCGCAAAAATGACGGTGATGACGAACAGCCAGGCCCACCAGCGTGGCAGCGGGTTGTTCATTTCGCGCAGATCGCCGTCCCACACATGGCCTGTCGTGTTGTCCGAGGAAGACATGACCTTGGCCTTGCCGCTGAACCACAGCAGCACGAGGCAGGCCACGATGCTGACGACCGTGATGGCCGCCACATAGATCGACCAGAAATTGCTTGTGAAGTCGCTCATTTTGTTCCTTAGATGGTGCTTCAGTCTTGCTCGAAAGGCAGCCTGGCGGCGGACTCGAAGTCGTCGGCATTGCGGCCGGAATAGGCCCAGACAACGATCCCGATGAAGGTGACGAAGCTGACGACGGTGGCCAGCGAACGTAGGGTGTTGATATCAAAGTCCATGCGCGATCTCCCGTTTACCGGACCAGGGTTCCCAGCACCTGCAGATAGGCGATCACGGCCTCGATCTCCTTCTTGCCCTTGAGCTCTTCGGAAGACTTGGCGATCTGCTCGTCGGTGTAAGGCACGCCGACGATGCGCAAGGCCTTCATATGCGCCGGCATCGAGGCCGCGTCCACATCGTCCTTGAGCAGCCAGGGATAAGCCGGCATGTTCGACTCCGGCACCACGTCACGCGGGTTGTTCAGGTGGTCGCGGTGCCACTGGTCGCTGTACTTTCCGCCGACGCGGTGCAGATCCGGACCGGTGCGCTTGCTGCCCCACTGGAACGGGTGGTCATAGACGAATTCGCCGGCTACCGAATAGTGCCCGTAGCGCAAGGTCTCGGCGCGGAAGGGCCGGATCATCTGCGAATGGCAGTTGTAGCAACCTTCGCGCGTGTAGATGTCGCGTCCGGCCAGCTGCAAGGCGGTGTAGGGCTGCAAACCCTTGACCGGCTCCGTGGTGGATTTCTGGAAGAATAACGGCACGATCTCCACCAAGCCGCCGACCAGCAGCACCAGCAGGATCAGCACGATCATGAGGAAATTGCTGGTCTCGATTTTTTCATGCGACAGTCCGCCGCTTGCATTGTTGTTTGCCATGGTATTTTTTTCCTTTTCAGGCGTGTGCAAGAGCCGTTGGAATCGTCACCGTGACGGAGCGCCCGCGCGTCGCCGTCTTGAGCACGTTCCAGAGCATGATCAACATGCCGGACAGGTACAGGAGCCCGCCGAACAGTCGCAGCACGTAGAACGGGAAGGTGGCCTTGACCGACTCAACAAAGGTGTAGGTCAGCGTGCCATCGGTGTTGATGGCGCGCCACATCAGACCCTGCATCACGCCGGCGATCCACATCGCCGCAATGTAGATCACGATACCGATGGTCGCAGTCCAGAAATGGATCTCGATCGCCTTGATGCTGTACATCTGCTTCTGGCCGAACAGACGCGGAATCAGGTAATACATGCTGCCCATCGTCACCAGACCTACCCAGCCCAAGGCGCCGGAGTGCACGTGGCCGATCGTCCAGTCGGTGTAATGCGACAACGCGTTGACAGTCTTGATCGACATCATCGGGCCTTCGAATGTCGACATGCCATAGAACGAGAGCGACACGATCAGGAAGCGCAGGATCGGGTCATCGCGCAGTTTGTGCCAGGCGCCCGACAACGTCATGATGCCGTTGATCATGCCGCCCCAGCTCGGCGCCAGCAGGATCAGCGAGAACACCATGCCGACCGACTGTGTCCAGTCCGGCAGCGCCGTGTAGTGCAGATGGTGCGGACCGGCCCACATGTAGGTGAAGATCAGCGCCCAGAAGTGAACGATCGACAGGCGGTACGAATAGACCGGGCGCTCGGCCTGCTTGGGCACGAAGTAGTACATCATGCCGAGGAAGCCGGCGGTCAGGAAGAAGCCGACCGCATTGTGGCCGTACCACCACTGCACCATCGCATCCTGCACGCCGGCATAGGCCGAGTAGGACTTCATGAAGCCGGCCGGGATCGCCGCGCTGTTGACCAGGTGCAGCAGCGCAACGGCGATGATGAAGGCGCCAAAAAACCAGTTCGCCACATAGATGTGGCGAACCTTGCGCGTGCCGATGGTGCCGAAGAAGACGACGGCGAACGAGACCCAGACCACCGTGATCAGGATGTCGATCGGCCATTCGAGCTCGGCGTATTCCTTGCCTTGCGTGTAGCCCAGCGGTAGCGAAATCGCCGCCGCCAGAATGACCAATTGCCAACCCCAGAACGTGAAAGCTGCCAGCTTGTCACCAAACAGGCGCACCTGGCAGGTCCGCTGCGCCACGTAATAGGCCGAGGCAAACAGGCCGCAGCCGCCGAAGGCAAAGATCACGGCATTGGTATGCAGGGGGCGCAGACGACCATAGGTGAGCCATGGAATGCCGAAATTGAGCTCCGGCCAGGTCAGCTGCGCGGCAATGATGACGCCGACCAGCATGCCGACCACGCCCCACACGACAGTCATGATGGCAAACTGCCTGACAACTTTGTCGTTGTAGGTCGTTGCAAGCGAATTGGGAAATATCATTCTCACCTCTTGTCAGTTAGTGTCATCAAAATTGCCGGCAATTCCGGATGCCGCGTGGTCTTTCTCAAAATCGGTGCCCGCATCTTATCAATCCTTAAGGATTCTTTCGCCCTCGGATTCGATATTTTCGAATTGACCGCGGTGGATCGCCCACCACAAGCCCGCGAGAATGAAGAACACCAGGATGACCGATAGCGGAATCAACAAATAAAGAATATCCATCAGTTTTTTTGCCCTAGCCCGACGCCCGATGACAGACGCAGGGCGTTGAGCACGACCACCAGCGAGCTGGCGCCCATGCCCAGTCCGGCTAGCCACGCCGGCAACCATCCCAACACCGCCAGCGGCACGCAGGTCGCATTGTAGAAAGCGGACCATACAAGATTCTGACGAACGATACGCAGGGTGCGCCGAGCCAACAACAACGACTGCGATACCGCGCCAAGCTGATCGCCGAGCACGACAAAGTCGGCCTGCGCCTGCGCCAATGGCACGGCTTGACCGAAGGCAAACGAGACATGCGCACCGGCCAGCACCGGCCCATCGTTGAGCCCGTCGCCCACCACCGCCACTTTGCGCCCGCGGTGTTGCGCCTGTTGCAGGAAATCGAGCTTGTCCTGCGGCGTGCACTCGCCCTGGAATTGCGTGATGCCGACCTGCGCCGCCACGCGCGCCACCGCTGGCGCACTGTCGCCTGAAAGCAGATGCACGGCGATGCCTGCGGCTCGCAGCGCCGAGACGGTCGCCGCCGCATCGGAGCGCACGTCCTCATGCAGCTCGAACGTGGCCAGCCAACCCTGCTCGTCACTCAGGTAAGCGCGCATGGCGTCGGTAGCCGGGCGCACCAGGCCACACAGCGCAGCCGAACCCAGACGCAGTTCGATTGATTCGGGCGAATCAACGCGGCGCACGCGGGCGCAAACGCCCTGCCCGGCCACCTCCCGGACCAACTCGGCCAGCCATCCCCGATCGTGCGCGCCAGTCTGCGCCGCCAGCAGCAGCGCGCGCGACACCGGATGCAGCGAGTACTGCGCCAACGCTGCGGCCATGGCCAGCGCCTGCGCGGCATTGACGCCCTCTCGCACCTGCGTCGCACCGAGCACCATGGCGTCACGGGTCAGGGTCCCGGTCTTGTCGAACAGCACGGTGTCGACACCGGCCAGGCTCTCGAAGGCCTCGAGCCGGCGCACCAGGACGCCTTGCCGCGCCAGCGTGCCCGCAGCGGCCAGCATGGCCGCCGGTGTCGCCAGCGACAGCGCACAGGGACAGGTCACGACCAGCACCGCCACGGCGACCATCAATGCATGGCCGGGGTCGCGCCCCCACCAAAAGGCACAGGCGAGCGCAGCCGCCAGCAACACCGCGATCAGGAACGGCCTGGCGATGCGATCGGCCAGGCGCGCCAGGCGCGGCTTGCTCGTCGACGCCGCTTCCATCAGCGCCACGATCTGGGCGAATCGGGTCTCGGAGCCGATACGTTCGACCCGCACCTGCACCACGCTGGCGAGGTTGTGGCTGCCGGCAATCACCGTGCCACCAACCGGGCGCGCAACCGGACGCGACTCGCCGGTGAGCAGCGCCTCGTCCACCAGCGCGTCGCCCTCCAGCAGGACGCCGTCGGCCGGGAAGGTATCGCCCGGCAGGACGCGGATGACATCGCCGCCCATCAGACGGCGCACCGGGACGCGCTCAAAGCTGCCATCGGGCTGCCGGCGCGCCACGCTGTCGGGCAGCCGGTTCATCAGGGACTCGAGCGCGCCGGCGGTGCGATCGCGCAGGCGCAGTTCCAGCCAGCGCCCGCTGAGCAGAAAGAAAACGAACATGGTCAGCGAGTCGAAATAGACCTCTTGACCGAAGTGGCCCAGCGGATCGAAGGTGCCGATAGTGCTGACGGCAAACGTGATCAGCATGCCCAGTGCCACCGGCAGGTCCATGCTGACGCGGCGCTGCACGACGTCGCGCCAGGCACTACTGAAAAAGGGCCCGCAGGAGAACAGGATGACCGGCAGCGACAGCACCCAGGACGCCCAGCGCAGCAGTTGCTCCATCTCGGCGGACAGATCGCCTGGTCGCGCCACATAGGCCGGGTAGGCATACATCATCACCTGCATCATGCACAGCCCGGCCACGCCGAGTTGCCACAGCGCCTTGCGCGCCTGCAGTTGCCGGCGTTCGCGCGCCTGCGCATCGTTGGCCGGCACGGCGCGGTAGCCTGCGGCCTCGATGGCGTGCATCCATTTCGACGGCAGCACGCGCGCGCTGGCCCAGACCACGCGCGCGCGGTGGCTGCCGGCGCTGACCTCGGCCGAGACGACGCCGGGCACGCGCAGCAGTGCGTCCTCGATCGTCAGCGCGCAGGCCGCACAATGCATGCCCTCAATCAGCAGGTTGGATTCCCAGCACTCGGCGCGTTTCGGGTCGGGGCGGCTGAAGGCAGGCCACTCCAGCGGGTCGTCGAGCAGGCGCAGGACGTCAGCCTCGGCAGGATCGTGGTGAGCCGCAGCAGAAAGATCAGGACTGACAGATGACATAAGGTCCTAGTACTTCGGCACAGAGGTATCAAAACAAAATGAAAGTGATGGATTCACGCAGGCCTAGGCGCAAACCGCCGACATGGCTCTGGCTATGGCTATGGCGACGATTTGCCACGACGGGATGAGTGGGAAGGCGCGCTTTCATGTTTCGATTTTTCTGTGTCGGAGTACTCAGATGCGCGGTGATGAAAGCAGTTTACCTGACGGATATCAAGACAGCACAGGGCAGGCAGAGTAAGCTAAAGCATCATCACTCAACAGGAGCACAGCATGTACCAACGAATTCTTGTCGCCACCGATGGTTCCAACCTGTCCAAGCGGGCAGTGGCCAGCGCCATTTCGCTGGCGGCGTTGACGGGTGCCGAGTTGGTGGCCCTGAAAGTGATTCCGCGTTATCCGCAGAGCTACTTTGAGGGCGGTCTGGCGCTGCAGGCTGCGGAAGTGAGCCGGGTCGAAAAGCAATGGGCCGAGGACGGGCAGGCGATCGTCGAGGCGGTGCAGAATGCGGCCCAGGCAAAAGGCGTGAAGGTCAAGCCCATTACGGTGAAATCAGACCTGGTGTCCGAAGCCATCATCGCCGCCACCAAGAAGCACAAGTGCGACCTGATCGTCATGGCCTCGCACGGCCGGCGCGGCATCAAGCGCCTGCTGCTCGGCAGCGAGACGCAACTGGTACTGACGCACTCGCACGTGCCGGTGCTCGTGCTGCGCTAAGGCTTGCCAGCGCCGTAGCGCTCGCGCAAGACATTCTTCTGCACCTTGCCCATGCTGTTACGCGGCAATGCATCGACCACGATGCACTGCTTGGGCACCTTGAAATTCGCCAGTATTGACTTGAGCCGGCTGATGATCTGCAACGGGTCGAGTGTGGCGCCCGGTTTGGGCGTGACAACGGCCAGCCCGACCTCGCCGAAGTCGGCGTGCGGCAGGCCGATCACGGCGCTCTCCGCGACACCGGGCAACTCGTTGATATAGCCCTCGACCTCGGCCGGGTAGACGTTGTAGCCGCCGCTGATGATCAGGTCCTTGCTCCGCCCCACGATCGTCACATAACCGAGTGCATCGATCTTGCCGACATCGCCGGTCTTGAAGTAGCCATCCGCGGTGAACTCCTCGGCCGTCTTCTCAGGCATGCGCCAGTAGCCCTTGAACACGTTCGGGCCCTTGACCTGAATGCCGCCGATCTCGTCGGTCGCCAGCGCCGCGCCCGCATCGTCCTGCACACGCAGGCTGACACCGGGCAAGGGAAAACCGACTGTGCCGCCACGGCGAGCGCCCTGCCCTGTGTCATACGGATTGGATGTGAGCATGCCGGTCTCGCTCATGCCGTAGCGCTCCAGAATCGTGTGGCCGGTGCGCTTCTGCCAGTCGGTGAAGGTCTCGATCAGCAAAGGCGCTGATCCGGCGATGAAGAGCCGCATGTTGCACGCCGCATCACGCGTCAGGCCTGGCTCGGCCAGCAGCCGCACATACAAGGTCGGCACACCCATGAAGACCGTCGCCTGCGGCAGTTTCTCGATCACCATACGCGGATCGAATTTTCCCAGCCAGATCATCCTGCTGCCATTGAGCAGCGCGCCGTGGATCGCCACGAACAGGCCGTGCACATGGAAGATCGGCAGGGCGTGGATCAGCACGTCGCCGGCGCGCCAGCCCCAGTAGTCTTTGAGCACCAGGGCGTTGCTGAGCAGGTTGCCGTGGCTCAGCATCGCACCCTTGGAACGCCCGGTGGTGCCGCTGGTGTAGAGGATGGCCGCCAGATCGTCTGCCTGTCGCAGCGCCACCTGATGCTGGTCGGAACAATGCGCGGCGCGCTCCAGCAACGAGCCGCTTCGGTCCTCGCCGAGCGTGAAGACGTATTGCGTGCCGGCCTTGAAGGCAATTTTGCTGACCCAGCCGAAGTTCTTGCCGGTGCAGACCACGACGGCAGGCTCGGCGTTGCCGATGAAGTATTCGATCTCGGCCTGCTGATAGGCCGGATTAAGCGGCAGGAAGACAAAGCCGGCACGCAGCGTGGCTAGGTACAGCAGCATGGCCTCGACCGATTTCTCGACCTGCACCGCGATGCGCGCGCCAACCGGCAACTGCAATGAATCAAGCAGGTTGGCCAGCATGGCGCTGGCGCGCTCGACATCGCGCCATGAGTAGGACAAGCCGTTGTCGGTCTCGACCGCAACGCTGTCCAGGTCGTTGGGAAAACCGGCGCGCAGCGCGGCGAAGAGGTTGCCGTTGCCGGAAGGGGAAGCGATGCGGGTATGCATGTCAGTCTCAAACTTGGAAGTGGAATGAAGTGCGAAGTCGGCCGTGATGTCACCAATCAGAAGACAGGTTTGCGCTTTTCCAGAAAGGCCCGAATGCCCTCCCGGTGTTCGGCACTGTCGGCGTAGGCATAGCGTTGGTCGCCTTCGATGACACCAGCGCCGGAGCCGTTCAGGAGTGCGCGAATGGTCTGCTTGTTCATGCGCGCAGCCTGCGGCGCCAGGGCCGCCAGGCGCCGGGCGCTGACCTGTGCTTCGGCGGCCAGTTGCTCATCGGGCAGCAGCCGGCTGAGAAAGCCCACTGCCTTCATGTCCGCAGCGCTGAACACCATGGCTTCGAGCAGCATTTGCCGCACCACCGTCAGGCCGGCTTCGCGCGCCACCAGCGCGGCCTCGCGCGGCGCCATCGGGAAACCAAGCCGGGCAATCGGCGCCCCGAAGCGCGCCGCCATGCCGGCCAGGCGGATGTCGCAGCAACTGGCAATCTCCATTCCGGCGCCCATGCAATTGCCCGCAATATGTGCGAGCACCGGCACATCGCAATCGAGCATCGCCTGCAAGGCCGGCCAGACATCGTTCTCGTGAAAATCGCACAGGCTCGCCTCGTCGAAACGAAAGCCTGCGTATTCCGAAATATCGCCGCCGGCACAGAAGTTGCCATCCTCGCCGCCAACGACGACGCAGCGCACCTGAGTGTCAGCGTGCACCTGCTCGAACGTCGCGCGCAAGTCCTGCCACATGTGGCGCGACATGGCATTGAGCTTGCCGGGATTGGACAGGGTGACCGTGGCCACCGCGTCTGCGATCGAAAGTTGGACAGCACCACTCATGAGAAATCTTTCATCAACGCACCGTCGCCAGACCCATGACCGCATCGGGCAGCGCAGTGGCGATACCGGGAAAGACGCAGATCAGGAACACCGCCAAAAACATCAGCAGCACAAAGGGCACGACACCCCAGATGATGTCACTCAGGGAAATATCAGGCGCGATGTTCTTGATGACGAAGATGTTCAGACCGACCGGCGGATGGATCAGGCCCGCCTCCATCACGATCGTCATCAGCACGCCGAACCAGATCAGGTCAAATCCCGCTGCCTTGAGCGGCGGCAGGATGATGGGCGCGGTCATCAAGATGATGCTGACCGGCGGCAGGAAGAACCCGAGCAGGATCACCATCAGCAAAATCGCTGCCAGCAACACCCACTTGGACAAGTGCATGCCGACCACCCACTCCGCCGTGGACTGGCTGATGTGCAGAAAACTCATCACATACGAGAACAGCAGAGACATGCCGATGATCATCATCAGCATGGTCGATTCGCGCAGCGTCGCCGTCAGAATCGGCGCCACGTCGCGCGGCCGCCAGACGCCGTAGATAGTGGCAATCAGGGCCAGCGCAAGCAAGGCACCGAGGCCCGCCGTTTCGGACGGCGTCGCAAAGCCGCCGTAGAGCGCCACCATGACGCCGATCAGCAACAGCACAAAAGGCACGACGCGCGGCAGCATCTCGAACTTCTGCCGGTTCGTGAAGGTCTCGTCGAGCAGCAGGGCCGAAGCGGCCCCGGAGCGCTCGAACTCGGCCTTGGCCAGCCGGTGTTCCTTGCGATAACGCATAGCTGCGTAAAAAGCAAACAGGCCCACCAGCAAGACGCCGGGAAAGATGCCGGCCAGGAACAACCTGCCCAGCGACTGTTCGGCCGCCACCGCGTACAGGATCATCGTGATCGACGGCGGCAGCAGGATGCCCAGAGTGCCGCCGGCGGCGATGATGCCGGCCGCAAAGCCGGGCGAATAGCCGCGCTTGCGCATCTCGGGGATGCCGGCGCTGCCGATGGCCGAGCAGGTGGCCGGGCTCGACCCGGCCATGGCCGCGAACAGCGCGCAGGCAAACACGTTGGCAATGCCAAGGCCGCCCGGAATCCGACCCATCCAGACATGCATGGCCGCGTACAAGTCCTGCCCGGCCCGCGAACGCCCTATGGCCGCGCCCTTGAGGATGAACAGCGGAATCGACAGCAGCGTGATGCTGGCCATCTCCTCATAGACGTTCTGTGTGACGGTGTTGAGCGCGGAGGCCGGCATGAACAGGTACATGAATAGCACTGCCACGCTGCCCAGGGCAAACGAGATCGGCGCGCCGGAGAACATGAACAGCAGCGTCACCGCGCCGAACAGCATACCCAGGCTCAGCATCGTCATGGCGCCTCCCGTGCCAGCTGGCCGACCATGGCATTAACGCGCGCACTGAGCTGGATCAGCAGTTGCAGGCTCAGCAGGGTCATGCCGGCGGCCATCAGCCCATCGGGGATCGACAGCGGCGGCGCCCACGACGACGAGGTGGTCTGGTGCTCGACCCAGGCCTCGTGAAACAGCGTCCATGACTTCCAGGCGAAGAAGCTGCAGAACAGGCAGCTCAGCAGATCGACCAGCAGCAGGCGCAGGCGATTGAGCGAATTCGGCAACAGGCCGGCGACGGCCTCGATGCCGACATGGCCGCGCAAGGCCTGCACGAACGAGCTGCACATGAAGGTCGCTCCGACCAGGCAGAACACGGCCGCTTCGTCCTGCCAGTCGGTGGAGGACTTCATCACGTAGCGCGAAACCACGCTGTAGGTCAGCACGGCCGAGGCTACCAGCAGCGCGAACATGCCGAGCACGACCATCAGACGGTTGAGCCGCATCAGCACAATGGCCAGCGGCAGCAGCAGGCGCGGCGTGTCGGGGTCGACGCCCAGCACGGCCGAGCCGATTTCAACGCCGTGCGTCATGCCAGCTTTTGCGCCGCCTTCAGCAGCGCTGCGCACGATTCGCTCTTTTCGGCGAAATCCTTCCAGGCCGTGTCACGCGCGATCACCTGCCACTTCTTCAGCGTGGCTTCGTCCATGTCGTAGACCTTGGCCCCAGCCTTGAGATAGATGTCGGCCGCCGCCTTGTCGTCGGCGCGCGCCGCTCCCATGGCAAAGGTTTCCAGCTCGGCGCCGACCGCCATCACGACATCCTGATGCGCCTTGGACAATTTCGAAAATACCTCTTTGGAGATCATCAGCGGCTCGAGCATGAACCAGTAGGTCTTGTTGCGCCCGGTCGTCAGGTGCTTTGCAATTTCTTCCAGCTTGAACGAGATGAAGCTGGTGCTCGAGGTCATGGCGGCGTCCATCGCGCCGGTCTGCATGGCGGCGTAAATCTCGTTTGACGGCAGCGTGATCACCGACGCGCCGGCCGTCTTGAGCATCATGTCCATCTCGCGGCTGCCGCCGCGCACCTTCAGGCCCTTGGCGTCATCGGGCGTCAGCAAAGGCCGCGCGCGGCTGGCTACACCACCGGCCTGCCAGACCCAGCTGACGATGATCACGCCCTTGTCGTCGAGAACCTTGGAGAGCAACTTGCCGACCTCGGCGTTCTTCCAGCGCGCGCCCTGTTCATAGCTCGGCACCAGGGCGGGCATCAGGCCGATGTTGGTCTCTGCGACCTCACCGCCGGCATAGGACAAAGGCACCAGGCTCATGTCGAGCGCGCCCTTGCGCATGGAGGAAAACTGCGCGTTGGTTTTCATCAGCGAAGAGCCCGGGTAAACCGAGGCCTTGAGCGCACCGGCCGTGCGCTTGTCCACTTCGACCGCAAAGCGTCGGCACAGGCGGTCGCGGAAATCGCCGTCGGTCAGGGTGCCGCCAGGGAACTGGTGCGAGATCTTCAGGCCACCAGCGCCGCTTTGCCCCCAGGCGCCGCCCGCCAGGGATGTGACGCCGGCGCCACCGGCCGCATGGATGAAATTTCGTCTAGATAAACTCACTTTTTTGTCTCCTCGGTTATCGTCGAATATTTTTCCGGCGTATTTTAAAAAGCGGTCTGTTCACTCCGTTCCAACAACGAACCATCGACGAGGGCGGACACCCGAATCTAATCCCCGCGCATCAGCGCGCCGAGCGCTTGCTGGCCCACAGCCACAGGGCAATGCCGCCCACGATCATGGGCAGGCATAACCACTGCCCCATGCTCATGCCGAGCGAGAGAATACCCAGATGCGCGTCGGGTTCGCGGAAGAACTCGGCAGCGAAGCGAAACAGGCCATAGCCGAGCAGGAACATGCCAGACACCTGGCCCTGCTTGCGCTCCTTGCGCGCATACAGCCACAGAAGAACAAACAGCATCAGGCCCTCGCCGAGGAACTGGTAGACCTGCGATGGATGGCGCGGCAAGTCGCCGGCACCGCGAAACACCATGCCCCAGGGCAGGTCCGGATCGCATAGGCGCCCCCACAGTTCACCGTTGATGAAGTTGCCGACCCGACCCGCGGCCAGACCGGTCGGCACGCAGGGCGCCACAAAGTCGGTCACCTGCAGCCAGGGCTTGCTGCGTGAGCGTGAATACCAGATCAGCGCGACAAACACGCCCAGCATGCCGCCGTGAAAACTCATGCCGCCGGCCCAGACGGCAAAGATCTCCAGCGGATGCGCTAGGTAATAGAGTGGCTTGTAGAACAGGCAATACCCGATGCGCCCCCCCAGCACCACCCCCATCACGCCCATGAACAGGATGTCCTCGACGTCGCGCCGGGTCCAGGCGGCCGTGCCCTTCATCGCCACATAGGGCTCATGGCGCAAGCGCCGGTTGCCCAGGAACATGAACAGCGCGAACGCCGCCAGATAGGTCAGCCCGTACCAATGGATGGCCACGGGTCCGAGCTGCAGCGCAACCGGATTGATTTGAGGATGAATCAGCATGGACGCCATTGTGCACGCAAGAAACCCGTCGCAAAACCTTGCCACGGGGTCGCCAATTAGAATCGCCCCAGTACAATTGCGGGGCGTCACGCCCACCCTCAGGCCGGACTTGGATCGGCAACCAGGGCATGAGCCCGCTCTGCAAACCAAACCAGAAGTGTTTCATGACCCATCCCACCGCGATGAATATCCGTATCGCCCTGTTGTTCCTAGCCCTGGCGGGCAGCGGCGGCCGCGCCGTGTATGCCACGCCACTTGATGATCTGCGCACGGCGACCGTGTCGGCCGCTGAGTTCGGCAGCTTCCGGCTCGAATACGCCCTCAATGGCATTAAGGACTGGCCGACGCCGGTCGACGGTGCGGGCGTTTCCCTGCGGATCGACCCGGATCGCATCGACATAGTGATCGCGGCCAAAAAAGTGCCGCCGGAGTCGTTTCGAACTGCGTGCGCCAAGGCCGTTGCGCGCGTGCGGGAATTCCTCTATGTCAACGCCGACGGTGTGGCGCCGATGGGGCGCTCCTACCTAATCTCCTACTTCCACGGCACCTGGCGCGCCAACGCGCGCGAGATCGCTTCACGGGCGCTGGACGCCAGCACAAACATCCGGGTCAACGTGGTCGGTGTCGGCAGTTGCCAGGCGGCGCTGATCAAGACGCCAGTCACGTTCGACAACGCAGCGCCGAAATGATCCGAACCTGCGTGCCCCGGCCGAATTAAAATCAGCCGCAGTATCCAGCGCCGGGCGACCTGCGGCGCCCTGAAACCGGCACCCCATTTTCAAACGACACCAGAGATTTTCAATGGACACCAAACCCGTCATCCCGAACCCGCGCAGCCACAACATAACGCAGGGCAAGTCACGCGCGCCGAACCGCTCCATGTACTACGCCATGGGCTACAAGGAGGAGGACTTCAACAAGCCGATGGTGGGCGTAGCCAATGGGCACAGCACCATCACCCCCTGCAACAGCGGCCTGCAGAAGCTCGCTGACGCAGCGATTGCCGGGATCGAGACCGGCGGCGGCAAGGCGCAGGTGTTCGGCACGCCCACGATCAGCGACGGCATGGCGATGGGCACCGAAGGCATGAAGTACAGCCTGGTCAGCCGCGAGGTGATTTCCGACTGCATCGAGACCTGCGTGCAGGGCCAGTGGCTCGATGGCGTGATCGTGATCGGCGGCTGCGACAAGAACATGCCCGGCGGCATGATGGGCATGCTGCGCGCCAATGTGCCGGCGATCTTCGTCTACGGCGGAACCATCCTGCCGGGGCGCTACAAGGGCAAGGATCTCAACATCGTGAGCGTGTTCGAAGCCGTGGGCGAGAACGCCGCCGGCCGCATGAGCGATGAAGACCTGCTCGAGATCGAGCGCCGTGCCGTGCCCGGTTCCGGGTCCTGCGGCGGCATGTACACCGCCAATACCATGTCGTCGGCATTTGAGGCGCTCGGCCTGTCCCTGCCTTACTCCAGCACCATGGCCAATCCGCACGAAGAGAAAGTAGACTCGGCGCTCGAATCGGCCCGTGTGCTGCTCGAAGCGATCAAGAAGGACTTGAAGCCGCGCGACATCGTAACGCGCAAGTCGATCGAGAACGCCGTCGCCGTGATCATGGCGACCGGCGGCTCGACCAACGCGGTTCTGCACTTTCTGGCGATCGCGCACGCCGCCGGCGTTGATTGGACGATCGACGATTTCGAGCGCGTGCGCGTCAAGACGCCGGTGCTGTGCGACCTCAAGCCCAGCGGCCAGTACCTGGCGGTGGACCTGCACCGCGCCGGCGGCATCCCGCAGGTCATGAAGACACTGCTGAGCGCCGGTCTGCTGCACGGCGATTGCATCACCATCACCGGCCAGACCATTGCCGAGGTGCTCAAGGACGTTCCAGCCGCACCACGCGCCGACCAGGACGTGATCCGTCCGCTATCCAACCCGATGTACAAGCAAGGCCACCTGGCCATCCTCAAGGGCAACCTGAGCCCAGAAGGCTGCGTGGCCAAGATCACCGGACTGAAGAATCCGGTAATGACCGGCCCGGCGCGCGTCTTCGACGACGAGCAGTCAGCGCTGGCCGCCATCCTGGCCAACAAGATCGTTGCCGGCGATGTCATGGTGCTGCGCTACCTCGGACCCAAGGGGGGCCCCGGCATGCCGGAAATGTTGGCCCCGACCGGTGCGCTGGTCGGGCAAGGCCTGGGCGAGTCGGTCGGCCTGATCACCGACGGCCGCTTCTCGGGCGGCACCTGGGGCATGGTCGTGGGTCACGTCGCGCCGGAAGCGGCAGCTGGCGGCACGATCGCCTTCATCCATGAAGGTGACTCCATTACCATCGACGCCCACCGCCTGCTGCTGCAGCTCAATGTCAGCGACGAGGAGATTGCAAAACGCCGCGCCGCCTGGACGGCACCGGCACCGCGCTACACACGCGGCGTGCAGGCCAAGTTCGCCTTCAACGCCTCGACCGCAAGCAAGGGCGCGGTGCTGGACAACTACTGATCCGCATGGCGGTCATTGCGAGCGCCGCGACGCGGCCAGAGCAATGACCGATCAGGGGCTCAGCGCTTCTTTCCCTTCTTCAGCAGACCCATCGCTTCGCGGTTTTGCTCGATGCGTTCGCTGCGCCGCAGGTCTTCTCGCTCCATGGCTTTCTTCTTGGTGTAGCCAGACCAGTCTGCCCATGTCCACCACAATACAGCCATCACGAGAGGCGACAGTACAAGCCACCAGTCCCACGCCGCCACCGACCCGATCCCGAAAGATTTCAGAGCCAGCAGAAGCAGTCCAAGACCAAGCAGATACATTGAAAGTCTCCTTCGAAATCCGAACACCCGTTGCGCCATGCGCGACTTGCGCTTCTTCCCTACAATGGCGCCGCCCAACTGTACCCCAACCGATCAGGTATCAATAATGAAACGTGCTCTCTTCACCCTGGCTGCCGCGCTGTCGCTGTCGGCACCCGCTTTTGCCGATCAGGCACTGGCGCAAGCCAAGAACTGCCTGTCCTGCCATTCGGTCGAGAAGAAGATCGTCGGCCCGGCCTACAAGGACGTCGCCAGGAAATATGTAGGCCAGAAGGACGCGGTTGACAAACTGACCAGCAAGATCATGAAAGGCGGCTCCGGCGTCTGGGGCGTCGTGCCGATGCCGGTCAACAGTCAGGTCAACGAAGCCGAAGCCAGAAAGCTGGCAACCTGGGTGCTGTCGCTGAAATAGGCGCTTGGTTCTTCCAGGAAAAAAGCCCGCAACAGCGGGCTTTTCTATTGGTGCGCCCAGCAGGGCGCACCCACTTGGAGGTGAAAGTCCTCTACTCGCCCGGCAAGGGGAAGAGTTAGCCAGAGGCAAGGGTTTCGCGGGTGACTGCGAGTCTGAAGGAAGCCCGATGGCA
>TBL_comb47_HYPODRAFT_10004360_pt1 | contig 16277 bp, 11 predicted proteins | sample TroBogypolimnion_40_FD_10682 | JGI IMG/M metagenome (IMG submission 10682)
TAGCCAAATTTGGCTAGACATTCTATGGAAAAATGTATAAAACTATAGAAACTAGCCAATTTATTGATATCTATGCCATAAAAATTGTGCATTAAGACCTGAGTAGTTACTTTCAATTGGTTAATCTAAAATTGTTCATAACGATCTTAGTTATAAGGTTAATTGAAATTTTTTGTCACCCCAGTTTTGTAAAACCTTAATCAACCCTTCAACTTTCATTGGTTTTGTTATGTAATCATCCATTCCTACCTCAAAACATTTTTCCTTATCCCCTTGCATGGCGTTGGCGGTCATTGCAATAATTACAGGTCTTACCAGTTTGCTGTGTGTAATGATAATACTTGTAGCCTCATATCCGTTCATCTCGGGCATTTGAATATCCATAAAAATCAAATCGTAATTTTTTCGCTTTAAAGCTTCCAGCGCTTCTATTCCGTTAGCTGCAATATCAATTTTATATCCCAACAATTCAAAAATATTGCGTATAAGCTTTTGATTGATCAGGTTGTCTTCTGCGACCAGAATCCGGAAAGGATATTTTACTGCTATATAACCGAAATTTTCATTGACTGCAACATTCGCCATTACCTCTTTTTTGAATGGTGATATTACTTTTAACAAAATTTCGGCCAATTGAGAGTGCTTGATTGGTTTATTTACATAGTATGAAAATAACTTTTGTAATTCAGCTGATTCCCGGCTAAATCCTACGGAGGTAAGCATAATGAGCGGCAACTGTTCCTTCGTCAACTTGCGCCTTATCTCCTTTGCCAGCATAATACCATCTAAATGAGGCATTTGCATATCGAGAATAGCCGTATCAAAATGAGTATGGTCAAGGATTGACAATGCTTCATATCCGGTTTCAACTGCCTGGGTTTTTAATCCCCAATATTCGCACTGCAAAGATAGAATTTTACGGTTATTGGCATTATCATCAACGATTAAAACCGATTTACCAGTCAGGCTCTGAAGGGACCGATAGATCGGATTGATATCTTCATCAGGTGTTGAATTGCTGGTTTTTATAGTAAATCTAAAATCTGAACCTTTGCCGTGTTCACTAATGACCCAGATTTTTCCATGCATCAGTTTAACAAGACTTGAAGTAATGGCCAGACCAAGACCAGTGCCACCATATTTTCTTGTGGTTGAAGCATCTACCTGTGTAAATGGCGAAAACAACAAATCAATTTTGTCGTGCGGAATCCCGATTCCGGTATCTTTTACAGAAAATTCCAGGACAATGTTTTTCCCTTCCTGATGTGCCAGAGATATGACGATTAAAATATCCCCTTTTTCGGTAAATTTTATTGCGTTGCTTACCAGGTTGACAATAATCTGACGCAGTCGGAAACCATCCCCAAAAATGTGCTGATGAATTCGGGGATCAATATAATAGATGATATCAAGGCTCTTTTCCAGTGATTTAGGTGCCATGAGATCCAATACATCTTCTATGCAAAGGCGCAAATCAAAAGTACTCTCCTCCAGTTCCATGTGGCCGGATTCAATTTTGGAGAAATCCAATATCTCATTGATGATGTTCATCAGGCCTTCGCCAGAATTCTCAATGATGGTTACATATTCGCGTTGTGCGGGTGTTAGTTCTGAAAGCAATAGCAAACTTGTCATACCAATGACACCATTCATCGGTGTCCTGATTTCGTGTGACATCGAAGCAAGAAATTCAGATTTTGCACGATCTGCTGCCTTAGCCAGTGTCATAGCTTCTCTTAATTCCTGCTGCGATTGTTGTCTTCTTAGGGCTCCTCCAATATTGTTGGCCAACATGCTAAGTACCGTCTCTTCGGCTGTGGTCCAGATGTGGTCATCGATACAGTCAGCAAACCCGACAAAACCCCAGAATGAATGCTTTTTATGATCGATCACTGGCAGGATCATGACTGAATTGATCATTTGGTGTTCAAAAAGTAACCGGATATCAGGCTCAAATTCAGAAACAAATCCTTTTATTGTTTTGCCTTGTAACAGCGGTTTATACCAACTATTTGATTTATAGGTGCATATTATTTCGTCAGTTTCATTTTCATCAATCATGTTTCTTACTGAAGGATTGATGTATTCGTAGATCCGTTTTACCCGCTTTTCTTTGATTGATGGATCTGTAAGGTTCTTATAAATAAAGATCCGGTCTATCCGGGATGCGAGACTTATGGCTTCAAGTGCATCCGGAATCGCAGAATCAAAATCTTCATTCGTCAACATATGGTTTGACGCCAAAGCCATTCCATGAAGGATGCTTCTTTGTTTAATCAGTTCACGTTGTATCTTTGTTATTTCTGCATTTTCCCTTTGAAGCTCTTCCTTTTGTTTGTAGAAAACAGAGATTAAACCAGCAATCTGGCTGAACTCATTTTTGTTTTTTTTGAGGATTTCAAGTTGAGAAGTATCACCTTGCTGTAAACTTTCAGAGATAAGCTTTAATGGGCGTCTGACCCATAAATACAAGATAACAAAGAAGCCTGAAAGGAGGATAAACAGCAAGATACAAATAAAATAGAAAACCAGCTGGTTGTTCCGATGATAATCCACCAGTACATCGTTCGGTTTTTTATCGATTAACCTGATGATTACCTGATTGTTGTAGCTCTTGAGTTCTTTTGTAACGATGATGGAGTCATTCGTAATAAGCTGGTTGATGATGAGTGGTTTTGCATCGAAATAGATCCGGCTTGCTGTAGTTTGGGCCAGGCTGTTTAAGAAATTGTGGTTCCAGATCCGGCTTATAAAGAAATATCCGGCTGGTGCTGTTTTGTGTAAACTGTCAAGCGTGGGATGAATGGATGACCCCGAAATTTCGAAAAGCCCTTCTGGTTTGATTTCAAAATAGTGGACAATTTTTTGTTCACGAATCGAATTGACAATTTCGTTCTGAGCGACCGGATCGTTAAAAGCAATGTCCAGTTTATTTCCGAAATTGTAGATTAACCGATGATCAGTATTATAGACACTAACCGAATAAAGATCAAATGATTTAACAATTGATCCAATATTGTCCTCAGCCCATTTCGGGTTTATTGTATTGAGGTTGGGTAGGATATCGTCCCAATTTGTATAGTCGGTAATGATTTCGTCAAGTTGAACAGATTGTACATGAATGGCTGCATTGATGAGTATAGTTTGCTGATCAGCAGCAGATTGAAGAATTGTATCGTTTTCGTGATCCTGTTCATTACGGACAAAAAACAACACTGCCAACAGAATAATGACTGCTGTAAAAAATAAAAGAAGTATTTTATTCCTGATATTCATTTGGTAGTGCAATATTTTAGACCTGTGAAATTACGGTATCCTGTTTATAATTGATTCCTGGAGAAAAATTGAAATCTGATCGTTTTTTTTAGTGCCCGACGAAACCAGCTCCTTTTTTTAGGCAATTCCCCCAAGATTGCTTCAATCGCTTCCAGTTCAACCCCATTCAATATAAAATGAGTCTTTTGTTCCGAAATCTTCATCAGCACATTCAATATACCTTGATCGGCTACTGACCAGGTCCTGTTCGAGCGACAAACCATAATTGGCATATCCGCCCCCGAAAGAAGATTTGCAGGATAGGGATAATATAAAATTGGAGGTAATTCAATAAGCACAAAATCTGGTACATACGACAAATAGATATTATTTTGCTGAAGAATTTCCTTGTAATCAGTGACCGACAAAAATTTTTCATCAACGTTGTAATACTGATATTCGTCATTCGAGAGATAGTTTTCAGGTGATTCCAGGAACGGGCTGTCATAATCCAGACGATCGTCGGGATAGGCCATTACAAAATTAATAATCGAAAGATGCCTTCTCTGTTTGCTGATTGCGGGTGGTGAACTTGAATGGAAATTGGCCGGATACCCAATTTGATTGACTTCGTTGATTTGCAACGACTCCCTTGAAAAATTCAGAACAAGCACTTTTTTACCCTGTTTCTTTAGTTTTTGTGCCAGATTGCCAATAATTACGGTTTTACCCTCCCTGTTCAGTGTGCTGAAGAATACAATTGTGTGGGTCAATTTTTCGGAATGGCTGATTTTAAGGTACAATTCCAACCGTTGGATGGCCATTTCAAGCATACGGTTATTGATGAAAAGGATGTTCATTTTCCTGAACCTCAGCAATATTTTAGGAAATATTGTCAAACAGGGAAGTTGCAGTATTTTAGCCGCTTTTGATGAATTTTTAAGGGTGTCATCAAAATATTCAAGGACCAGGATACTGACCAGTACAATCATGAACCCGATCAAACCCGCAGCAATAATAATTATTTTGCGTTTGCCAGGTATTGGGGTCAATGGGAAAAAAGCAGGATCGACAGCTTTTATATTTGAAGCCAATTCATTGTCCTGCATTTTCAATTTGGCCAGGTTAAGGCCATGCAAAATTTCAAGAAATTCCTGTTCTGATACAGAAATTTCCCTTTCGATCCTTTTGACATTGGCCCCTGCAGGTGCGTAAATAGCGTATTGTTTTTGAAATTCCTTTATACGGTCTCCCAATACACTGATCCCCGCTTTAATATTTTCTGCCTCTACTACCTTTGCGATCCAATCATTGAGGATCGTGCCGACCGGAAGTCCATTTACTGAATTTTCGTACGAATATAACTCATTGACTGCCTGTTTGATCTCGCTTTTAAGTTTTTCTGCCTGAATTTTTAAATCTGCCAGTTTAGAGGCATCTTTAGAATCAGGGTTCCCCATCAGCTCAGCTGAAGCGATTTTGTAATTGAGTTCTCCCAGCTGATTCCTTTTATCAATTATGTTTGAACTGCTTAATTGTATCCCTTTTTGTGAACCCAATTTTTCTTCGAGCTGTTTGATTGAAGCCAGCAAACCTGCAAGATTGATCCTTTTGTTGTTGTATTCAACGTCGAGGTCCTCCTTAACATTGGCAACGGCTTTACTTTGCTCATAATAGTTAATAATGTTGTTGTCTTTATTGAACTGAAGTAACCTGTCTTCAGCAACTTTTAGCCTAGCCGCTGCCTGTTTCAATTGAAAATCAAAATATTTTACAACCGCATCGGAGCGGTTTTCTGTAAAGCTTTTATAATTCTTGACACAAACCTCGGTATAAAGTTCCAGGGTTTGCATACAAACACCCGGATCGTCGGCTTCAAACTGCATCAATACCAGGTCACTATTGCTGATTCGTTGGACTTTTAGCGCGGAGATGGCATCTATTGAATAATGGGGATGGACATAATTCAATAATTTGTAAACAAAATTGGTATCGCTGCTTTGCATCAATTCTGTCAGATTTTTCACTGTTTGTTCAAATATTTCAGCACTTACAGAATTCGGTAGGGTCTTGGAGTTTTTCGATGATGCATCAAGACTGGCGAAGGAGAAAGTTGCACTGGTGTCGGTTTTGGTAACTTCCTTAATGATTTCCTTTGTATTATTATTTTGAATATCACTTGTATTATGCCCAATTTTTAAAACCTGACCGTTTTTGATGATGTTGTCTTTTAATCCATTCAAACTCTTTATCTCATCGACTGAAATCCCGAATTTTTTGCCGATTGCATAAAGCGTTTCATTATTTTCGACCTGATGTTCCTGAGTATTATTTACTTGTAATGTATCTTGATTTTTTGCCCTTGTTATTTGATTGTGAAGTGGTTTCACCTTACTATCCTTGGTCGGATTTGTTTTATACAATATTGCTTTAACATAACCGGGTGTCGATTTTCTTAATTCTTTAAGTCCACTGCTTGAAATAAAGTGTGGATCGTCTTCGCCCATTGTCAAATGTTGTGCCAACAATCTGATCGCCACCTCTTGTTGTGTCTCGCGTGATTTTATGACGCTGATCAGGTTATCAAATGCAGTGTTGGAGGCAAAATAGTTAAATGCCTTGTCCATTTCTACGCTTGACCCTGAGGCAATACCTGTATATAGTTTTGTCTCAGAAGCATACTTGAAACTTGGATTTTTTGTCAGGACAGTCACAAGTCCGGAAAGCACGATCGGGGTAATCAATAATAAAACAATATGCCTCCGTAATAACCTGAAAAGTTGAGTAAGACTCATTTTGCAAAGTTTAAATTATTTTTCAAGTTAAATCTGATACCAGTAACCTCTTCAAAAATCATATAGGATGTAAGCAGATCAATTTTGGCTGTCTCGTATTCTGTTTCCGTCCTGGTAACCGTTTCTGAAATACGCGAGTATTCATCCAATGTAATCTGTCCGTTCTGAAATTGTTTTTCGAGCATAACAAGGTTCATCCGTGCGGTTTCGATGTATTTTGATCTTAATTTCAACAACCGTTGCTTTAAAATAAGGTCGTTATATTGTTTAATAATGGCCTGCCTCAATTCTATGCGCTGCGATTCTGCCATGGCAATGGCCTGGTCGATTAATCCTTGTGAATTTGCTGCCTGGTTTTTTCTGTTTAAATATTCATAAATAGGGAATCTGACCGAAGCTCCGATTCCATAGTTTAACTGATTGTTGCGGGTAGCAATCATTGTCGAACTTGATGTACTGCTGGCTAGATTGGAGGAGAAATTGTCAAAAGTACCGTACCGTGCATCAGTCTGAATCCCAATATTTCGGATCCACTCCAACTTTCCGGTCTTTTTGCTGGCTTTACTCATGTCGATCTGGAGATCCCTGAACCTGATATTGGGATTTATTGCCAATGCAGAATCAAGTATCTTGTTCAATGGTGGAAGCAACGTTTCGATATCACTTGTCAAAAGGTATTGCTCCGATATTTGCTGGGCAAAGCCGGATTGACCTGAAGTTATGAGAAAAAGTAGTAAAATTACAACAAGAAAATTTTCCTTCACTTTCAATAGGAATACCATTTAATTCAATTTTATTGCAAATTTAACAAGTCAGGTTTATACAGTGTCCTTTTGAAAAAGAGCTGGTACAGTTCTAAGTATTAACTTCAGGTCGTACCAGAAGGAGTAATTATTTCCAATAAAGTGGTCAGAGTATTCATTATCAAGTCTCATTCTTTCATCCTCCGACATCACCCCTCCCTTACCCCGGAGTTCGACCTGCCATAAACCGGTTATACCGGCAGGGGCCAAAAAACGTTTTGACAATGCACCACGCGTCAATAGCTCTGCTTCATAAACAGGTAGCGGGCGATTCCCAACAATTGACATATCTCCTTTTATGACATTAATCAACTGAGGAAGTTCATCGATACTTGTATTTCGGATGAATTTCCCAACTTTTGTAATCCTGGGATCATCTGATATTTTGATAAAAGCCGACTTTGTCTTGGCAATTTCTTTTTTCTGGACGTTATACCAGTAATCACAAATTGTATTGTTCCCAATGTGCATTATTGGGGAACAGGTATTTCCGTTATTTAATCTGGCACACAATGGACATGGTCTTGAAAAATCAATTTCTGATCTTTGGGATTGTGTGGCATACTGGTTCTTATCTTTTGCGAGTTTGCTCAACTCACTGTCGGCCCCAACGCGCATTGATCTCAATTTGTAAAAATCGAAAGGTTCGCGCCCGACTCTTTTGGAGATGTAGTAAACTTTTCCCTTCGACTCCATCCTGATTGCAATGATGATCAGCAATAAAATGGGTGAGAGGACGATCAGCGCTGAACACGCAACCAAAAGATCGAATAACCTTTTGGAGGTCGGCATTTTGTATTTAACATCCTGATTGATTTGGTTCGAGTAGGAATTGATTTCGTATTTTTTTCTGAAATCAATCAAAAACCGGATACGACCAAACATACTTTCAGCCGCCGGGAGAGGAAGAACATAGTAATCGTCAATCCGACTGTCAAACGCTACTTTGAATAAATCCTCTTTAAACTCGTAGGATACAAGAATAAAGGCAACTTTATCGAATTCAGGTCTTTCACGAAGCCATTCGTGCATCATCAAACCACTGCCCCCCGACAGGTAATTTTCAGAAATTATAACATCCGGATTGCCCTGCATTTTGAGATAATTTACCGCTTCCAGTGCATTTGAAATGTGGATGACCGAAATTTGAGAATGGGTTCTAAGTTCATCAATATTCTCGGCAGAACGACCAATATAGAGGACCTTTACTAATTTTTCCATTTGAACCTTTAATGTAATAATCTAAATAACTATAGAATAGCTTAGTGGTGTTATGAATGTAACTAATCAGTTACCATTTAAGCGCATAATGAACGGGGAACAGGTTTTTTTTGATAATCTCCGACAATTCCTCGGGATTGAACGGTTTAGCAAGAAAATCCTGAGCACCAAGCCGGTAACATTTAATTCTTTCTTTACTACTTTCAACACCTGAAAGCATAATGATTGGCGTATGTTTTGTAAAACCTCGCTGACGGACCTTTTCAACAAAAAGATAACCATCCATATTGGGCATCTGCAAATCGCATATAATCAGATCGGGTAGATTTCCTTCGAGCCATTCGAGCGCATCAATCCCATCGCTTTTGCTCACGACATCGTAATTTTTGGATAGAAAATTTTCAAGTAGCAGCCGAATGCTCTTTTCGTCATCGATTGTTAAAATCTTGTGCCTCATTGTATGTTTTATTTATGGTTGTTTGTTTAATTTTTACAACAACTAACGATGAAAGTACAATCAGAAACCTTGTGGAAAATTTATACTCTTTCTCTCTAAAAGATTATACAGCTTCGCCCCTTCAATCCCAAACCCGAGTATTTTTTCGCATTTGAAAAAGATTCTGATGTAATTCAAAATTTAATATGGTAATATTAAATATTCCTGAACCAATTTCCAAATCATATCTGTACCGAAAGTTCATATCAGGAAAAAAAGAGTTTAATCCCTGCTATTGAAGGTTTGTTGGAATAAACTGAATGCTTTTTGGTTAATTCTCTGATCATTGAGTCCTGTCTGAAAAAATATGGTGATTGTCTTTTTGGTCGAATTAAAGCAATAAATGGTGCCGTCGAGTTTTTGCTCTTTAACAATTGTTGTATAACGACAGCTTTCAACCTTTAAACCGGCGAAATTTTCTGTTATCACAGAAGAAAATTCGATACCAGGATTCCTGTAAATATTGGCATTCTTCATAGTTTGTTGGTGGTAAATCAGTGTTTCCAAGGGATTCTTGATTTCATTGACCCAGGTTACTGTAATAATACCCGTACTTTTTAATCCGGTCCTTTCGGCCGAAAAATAGTAGGCATTGTTCCCGATGGAATCATTTGCGATAACTTTCCATGTATCGGTCATTGTGAAAGAAATTCCGTCCCTGAGGTAATTTAAGTCTTCGCGTTTCATCTGTCCAAACATGCTGATGTACTGAAATAGAAAGATGAGAATCAGGATTCCTTTTAATTGTTGATGCTTCATGGTATATGATTAAATCTAAAAGACGGATTAAACTTCATTTTTGTCACACAAACTATCTTGATATAACCAATGTTAACAAACCTTTTGTTTTTAAAACATAAACCCAATGGATCCAAAGAATCCATCGGGTTTAATGTCAGTCGCCAAATTGACTCCCAATCTTCAAATTATTCGACAGCTTTAAAATGTTCCTTATTGTTTTCGATAATTTTACGGTAATACCAATCCGGATATGCAGGATGTAGCGGTGAAACAGGTAGTTTCCCCGATTCATTCCTTTCAAATTTACCATTTTTCTCGATCATCACATTTCCGTCCTTGTATTTAATTAAAAGGAAATGACCAAGTTCCCTCCATCTCTTTACCGATGTTTCGACCTGATTAACGGAGTATTCAGTTAAAAATTGATATGCAAGTTCTTTGTCACCATTGTTCCAGAGTGTCAAAGCCGCATGATCGATCAAAGGCGTAAAACTTGTGAATTTATTTTCAAGTTGGGATTGCACTTTCTGAAGATCAACAATCATATCACTGTATCTTGTATAACAAAGGTTTGAAACCTGGTTAAAAACCCAGAAGGCCGAATTATCAGACCAGGTAAGCATGTCACCGTCACCAACCTTTAGCGAACCCGGGACTTGTTTGATTCCGCAATAGATAGGCATATAGCAGGTCATGAAGGTGTCGTCAAGACCAAACCACATAATTCCACCGATCGGGTTGGGAAGGAATGAGCGGCACTGTGCGATAAATGAGAAGCCTGTTTGCTGGGTGGAAATGGCCCGTTCGTGAACATAGGAAACCGAATCAACTTTCCACTCCATCGGACGCCAACGATAGGGCGCTCCAAAAGGACCAGCTCCAGGATCCTTGGTCATATCGAGCGGGGTTCCTTCAAAATGGTCACGCATCAGCCCGATCACATCTTTTAATGAGAGTAGCGAATCTGGTTTTATCCAAAGGGGCATCCTGTTCGTGGCAACTTTATTTTCATCATAGGTAACCTTTCCCATGATGTATTTTTCATACTGTCCCATTTGTTTATTGACCTTATTAAAACCTGACCAGACACGGGCTTCGCAGAATCGGGCAGAACTGAAATTAACCGGGGCATATGTATCGGAGAAGCTAAAATCTGTATTCTTTCCTTCAAACCATCCTTTTTCACGTGCAAATGATATGACATCTGGAGAATAAAGACAGTTTTTTGGGTCGGATAAGGAGAACCGGGTGATCCGTGCCTGATTGGCATGACCCGAGATATAACCGTCAGGAATCCGCATGGCTACCCAAACGGCCCCTTTTTGTCCATCACCTTTACCAATCATCTCCATGATCCAAACTTCATTGGGATCGGCGATCGAAAAGGATTCGCCACTGGAGGCATATCCATAGTTTTTGACAAGATCAGTCATAATTGTAATTGCTTCCCTGGCACTTCTTGCTCGTTGCAATGCAATGTAAATCAGGCTCCCATAGTCAACAATGGCATCTTTTTGGGCTTCAAGTTCCTTTCTCCCACCAAACGTAGTTTCTCCGATCGCAACCTGGTTTTCGTTCATATTGCCCGTTACCTGGTAGGTATGCCGAACTTGAGGGATTTTTCCCATTTTTTTCCCGGTATCCCATTCTGTGACATCCAGAAAGGCCCCGTCGGGATAATCTGCTGCCGACCAAAAATAGAGTTCTCCGTAAAGGGTATGTGAATCAGCGGCATAGGTAATCATTGCCGAGCCATCTTTCGTCGCACCTTTGGAAATCAAAAAATTGGTGCAAGCCGTAACAGGGGCAAATTGGAAAGCAACCAATATCAGAAGGGTGAAAAAGAATTTTGTTTTTAACATTGAAAATCGTTTAAATTTCATTTTGGACAAAAATATGAAAATTGTTTCGGGTACAACTTTATTAATCGGGCGATAGGACTTTTTTTTTAATGAGTTTTATCATCCTAATTCGCAACCCGATGTATAATTCCGCCTATGTGGTTGCACGTTGAACCTGTGATTGAAGAATAAACATTATTCTGCCCTNGGTAAGCCAATACACCCAAAAAAGCGAAGATCAAAGCTTCTTTAAAATCGGTCAGTTTTTGGTCAGGAAGGACGATCCGGCATTCACACATCTTTTTTAACTTTTCGACAAGGAACAGGTTCTTTCCCCCGCCACCTGTGATCAGCATCTGACCAGTTTTACCTGTAACCTTTGAAATTTGAATGGCAATGTGTTCATAAATTGTCGCTGCCTGGTCCTCAATGCATAGCCCTGATGATGTTAATAAAGGAACTACCTGATTGTCAACCCATTCTTTACCAAGGGACTTTGGCCATTTTTTTCGGTAAAAATCAAGGTTATTTAATTTTGTCAGCAAATGTTCATTGATGATTCCTGCTGCCCCAAGTCGTCCATCCTCGTCGAAAGTATGACCTTTTTGCTGTGCCAGAAAGTTCAGAATAATGTTGGCTGGTGAAATATCTGATGCAATTCGTTGTCCATCAAGGAGAAAGGATATATTACTAAACCCTCCGATATTCAAGCAGTAATCAAATTCGGGAAACAAAAGTTCGTCTCCGACCGGAACAAGAGGTGCACCCTGGCCGCCAAGTGCAACATCAAAATTTCTGAAATCGCTAACTGTTGTTATTCCTGTCAATGCGGCAATCGAAGCGCCGTTCCCCAATTGATAAGTGAATTTTCTTTCCGGTTGATGAAAAATGGTGTGCCCGTGAGAGGCTATCAGCTCGGGCCTAATTTTATTATGAAGGAATTCCTTGACCAGTTCACCAGTGTAACGGCCATACTCGTTGTGCAACAACAAAAATCCTTCAACTGTTGCCAGTGGGGCTGATTTAAGTTTTTCAAGCCATAATTCCGGATAATTAATCGTTTGTGCCTCTACTATTTCATAACTCCATTCAAACCCATTAATTGAAAACCGGCATAGTGCGATATCGATCCCGTCGAGTGAGGTCCCCGACATTACTCCAATAGCGAATAGATTCATTTGTAGATTATTGCTTTATATTCATTCTGATTACCCTTATTATCGGTGACAACAAGTCTCAAAAGGTGTTGTTTCCCGAAGGCCATCTTTTCCTTGTCAAATTCGTAGGTGAGCAGTTTTGATCGTGGATCATATTCGAAAAGTACCCATTTCCCATCGATTTCGCCCCTGTATGATTTGATTCCGGAAAGATCATCGGTTATCCTGAATTGAACTTTCGTTTTGTCGGTCAACGTTTTTTTGTCTTTGATGCTTAACGGTGCAATCACAGGTGGAGTTTTATCAATGGCAACTGCGAAACATCCAAAGATATTGGTTTTTACGGTGACCCAACCTTCAGAATATTCCCCGCCGATCGCCGTTTTTTTACCTGTGGCAGGTTCAATTAATACAATTAAAGTCTTTTCTTTCAGATTTTCGGGGACCATTGCACACTTTAATGAAAGTGAATATTGCTTTTGCAACGGGACTGTTCCCGAATGGACCATTTGGTTGGGCGAATAACAACCCTGAATTTTAGGGGTTGATTTCCAGACAAAATTTAAACTGTCATATAAGGCACCTTTAGGTATTTCGATCCTGATTTGGTCATTGATAAATTCGTTTTGTTGGTCGAAGTGGAATTTCTTCGTGTAAACCATGTTATTTGTTGGTAAGGGTACTTTTTTGCTGATCGTTCTGAACTTTAAACTTGTTTTATTTTTCATTGCATCACAAACAATTACCTCGAAATTGTGTCCTTTTCCATCATCAAGGTTTAAAACACCGTCTTTATCAGCTGGATTGTAAATGTCGATATAATTTCCTGGTTGCCTGTACAACCGGTGGATCCAGCGGTGAGAGTTTAGGTATTCTTCATAATCGGCTTGAGAATTGGCATATCGTGAGTCGTCGAATGAGAAATTGTCCATTTTGAATCCAAAAATAGTGATCCCATCACAGATCAGGGTGGCTGAATAAATTCCACATTTAAATCCGTTCCCATTAAAGTTATCTTCGGCATCAATCCCGAATCCGATTTTCCCGAATACTTCAACCGGCTGGTTATTTTTCAGCTGATAACCTCCAGGCACGGATATGGTTTCTATCTTTTTCTTGTTGCGTGACTGCCCGACGTTGCTTTTATCCGATAACGGATAGACATAGATTGCATTTATCTTGGGTTTGCTGTTATCAACAATACCTAAATCATAAAGTAATGGATTATAAACCCTTTCTGATTTTGTATCCCTAATTTCAAAATGCAGGTGTGGCCCTTCTGAGCTGCCAGAGTTACCAGACCACGCAATGATCTCCCCTTTTTTAAAGGAAAATTCATTCGGCGATACGGAGACATTAACCTGGAAGCTTTCCTGATCATACTGTTTTTCCCTTATAAATTTTTGCAATTTTGGGTGGAAATGTCCAAGATGTCCGTAAACAGAAGTTGTGCCATCAGGGTGATCCATATATAATGCGTTGCCATAGCCTGTTGAGGAAATTCCAATTCTGGAAATGAAACCGTCTTTTACGGCATAGACGGGCAATCCAGTCCGTCCCTGGGTTCGGAAATCGAGTCCGGAATGAAAATGTGAAAGTCGCAATTCGCCAAAGTTACCGGCAAAAAGGAATGGCGGTTTGAGCGGGCATGTAAAGGGATCATTGTCAGTTGTTTTCTTAGCATAGGGAGTTTTCTGGATACAAAATAACAGGGTTAAAAACAATAAAAAAAATCTCATAATTGACGTTTTACTAAGAATTGGCTAAAATAATAAACTTTTAAAAGCAGAATATCGTATTTTAATGATCGGTATGCTTTTGTAATTTGATTAATATATTAACTTTGTCTCAGTAAACGACGGGTATGACAGAGCGTGAAACTGTTTTATTGGATGAGTTTAAAGGTAAACTCGACAAATTGATTAACCTTCATCTGCGGATGAAAAAGGAGAAACAACTTTTAGTTGAAGAGCAGTTGTTGCTGAAAGGTCAGATAAGGTTACTCACTTTGAAAAATGATGAATTGGTGAAAAAGATGGAAGACCTTAAGTTTGCTAAATCGTTGCTTGGTGGGGATGAAAATTCTCATGAGGCTAAAATAAAAATAAACAGATTAGTGCGGGAAATTGACAAATGTATTGCTCTGTTGAATAGGTAATACAAAATGCTATGGATGATAAACTTTCGATAAATATCAATATAGCCGACCGATTGTACCCTTTGAGAATTGATCGAAAAGAGGAGGAAGGGATTCGGAAGGCGGCGAAAATTATCAACGAAAAGGTGATCCAATATAAGCAAAAGTATGCTTCAAAAGATTTACAGGATTGTTTGGCAATGGCAACTTTACAATTTGTAATTCAAAAGTCCGATACTGAAAAACGGATTGATAGTTCACCATTGGTTGATGAATTGGAAGTCTTAAATGATCTACTGGCAGAGTTTCTTGAAAAGGAAATTTAATTTGATTTTTATATAGGCCCGCATCTTTCATTTGTTACGATTGGTCGTTAATACTGATCATTTCAAATCGAATTTGCGGTATTTTTTTGTTAAACCTTTAAATGTAGTTTACTAATGACAATGACAATAATTTTCGCAGTCATTATTTCACTGCTGGCAGGTAGCGCAGGCTCCTACTATCTTTGGGATTTGATGCTGATTAAGAAGAAACAAAAGTTACTTGCCGATGCGGAAGTACAATCGGAAATGCTGAAGGAGAAGAAGATGCTTCAGGCTAAGGAGAAATTCATTCAATTGAAATCGGAACATGAAACCTACATCAATGAAAGGAATTTAAGGATCTCAAATGCGGAAAATAAGCTGAAACAGAAGGAAACGATCTTTCTCCAACGTAAAGAGGAGGTCCAGCGAACTGTTAAGGAACTTGAAAATTCAGAACGTGAGATTGAGACCATCCGTGAAAACTTAAATGTCCAACTCGAATTGGTCGAGCAGAAGGAAGAGGAGATGCTCAAACTGCACAAACAACAAATCCAGCAACTTGAATCCCTATCGGGAATTTCTGCTGACGAAGCTAAGGCTCAATTAATCGATTCGTTGAAAAATGAGGCCAAAACAGAAGCGATGTCGTTTATCCAGGAGATCATGGATGAAGCTAAAATGACTGCAAACAAAGAGGCTAAAAAAATTATTGTCAAATCGATCCAACGTGTTGCTTCCGAAACTGCAATCGAAAACTCTGTCACTGTTTTTCATATCGAAAGCGATGAGATCAAGGGTAGAATCATTGGACGTGAAGGACGTAACATTCGGGCCCTTGAAGCAGCAACGGGTGTTGAAATTATTGTTGACGATACCCCTGAAGCAATCGTACTTTCAGCATTTGACCCGGTGCGCCGCGAAATCGCNAGACTTGCTTTACATCAGTTGGTTACCGACGGTAGGATACACCCTGCCAGAATTGAGGAGGTTGTCAACAAAGTCAAAAAGCAGGTTGAGGAAGAAATTATCGAAACCGGTAAACGGACCACAATTGATCTTGGAGTACATGGGTTGCACCCCGAATTGATCAGGATGATCGGAAAAATGAAATATCGTTCATCCTACGGACAAAATTTACTTCAACATTCACGCGAAACGGCAAATCTTTGTTCGATTATGGCAGCAGAACTTGGATTAAATCCAAAACGTGCCAAACGTGCCGGGCTTTTGCATGACATCGGTAAAGTCCCTGATGATGAGCCGGAATTGCCGCACGCAATCCTTGGTATGAAACTTGCTGAAAAATTTAAGGAGAAACCAGATATTTGTAATGCAATTGGTTCCCACCACGACGAGGTTGAAATGGAGAGTTTGCTTGCTCCTATTGTTCAGGCTTGCGATGCGATTTCAGGTGCCCGTCCGGGTGCACGTAGGGAAGCAGTTGAATCGTATATTAAACGGTTGAACGACCTTGAGAATATGGCCCTTTCTTATCCAGGTGTGACAAAGACTTATGCTATTCA
>TBL_comb47_HYPODRAFT_10004362_pt1 | contig 16271 bp, 12 predicted proteins | sample TroBogypolimnion_40_FD_10682 | JGI IMG/M metagenome (IMG submission 10682)
CGTTATCTATATGATTATAATCCTTGGGTAGGAAGATGTGGTCCTTGTTGTGGTCCGTATTATGGTCCGTATTATGGTTCTGGTTACGGTCCTTTTTATGGTGGTTACGGTCCTTATTATGGTTCTGGTTATGGTTATGGTCCTTATGATACTCCTTTGGCCCTGGCCGCTGCGGGAGTCAGTCCTTCGTGGAGATATTACTAATTTTTACAAATGTAAGTACAACAAATAGTATTTACATTTAATAATTGTGATTGTATATGCAGTGAAATAAATTTAGTCGTACTAATTTTCGTTTGATACAATATATATATAACTCGTTTATATATAACCCACGAATGTCATCTCCTGCGCCCATGACGACTACCAACGTTCCTCCTTATCAACAATGGCAAACCTTTTTCCCTCCCGCTTCTCCTAGTTACAATGAAGTTCTTGCTTCTATGCAAAATCAACACATTAACCAAAACATTTATAACAGTACCGACAAAATTGTTTCAGATATCAATGGTGCGAATCAATATTTGACGGGTGGTTTGAACAATCTTAACAAAGAAGTTACCCAGAGTTCATTGGGTCTACGTGATGCAGTAGAACGAGGTAATTTGGTCAATGGTAATGCGATTGAACGTACTTCGGGTGAAATTAAATTGAATACTACTATTACGGATGCAGCCAATCGTCAAGCGGCTGCCGATGCTGCACGTGATATTTTGCGAACTGTAGATTCCAACGGAGCATTAATCAATGCCAATGTAGAACGTATCGGCATGACGGTTGGTCATTCTGTAGAACGCAATGCCGGCCAAAATATGGCGGCCATTGAACGCAATGGTGGAAATATTATGACTGCGATTGAAAAGGTGGCGGGTGAAGGCCGATTGACTACTACCGTAGTAGATGCGGCTTCTAGACAAGCGGCGGCCGATAGTGCTCGTGATATTATGGGAACGGTGAACCGAACGAGTGCGGAAAATCATTCTATGACCCAATCCATTGGTTCTAGTCTTTTGAGTACTATGGAACGTGTCGCCGGTGAAGGTCGTGTTACTACTACGGTAACAGATGCCGCTTCCAGACAAGCTGCCAATGACAATGCTCGTGATATTTTGGGCACGGTAGAACGTACATCGGCCATTAATACGAGTGCTGTCAAAGATGTTGGTTCTACTTTGTTAGGTACCGCTGAACGTAATGCTGGTGAACTACGTGCCAACTTTTTGAATGCACAAAACATTTCCAATCAATTGTTGACCGATGTGCGACATTCTATTTTGAACGATTTGAATCGTAGTACCAACGAACTTTTGGCGAATAGTACTCAAAGTTACAATGATCTCGGGAAGGAAGTATCCAACGGTAACTGGGAAACACGAAATATCTTGAATTCATCGTTTTTGGAAAATTTGAAAGCCGTTAATGTTTCTCAATTACAATCAAGTCAACAGTATGCTTCCACCATTTTGGAAGGACAAAAAAATACGGCTTTTCTTTCTACCGAAGGTGCCAATCGTTATGCTTCTACCATTTTGGAAGGACAAAAATCCACTGCATTGCTTTCTCTAGACGGTGCCAACCAATATTCGTCTTTGATGATGGAACAACAAAAAGTCAAAGAATATTTGTCCAGCAAGGGTGATAACCACTTTGCCATGAATCAATTGGAAATGCATAAAGTCAAGGAAGGTTTGGCAGCACAGTCGGCACATAATTTTGCCACATTACAATTAGATGCTCACAAGAACAAAGAAAGTCTTCAGTCTCAGTTGGCGGAAGCCAAATACGATGCTCTCAAGAATACCCAATTTTTGGCGGATAAGATGTGTGAATGCTGTTGTGAAGTGAAACAGAAGATTGATTTGGTTGACCGTGACCGTCTACGTGATGGTTTGACAGTGGAACGAACGGACAACAATATTCTTAAATTAGCTGAATTTTTGGATCGTCGTGATCATGGTCGTGACCACCATGGTCGTGGTGATTATGGACCTCATTATCATAATTATAATAATGGTCGTGGAGATGAACACCATGGTCATGGTCGTGGTGATGAACATCATGGTCATGGTCGTGGAGATGAAAGACGTTGAAGGTTTGAAGGATATAGTAGAGATGAAAATAATTGTCACATACACCAACTTGACCCTTCAAACCATCTTTTAATACCTTGTTATTATGTAGTTGGACCCACTGGTCCTAGCGGGACGAACGGAACGAACGGAACGAACGGGACGAACGGAAATGACGGCTGCACAGGACCAACAGGACCAACTGGAAAGGAAGGTAATGATGGTTGTAGAGGATCAACAGGACCAACCGGACCAACTGGAAAGGAAGGTAATGATGGTTGTAGAGGACCAACCGGACCAATCGGACTAACTGGACCTATAGGGTCCACAGGACCAACTGGACCAATCGGACCAACAGGTAATGATGGTTCCACAGGACTAACCGGACCTATAGGGTCTATAGGACCAACTGGACCTATGGGAAATCAAGGTATGCGTGGTGCTATAGGTGAATCTGGTGCGATAGGACCCACTGGACCCACTGGACCTATAGGACCCACCGGTCCAGGAATTTAAACACTCTCTTACAAATTACTATATCCGTAAATATATTTCAGAATCAATCCAACCTTTTGACACGAAGTAAAAAAAAATAAATCTACATGGGAAAAATGAATTGAAATTATCAATCCAACCTTTTGTACACAAAATAAACAGCACATTTGCTGCGGTAAAAAACAATATTTGCTGCGATAAAAAAGATATAAATAAAAACTATTTATATGTTATATGAAAGTCTGAATGTTTGGAGTGAAACCACTACTACAGACGTCTAACCAACGTATCTTACATTTTTACAGTCAGCATCCTACTCTGGATTTTGAACAAGTCAACCTTTTTTTAATTGATTTTTTGGAAAATCTTGGAAAAAATATTCATCCCCATGAATCCGGGATTTCTGCACAATTAGTGCAATTTATGCAACATCACCAAGAACAAATCACAGAGATGAAAACATCTTTGGGTGATTTGAAATCTTCGGTTACAAAAATACAAATGGACATTACAGATTCACTGTGGTCACAGTTTTTGGACATTAAGAAAGAATACGTAGATGAATTTAAGCAAATTATTATCAATACACAGTCCAACAATCCTATACTAAATACATTGTTAGAGAATAATAATCGTCAGTTAATAGAACGAACTACGCAGATAATTGAGGATATTATTCCTAAATCACAAAACCAATACAATCAAAAAATAGAAGCATCCATTCATGCTTTTCAAAAATCAATCTTAGAAGATACACATTTGCTCCTGAAACACAATCCAATTATTGATAATAATAATAGTTTAAATGAATTTATTAGTACTTTTGAAATGAAATCCAAACTCATGTTTCAAAATTTACAACAACCCATATATTCTTACATTTCTTCCAGTGAAGAACGTATACATTCCAATTTGGCAAGTATCAAAGACTTGTCTATAAAAACTCAAAATATTCAAGAAAAAACGGCCAAGGATTGGAAAGATTTTATACAAAAATCGTCCGGTAATTCCGAATTACAATCTCTTGAAAACCGACCATACAACGAATCTGGATACCAAAGTGGTACATTTTCATCACCTTTACACCGAACTCAAATACACATCATTTTAAATCGTCTTTTTCCCACATCCGAAATTGTGAAAATTCCTCGTATGGTACTAGCAACTTCTATAGGAACTCCTTCACTATCTACCCAAATATATGCAGTAAAACGTCCCAATTTCCCCTCTATCATGGTAGAAAGCAAACAAGGAGAAACCAATGTAGAACTCGCAGATATTCAATTGTTTGTAGAACAAATGAAATCCCAACAAATGAATGGTATTATGATATCGCAACATAGTGGATTCATGTCCAAACCCAATTTTTTCATTGAATGTCACGACAAATATCTGGTGGTGTTCATTCACCAAATGGAATTTAATATGGATAAGCTCAAAGTCGCTGTGGATATTATTGACCAAATGACTACAAAAATTAAACAATTTCATGCAATGAATCCGGAAGACAATGGACATACGAATTCCAACGAATGGATAGAAAAGGATGTATTGGACGAAATCAATACGGAATATCAATTATTTGTTTCCCAAAAAAATGCCATTATTGTGAATTTACGTGAAGGACAACGTAAGGTTATTTCTCAAATAGAAGAATTCCAGTTTCCATCTTTGGATAAATATTTGTCTTCTAAATATACTGCTCCCATGCCTAAAAATGGACACAAATGTGATCTATGTAAAAATTTTAATGCCAACAATTTGAAAGCATTGGCAGCACACAAACGAGGATGTATTCGTAAAATAGGTCAACAACAAAATACAAACAATACATTGAATGAAAATGAACATGTGGAACTGGTAGAATAAATTATTGGAACCTACGGTTCCAGTCGTCCCTAAAACGCCCTAAGGCGTTTTGGGACACAACAGATTCCCTTTGCCACCTTTGGTGGCAAAGGGAATCGGGAGTAAAACCTCCCTCATGTAACGAGGACACCTCGCTTCGCTTGGTGCCCTCATAAAGTTTCCTAGAAACCCCTGTAAATAATAAAATCAAATTGATTGTATAGGATCCTATACAACTAATTTACCAAGAATCTTTCTAGATAACCTTATATAAAAAAGAGGTTTTAAAGGAACCTAAGGTTCATTTATCCAATATTGATTACAACAATTACAATTGCGGTATAATTGTAAAAATTATACAGCAAAACCCGTCTTATTTATATAAACTATCTATACATGTCATATATAGATGCTTCCTTTGTCAGCCCCCAAGATACCAGTGCGAACTGTACGGACACCTCTTCCAATGTATGTTCCGATATTTCATGCTCCATTTACCCATATGGTTCCGATGCGTCCTGTATCGCCATCTATCCTCCTACCGGATGGGAGGATCAACCCAGTACCAATATCATGGATTTATCCGGGTGTGACATCTCCATAGATTTGTCTGGAATGGAATACAATATTCATACAAGTGCTTATAAATTTGGTAACGGAATTATGGTAGAAACCGAAATCACTTCACTTGATTCGTGTGGTCAGAAAATCGTAGATATACCAATTTCCACTTTTGTTACTGACGAAATTCCCGAGTCAACCTCACTAAGTCCTATAATCATACCATCATTTATATTGGATGATTTTTATAATATGGAACATGATTTCATGGAATTTACACAGGCAATACAATATGCCTCATCAAATCTGCGACAAAAAATTATCAAAGTATTGGTACTAAAGAAACCTACGGTCACCGGATAAATTTATCAGAGGGAAGAATGCCTTCATATTCCTCTGGACTCCACGCTTCGCAGAGTCGTCCTTCTGAATATGCGTGGTTATCCTCCGCTCTGCTACGGATACCACATCCAACAACTAAAGGTGGCTTTGCTACCGGAGAAGTTTGGTTGTATAAGATCCTATAAGACCCTAATGCTACCGTTCTACGATCAGCAAGCGAAGCTTGCAACAACGGAGTCCTGGCAAGCTCTGCTTGCCGAGGACTCATGACGTCCACATTAGGGTCTAATCAATGTACCAAGAATTCATAAGGAAATATTATAACAAAAAAAATCATTATTTCCTAAAGAAACCAAATTATAAAAATCAACGCAGTTGTACAAAATCAATAGCATTCTCAGAGCAGATTGTCTTTAGAAATAATAAAAAGTGTTTTTGCGTAAAAGCAATATAAAAAAGAAATACAATATATAGTATACTTCCATACCATGGTTAGAACTTCCAAACAAACTACTCCCGCTGCCGTTGTTGCTACTACTCCCGTGAAAGAGGTCGCCGCCGTTACTGAACCCAAGAAGGTTTCTACCAAGAAGGCCGCGGTCAAGACTGTTGATGTTGTTGCCCCTGTTGAACCCGAGACTGTTCCTGTGGTGGTTGATGAGGTTGTAAGTGAAGATCTAGTGGAGCTTCTTACTTCTTTCAACAACAAGATCAACCAAGGTTGTGCTTTTTTCACATCATTGAAGACTCAATTTAAGGTTCTTCAAAAGTCCGTTCTCAAGGCTCACAAGACTGCCCAAAAGGTATCTAACCGAAAGAATCGTCGCTCAGGAAACCGCAAGCCATCTGGCTTTGTCCGCCCCGCACTTATCAGTGACGAGCTTGCCATCTTTTTGGGTAAGCCCATCGGAACTGAAATGGCACGAACGGATGTCAGTAAGGAAATCAACCAATATATTCGCACTAACAAACTTCAAGACGAGAAGAATGGCCGTCAAATCAATGCTGATGCCAAACTAACCACTCTTCTCAAGTTGGAAGGTGCTGATAGTCTTACCTATTTCAATTTGCAACGATACATGAAACATCACTTTATCAAGTTGGAAGTGCCAGCTGAAGTTGCCGAGGTTGCCGCTACTGCTGTTTAAACACCTTCAGATGCATCTGGATTTCTACGGTAATCTGACCATTTTTTTCATCCATTTTACTTGTGTAAATATATAAAAAGATATAAATATAACCCCACATAATATTATGTATAATACATAATATTAATCAATCATCATGGCAACATTTTTCTATTTAATACAACGAGAAGTATATAATAAAATAAATAAGGAGCAAACTTCGTTTGTACAAGACTTCAATCATATCAAATTGTTGACCGATTTACATAAATCGTCTTTGAATAATTCTGAACAATTTTTTTATGAACAAGTATTGTTGGGTGTATCACATGTGAATGAAAATTATACGGATGCCTCCACTACTCTGGCTTCGCCAACCACGGCATCATCCCCCAATGCTACCGTTCTACGATCAGCAAGCGAAGCTTGCAACAACGGAGTCCTGGCAAGCTCTGCTTGCCGAGGACTCATGACGTCCACATTGGGGTCTAATAACAAAAACACCAATTACAAATATGACTATTTATCCTATGTCTATTTGAATATATTTACGAGTAATTTACAAGAAAAACACAAAGATTTGTTTCATCATATACAAAAAATATACAATGGATTTGTTAAATTAGCACGGGTATTTAAATATCGTAGGGCTAACATACATAATACATGTGATTTGGTAACTATCCCCTTTTCTAACACATTATTGTCATTTCCTACTACATTTTTACAGTTTCCTGTGGGTACGAAACATACACATATCAGAGTTTGGTCTGTGTTACAAAATGGTTCCTTGTATTTTTTCACTCGTCGTGATTTAATACAAATTTTGAATTCGGCTTTGGGACATGCACCAAATTATTTTGCGGAACCATTGCATTGTAAAAATCCATATAATAATGTAACATTTACAATAGCAGATTTGTATAATATATATTTTTTCATTTGTTGTGGTGATGTGAAAATATCGTCATTGATTCATGCATTTTATGCATGTAATTTTGATATAGAACTTTTCAAAAATGAGAATGAATATCAGATTCGTGAGTTTGCTATCAAATATTTTGTGACCAATGGATCTTGTGAAGAATTACGTGAAGATATCATAGAAATGTTGGAAGATTATTTTCCCAAGAAAATTCCCAATGAGGATTTTCCAAAGGAAAATTTAGTAAAAGTAATGCGTCCATTTTTAAAATTGTATTTATGTTTGCAATGGATTCCTTATCATAGAACAAATTATACAAAACTCTTACTTAAAAATTTATCCATTTTTTACAAAATGAACCCAACCTATGGTCGTAAGATTATTATCAAGGCACGCACCATGTTTGGTGACATTATAGAAGGAGCTGAACCTGTCGTACATTTTATTACTGATATTCTTGATTCCCACCTAGAAAAATAAAAATTGATTTTCCTTTTTTACAAGAACAAATGAAAAGTATCAATTTAAAACCGTACCAAAAGTAATTATGACATCGTTTGCCGCCAACTCCGTGCCCATGAGTGTGTTTGTCCCCCATGTGGATGATAGATTCTCATTTGAAGACATCGCTTACCAATTTGAACAAAAGTTTGAAATTGGTAAACTGGATCGTATTGAAGCCGTTCCCAAGATTAATCAGAAAGATGGGCATGAATACCTATCATGTTTTCTGTATTTCAATTCTTGGGGAAATGGTTACGAAGCCCAGAACTTGCGTTTACGTCTTATGGAAAACAAACAGACACGTTTCTACGTTTCTGAATCCTTGTATTGGATGGTTTGTCCCAATACAAGTGATGTATTTGTAGAGGATTTACCCTTGCCCAAACACATGGCGTTGACATTGTTTGTTTCTGGTAGTCATAGTTTGGATGATATTGTGAGTTCATTTGACCAAATGGATTTAGGAAAGGTAAGTGTTAAGTATACTCGTTTGTCTCAAGATCCTGTTATGCAAAGTGATTTTACTGTATATAAAAGTATTTCTTCGGTGAATTCGGATATTCCGTGGATCAATATTATGGATACTCGTTCATGGAAAGTTGTCGTGGAATTTGATTATTGGTATCATAGTAAATCATCGTACGAATTCCAAAATATGTTGGAAACAGAAAAATATGTTGTATTGTTTCCCAATATCAGTTCTCGTTGGGTAGTTACCAATTATCACAAAACAAACACCGATGGAAACAATCCCTATATGTGGTATTCCCCCACATTTTGGAGTTATGATTATGATATTGAATGTGGTTATTCAAATGGTCAGATGGTGTTTACGCCTTCGCACAGTGACCGAAGGTCACCTAATACAACTAAATCCATAGATGACCTACGGTCATCGGAGGATTTTGGAGGAATGTATGTGGATACGGACGAATTTGACGATGAATATAAATCACCTAATGGATGTGGTATCCGTAGCAAAGCGGTCAGATGACCGAAGGTCATCAACAACTAACTCGGCAGGTAACTTCGTTACCGAACGAGTTTGGTTGAATTCATGGATATTTGTTAAAAAAAACATCAAATCATAAAAAAATATAAAAACAATAAAAAATACGGAACACAAGTTCCATATTTTTTATTGTAAAAACCACATAAAGTTGTTCCATTTTACCATTATATATGTCAGAAAAGGTTGTACTAACACCTGTCAATACACAAGAAGAATTATGTATTCGTATTTTAGAATATGTTCAACAAAATTCACCTAAACTATACATATTAACACCATGTTTTGGTGGCGTATGTTACGTAAATTATATCAAATCTATGACCATGACCATGGAATTGTTTCATCAATTTAGTTTTCCAGTACAGTTTGAATTTTGCAAAAGTGACAGTTTAATCACTCGTGCACGTAATAATCTCTTAGCCAAAGCTATGGGAGACCCAAAAATGACCCATATGTTATTTATTGATAATGATATCATGTGGAATCCCATGGATATTTTAAAAATGGTGATTGCTGACAAGGGAATTATTGGAGGAATTTATCCCTTGAAAAAATATCATTGGTCACGTTTGATAAGTGATGATGGTTCACTAAATACAATACAAGACATGTTAAACATACGTGATCAATCTAAATTACAATCTTTTTTATCCGACGAAGCCATGATTCAATCACGTTTATTATCGTATAATGTTAATTATTTGGGAAAAAATATAACGATTGACAATAATTTGACCCAAGTACGTCATATTCCCACAGGTTTTATGTTACTACAACGTTCTACCATAGAATCTATGCACCAAGCGCATCCAGAACTCAAATACAAGGATGATGTGGGATATTTGACCGAAAATGAAAACAATTTTGCGTATGCATTGTTTGATTGCGGGGTACGTGATGGACATTATTTTTCCGAAGACTGGATGTTTTGTGAACGGTGGATTTATTTACAGGGTGAAATATGGGCAGATGTGAGTATTTGTTTGACTCATACAGGCGTAGAAGATTACAAAGGTTCATATTTTGCCTCTCTCATATAGAAAAATTGATTTTTTTATCTACATTCGTTGGAACGTAGATAAACTGAAATAAAATGGGTATCAAATTCTTAAATCGTTACTTGATTAACAAGTGTAAAAAAACATCCATATCCTCTATTTCTTTGCAAAAATTGTCTGGTAAAACGATTGTTGTTGATACGTATATTTATATATACAAATTTCTAGGTGAAGAAAAATTAATAGAACAAATGAATCGTATGGTTTGTATGTTACTTCATTACAAAATTAAACCGATTTTCATATTTGATGGAAAACCTCCCCAAGAAAAACAAACTCTTTTACATCAACGCCGAGAAAAAAAACAAGAAGCAGAAGACAAATACAAGACGTTATTAGAACAAATAGAACACGGATTAGACCATAGTGATGATTTGAAATCACAATTGATAGGATTGAAGAAACAATTCTTAAAAGTAGATTATGAACATATACAATGTGTAAAATCTATTTTACGTGAATACAAAGTGGAATTCGTTGATGCTGTAGGAGAATCAGACGAATTATGTGTTTCTTATGTAAAATCTCAACGTGCATGGGCATGTTTAAGTGACGATATGGATATGTTTGTATATGGTTCTGATCGTGTATTACGTAATTTATCTTTGACCAAACAAACTACCGAATTGTATATTATGAAATCTATTTTGGCCGATCTACATATGGATATGTGTACATTTCGTCAAATCATGGTATTATCCGGTACCGATTATAATATGGAATCCAACGTAACCTTGCACGAATCATTAAAATGGTATTATGAATTTAAAAAACAAAAATATGTACCCAAAACAACGACAGAACCACCGAATGATTTACACTTTTATCATTGGTTATGTAAAAATACAAAATATATACAAGATTATTCAAGACTTATACATGTGTATAACATGTTCCTCTTATTGGAACCTACGGTTCCAGTAGAACCTCCCTCAAGTAACGAGGACACCTCACTACGTTCGGTGCCCTCCTAAGGTTTCCTTGAAACCCTTCTAGGCAAGAATATCAAATTGGTTGTATAAGATCCTATACAACTAATTTACCAAGAACCCTCCTAAGAAACCTTAGGAGGGCACTGACCGAAGGTCGGTGTCCTCGTTACCTAGGAGGTTTTATTGGAACCTGGGTTCCAATAGGTTCCGATATTTAGTCAGAAATATATCCTTTTTTTTTTGGATTAATATCTAGCTTAGTTGGCGGCTGAAAATCTTCATAATGTAATATTGGAAAATGTATTGAAGAAGATATACCTTCTGTATTTTTCGGACTAAATTTGTTATTTTTTATCACATATTTTATTTTGGAAACCATATCAAATGATTTATTGGAATCATTGGAATCATCAGAATCAGTCACTTTTTTCAAATTTTCCAATATATTCTCTGAAACCGTTTTTCTTTCCGAATAAGACCCTAATGTGGACGTTCGTAGAACGGTAGCATTAGGGGATGATGCCGTAAACGTAGTGGAGGCATCGGGTGAAATCACTGATATATTATGACGAGGATAGTATTCAGTTTTGGGCACATGCAATTCGGATAAAGTCAAAGAATCAATTCTGTTTTCTTCCTGTGATAAATAATTTATCATATTTTGAGGGTCGTGTTCTGTATTGTGTGATTGTGATGTTAAGTTTTTAAAATACAATAGAGATGAAGCCCGTATTCTATGATGACTATCTGATTGTGTTTCTTCATTTTCCTCTGGACTCCTACGTAGTCCTTCAGAATGTGAAATGGTAGTGTTTAAATGAAGTGGACTATTTATGTTACCATAATTTGGAATCCATTCGTGTTTTTGAATTTTTTCAGAAGCCATGTCTTCTTCGTTTTTCCGAAAAGAAGAATTACTCATTGATGATTCGTTTAATGCTTCTTCAATTTTTGTAATATTTCTATTAAATTGTGATGGTTGTTCGGGACAATAATTATTATTAGAAAATGTAGTGAAAGATGTTATTCTACGTAAACTTTTATCGTATTTTTTTTTTTTATCATCCATTAATTGTTGTATAAGAATATCATCCATATGACCATTTTCTGTATCATGATTGTTTACCATATATTGTAACAATAATGATTCTGGTACAATTGTTGATAATTTTTCACCAAAAATTTGTTTAATGCCCAATTTGGTTGGATATATCGTGTTATTATATTGTCTTCGGTTGTTAGAAGATGATTGATGTCCATCTGATACGAATTCGTCCGATAGCTTCGCTACCGGCTGAGTTAGTTGTACTAAGTGGGCTTCGCCCACTGTGCTAAGGTGATAAGGAACGGTCGCCCTCTGACCAAACTTCTCCGGGTACAAAGCACCCTTTGAAGTTAGTTGTTGAAGGCCTTCGGCCCTCTTACCAAAATTATTATTTTCCTGATTATTTGTTTTTATATTGTACAGAAATGGTAACGAATTCAAATTTGTATCAGTACGATATTTTCCTTCGTTAGATATTACCGGAAAACCTGAGGCGCTAGCGGAAGGTTTATCCGGCACCATCCTTTCGCATGGTGAATGCCTTTGGTACTCAGACCTATTTTCATTTAACTCGTCTTTTTTTTTTTCCTTACGATTTATGAGTTGAAAATTGATATTTTCTTCAGTACTTTCAATGCTAGTAGGTGTAATAGACGCTCGTATATTTATTTTATCTTCATATTCCTCTGGACTCCTACGTAGTTTTTCAAACTCTTCCGGTAGCGAAGCTACCTTCAGAGTTAGTTGTTGAAGGACTTTGTCCATCTGACCAGAATATGTGTGGTTATCCTCCGCTTTGTTATGGATACTATATCCATTATCTGACGAAAACATCACGTTTACACTTTTGTCTGTCAGAGAATTTTGATTAGATAAGAGTTTTTGTACAAATTTCTCCGTGTGTCTTGCACTATCTAAAGTTAGTTGTCCCACTCTCTGACTAAACGTTTTGTTTTTTTCATCTATATTACTATTTGAATGATAATTGGTTGGAAGAGGAGTCAATTCATCCATTATTTTACATTCCAATAAATATGATTTTTCAATTAATTTTGAATAAACATTGAATTTGTCTTCTAAATAAGTTGTACCATCACCATTACGATTTTCAATATTTAAAAGCAATGTTTTTTGTATTTCAATAGCTAATAAATAAAGCTCTTTAGATTGAACCAATTCGTTTTCCATTTTGTTGCTTATGGCTAAAAACAACTCCAACGAACCTATTAAACCGACAATCATTGACATGACTGAACATAACGCACTCAGAAAAGTCTGTGACATATAGGGACCTAATCCTATACCAAATATTGAACCAATTGCTGACAAAAAAATGACTGGAATACGAAACCATTTGATACGCGCAGCCAAAATAAAATATGTTTTTTTATGTTCATTAGATAATATAATAGAATTTATACGAATTTTATCCAATATATCATTCACATCTTTTGTCCATGATTTAAACGCAACTATTTGAAGTGGAACAGGAGTATTATTTGTTGTAGTATTTTTCAGCGACATGTATGATTGCAGCGAATGCTGTGTTTGATAGATATTCTATTTTTTTGATAAATAATATGTAAATAAAAGAGCACCTATAATATAGGAAAGCACTTTTAAATAATATGCACGATGCCTCCACTACGTTCTCGGCATCATCACCGGATGCTACCGTTCTACGAACGTCCGCCTCCGGGTCTTATACGAATCCAATACAATATTATTTATTATGTAAAAAAATCAAACATATTGAAATAAATAAACCATCCTTGAATGTTTCCAAATTACAACCAATGTATGATGATTTAGCTCAATGGTTTTCGCGTTCAGATGTTGTCATAAAATCCAAAACGACCTCGTTCAAAGATGGAAAATCATTTGTACATATTCCTTCCGAAATACAAACGCACATACATTCTTTAACAAATCGGGTTCAGTATGAATTTGACACTTCATGTCTGAGGGCGTCCACGCCTTCAGGTGGACGCAATATTAAATTATGTATTGTATCTGATGGCATACAACAAGAACATTCGGAAATTATTTCACTCGTACATTCTTGGTTATGTTTTTTAGAACAACATGTTCGTCCGGTTTGTTCCAAAACATTGACTATCTATCTTTATTTAACAGATTGTACCAAGAAATTACCACAAGTGGTGGAGGGACAACGTCCCATAGAATTATCACAAAATAATGTGAATAGTGGATTTACCGCGGCATGCAATTTAAACAATGAAATATATATTTTCAGACGCGAAGAATGGTTCAAAGTATTGTTACACGAATCAATTCATGCCATGGGCGTGGATTTTTCTTGGTATAATAATCAAAAACCCATAGAATCCATTTTACAAAAAGAATTTACAGGTGTGCAAATCACCCAATGGAATATAACTGAATGTTATACTGAAATATGGGCCGAAATTATCAATGTTTTAATACAAGTATTTATTATTACAAAAAAAAAATCATTTAATCATGTCAAGCAAATTATATATACTGCCCTGTATTATGAATCATGTTGGTCCCATATTCAATGTTGTAAAGTATTGCAATATTATAGAATCACGTACCAAGAACTCCTATCAAAACATGTTGTGTACCAAGAAACCAAAACATCGGTATTTTCCTATTATATACTGAAATGTTTGTTAATTTGTAATATAGGATTGTTCATTGATTGGTGTGATGCGCATCGCACACAAAAAAACGACATGGCAGATTTGTTTTCACATATATTTGATGATGAAACCATTGTTCAACAAAATATGATTTCTTTTGGCGAATTCTTGGTACAATTGTCCCAAGACAACAAACATTCACAACAATTGAATTCATTACAAAATATGAAAATAGACCTTGGTGATTCGTTACGAATGTCACTATGGTCAGAGGGACGAAGTCCTTCAACAACTAACTCTGAAGGTGGCTTTGCCTTTCGTAACAAAGGAAGAGTTTAGTCAGAGGGCCCTAAAACACCCTAAGGCGTTTTGGTCAGGGGGCGTTTACGCCTCCAACAACTAAATCCAAAGGTGACCTTCGGTCACCGGAGGATTTTGGTCAGAGGGTCTTTGCGAAGCGTGGCCTTCAAATATAAAAATTGAATTAAAAAATAAGAGTTATTTTTTAACTAATAACAACTATCATAATCATATTTTAAATATGTTACCAAATGCATACAAAACTCATTCACTCTTTTACGAAGCAGCAGAGACAAAGCCACTGTATGGTCAGAGGGACGAAGTCCTTCAACAACTAATTTCAAAGGGTGCTTTGCACTTAGAACCCGCTTTGGTCAGAGAAGCGAAGCTTCTCAAGCGGGTTCCCAGTTGCTATGCCGACCCGGAGAAGTTTGGTCAGGGGGCGTTTACGCCTCCAACAACTAACTTAGTAGGTGACCTTCGGTCACCTACTAAGTTAGATGGATGTGGTATCCGTAGCAAATCGGAGGATAACCACGCATATTCTGATAGACTACTCTGCCGCTCCGCAATAGCGTGGAGTCCAGAGAAATATGAAGATTGGTCTAATCAGAAAAAACAATCAGAAATACGTGAAATAGACGAAAACTCATACGTCCGTAGGACGGAAGAGTTTCATAGTACAAGGGACGTTGCCGAGAACGTAGTGGAGGCATCAGAACGTCCACGTTCAAAATCAAACCCAAATCCCCGTATTTATTATAGAAACAAACATAATAACGTAGTACCACAGGAAGGATTAATGATAGGTGGTGAATACATAACTGAGGAACAATTTCACGAATTTTATATGAAAAAGCAATCAGATATGAAAGAATGGGATGATGAATTTTTGAAAGAAACCATAAAAACAAAAAAAACAGAATCTATTTTCGGATATTTATACCGTATACTTGTATATGATACACAAAATAATAAAACGAAAGCTATAAAAGAAAAATACAAAGAAACACTTGACAATTTGGAAGTACGCACACCATCATGGCCACTCTTTGTTGAAAAAGAAGAATACAACAAAGATGTTCTGAATCAACAAAAAATAACCATAGAAAAAAAATTACAAGATGACTTGGAACAATCTACTATATTCAAATGGCACCATCTTCATTTGCGAAAAACAACAACTCCCATGTCAGAAAAATCAGCGGAAAATTCTCCACCATTGACGCCCTATTTTACAAAAAAGAGCAAGATATCACCGTAGAAGACCCCAATGTGGACGTCATGAGTCCTAGGCAAGCGTAGCTTGCCAGGACTCCGTTGTTGCAAGCTTCGCCAAGTAATTCGCAATGCGAATTACCGGTTGCCACCTTCGGTGGCGTACTTGCTGATCGTAGAACGGTAGCATTAGGGTCCGCGCCCTTCG
>TBL_comb47_HYPODRAFT_10004364_pt1 | contig 16268 bp, 4 predicted proteins | sample TroBogypolimnion_40_FD_10682 | JGI IMG/M metagenome (IMG submission 10682)
CACTCCATCGGGGGGCCCATCAACAACAACGTGGTGACGCTCCTGGAGCGCACCAGCCACTACCGCGGCCGCCCGCGCCCGGAGATCGCCAGCTGGGGGCTGCCGCACCTGGGCAGGATGAAGCCCAAGCAGGTGAACGTGGCCGAGCTCCTTTCCGGGAAGGGCGAGGTGGAGGGGCAGTTCGTCGCGGCGACCACGCGCTTCGACTTCAGGACCGGCGCGCCCGAGGGAATCATCATCATCGTCTCCTGCGCCGCGGCGGGCGGCAGGTATTCCTTCCTGTTCGGCGTGGGCGGGGAGCACTTCCAGGAGGTGGTCCGACTCGCCCCGGGCGACCGAGTGAGCCTGGAGAAGGACGGCGAGGTCATCCTGGTGAACCGCATCCCGGTCCGGAAGTTCTACCAAAGGACGCTGAACGGGGTGCTGGAGCTGGCCGGGACCGGATGGAAAAAGCTCACCGGCGCGGCCGCTGGTACTGGAACTGGCAATGGTACTGGAACTGGCAATGGTACCGGAGCAGCCACTGGCACCGGTGCAGGCAGCGGTACCGGAGCGGACGGCGGTACTGGAGAGGGCACAGGAACAGGCACGGGACCGGGGGTAGGCCCCGTCTGACGCTTTGCCGTTGACAGCAAAAATGTGGCAGGTATAGTGGGGCCCGAGCCCCTTGGTAAATAAGCGACGGAGACCTCCAGCCCCTTGTCGTACGCCCTCATCAAAAGACTGTCCGTGATAGCGCTTCCCGCGGGGCTGCTGATTGCCGCCTTTGCCGCGCTGCACCGGGTCCCGCTGCTTCCGGCCGCGCAAAGGGAGCTCGCTGGTTACGCCCCGTACCTGGCACTGGCCGGCGGCCTCGGGCTGAGCCTCGCCTTCAACCGGGGCCGGGTCTTCTTCATGCTGCTGTTGCTCGGCGCCTTCTACCTGGTGGACCGCAACTGCCTGGCGCTAGGGGTAGGCGAGCCGGTTCCGAGGGTCCTCTTTCTCTGCGCGTCCCTGCTCCTTCCCGCCAATCTTTTCCTGTTTTGCTTCATGCGCGAACGGGGCATTTTCAGCCATGCCGGGCGGCTGCGCCTGGGTTTTCTCGCTGTCCAGGCGGTGTCGGTTTACTGGATCGCCCGCTATCCCCAGGACTACGGCGCCATCCCCGAACTGATCGCTCGCCCACTGGTGAAAAGTTCCTTCCTCTCGGGTTTCGCACTGCCCCAGTCGGCCCAGCTCGCCTTCCTGGTGGCGGGGCTCCTGGTCCTGATCCGCGCCCTCAAGAGGCGTTATCCGATCGACGTCGCCATCCTGGGCACCCTGGTCGCGCTTGGAATCACCTGCAACGGGATCGGCTCCGAGTTCGTGCCCCCGCTCTTCATCACCGCCGCGGCCCTGCTTCTCACCATTGGCGTTTTGCAGGACTCCCACAGCATGGCTTTCTCCGACGACCTGACCGGGCTTCCTTCCCGGCGCGCGCTCAACGAACAGGTAATGGGGCTGGGGCGCAACTACGTGGTGGCGATGCTGGACGTGGACCACTTCAAGCGCTTCAACGACACCTACGGGCATGACGTGGGTGACCAGGTGCTGAAGATGGTCGGGGCGAAGATCGCAGCCGTGAAGGGCGGGGGACGCCCCTATCGTTACGGCGGGGAGGAGTTCACCGTCATCTTCCCACGCAAGGGATTGCAGGAGGCGACCCCGCACCTGGAGGAGTTGCGCCAGGCGATCGGCAGCTACCAGCTCTGGATCAGGGGGACCGACCGGCCCAAGGAGGCCGAGGTCGGCAAGACGAAGCGCTCGGGGAGCACGGGGGGCGGGAAGGCCGTGTCGGTCACCATCAGCATCGGGGTGGCCGCCTCCGGCGAGTCCATGAGGACTCCGGCAGAGGTCATCAAGGCCGCGGACAAGGCGCTCTACCGGGCCAAGCAGCGCGGCAGGAACCAGGTCGCCAGCTAGCGGTCGGACCGTATGACCCAAGACCGGGACGCGGGAGCGTCCCCGGATGCATTCCCACGCTGGAGCGTGGGAACGATGCTAACGATCTTTAAGGATCTTACGGTTTTAGTCAGTCGCTAAATAGCAGCAAAGGAGTCGGTGCATGTTCAAGTTCCTCGGGATCATCTTCTTTCTATTCGTCATCCTCTTCGTCGCCATCGTCGTCGAGGAGAGCTTTCTCGGCGGCCGCCGCCGGCGCCGCCTACAGCAAAAGGCACGCGAGACCCAGAAGATCGCCAAACCTTAGGGCACGTGCCTCGCTTCGGCTTTCGCCTTGGCTGCGGAGCGAGGCGCTCCCTGACCCGCTAGCAACACCTCTACATTTTTAACCCCGTTCACCGCAAATCCTTCCCCCTCCCTAACCCTCCCCCTCCGGGAGAGGGGATCCCTTGGACTTCCTGTAGTACCCTCATCGTGCGGCGAGGTTTTGCCTCGCTTTTGACTCGCATTTGCCTCGCTCACTGTTTCTGATTGATTGGTAATCTCAATATTTATTCATCCTTCGCCCGTCCGCTTCATACACTTCCCCCCTTTGCTTCATGCTCTTCCCCCTCCCTAGCCCTCCCCCTCCGGGAGAGGGGACTTTTTAACCATCCCTCCACCCCTGGGAGAGGGACTCTTGAATTGACCTTCTCCTTCAGGGAGAGGGGACTCTTGGGCTTCCTTCAGCACAAAATCCCGCCTCCTCTTGCCACTCCCAGACCTGCTCAATTAAAGCGAAATGGTCAGCAATTAAAATTTGAATAATAGACTAAAGATAATTATGCCAGAGCCGATACCGCCTTTATGGCAGTCGTTCATCATCTGAAAGTATCAAAATAAAACTCATCTTTAAATTTCTGTCACTGACTCAATCTATCTGAATTTATACAATTTTCTATGACATGTACCTTGTTTTTCATGTCACGCATACCTGTTTGTTATGACAGATTTTGCTTAGGGCATACGTGTCTAAAACTTGAACATGAACGTTCCATCGAGGCAGAGACGAAACCTGACTCTATCACCACAGAAACCGGGGACTCATATGAAATCATTGTGGAAAGCATTACCAGCCTTGACAGCTCTCGCTCTCGTCTGCTCACCGCTACTGCTGCAGGCAGCCGACCTACCGGTGCGGGCACCGGACGCCGGGCAGCTGCTGCGGGAGCAGGAACCGCAACGCCGCATCCCGCAACGCCTCCCGGAGCGGGGACCGGAAGTGGAGCGGCCACCCCTGGCCGACACCGGGATGACGGTGCAGGTAACCTCCTTCCGTTTCAGCGACGCCGACGGCATGGCGACCGAATCGGAGCTCCAGGCACTGGTTAAGGACCAGGTCGGCAAAACCCTTTCCTTCCGGGAACTCAAGGCGGTCGCCGAAAAGGTCACAGCCTTTCTCAAGGAAAAGGGGTGGTTCCTGGCGCGCGCCTACCTGCCGAAGCAGGACATCACCTCCGGAAGCATCGAGATCGCCATCGTCCAGGGGAAGGTGGACGGCGCCGTCACCATCAAGCTCGACCAGAAGGTCCGGATCAAGGAGGAGCGGCTCAAGGAGATCGCAGGGCAGATCGGAACCTCCGGGAGCCCGCTGCGCGAGAGCGACCTTGAGCGCGTGATCCTGCTCATGAATGAGCTCCCCGGCATCGCGGCCCACTCCTCGCTCGAGCCGGGGAGCGCCCCCGGCACCACCCACGTCGCGGTCGACGTCAACGAGGGCCCGCTGCTTTCGTCCACGATCTGGACCGACAACCAGGGGAACCGCTTCACCGGTGCCTGGCGGGGCTCCGGCATGCTGAACGTCAACGACCCCCTGCGCTACGGTGACCAGCTGAGCCTCATGCTGACCGGCGCGGAAGGGCTGATCCAGGGACGCGCCTCCTACGGCTTCCCCATCGGCTCCCGGGGGCTCAAGGGAAGCCTGAGCTACACCGGGATGGAGTACGAGCTGATCGGTGACTTCGCCTCGCTTAAGTCCAGCGGCCAGGCCCACACGGTGGACGGCGGCTTAAGCTACCCCATTTTGAGAAACCGCAAGGCGAGCGTCTACGCCACGCTCGGCTACGAGTTCAAGCTCCTCACCGACTACGCCAACGGCGCTAACATCCACGACAAGCGGCTGCACAGCGGTTCCCTCGGGATGAACGGCGAAATCTACGATCCGGTAGGCGGTGGCGGCTACTCCACCTGGTCCGCGGCGGTCACCACCGGCAGCCTGGAGCTGGGGGGCGTCCCCGCCGACTACGCGGCCGACCAGTCACCCGCAGGCGCCAAGAGCCAGGGCGCCTACACCCACTTCAACCTCGCGCTTTCCCGGATCCAGAAGCTCACGGAAAGCGCGAACATCGCGCTCTCCTACACAGGGCAGTTTTCCCTGGACAACCTCGACTCCTCGGAACGCTTCAACCTGGGCGGCCCGAGCGGCGTGCGGGCCTATCCGGGCGGCGAGGCGGCCGGGGACGAGGGGCACCTCTTCAACCTCGACCTGCGCTACGACCTGGCCACCTCCCCCACCTGGGGAAGCCTGCAGGCGAACGGCTTCGTCGACACCGGGCACATCACCCTGCACAAGAACCTTTACCCGGGAGCGGTGAATTCGGCCACGGGGGAAAACAGCTACTGGCTCAGCGGAGGCGGCGCGGGTCTCTCCTACACTAAGGCGCAGACCTGCTCGGTGAAGCTGGTCTACGCACGCAAGATCGGGAACAACCCGGGGCGCAGCAGCTCCGGGAAGGACAGTGACGGCCGCAGCGACGACAACCGCTACTGGCTGCAAGCGATGCTCTTCTTCTAACTATTGACTGAATTTATTTATTTACCCAAAGGAGCGACACCATGGAAATCCTGCAAAGCCTCCCCCAGTTCTATCAGAGCCCGGTAGCCCTCGACAGCAGCCGGCACGCCTGCCTCGGCATCAGCCCAAGCCCCACCGGTTTCAGCTTCGCCGCCAAGGCCCAGAGCGTCATCCTCGCCGGCGTGGAGTTCTTCGAGGCCGGACGCGAGTTCCCGATCATCTTCTCCCAGACGGAGAACGGCCGCATGCTGCCGGTCGCCCTGCTGGGACTGGAGCGGGAGGAGAACCTTTTCGTGGACGGGCAGGGGGGGTGGCAGGGGAGCTATATCCCGGCCTACATCCGGCGCTATCCCTTCATCAACACCGAGGGGGGCACCATGGCGGTCTGCTTCGACGAGTTCTTCGACGGCTTCAATGCCCCCGAGAGCGTGCCCCTGTTCCAGGACGGCGGGCCGAGCCAGAAGCTGAAGGAGATCACCGAATTCCTCAAGGACTACTACCAGCAGATGAAGCGCACCGAGGAGCTGGGCGCGCTGCTGGCCCAGGCCGGGCTTTTGAAGCAGATCGATGCCCAGGTGAACCTGAACGACGGACGCAGTTTCGCCCTGAACGGCATGCTGGTGGTGGATGAAGAGCGACTCAACATGCTGCCGGACGTCGACCTGGTGCGCCTTTTCAGAAGCGGCATGATGGCGCTGATCCACGCGCACCTGCTCTCGCTGAAAAGTTTCGGCGCCCTGCTGGAGAGAAAGGCGCGCCGCGGCGCAGCCGCACCGGTGCAGGAAGAGGCCGCGGCGGAGGCCGTGGCGGAGGCCGTGGCTTTGGCTGAGGCTGAGGCTGAGGCGGCCGCTTTGGCTGAGGCTGAGGCAGAGGCGGTGGAACTGGAGGCGGAACTGGCGGAGCTCGAGGCTGAGGCGGTGGCGATCGCGCTGTAGGCAGCAGGGGTGCCGCTGTTTCCTCGGGGAGAGGACGGCGGGCGCATAATGATGCGCCCCTACAACGGCAGCCCCCGTTTGCGCGGCGGCGTGAGGCCGCCTGCGAAATTTCAGGATGCACGTGATTAGGACAACGGGAGCGCTCGGGGTGCCCTTCCTTCAGCGGGAGGAGGCATCTGCCCGGACGCTCGCCGTCTTGTTCTTATAGGCGTCTTTACCGGAATCCGGGCAATAGGAGATTGGCACATGAATCGAATCTTTCGCGTCATCTGGTCGCGTGTTCTTGAGAAATGGGTGGTCGTATCGGAAAAGGTCGCAGCCAAAGGGAGCTGCCCGGCAGTGACCGTCGGCTCCCTGGTCCTCGCAGCCACGCTCGCCGCTTCGGGAGGAGCCTGGGCGCTCGACCCGGGAGCCCTCCCCACGGGCGGCAAGATAACCGCCGGCCAGGGGAGCATCTCCCAAAGCGCTTCCCAGATGACCGTTACCCAGGGCAGCGACCGGATGACGGCCCAGTGGAACAGCTTCAACATCGGGCAAAACGCCGGGGTGCGCTTCAACCAGCCGGGCGCCTCCTCCGTGGCGCTGAACCGGATCCAGGACCAAAACCCGAGCCAGATCTTCGGAAGCCTCTCCGCCAACGGCCAGGTGTTCCTGCTCAACCCTAGCGGCATCATCTTCGGCTCCGGCGCGCGGGTCGACGTGGGCGGCCTGGTCGCTTCCAGCCTCTCGCTTTCCGACAGCGACTTCCTGGCCGGCAAGTACCTGTTCTCCAACCCGGGGGGCGCGGGAAGTGTGCTGAACCAGGGGGCGATCAACGCCATGCCGGGCGGGGTGGTCGCACTCATCGCGCCCAAGGTCGTCAACGAGGGGAGCATCAACGCCCCGGGCGGCAGCGTGGCGCTCGCCGCCGGGAACAAGGTGAGCCTCGACTTCGCCGGCGACGGGCTGATCAGCCTGACCGTGGACCAGGCGGCGATCGACGCCCAGGTGGCCAACAAGGGGCTCATCAGGGCGGACGGCGGCACGGTCATCATGAGCGCGCGCGCGGCCGGCGACCTGGTGTCGGCGGTCGTCAACAACGAGGGGATCATCGAGGCGAACGGCTTCGCGCAGAAAAACGGCCGCATCATCCTGGACGGCGGGGACGCCGGAATCACCCAGAGCAGCGGCGCCCTGACGGCGCGCGGGGAGGGGGCCGGCGAGAGCGGCGGCAGCGTCGTCATGACCGGCGACAAGGTGGGCCTCTTCGGGGCCGCGACCGTGGACGTCTCGGGGCAGGCCGGCGGCGGCTCCGTCAGCATCGGCGGCGGCTTCCAGGGGAAGGACGGTGCGATCCATAACGCCTCCCAGACGGTCGTCGCGCAGGGAGCCCAGATCCACGCCGACGCGCTGGAGAGCGGCGCCGGCGGCAAGGTCGTGCTCTGGAGCGAGGAACACACCGGCTTCGCGGGCGCCATCTCCGCCAAGGGGGGGAGCGCCTCCGGCGACGGCGGCTTCGTGGAGGTCTCCAGCAAGGGGGGGATCGACTTCCTGGGCCGGGTCGACGCGGGCGCGCCGCACGGCGCGGCGGGAGAGCTGCTGCTCGACCCCGAGAACATCATCGTGCAGACCGGAGGGGCGGCGACCCTGAGCAGCAACGCCCTGGCCTTCGGCACCAACGCCGGCGCCAGCTCCACCATCGACCCCGGCACCATCACCGCGGTCAGCAACCTCGGCACGGCGGTCTCGCTGCAGGCGGCCGACGACATCACGGTCAACAACTCCATCATCTCCAATAACGGGTCGGGGACCGGCGGGGCGCTCACCTTTACCGCAGGGCGCTCCATCATCCTCAACTCGGACGTGGTGAGCGACGGCGGCGCCATCACCTTCAACATCAACAACTCCGGCGCCTCGGGTCAGACCCGGGTCGGGGGGACGGCGAACTTCACCAACTCCGGGCACGCCGACGCCGGCACCGGCGACATCAACCTGACGGTCGGCGCGCTGAACACGGTCGGCACGGTCTCCACCGGCTTCATGTCGGGCGCCAACGTCACGGTCAACTCGGCCCAGACCTACATCCCCGGCGGGCTGGTGCTGGGGCAGGCGGTCGTCGACACCCTGTTCAAGGCCTATTCGGGCGGCTCCAACATCACGAACCCAAGCGGCACCATCGTCAACATCGGCACCACCCCCGCTCCGGGGCACACGACGCTCAACGCCTGCAACGCGGGGCTCACCACCTGCGGCAACATCACCATCAGCAACACGGCGACCAACCTGAACGACCTGCTGGTCACCGGCCAGGACGTGTCGGTGGTGGACACCAACGCGGTGCAGCTGGGCGCCTCGACGGTGAAGGGGAACCTGACGGTGCAGACCTACGGCCCGATCGGCAACGACGGGGCGGTCAGCGTCACCGGCACCACCAACCTCACCGCCATCAGCGGCGGCTTCGGGACCACCTCCGCCTACATCGACCTCTCCTCGCAGGCGAACCACTTCGCCTCCACCTTCACGGCGAGCGCCGCGGACTTCATCTCCGTCAACGACACCGGCGCCCTGACCCTGGGGACGATCAGCGCGGGGACCCACCTGACGCTCACGACCGGCGGCGACATCACCGGGCACAGCACCGTGACGGTACCGGGTCAGACCACCATCACCGCGGGCTCGGGCAACAACGTCACCCTGGACGGCGCCAGCAACAACTTCAACGAGATCCAGCTGGTCTCCGGCAAGGACGTGACGCTGGTGGACAGCAACGCCATCAGCTTCGGCGACTACTGGAACGGTTCCAACAAGACGAGCCACATCTACGGCAACCTGAGCCTGACCGCCGGGGGCGACATCAGCCAGGTGCGCTACGCCGATACCGACTTCGCGGCGATCACCGTGGGCGGCACCACCAACTTCATCGCCAACAACGCCTCCAGCCCGATCAACCTGTACCTGGGACCCAACGACCCCTTCTACACCGGCTGGCCCGGTTCCGCCAACAGCTTCGCCGGCACGGTGACCCTGTCGCGCAACAACTCGAACACCGGCTTCACCAACATACAGCTGCGCAACACCAGCGCCGCCGCCTCCGTGCTGTCGGGGCTCACCAGCGTCGGGTCGCTCAACAACGTGTTCCTCAAGTACGACAACGCCCCGTCGGTAACGCTTCCCGGCATGACGCTGGCCGGCAGCCTGAAGGTGTACGCCCCGAGCGTCGCCAACACGGCGGGGACCCCCGGCAACAAGATCACCCAGACCGGGCCGATCGTGGTGGCGAGCGGCGACACCCTGGTGCAGGCGGCCAGCACCGGGGACATCGACCTCAGTAACGCCGGCAACAACTTCAACCGGATCAGCATCCTGGGCGGGCGCGACGCCAGCATCACCGACCTGAACGCGGTGATCCTCTACGGCAGCCAAAGCCCCACGACCGGGACCTACTACCCGTTCACCGTGTCGCGCAACCTGACGGTGAGCGCCGGCGGCACCATCACGGACGCCAACGCCTCCACCAACCAGGCCCCGCTGCTCCTTAACGGCGGGACGACGACCCTGACCGCCCAGAGCAGCGACACCCTGACCAAGTACGACATCACCCTGGACAACCCCTACAACCTGCTCTCCACGGTCTCCATCCCGGCCGCGCAGAACGTCGCCCTGACCCAGTACTACGGCAACCTGACCCTGGGGAACTCCACGGTCTCCGGTACCCTCGGCATCACCAACAACAACACCGGCTACACCCTGAGCCAGGTTGCCGCTTCCACGGTCACCACCGGCTCCACCACGACCCTGCTCAACTTCGACAACATACTGCTCGGCTCGGCGACCGAGCCCAACAACGTGTTCGGCAACCTCGCCATCAACCGGGGCAACACGACCATCCGGGAGAACGACCCCATCACCCAGGCCTCGGCCTGGACGCTCTGGGGCTGGACGGCCAACCTGACCACCAGCAACGCGCAGGCGATCACCCTCACCCAGACCAACAACCAGATCTCTGCCCTGAACCTGACCCAGGCGGGCGCCGTGACGACGACGGCGGGCTCCGGCGACGTGAGTTACACCTCCATCTACCCGATTGGTCAAAGCGCCGCCTGGAACGTGCACGGGCGCACCACTATCACCGAGACCGGCGGCTACGACGTCTCGCTCACCAACACGAACAACGTCATGGGGCCGCTCAAGGTCTCCACGGCCGGGGGCAACACCTACCTGTACGCCAAGGACTGGACCGACAGCGCCAGCGCCGCGCACGCCGCCATCACCGACGTGGGGGCGACCGGCGCCTGGAGCATCGGCGGCGCGGACCTGCGGGCCTACAACAGCGCCGGCAGCGCCACGACCGGCACCATCAACAACCTGAACACCAGCAACGTCCTGGGGGGCCTGACCATCTACGGCGGGACCGTCACCCTGACCGAGAACGACTACATCACCGACTGGAACGCCTGGAACACGACCGGCACGACGACACTCAACACCGGGGCCAACTCGCGCTACATCAACCTGGTCAACACCGGCAACGTCATCGGCCCGATCGCGATCGTCGGGACCAGCGGCGGGGCGCACCCCTCGTCGGTCTCCATCGTCGAGAACGACAACATCGACCAGGCCTCGGCCTGGACCATCGGGACGGCGCCGGTGACCCTGGACGCCCGGGCCGGGCACGCCATCAACCTGACCCAGACCGGCAACGTGCTGGGCGCCATCACCATCACCACGACCCCGCTCTCCAACATCGTCCCCTCCTCGGTCTCCATCACGGAGGACGACGCCATCACCCAGGGGGCGACCTGGAGCTTCAAGCCGAGCTCGGGCACCACGACGCCGGTGAACCTCACCACGACCAACGGCCAGGCGATCAGCCTCGGCTCCTACGACAACCTGCTGGGGAACCTGGTGGTGACCCAGAACGGCGCCGGGAGCGGCGCGGTCTCCATCCGCGAGATCGACACCGCCGGGATCACCCAGCCGGCCGGCGGCGCCTGGGCCACCCGGGGCGTCACGACGCTGGACACCAACTCCGTGGTGAACCTGCCGGTGACCGGCAACGTGCTCGGCCCCATCACGGTGAACGGCGCCTACACCCCGACCGCGGTCACCATCACCGAGAACGACGACATCACCCAGGCCTCCGCCTGGTCGGTGGGGACCGCGCCGGTGACCCTGAACGCGGGTACCAACCAGATCCTGCTGACCAACGCGGGGAACATCCTCGGGAACGTGGCGCTCTCCGGCGCACCCAGCCTGGTGAGCCTGCGGGAGAACGACGCCATCACCCAGACCAGCGCCTGGAGCCTGGGGACCTCGCCGGTGACGCTCGCCACCTCCAACGACCAGGCGATCACCCTGAACCAGAACAACGTGCTGGGAGGGCTGACGGTCACCCAGTACAACACGGGCGCCTCCAGCCCCGCCGCGGTGCTGATCACCGAGGTGGACAGTAACGGCATCACGCAGAGCGGCCCCTGGACCACGCACGGCACCACGACCCTGAACGCGACCAGCTACGCCATCAACCTGTCCAACGTGGACAACGTGCTCGCCAACATCGCGGTCGCCGGGACCCCCTCGTCGGTCTCCATCGCGGAGAACGATCCCATCACCCAGGCCTCGGTCTGGTCGGTGGGGAGCGCGCCGGTGACGCTCGCCACCAAGGCGGACCAGCAGATCGACCTCTCCCAGTACAACAACGTCCTGGGGGCGCTGACCGTCACCCAGAACGGCACCGGCACGGCGCCCTCCTCGGTCTCCATCAAGGAAAACGACGACATCACCCAGGGGGCGACCGCCTGGGCCGCGCACGGCGCCACCAAGCTCGACTCCACGAACAACTCCATTACGCTGGCCAACAAGGACAACGTGTTCGGGGGGCTGCAGGTGCTCGGGGGGACCGGGACGGGCAAGTCGGTGACCCTGTGGGGCAAGGACTGGACCGACGGCGGCTCCACCTCCCACAAGGCGATCACCGACCTGGGCGCCGCGGGCCCCTGGTCCGCCGGACCGACCACGCTCTTCGCCTACGACAGCACCGGGACGACCCAGGGGGGTGGGCAGATCAACCTGACCCAGTCCAACGTGATCGGCAACCTCGACCTCAAGGGGACGACGGTCACGGTCACCGAGGCGGACGCCATCACGGACGGCGCCGTCGGCTGGACCACGACCGGCACCACGACGCTCTCCACCACCAGCAACGTCATCACGCTGGACAACCCGGCCAACGTGCTCGGCAACATCGCGCTTTCCGGGACGCCGACCGGGGTCACCATCACGGAGAACGACAACATCACCCAGGCCTCGGCCTGGATCTACCCGAGCATCCCGTTCACGCTGAACTCGCAGAGCCACGACGTGCTGCTGCCCCAGGCGCTGAACCAGCTGGGCGACCTGACCGTCACCGGGGCCAACGCGACGGTCACGGAGAACCACGGCATCACCGATGCGAGTGCCTGGACCGTGTCCGGGCTCACCACGCTGAGCGCCGGCGCCAACGCGGTGACGCTGGACAACGCGGCCAGCAACTTCGGCACCCTGAAGATCGCCTCGGCCTCCGCCGCCGACGTCACGGACCTTAACGGCATCATCCTGGACGACGTCAGCGTCAGCAACACCTTCACGCTGACCGCGGGCGGCGCGGTCACCCAGGCCGCGGGGAAGGCGGTCACTGCCAGCTCGCTGCGCCTGCTGGGGACCGGCTACGCGACCCTGAACAACGCCGGCAACAACGTGGCGAACCTGGCGGCGGGCTTCTCGGGCGGCGACCTGCAGTACACCGACAGCAACGACGTGGCGATCGCCAGCATCGGCGGCACCTCCGGCGTCGGCGTGGGGGCCCACAACGTGACCCTCACCTCCATCGCCGGGACCTATTCCGGCTTCAGCAACACCACCATCAGCTCGGCGAGCACTTCGCTCACGGTCAGCACCGGAACCGCGCTGACGCTCCCCCAGATGACCATCGGCGGCGCCCAGACCTACACCTCCGGCACCGCCGGCAGCGGCGGCACCACGCTCTCCGCTGGGATCACCTCCACCGCGGCCGGGGCCATCACCTTCAACAGCCCGGTGACCCTGGGCGCCGACCTGACGATCCAGTCCAGCGCCTCGGCGATCAACTTCAACTCGACCCTGGCCGGCGCCACCAAGCAGCTCACCGTCAACGCGGGGGTCGGCGGCGGGACGGTCGACTTCCAGGGCGCGGTGAGCGGGCTGGGAAACACCGCGAGCTCCAACGCGGCGCTGCAGCTCACCTCCAGCGGCGCGACCTTCCACAGCACCCTGGGGGCAAACAACGGCCTTTCGGTGACCGGACCGGTGAGCTTCCTGGACAACGTGACGCTGGCCGACGGCAACGCCGCCTCCGTGTTCGCGGGGCAGGTGACGCTCGGCAAGATCGGCGGCATGAGCCTGTCGGGCTTCGACACCATGCGCTTTAGCGGCGGCGTGCTGCTGCAAAACGGCCCGTCCACCATCAATTCCAACAACTCGTCGCTCACCTTCGAGAACTCCAACACGGTGCACGGCCCCTACAACCTGGCCCTCAACTCCGGGACCGCCCTCATCACTGGCCTGGACCACGTTGGCAGCGACCTCACCAGCCTGAGCGTCACCTCCAACACCCCGACCGTCCCTGCCGCCGGCATCAGCATCGCCGGCCCCCAGAGCTACACGGCGACCTCCGGCTCCAGCATCGTGCTGAGCGGCAACGTGACCTCCAGCGCCGCCGGCAGCATCACCTTCAACAGCCCGGTGACGGTGGGGAGCGCCGTGACGGTCGCCTCCAGCAACTCGGCGATCAGCTTCGCCGACACCCTGGACGGCAACAAGAACCTGACGGTCAGCTCGGGAAGCGGCGTCAAGAGCTTCACCGGCAAAGTGGGGGACGCCAGCGCGCTCGGTAGCGGCACCGGGGCGGCGCTCACCCTGACCGGCTCGGGTGCGGCCAGCTTCGCCGACACGGTGGCGACCCGCTCCGGCATCTCCGCCGCCGGCGCGGTGAGCTTTGCCGGCGACGTCACCATGGCCAACGGCAACACCGGATCGAGCTTCACCGGGCTGGTCACCAGCGGCGGCAACACGATCTCCAGCTACGACGGCATCGCCTTTGGCGGCGGCCTCGCCCTATCCGGCGGGGCGGTCAGCGTGGTCTCCAACGGCAGCACCATCAGCTTCGGCGCCGCCGTCTCCGGCCCCCAGGACCTGACCCTGAACGCCCTTTCGGGCGGCGCCGGAACTATCACCGGGCTCAACTACATCGGGAGCGACCTGACCCGACTCTCCGCCACCGGGCAGACCCTGAGCCTCCCCTCGGGCGGGCTCGCTGTCTCCGGCCCCATGTCCTTCACGGCGGCGGGGGGCATCACCCTGAACGGCAACGTCGGCTCCGCCGCGGCGCCCGCCACCGGGCAGATCGACTTCAACGGTCCGGTGACGCTCGCCACCGGCTCGGTCGCGGTCGCCACCAACAACGCCGCCATCAACTTCAGCAGCACCGTGAAGGGGAACCAGGCCCTGGCGCTCAACGCGGGGAGCGCCACGGCGACCTTCTCGGGCGCCGTGGGGGGGAGCGGCCTGGCCGCCGACAAGCTGAGCTCGCTCAGCGTGAGCGGGTCCGGCACGGCCGAGATCGACGGCGGCTCCGTGACGACCACCGGGAGCCAGACCTACAACTCCGGGGTCGTGCTGGGCGCCGACACGATCCTCGCGGCCTCCGCCATCAGCGTCAACTCGACACTGAAGTCAAACGGCACCAGCCGCGCCCTGACGCTGAACGCACCCGGCGTCACCAGCCTGGCCGGCGCGCTCGGGGGGAGCGGGGTGGCCGGCGACAAGCTGACCAGCCTCACCACCGACGCCGCGGGGAGCACCAGCCTGGGCGGCGCGACGGTCCGCACGACCGGGGCCCAGAATTACAACGACGCGGTGACCCTGGCAACCGACAACGCGCTTTTCGGTAACGCCATCGCCTTCGCCTCGACCGTGCAGTCCCCCGGGAGCGCGCACTCCCTCACCTTGAGCGACACCGGCGCCACCAGCTTCGCGGGCGAGGTGGGGGGGAGCGGCAACAAGCTCTCCGCGCTCTCCGCCACGGGGAACACCATCCTGCTGCACAAGGTGACCGCAGACACCCAGAGCTACACGGCTTCCGGCGGGATCACCCTGGACGGCGACCTGACCCTCAGCAACAGCCTCTCCGTCACCGGCCCGACCACGCTCGGGGCCAACGTCGTCATCGACCCGGGGACCATCAGCTTCAACGGCCCCATCAACGGCGCCTACGACCTCACCATCAACGCGGGGACCGGCGACGTGACCCTGGGCGCCAGCGTCGGAGCGCTGGTGCCGCTCAACTCCATCACGGTCTCCGGCAACAACCTGACCCTGCCGCTCATCAGCACGGTCCCGGGCGCCCTGGAGAGCTACACGGCGCTGGGGAACATCACCCTGAGCCAAAGCCGCACCGTCAGCGCGCCGATCTCCTACAGCGCCGACGCGGACGCCAACGGCGTGGGCTCCTTCATCCTGCTCAACGGGGTGTCGCTCACCGCGACCAACCAGGCGATCAGCATCTCCGCGGCCGACCTCGACCTGCAGGGGAGCTCCACGCTTTCCACCGGAAGCGGCCTGATGACGATCACCCCGACCAACAACCGGAACCTGTCCCTCGGGGGAAGCGACGCCGCCGGGCAGCTCACCGTCAGCAACTCGGAACTCTCCCGGATCAGCTCCTCCGGCGGGCTCGACCTGAAGACCAACGGGGCCGGCTGGATCAAGGTGAACGGCATCGCCCAGTCCGACAGCCAGAACATCACCGGCGCGCTCGGCGTCAAGGCGCTGGGGACCGGGGACGTGAGCTTCCTCACGGCCGCCTCGACCTTCAACACGCTCACCGCCTCCTCCGGAAGCGGCACGGTCAAGGTGGGCGCCAACCTGAGCGCCACGGGGGGCGCCATCACCTTCGTCACCCCCGCCGCGGTAGCGGGCGCCTCCACCATCGACAGCCAGGGGCGCAACATCGCCTTCCAGTCCACCCTCGCCGTGGACAACCCGCTGGTGCTCACCACGACCGGCGGCACGCTGAGCTTCGCCAACCAGGTTTCCAGCGGCTCCACGCTCACCTTCAACCTGGGCGGGGGGAGCATCTCCAGCGCGAGCCTGAGCGAGCTGCAGAGCTCCCTCACCGGGCTCACCGTCAACTCCAACGCAGCGCTCACCCTGCCGGCCATCGCCATCTCCGGCCCGCAGGCCTACAACACGGGCGGGAAGATCAGCATCACCGGCAAACTGACCGGCGTCGGGCTCAGCTTCAACAACGTGGCGGAGGTCACCCAGAACGGCCTGGAGCTGAACGCCGGGACCGGCAGGCTCTCCTTCTCCGACACCCTGAACGCCAACGCCAATGACCTGACCTTCACCGGCGACAAGATCGACTTCGCCAAGTCGGTGAGCGGCACCGGGAACCTGACCCTGCGCCCCGCGAGCACCGGGCGCAACGTCGAGATCGGCGGGAGCGTCAACGCGGGAGCCGTCCTCGACCTCACGGCGGCCGAGCTCGCCTGGCTGCCGGCGGCCCCGGCGAGCCTGACCATCGG
>TBL_comb47_HYPODRAFT_10004365_pt1 | contig 16268 bp, 14 predicted proteins | sample TroBogypolimnion_40_FD_10682 | JGI IMG/M metagenome (IMG submission 10682)
ATCGGTGATAAAATTCAACTTGTCGGAGATGACAACTTCGTGACTAACATTGAATACCTGAAAAAAGGGATCGAACTGGGCGCCTGCAACTCCATCCTTATAAAGGTTAACCAGATTGGTACACTGACCGAAACACTTGACGCTATCGAAATGGCTCACCGTGCAGGTTATACCAGTGTGACCTCACACCGTTCAGGTGAAACTGAAGATTCTACAATTGCTGATATTGCAGTTGCAACCAACAGCGGACAAATCAAGACCGGTTCATTAAGCCGTTCAGACCGTATGGCCAAGTACAACCAATTGCTTCGGATCGAAGAGGAATTGGGCGAGAGCGCAATTTATGGCTATAAAAAAGTGAAGAAAGGATAATTATTCTGTTAGATAATAAAAAAGGTGCTCCAAAAGGGCACCTTTCTTATTATCCTATATTTAGAAACCTTTTTGAAAATCCCGTGAGGGATCCTTCTGACGGATGGGTAGAAACAAGGCTAAAGATCAGTATTTCGTCCCATACGGTGCGAAACCTCCTGGATAATTCATATTTTACCCATATTCAATGCCTATGACACAATCTTCCAAGGTTGGAATGGCAGGATTAAATTTAAAAGAACAAGTAATTACTCTCTTTGCTGGACTATCTGTTATCCACCTTTCCCGGATTAAGATCATGGTTGATCATCCGGTATTCAGCCATGGCAACAAACCTGGTCTCGGGTTTGCCGTAATTGCAATAAGGATCAATACTGATTCCTCCACGTGGGGTGAACTTTCCCCAAACTTCAATATACCTCGGTTCCATTAACCGAATCAGATCTTTCATAATCAGATTCACGCAATCCTCATGAAATCCACCATGGTTACGAAAACTGAAAAGATAAAGTTTAAGACTTTTGCTTTCTACCATTTTCACATCAGGAATATAACTGATATAGACAGTCGCAAAGTCTGGCTGACCGGTAATCGGACATAAAGAAGTAAATTCCGGACAATTGAATTTCACCCAATAGTCATTTTCAGAATGGCGGTTTTCGAAAGTTTCAAGGATATCGGGATTATAACTGAATTCGTATCTGGCAGACTTCCCTAAACTCTTTAAATCATCCATTTCTCTTCGATTTTAAATAGTTTAATAATCCGCGCTGACGCAATTTGCAGGAAGGACATGTCCCGCACCCTTCACCCGGAATTCCGTGATAACAGGTAATCGTCTGGTACCTGACCAGATCAAACACACCGAGCTCATCGGCTAACTGCCAGATCTCCGATTTGTCGAGCCACATCAGCGGGGTGTGAATTTGATACTCAAAATCCATTGAAAGATTAAGGGTTTGATTCAAAGAGAGAATAAATTCGTTCCGGCAATCGGGGTACCCGCTGTAATCAGCCTGACCAACGCCGGTGATCAGGTTGTCGATTGATTTTGCTTTTGCGAAAATTGCTGCATAGGTGAGGAAGAGCATATTTCGTCCTTCAACCAACGTATTTGGAGGACGATGATCGGGCTGATCCGTCTCGACCTCCATTTGGGAATCGGTTAATGAATTATGGGACACAGAACTAAAAAGATCCAGATTGAAAACATTCAGCGGAACACCCGCCTGTTCGGCAATCTGTTTTGCAGCTGCCAGTTCGGATACATGTCGCTGCCCATAATTAAAAGCAATCGCAGAAACCGAATCAAAATACTTCTTTGCCCAAAAAAGACAGGTGGTTGAGTCCTGTCCACCTGAATAGATAACTAATGCTTTTGACATTTCAGACTTGTTTTTTACGTGGTGTTCAAGCACACGGAGTTTGACCTCTGTTTAAGCCGCAAAGGTAATAACAAATCATATAAATCAAATGTCATTAAGGGCGAAGGAGCATGTCCTATTTTCGGCTATCTTTGAATATTGGGATTTTATAAAGGGAAATAAGTAGAAATCATTAGAAATCAGACTATGAATCAGAAATTTACAGAGTTAATAGCTGTGTCAAGACGTTATGGAAGTGACAAGAGCTTTGTTATTGCAGGAGGTGGAAACACCTCTTTTAAGGACAACAATTATATTTGGATCAAAGCCAGCGGTGCAGCCCTTGAGACCATTGATGAAAACGGGTTTGTCTGTCTGTCGCGAGAAAAGCTTAAAATTGTCTCTTCCAAAACCTATAGCAGCGATGCGACCCTGCGCGAGGCCGAAGTTAAGGCCGATCTGACAAATGCCATCGTTTCCGAAGGGAACAATCGCCCCTCTGTTGAAACCTCAATGCACGAAATTATTGATTATCAATTCGTAGTACATACCCACCCTACCCGGGTCAACGCCCTCATGTGCTCAAATAATTCAGACAAAGCTTGTCATGAACTATTCGGAGACCAGATTCTGTTTATTCCCTATACTGATCCGGGCTATATTTTATTTAAAAAGGTCGAAGCCGAGATAGCCGGATTTACTTCGAAATTCAGAAAAGCGCCCCAAATCATTTTTCTCGAAAACCACGGGGTTTTTGTCGCCGCCAATACAATTTCAGAGATTAATGAATTGTACGCTGCCATCATGGAGAAGATTAATCAAAGAATCATTGAAGCGCTTCCGGATACGGAACAAAAACCCTTTGAATCCCCGATTATAGCGAAGATAAGCAGTTTAAATCCGGGTTTTAAAGACTACACTGCTACCGGAAGAACAAGCAGCCTTATTGGTCATTTTGCAAAAGACTCCATCAGTTTTCTGAAAGCTAATACTGCCTTTACCCCCGACGATATCGTCTACTGTAAAGCCTATTACCTCTTCCTGCCAGCCTGCAGCAGTGATCAGGAGCAATTCGAATCGGCAGAAAAATTGATTGCAGAGTACAAGGATACCTACGGCTATCTGCCTAAAGTTCTGGTCCTCGAAGGGAAAGGGGTAATTACGGTTGAAGAAAACCTTAAATCGGTTTTAAATGTATTGGAAGTCTATTCAAACATTCTTAAAATTAGCTTTTTATCGGAGAATTTCGGAGGACCTAAATTTATGAATAAAGCCCAGATCGAATTTATTGACAACTGGGAGGTTGAAAATTACCGTCGTAAAATGGCAAAATCTTAAAAAGCAAAACTATGCATTTACTCGATATTGAACTTATGCACCCACGCGATCAGATCGTACTGATCATCGGAAGAATCTACCGCAATGGCATGACCACTACATCAGGCGGAAATATCTCCATCATCGACGATCAGGATGACATCTGGATCACCCCTTCGGGAATTGACAAAGGCTCTTTGGGTCCTGATGATATCAATTGCATCAAGGCTGACGGAACGATCCTGGGGAAACATAAGCCCTCCTCGGAATTCCCTTTCCACCGTGCAATCTATAAAATACGTCCAGATCTAAAAGCGATCATTCATGCCCATCCGCCTGCCCTGGTCTCATTCAGCATTGCGCATGTCATACCCGACACCAATGTGATTCCACAGGCCAAATATGTCTGTGGACCAATTGGATATGCGCCTTATGCGATTCCTGGAAGTGAGGAGTTGGGTGAAAAAATTGCAGCCGTTTTTGCCCAAAATTACAATGCAGTTATCATGGAAAACCATGGGACCGTAGTTGGCGGAACGGATATGAAAGATGTTTACCAACGGTTCGAAACCCTGGAATTTTGCGCCAAAACGATCATCAATGCCAAAACAATCGGGAAGGTCAATTCGTTGAAGGATGAGCAAATTGAAGCCTTCGAAGCCCAGATTCCAAGACTTCTGCCCGAAATGGAGGAGGTGACACATCCATCCGATGAGCGCGCCTGCCGTGAGGAGATTACCCGCATTGTCCGCCGCGCCTGTGACCAGGGATTGATGATCAGCTCCTATGGCACAGTTTCTGTCCGCTGGCGGGGCAATGATTTCATGATTACTCCGACCAATGTCCTCAGATGGAACATTATGCTGGAGGATATAGTCCAGATCAAAGACGGCAAACGGGAACCCGGGAAGATACCCAGCAGGGCCACCTGGTTGCATCAGGAGATTTACCGTAGGAATCCACATATCAACTCGATCATTCTGACTCAGTCACCTTACCTGATGGCCTTCGGTGTTACCGGACATAAATTTGACGTGCGGACTATTCCAGAAAGCTGGATTTTCCTTCAGGACGTCCCCAACGTGCCGTTCGGAAGTCATTTCAAAGGTGTGGATACCATTCTCGACCTTATCTCCAAAGATACCCCAGCAGTAATCGTTGAAAACGATTCCATCCTGATCACCGGAGACAAGCTTTTACAGACCTTTGACCGTCTGGAAGTTGCGGAATTCAGCGCCAAATCGCTCACGATGGGTGTCCCGATCGGTGAACTTAAGCCAATCGGTGATGAAGAGATCGAAGCGCTAAGAAAGAAATTTCTGAGCTAAAGTATTTCATTTTCAGAAATTCGTCAAGAATTATGTCTGCATTTGGCATTTCAAACAATAATCCTGGTATATTCGTGATTCAAATTAAATCGGATTAAATCAATACGATATGCGTTACCCAAGAATTTTGACACCAATCCTGATCACATTGGTGTTCTATGCCTGCCAGACAGGTCCAAAACAAGGAGAGGTCACAAAGATTGATGCTTCAAACATCGATAAATACTGTTTACAGCATGATGTGGAGGTCACAAATGAAGGATTGCTCCTTAAAAATGCATTGTCTTCAATAACCTCGCAATTCAATGTTCGAAATTTTGAACTGACCGCAAAACTTAAAACCACTGAAGGTGCCGAGGGGATCCTCATCTTTGATGCAACAGATGCGGCAAGTACTGCCGATGGATATGAAGTGAAGATCAACAACAGCGATTACCGGATTGGAAAGCTCCAGAAAACAGGCAGCCTGTCCAGAATCCGGAATAATTTTGTCAGGACCGCGACAGACAATCAATGGTTTACCCTTGGCATAAGTGTATTGGCAAATCACATAAAGGTATCAGTCAACGACAAAACGGTTTGCGAATACGATGAGCCTGCCAATGTGGAACGTGCAGCCGATATTTCAGGAAGAGTACTCCGTGAGGGGCGCGTGGTAATCAGAAGATCGAACGGAAAAGGTGAATTACTGTTGCAGGAGCTTAATATAAAACCGCTTACCTCTGAACAAGCAGGGCCGAATTACCCGGCAACAACCGACAGTCTCACGAAAATAGTGGATCGTCTGAATGATCAGGAATTCCCGCTCATCGATTTTCATACTCACCTGAAAGGGGGACTTACCATGGATCAGGCATATACCCATGCACACCAGATCGGATGCAATTATGGCGTTGCTGCAAACTGTGGATTGAAATTTCCCGTAACCAATGACTCAACTTTAAATGCTTACTATAACAGCATAAGTAAAGAACCGGTTTTCAAGGCGATGCAATGTGAAGGGCGTGAATGGGTGACCCTTTTCTCACCCCGGGCAGTCGCCCGTTTTGACTATATTTTTACCGATGCAATGACCTGGACAGACCTGAAAGGGCATCGCATGAGGCTTTGGATTCCGGAAGAGACTTTCGTTGAAAACGATCAAAAATTTATGGATATGTTGGTCAGTAAAATCGAAGCGATTCTTAGCCAGGAACCTGTGGATATCCATGCCAATCCAACTTATCTGCCGGCGAAACTATCCCCTGATTACGACCGGCTTTGGACCCCTGAACGGATGGATCGGGTAATTAAAGTTCTGAAAGATAATGATGTTGCCCTTGAGATTAATGCCCGATTCAAGATTCCAAGTATCACCTTTATAAAACGGGCCAAAGCAGCGGGAGTTAAATTCTCCTTAGGGACAAATAATGGTTCAAACAATGATTTGGGGAGGCTGGAATATTGCCTGAAGGCGATTAATGAGGCTGGCTTAACCGGGGCCGATATGTTTATTCCCCGGCCGGCAAATGAGAAAAAAGTGATTAAATCAGGATTACCTTCAAAAATCACTGGTTAATTTATATCAGGAATAACCGGCAAACCGAATAAATGAATAAAATCATATTTTATATATTGCAAATAATCAATTGTCAGGAAAATTTAAAATTGAAAATTATTTTAAAATTTTAATTTGGGAAGCTTAAATTTAGAGCTGAACCCCAAATAAAACTAACTCACCAAAACCCCGGATATGTTCGATAAACAGATTTATATAGCACGCAGAAACCAGCTTCGTAAAAAGGTAGGCAGCGGGATCATCCTGATTCCCGGTAACATGGAATCTTCCATGAACTATTCGGATAACACCTATCACTTTAGGCAGGACAGTACTTTTCTGTACCTTTTCGGTCTGGATATGCCAGGGTTATTCGGAATTATTGATGCCGATGCGGGAAATGACGCCATTTTTGGTGATGACATTACCATGGAAGAGATCATCTGGATGGGAACAAAACCATCGGTCAAAGATTTAGCTGCCTCCGTCGGAGTCACCAATACGTTCCCCTATAAAAATCTTTTTACCACATCTGTCCCGCTAAAGGATAAAAGGGTACATTTTCTTCCTCCCTATCGGGCTGATAACAAACTCCTTCTTCAGGAGATGACCGGTATTCAGGCCTCATTGCTGGTGGATCATACCTCAATTGACCTGATCCGCGTGATGGTGGAAATGAGATCGGTTAAAGATCAATTTGAGGTTGCTGAGATTGAAAAAGCTTGTGAAACAGGTTATAAGATGCATGTCACTGCCATGAAAATGGCAAAACCGGGAGTGATGGAGCAGGAGATTGCCGGCACAATCGAGGGGATTGCCTTGGCTGGTGGTTGCGGAACATCTTTCCCAACCATTCTGACTCAAAACGGACAAACCCTGCATAATCATGATCACTCGTTCAAACTTGAAAAAGGGAGGCTGATGATTGTGGATGCCGGTGCCGAATCAAATATGCATTATGCTTCCGATTTTACCCGGACCATCCCTGTTGGCGGTGAGTTCACCCAAAAACAGCTTGAGATATATAACATTGTCCTTAAGGCAAATAATCTGGCCACAGAGCTGATTAAACCCGGAGAAACCTATTTAAGTATTCATCTCAAAGCCGCTGAAGTTATCGCTTCGGGATTAAAAGAGCTGGGCTTAATGAAGGGTGATGTTCATGAAGCGATTGCCTGCGGGGCTCACGCGTTGTTCTTTCCGCACGGATTAGGACACATGATGGGACTGGATGTTCATGATATGGAAAATTATGGACAGATCCATGTGGGCTATGACGATGAAATTCGCCCGAATGACCAGTTTGGCACCGCTTACCTGCGTTTTGGTCGTAGATTGCAAAAAGATTTTGTAATCACCAATGAACCGGGAATATACTTTATCCCTGCTCTAATTGAACAATGGGAAAAAGAAAAAACTAATAACTCTTTTATAAACTTCAGTAAAGTTAAAAATTACCTCGATTTTGGGGGGATCAGACTTGAAGACGATATACTGGTCACCGATACAGGGGCCAGAATTTTAGGCAACCGGATTCCAATCACGCCTGAACAGATTGGGTTGTTGCAATGATAGATCCTGAAAATTAATATTAAACCCCGAAGGTTTCAGAAACCTTCGGGGTTTAATATTACCTGACCTTTTTGCTTTTCCCTTCGATATAGGTATTGAATTTCATTCCATCCTGCGAAATTTCAAATTTAGTATCCACCGATTCATCATTCAATTGTATATAGGTTAATCTGAAGAAGGGAATATTCGGAATCCTGTCGCTCGTTAGTATGATTGACTTGTCAGAATAGGTTATCGAATAATTAATGGTATGACCTTCATTGTCGAAATATATGGCCTTTACCGGACTTCCGGAATAGTCGGGATAGATAACCATCAGATCCTCATGAATCACACCCGGCTTATTTCCTTTAGCCGGATATTCAGAGTGGCTTTTGCGCGTAAGAATTTTTTGATTAAGATCAGTTCGAAAACTGAAGACCCCGTTTCCCTCTCCCGGTTGTCCGCTCCCCTCCCCTTTCCAATCTCCGATTAACCAGTTCCATTTGTTCCAGGTTGAATTTTGCTGAGCAAAACAGGACACGAATAATCCTAAAAAAATTGCGGTAAAAAAGATTTTCTTTTTCATTAGAGTTGAGAAATATAGTTTAAAATAAAAGTAAGAATACTCAGAGATAACAGGCTCAAAAATAACAGGAAAATGGACTAATAAAGAATCGTTCTTAACTTGTATTAAAACAAATTCATAATTTTGTAAATTCTAAATTAATTACCATATGAGAAACAAATCAGTATTAATTTTTTTATCCTTGTCTGTAATGACAACCGGAATATTTATGGCCTGCAACAATATTACTCAAAAAAAGGAAGCTCCTGCAATTAGTCTTGAAGATATGGATACCACAGTCGATCCGGGTCAGGATTTTGATGCGTATGCCAATGGAGGATGGAAAAAATTAAATCCCTTACCTGCGGATCGCTCCCGTTTTGGTTCCTTTGATAAACTGGCAGAATTAGCTGAAAAACAATTAAATGGATTAGTTAAAGAGACTGCGTCAAAGAAAAACGAGAAGGGAACAATTGCTGACAAAACGGCAATCCTCTTTAATCTTGGGATGGACTCCATAAAGATAAAACAACAAGGCATCAAACCATTAGAACCTTATTTTCAAGAAATTGAAAAAATAAAGACGATGGATGATGTTGAAATTGAGATTGCCAAATTCCATATGTATGGTTTTTCGTCCTTGTTTGGATTCTATGGCTCTACCGATGCCAAAAACAGTGCGATGGTAATCGCTCAGTTAACTCAGGGTGGAATCGGGATGCCAGACCGTGATTATTATATCAGTGATGATGCACGCTCCAGGGATTTAAGGGCAAAATATATTGTCTATATTGAAAAACTCCATCAACTGTTGGGTGACGATGAAGCCTCGGCCAAAAAATCGGCACAGACAATTATGAGTCTTGAGACCCGCCTGGCTAAAGCCTCTATGACCCGCCTCGAGCAACGTGATCCGCATAAAACATATAATAAAATAACAACCAAGGAGTTAACCGATCTGTCCCCCGCTTTCAACTGGAACCGGTATTTTGTATCGCAAGGTGTAGGCGATCCGGGTGAAATTAATCTTAACCAACCCCTGTTTATTAAGGAGGTAAGTGCAGTTATCAGGGAAGTTCCTGTTGAAGACTGGAAAGTTTACCTGCGCTGGAATCTTATCAACAGTACGGCGTCCTATCTATCGGATGATTTTGTCAATGTTAAATTTGATTTCTTTGGCAAAGCAATGTCGGGGGTGGAAAAAATGAGACCTAGATGGAAAAGGGTCCTTGGCGTGACCAGCGGCGCACTCAGCGAAGCAATAGGGCAACTTTATGTGGCCAAATACTTTCCTGCTGAGGCAAAAGAACGCATGGTTAAATTAGTTGAAAATCTACGCATTGCACTTGGAGAACGGATAAAAAATCTGGAATGGATGGGGGCAGAAACCAAAGTAAAAGCACTTGAAAAACTTCATGCCATCAATGTAAAAATTGGTTATCCGGATAAATGGAGAGACTATTCAGGACTTGAAATTGTTGACGATTCGTATGTGCTGAATGTGATCCGCTCAAACCAATTTGAAACAAAATTCAACTACTCCAAAATCAATAAACCGGTAGATAAAACCCAATGGTTTATGTCTCCTCAGACCGTGAATGCCTATTATGCCCCCGATATGAACGAAATCGTATTCCCGGCGGCAATCCTTCAACCACCCTTCTTCTTTCTGCATGGCGACGATGCAGTGAATTACGGAGCAATCGGCGTAGTTATCGGACACGAGCTCACGCACGGATTTGATGATCAGGGACGGAAATATGACAAAGTTGGTAATCTTACCGAATGGTGGACACCGGAGGACTCTAAATTATTCGATGAAAAAACCAAAGTATTGGCCGACCAGTATAGCAGTTTTATTGTGCTTGATTCGATTCATGCCGATGGCAAACTAAGTCTGGGGGAAAACATCGCCGATTTCGGAGGTTTAAATATCTCCCATCAGGCATTTAAACTGGCCAGTAAAGAAACCAGCCCAATAGATGGATTTACCCCTGATCAGCGTTTTTATCTTGCCTATGCACATGTTTGGGCTGATAACATCAGAGATAAGGAGATTCTTCGCAGAACGAAAGAAGATCCGCACTCCTTAGGCCGTTTTCGGGTAAAAGGACCACTAAGAAATATTCCGGAATTTTATGCTGCCTTTAACATTAAACCGGGGCAGCCGATGTATCTTGAAGAGTCTAAGCGGGCTAAAATATGGTAATAAAAAAGAGCCGGATTTTTTAATCCGGCTCTTTTTTATTTGTTATAATTTTGGATCAAATCTGACGAATTGGAAATAATTCAAACCATTTTAACTGAAATTTGAAATAAATTTACGATCTTTAAGTTCTGAATTTAATTTAAACAAAATCAGCTAAAGTTATGCTTGAAAACCTGAAGCATCAGGTCTATAAGGCCAGTTTAAAACTTGTGGAACAAGGTCTTGTTATTTATACCTGGGGGAATGTCAGCACAATAGACAGGGAGAGCGGTCTTGTGGTGATTAAACCATCAGGGGTTTCATACGAAGAGATGATTCCTGCAGACATGGTGGTGATGGATCTGAACGGGAAAATCGTGGAAGGAACCCTAAAGCCTTCAACAGATACCGATACTCATCTTGAGTTGTATAAAAGTTTCCCTCATATCGGGGCAATCCTTCATTCCCATTCCGAATATGCAACTTGCTGGGCTCAGGCAGGGAGAGGTATTCCTCCGCTCGGAATCACTCATGCCAACTTTTTCAACGGGGAAATTCCTTGTACATTGCCACTGACCATTGAACAGGTAGAGAACAATCTGGAGCTTGAAACCGGAAAAATGATCGTGAATACCTTCCGGTCACGCAATCTTGATCCCATGCGGATTCCCGGCGTTCTTGTTTATGGGCATGGCCCTTTCTGCTGGGGAAAAGATGTCAGCAGTGCTTTTGATCATACGGTTGTTATCGAAAAAGTGGCCCGGATGGCTTACCGGACTTTGGTATTGAATAATGTTAGTCCTGTCGAGAAAATACTGCTCGATCACCATTTTTTGAGTTAGGCAGAAGAGGCAAAAGGCAGCAGGAACGCCGGAATACTAACTAAATGATTGAGGGACTGCAAGACAGGCTGTCTCTCAGTCCCTCCATCATTTAATCACCCTGCTTCTGCCTTCTTACTTACTATTTACCACCCAAGGTATTTATCGCTGCTCCATAAAGTTTCAGGATCGAGATTATCTTTCTCAATATCTTTAAAGTAACGGTAGGTTCCAACTTTTAATTCGACTGTTGAAGCTTCATCGCAAACAATCAATCCATGAGGATGAAGCTGAAGGGCTGAAATGGTCCACATATGATTAACCCCTTCTTCGACACCTTGCCGCAGAGCGCGTGCTTTATTGTGCCCGGTAACCAGAATCAGGACTTCGCGGGAATCCATCACGGTTCCGACTCCAACAGTAAGGGCCAGCTTTGGAACTTTATTCACATCGTTTTCAAAAAACCGGCTGTTAACCAAAATAGTATCCTGATTGAGCGCCTTATCTCTTGTACGCGACGAGAGGCTCGATCCCGGTTCGTTAAATGCAATATGACCATCCTCGCCTATACCGCCCATAAACAGATCAATTCCTCCGACCGCTTTGATCCTTGCCTCATAATAAGCGCACTCAACCTTCAGGTCACTGGCATTTCCGTTAAGAATATTGACATTCTCAGGCAGTATATCAATATGACTGAAAAAATTATCCCACATAAAGGTGTAATAACTCTGCGGGTGATCCTTAGGGATGCCAACATATTCATCCATATTAAAGGTGACTACATTTTTGAAGGAAACCTTCCCCTGACGGTAAATCCTGATCAACTCGGCATAGGTTCCAAGCGGAGTACTTCCCGTTGGAAGACCAAGCACAAAAGGTTTTGCAGCTGAACTATCCGATTCATTGATTCTCCGTGCAATATAGGCCGCAGACCATTTTGCAACACCAACTGCCTCTGACTGAACGATAAGACGCATATTTTTAATATTAATTAAGAATCTCCAAAATTGGTATTTTTTTCCAAATAAATCAAATCAAAGGCAAGGGAGGTTTATCAAAAATTAGTTTTATCTTTAAGAAGTCAGATAGCTATTTTCCAAAACGTCACTATCATGCTTACCCGTATAATTATCAGTACTATATCTATCATTATTGTAGGTTACATCCTTCCGGGAGTTATTGTTTCATCCCCCTTCGATGCCTTTGTGGTCGCAATTGTTCTGGCGCTGCTCAATTCAATTGTCAGACCTGTCCTGATTATACTGACTTTCCCTGTGACCATTATAACCATGGGACTGTTCCTGTTCGTTATAAATGGAATCATGGTTTTAATTGCCAATCATTTCATCCGTGGATTTCATGTCTCCGGTTTATTCACGGCTATAATCTTCAGTATTTTAGTTTCACTGATTAATTGGATATTGGGCATTAACAGCTATAAGGAAAAGAGAAAATAACCAGGCAATTCACATACTAATAATTATTTCTCTTCTTTTCAGTGATCATTTGCAACGGGTTTGTTACTTTTGCCGCCAATCAATATTTTCCATGCAAATAGGTCATCTGGGTGAAATAGCAGGGGTATTTACCGCAATATGCTGGACTGCATCTGCATTGTCTTTCTCTCTCGCCACACGCCGGGCCGGTTCCCTTGCAGTGAATATTGCCCGATTAGTTCTGGCCATGGGGATGTTTCTCCTCTGGTCAAAAGTAATGCGTGGCTTGTGGACGCCCTCAGATGCTTCGCCTGAAGCATGGAAATGGCTATCAATATCAGGTCTGGTTGGGTTTGTGGCCGGAGATTATTGCCTTTTCAAATCGTACTCTTATCAATCTGCCAAATTATCGAAGCTTATCATGTCACTGGCGCCCCCCACCGCAGCGCTGGCAGGAGTATTAATTCTTCACGAAAAGCTGACCTGGTTAAACGGATTGGGAATGGTACTTGTTTTGGCAGGCATTGCAATTGTCATTTTGAAACGTCCTGAATCCGAAATAAATAAATCCAGATTAAATTATCCGGTGAAGGGATTACTACTTGCTCTTGGAGGGGCAATAGGTCAGGGAATTGGAGCTGTATTTTCAAAACTGGGAATGGGAAGCTACGACCCTTTTGCCTCTTCAGAGATCAGAGTGATTACCGGAATACTGGGATTTATTGTTATTATAACCCTTGCAAAGGAATGGCGTTCAATTGGTTATTCATTAAGAAACAATAAAGCAATCACACCGCTGATTATCGGTTCATTCTTTGGACCATTCCTGGGGGTTTCGTTAAGCCTGCTCGCCTTTCAGTATACAACTGTGGGAATTGCCTCAACATTGATAGCTACAGTTCCTGTTTTTATTCTAATCCCCTCTGTTTTGATATTTCGGGAAAGACTAAACTGGAAGGAGATTGCCGGTGCATTTCTGGCTGTTTCAGGAATGGCTATATTTTTTCTTTAAAAAAAGCAAATATTAGGCTAATGGTCAGAGCTTATCGCAATAACATTCCACTTGTTTGAACCAATCCTGCTAATACATGGTATTTTTCAGGTTTTGTTTTCAAAATAAATGTAATTTTACAGGTTTTTAAGAACAGGAGAAATTGGCTGTCAGCTAACCACTGGATTACAGTAAGTAGCCAGTTAAACCAATTGGGATAACTTCTGTTTTTGGAATTAAATAGTTGAATTATTATCGTTTAAAAGATTAGATATGGCAGGCACTGAACTTTTCGGAAAGGAAGAACGAAAAGAGGTTATGGATGTACTCGAAACCGGAGTATTGTTTCGGTACGGACATGATTCACAACGTAATGGAATTTGGAAAGCCAAAACTTTCGAACAGGAATTCAGCACATACCTGGGAGTCAAACACACCCATTTCTGTGCAAGCGGAACTGCAGCTGATTCCCTCTCGCTGGCTTGTTGTGGTATTGGATATGGTGATGAGGTTATTGTACCGCCCTATACCTTTATTGCCCCTATCGAGGCAGTTCTGTTAGCCGGAGCAATTCCTGTTTTTGCGGAAATTGATGAAACTTTGTGTATTAGTCCTGAAGGGATTGAAAAAGCAATCACTCCCAGAACAAAGGCCGTTTTAATCGTGCAGGTATTTGGATCAATGGGCAGAATGGACGAGATTCTGGCTGTTTGTCAAAAACATAACCTGATTCTGATTGAAGATGCGGCTCCGGCCCTTGGAGGTAGTTATCATGGTAAAATGCTGGGGAACTTTGGCAAAATGTCTGCATTTTCGTTCGACTATTACAAGATCATCACTGCGGGTGAAGGTGGAGCCATAGCAACGAATGATGATGATTTATACGACCGGGCTCATAAATATTCCGATCATGGACACGATCACATCGGAAATGCCAGGGGAGCAGAACAACATCCGATACTTGGATATAATTTCCGCGGATCGGAACTTGGCGCTGCGGTAGTTCTTGCCCAGTTGCGCAAATTGCCCTATATGATTGAGAAACAAAAGGCACATCAAAATATACTTAAACAGGTTTTAATGGAATTTCCCGAAATCAGGATGAGACTCGTCCCTGACGAAGCGGGAGATTCAGCAACCTTTCTTTCCTTTTTCCTTCCTGATGCTGATCAGGCAACGAAGGTTTTTGACGAATTTCAAAAAGAGGATCTCAGCGCATCCTATTGGTTCCGGAATAATTTTCACTATCACCGTCAATGGGGCCATTTGAAGGAGTTAAAATCAATTTTCAATCTTCCTGTGATGAAGATGGATAATGTACCGGACTATAAGAACCTGCAGGTCCCCCAGTCGGATGCAATTATGCAACGTCTGATGATGACCCAGATCATGGTTAACTGGAGCGAAGAGGAGTTAAACACACTGGCTTCCAAAATGAGGTCAGCTATTAAAAAAGCACTTAAATAAAACAGTTATGTTCAGAAATTTAAAACCAGTCGGACGGATTTTATATGGTCGGAATAGTTTTGACCAACTCGGGGATATCCTCGGTGAATTACGCATAGAACAGGATTCATTCGTCCTGTTTCTTGTAGATAAATATTTTGAAGGGAAAGATTTTCTGAAACGGATTCCTTCTCACCCTCAGGATATTCTAAAAATGATTGATACAGTAGACGAACCAAAGACAAAAACCGTCGATGAGATCGTTGCTGAGATCAAAGGGCTTAACAAGGGTCTGCCGGTGTCTGTCGTTGGAATCGGGGGTGGCACGGTAATGGATTATGCCAAGGCTATCCGTCTGATGTTTACCAATGAAGGCTCATCTGTGCAATATCAGGGGCTCGATTTTATTAAGAACAAGGGAGTTCATTGTACGGTAGTTCCCACCATTTCAGGAACCGGTGCTGAAGTCTCTATGACAACTGTATTGACCGGACCAGTAAAAAAACTCGGAATTAAAGGCAATTTCACCGCGGCAGACCAATTGGTCCTCGATCCGGAGTTGATTACGTCAGTTCCTGAACCAATCCGTTTCTATACAGCGATGGATTGTTATATCCATAATATCGAAGCATTAAACGGGCACCGGAAGACAGTTATGGGTGATTCTTTGGGTACAGAATCTCTCCGGATTTTCAGAGACATCTATTTAGGCAATGACAGTCGCTCACCCGAAAACGAAGAGAAGCTGATGATCGCTTCTTATCTGGGCGGTCTCTCACTAACCTATTCAGAGGTTGGGGCCTGTCACGCTATATCGTATGGTCTGGCAACGGTCACCAATATCCATCACGGCGTTGGAAACTGTTATCTTCAAATCTTCATTTCAGAAGGATAATCGAAGTTCAGCCGATTTCTATTCCGGTCCCGGACTCTATGAAGGACTCGCTATGCTTCAGAAAATAAAGGATCAGTTCAATGTTCCTTTGATCACCGATATTCACTATCCGGATCAGATTGCCGCTGTTGCTGACGTGGTTGATGTGATTCAGATTCCGGCTTATCTTGTAATGCAGACCACCCTCGTGGTAGAGGCCGCTAAAACGGGTAAAGTGCTCAATCTGAAACATGCCCAGTATCTCTCCCCTGAGAATATGATTAAACCGGTCAAAAAAGCGGAACAAGCAGGCAACTATAATATGATGGTCACCGAGCGTGGTTATGCCTTTGGCTATAACGATCTCATTGTGGATCCCCGAAGTTTTTACCATCTCAGGACAACCGGGTATCCGGTGATCTTTGATGTGACCCATTCCATACGCAAATATGGAATCCCAAGTTCAGATCCC
>TBL_comb47_HYPODRAFT_10004367_pt1 | contig 16259 bp, 9 predicted proteins | sample TroBogypolimnion_40_FD_10682 | JGI IMG/M metagenome (IMG submission 10682)
CTAGCACGAGAAGCACACATAGAGCTGCTAGCGGTAAGTACATTCTGCTCTCTGCGATAGGCTGTAGTGCTACAGGCACGAAGCTTGAAGTAGGAGAAAAAATAATAAATACCCACGCGAATAAAAAGCCAAGAGATGGTTTTTTGACTATCAGATATGTGCTTATGCTAAGAATGATGATAAGCGTTAAAGCATAAGGAATAATTAAACCTAGTTCACTCACATAGATTGGACCGTAATCGAAGACGAGCGGCGTTGGTATCAGAGCAAGTTGAAAGTAATGAACGATAGCTCGGCATTCAGTAATTGCATATTCCCATATGCTTACTTTTTGATTAAAACCAATAGACTGATGACTTAATTGAATCATCAGTGCTGCTAGAAACAGCCAGCTCATACTTAGTCCAATATAGTATGCGGTACGCTTGCATATACTTTCACTTATGGACTTTGAAATAAATATCCAATCGTAAAGAAGTATAACAGCAGGAGCTGTTACCATTACTTGTTTGCATGCCATTCCTAAGAAGCAAAAGAGGACAGAAATAATATACCAATATTTAGATACTTTAGCATCTAAGGCTCGTATAAAACTATACAGGGTAAGGAGGTAAAATAGCCCCATTAATATTTCTGCTCGCTGTGAAATATAGGTTACAGCTTCGGTTTGAATAGGATGTATTGCCCAAAGGCTGGTTGCGGCGAGCGCTAGTATCGCACTAGACAAAGATATGTTTTTATCTCGTAAGGTGTTTTCTAATGTTCTTCGAATGATTCCGAATAAAGTCAGGGCTGCAAAAAGATGAATACTTAAATTCACTAAGTGATAACTTAAAACACGCGTTCCACTTAAGGCGTAGTTAACCGCAAATGACAGATTGAGTAGCGGTCTTCCGCTTGGACCAGTGTAAGCAGGTGGATTTAAAACATCCAGAAGTGACCATAAGTTCCTAATCGTAGTATTTTTTTCAATCGCTGGAATATCATCTAGAACAAGCGGTACGTTAAGCGAGTTGAAGTAGGCTAGGCATACAAGGGCTGTAAGTAAAATGACAGCAAGCCAGGTTATGTTTTTAGTCTGCGACTTTGCTTGGTAAGGGCTTGGATTTAAAGCAGGGGCCATCGTCTATGCTCAAAAGTTGAGCATTTATGGCCAAAACGGAAGCATTTTTAGTAGCATCGGGTGTGTCGCATACTAAAGCTAACTATCTTGCTAGATGATTAAGGTGATAGACTACACTTAAGCTATTTCACAAGCTCCACCCGCACATGCTACCGTCTGTTTTAATTCTGTAATATCCTCTGACTCTTCTAAGGATGTGTAATCCACAACGCAGTAGGAAAGGGTATTCCATTTTTCTATATCTTTAATGGTAGCAAGTGCTTCGCGAGGTGCTTGTGCATAGGCTTTATCACCTGAATCTTGAAGGAGTGCGATGCCCGTAAAATTTCTTCGATGGTTCCAAATAAAATCTGCTACGTGCTGCCACTCCTCTGGGCGTACAGTTACGGTACATGATACATTATGATGTAATCCTGGTGAATGGTCTTCGTGCTTTCTTCCAGAATGAACCCAGTTTTCTTGTACCAGTTTGATATATTCTAAGTGTTTTAGAGCAGATACATCTTCACGGTATATTCCAAAGTCAGGTCCTTCGACAGGGAACGTGATGACATCGGTTCTGCCGTTTGGGTCATATACACTCTGCTCAACCATATGTGGATTCGTGCGTTTGAAATGAATGTAAATAGGATCATGTACATTTGTTTGAACGCGTCTAAAGTAGCGTTTGGAGTGATGGGGATGTAAACCGCTGCTTGTGCCTAATAACAAGCTTGCTGTTCCCTCTGGCTTTACGCATGTCGTGCGAGCAGCTGGATTAATTCCAATAGCTTTAGCCACAAGAGCATTAACGGTTTTAACGATAGTTGCTCCACGTTTTAATACGACCGGATCTAAGAGGATGCTAGGCTTATCTAAAATACCGCAGATAGATACGCCAAGCAAAGCTTCTCGTTCTGTAATAACACGAGATACTGGAGATAAATATTTAAAATCAGTATAGCCTGCTTGAAGGGTGCCAATCAGTGATGCATGAGCGCATAAGGCATAAAAATCTTCAGGCTTTTCGATAGCGTTAGCTGAAATGGTAGTGAGATTACAGAATTGTACGCCCGTGAGTATGTCGCCTTCGTTAAGTTCAGCGGTATAACCTAAGGACCGAAGTCGCTTAATAGCGGCTTTGTCTACTTTAAGACGTGGATGTAGTCCTATTTCAACGCATGGATTTGCGCCGTATTCAGCATCTTCTACAAAATAGAAACCGGGTTCGCCATACTGCTTTTGCGCTTCAAAGAGCTTATTGAATTGTTCACGCGTTGCTTCTGAGCGAACTATGACCGCAGAATTGTTACTTGCTGCACGGTGTGGATATTGACTGAACCAGTCTCCTGTTTTTGCAGATGCCATATCTGTGTCATCAGCAGAAAATAAACAAATCGTAGCCGAACGTCTCACTCCGCCAGAGAGAACAGCTTTAGCTCCCCACATTAAAATATCATAAGCTTCAATTGAGCGAAGTTTTCTACCTGATGCGCCACGGATTATCTCCTCAACGCGTGAGAGTGTATGAAACAGGGGTTGTGGGCCTGGAGCTTTGCCACCAGATGTTTTTAGAGGTGCTCCAGCAGGACGTATAAGTGAATAATCAAAAAGCACACTACGGCCATCTACCGCACTTCGTATCAGCATATCCAGAGCATCAGACCAACCTTCAATCGTATCTGCTATAACGTGATTAAGAGGCGGAAGAGCGGAGTTACGCTTCGCGATAATTGGCAGTTGATTGATATGATGCGTTTGAACTGAAAATCCAACGCCGCATCCGCAAAGTAACAAATAAAGCGTTTCTTTAAATGCCTCGATACGGTCTATGTAGGTAAACAGCAATTATAAATTCGAGCATGTTTATTTAATACTGCTTCACCTCCAAATTGGAGTGAGCGCATGGATGGTAAAACTTTGCGATTACTAATCGCCTTAAAGGCAGTATTAATTGAATCATGAAGACTAGTATAATGCGGAAGGTCGCTTAGTTCACTCGCTGCTACTTCCTTACCTTCAATCATAGCTAGTAAAGTATCTGCAAGGGACACATCTTTGTAATGAGATAAGTGCATATCGCGTACACGATTTACCGCCTCTTCCCATGTTTCACGGCGTCTTTTTTCAGGATTATAACGAGCGTACCGAGAGATTGCTATATAGTCTTCTAAACCATTATGCGTGTGGGTGACAGGGAGCGGAAGATTGGACATGGCATTAATGTGAAGTTTGGTGAAGCGTAAGTGCTCAGTACGTGTAAGCGTAGTACTAGGTGGAAGTATACTCCTAATTGTGGTGAAACTATCGTCAAACACTACCTATTGTGGTGCTAAGGTTATTAATCGCTTTGATATATAAATTTTTATCCTGTGAATAAAAGGCATCGATTTCTCCTTAGGAAATAGGAGTTGGGTGAATTATTTTTTCTGCAAGTAATGCATAGCAATTAATGCATGATGTATTGTGTCTGGATCGTGATTAATTTAGGACTAGTGAAATACCCCTTTATGAAATTTAAAGACCTATGTTTGTTAGTAGTTGGTTTATTAATCATATTCGGCAGGGTGGATCGATTAGCTGCTAAGGAAGGGAAGGAAGAAGGTACTCGTCTTTATGATAGCCTACTTAGTAAGTTTCCTAAAGAGCATCAGGGGTTAGGATTGGATGCTGCGCAAAAGCCAGGACTTACAGAACAACCAATGACGTACGCCTTGGTTTTGTCATCCGAAGCGATTCATTATAGAAATGATCCTAACGCAGAATCAAAATTACGCATTCAGAAGGCACTTGATTGGTTAATTACCAATCAAGATTTAAATCACGATGGCATTCCTGGATGGGGGCTGCCGCTTCCTTGGGATGCATTTTCAGATGGCACGATAAATGGCCCCAATCATCCCTATACGATTACTACATCAATGGTGCTTAATGGCTTTTTGGATGTTTTGGATGCGCCAAATGTTATAACTAACGAGCAGAGATATGTAATAAAAGAGCTGATAGGTAAAGTCATGGTTCACTGGTGTAATCATTTATGGAGTAAAGGGTATGGTGGTGGATATTTTTGGTATAGTCCTAACTCCTGGGATAATATTTTTTCTATTAACGCGCCCGCTATGTTTTTAGGAAGTATGTCCCGATTTTTTAAGTCTTATGCAGACACCTTGTCACGTTCAGATTATCAACTCGTTGAAAGTAGAGCTGATGACCTAGCTAAAGCTATTGTAGCAACCGTTAAGCTTCGCCATGGGCTTCCTTTTTGGGATTATGATCCAATTCCTAATAAATTTAATAATCGTCAGGTTGAAAATGATCTCGTTCATCAAGTTTATATTTTATGGGGCATTGAGCTCTATCGTAAGAATATAGGTCATGTCAGTTTGCCCTGGAGTACTCAGCAAAGCCTGCAGTCGCTCAGAAGTTATTGGTATAATAATTCGCTATACGGTTATCCGCAGGATGAAAAATTAAACCCTAAGTATTCTGCTTTATGGGGTGTTGGTGCCATGATTGCTTTCGAAGCCGTATACGGAACGCATGCAGAAGCTAAGAGGTGTGTTGAATTTCTAGATAAAGCGTACGGTCCATTGCCAGATCTAACACTTACTCCGCATCGGGATACTAAAAGACAGCCGTTTTATCCTAGGCAGGCAACGCATGTATTATGGGGTTTATCCTATTACTCTTTTGATAATAATACAGGAAATCGTTAGTTTTTAAAAAATGATCAAAGTTTTAGTATATCCTATATTAGTCCTAGTTTTAATCCAGGTACTCATTTTCATTTTTAGCAAACCTAAGAATGCACAGCCTGTTTCTGAAGATAAACTTAGGATAAAACGAATTATTCGATACGTTATCTTTCTTGTGATTGGGCTAGGTGCGTTAACATCCATAAAAGTGTATCTGCAACTTCCGCCAGATTTAGTGACCGATGGAATCACTTCTGGATATTCCTATGAAATTAATGCTGATACGTCTAAGCACTATAACTATCAAATGGAGCAATTTGGTGGTAAAGCAAATGTGGCGGCCATGGATTTTAGAAATTGGGTACTTTCCTTTTGGCAAGGAAAGCAGCTTGTTTATTCACTACTTACAATAACTGCTGTGTGCGTGTTAATACTCTTACTTGTATCACGCTTAATTCAGTAAGTGCTTAATGTTTAGTACCAGTATCTTGAAGACGTTGGTTTAACTGAGCTAGATATAAACTCTTAGGTAAAACAGGGCTGCCTATTGACTCTCTATTTCCATTTCCACGCAGTGATGTTGTAATGGAACCTATGACCCAATTTTGTGCTGTAGGAGGATTTTCAATAATCATGCCATCAGATTTGCAATTCCAAACAACTTGGTTAGCTCCTGCCCATCCATGGCCTGTTCCCATATTGCCACGATCGCGAATATTAATTTCTCCTGTACCTCTGCCTACTCCAGATATGCGAACGTTATCGTAAAGAACACCTACGGACCAACGGTGGTGTGGACCTGTGTCTGCGTGAGAGAGTTCAGCGACACAGTCGTAAAATACATTTGGACCTGCTGAAAGTGAGTGCATCACAAAATCATGTCTTCCATTGCGAGCGTAGCAGTGCTGGACGAGAGTTAATTCTCCATCCAGTGCAAATGAATATCTGCGACCACCGGTAATTTGAGATATGGGATCGATACATGCACAGTGGTTAATGGTAATCCATTTGCACTGTTTTTGAACCTGCACACAGCTATATCCAAAGTGTAAAGCCATCACGTTACTTACCCAGGAGTTTTCTGCATGAACGAGTTCAATAAAAACCCATCCGTGATTTTCATCGGTTGGATTTTTATATTCTGAATCTCCACGCAAACTTTCTATACCAACTTCATTTACGTAGGTATCGTCATGCTTTGATTGGATAAATCCACCGCCATAGTTTTGATCTAAGGCACATGTTATCGGTGCATCTAGTGTAATATGGTTGTCGTTAATCTGTGTAATAACCCGGCTAAAATATAAGTCTTTAGAACCAGCAGTCCATTGAACAATTTTTCTTCCAGGATGTACTGGGATTTGATCCATATGTAATGCATGGATCCAGGAACCTGTGCTTGGTCTGTGTATAACTACCGTATCTCCAACGTGAAAAGAATCTGTTTTTTCTACATCAAATGATGTGGCACCAACTGGTACATATGGAGAGGTAATAGCTAAGGGAGTAGAGTTAGTGATAGGTTGTGACGTATCTTCTTCATCTTCGCTCCGTGCTCTGCGTCTAGAATTTCCTACCGTGATTAAGGAACGCTGAGTTGCCCCTGTTGCCAGTAAAATAGTACCGTCATCATTAAAACCTTCCCCGCGAAGGACTATGCCGCTTGTTGTAATGTGAAGTGAACCCGAAATGCGGTATGTGCCTTTTTTGATGAGTATCGCGCCACGTTGTCCGGCTTTGTTTGGTTTTAGTTTTGAAACATGATCGATGGCAGATTGTAGAATTTGTGTCGCGTCTGCGTCTGTATGTTCGACGGTATAAACTACACCAGGAGTTGGGAGTGGAACTATGCCACTATGATAACCAACGTGGGAAAAGTCTGGAATCTTATTTCCTAATTGATCCTGTCTATAAACCAAACTTCCATCGCTATTCTGTGCTACCCAAGGTGTTTCAGCTATACTTATGTTACTAACTAAAAAAGCTGAAATAAAAAGCAGGGGAAAACGCATTTAATTTTTATTTTCTAAATTATGATCAAAGATAACTTGGCTAGAAGTAGGTAAAAGATTCACATTCCAACCACCGCCTAATCCTTCAATTAATGAAACGCTTGCTTTAAGTTGGCTTTGAAGGATGGATAGATAGGACTCGCGGTTATTCAACTCAGAGACTTCTGCCGCAGCAACGGTTGTAAAGTCAACTGTTCCGGCTGCATATTCATTCTGAACGATACGCGAAGCTTCAGAGGCTTCTTTCACAGCTTCACTTTGTATGACAGCTTCTTGCTCTAAGATGCGTAAGCTTGAGAGTTGATCTTCAACTAGTTGGAAAGCGCTTAGAACTGTTTGTCTATAGGTTGCTACACTAGATTCATACGATGCTCTTGAAGCTTCATATTGATCATATTTTTGTCCGAAATCTAATAAAGTATCTGAAGCACTGGCTCCGAGTGACCAAACTCTAAAAGGAGATGTAATTAACTGGCTGAGTGGCGTGCCTTGATAGCCGGTTGAACCAGAAAGAGTGATAGAGGGGAAAAATGCGGCTGTTTGAATTCCGATTTTAGCATTTTGCTCTGCCATGAGTCGTTCTGCGGCTGCTATGTCTGGGCGTCTTTCTAGAAGACTTGCTGGTACACTCAGCGGGGTTATTGGTGTTGTTAAATCTAGGGTAGGTTTAACCGGTATAGATAGCTCTTCTGGAGTTTTTCCTATGAGTACGGCAATTGCATGCTCGAGTTGTGCACGTTGAACACCGACATCAATAGACTGAGCCCTAGCTGCATCAAGTTGCGCTTGAGAAGAAATAACATCTCTGCGTGCTGCAACTCCGACTGCGTATTTATTTTGTGAAATAGTCAGCGTCTTCTGGTAGTTTTCAACAGATATGTCGATCAAGCGTTTTTTCTCATCAAGAATTCTTAAGCCGATATAGTCTGAGGCTAAAGTTGCTTCGGTTGAAAGTCGCGCATTGGCATAGTTGGCGGCAGATGCTTGAGCTGACGCGATATCACTTTCACTTTGTCTGCGTATTTTACCCCAGAAATCAGGTGCCCAAGAAGCGGTAAGTGAAGTACTTGAAACAGAGCTGATTAAATTTGTAGACGATTTTGATGCAGTCGATTTTGAATGGTTACTTGAACCGCTTATGCCGGCTGCAGGCAGGAATGTCGTGAAGTCTGAACGTGCGAGTTGTCGTGATTGCTCGTAGTTTAGGGCCAGTGCTTTAAGGCTCTGATTCGAGGTAGCAACTTGTTGTTCAAGTTGGTTTAAAAAAGGGTCATTGTAAACTTCCCACCAGGATCCGCGTGGACTATCATCAGAGGGAGATGCCTGTCTCCAGCCCGCATTTTCTTTAAATGCGGATGGTGTTGGGGCTTCCGGTTTTTTATAATTCGGACCAACGGCACAGCCGGCAGTAAGTGCGAGTAATAAAAACGAAAGTGTTTTTTTCTTATCCTTATTTAAAGAGATACCTGTTGAGGTAGAGATCATGCGTAAAAGTTTAAGCTTTAATTTCAGCGGCTACGTGAGGAGCTGAGGATGTGTGCGGTTTTCTTAGGTTTAAAATCCAAGTACGTGCGCGGTCAAAATACAGATAAATAACAGGAGTCGTGTAGAGTGTGAGTAACTGACTTACAATTAATCCACCAACAATTGAGATACCTAAAGGGCGGCGTAGTTCTGCGCCATCTCCTGCACCAATAGCTAAGGGAATCGCTCCTAGGATAGCTGCCATGGTTGTCATTAAGATAGGGCGAAAACGCATGATACAGGCCTGAAAGATAGCGTCTTTAGCGCTCATGCCCTGGGAGCGTTCTGCTTCGATAGCAAAATCAATCATCATGATAGCATTTTTCTTTACAATGCCGATGAGTAAGAAAACACCAATTAATGCAATTAAGCTAAATTCGGTGTTGTATAGTTTGAGTGCTAATAATGCACCTAAACCAGCTGAAGGTAAGGTAGAGATGATCGTGAAGGGATGAATATAGCTTTCATACAGCATGCCTAAAACGACATAGATTGTGATGATAGCAGCTAATATAAGAATAGGTTCATTACTAATCGAATTTTGATAGCTACGTGCTGTTCCTTGAAAGCTGCCATGAATAGAACTAGGCATATGGATTAAGTTTACCTGCCTGTTAATCGCGTCAACGGCGTCGCTTAAGGATGCTCCTTCAGCTAAATTAAATGAGATAGTGCCAGCTACGAATTGACCTTGATGGTTTACTGAAAGAGGCGTGATTCCCATTTGGTATTTAGTAAATGCGGACAGGGGAATCATGAGTTCTTTTTTTGTACTAACCGCTTGTCCAGTTGAAGCTGCGCCTTTGCCGGTTGTTGCAATTGCATTCATGCGAGCATTGCGCGCGGTGTCTGTTGCTACGGCTGATGTACTGGTTTGTTTCCCTGTTACAGCAACGGTTCCAGCTACGGCGTTACTTGATTGTGAGCCAGAGATGGCTCCTCCGGAAGTGCTAACGTAGATATTCTTTAACGAATCAGGATTTTCTGTGAACTGATGCTGAACTACCATGATCACTTTGTATTGATTGAGTGATTCGTAGATTGTCGAAACTTGTCGCTGACCGAACGCATCGTATAAAGTGTTATCCACTTGGCTGGCTGTTAGACCTAGCCGAGATGCGGTATCTCGGTTGATCACTAAATCTTCTTCAAGACCTTTGTCTTGTTGATCTGTGTTTAGATCTTGGAGCACGGGTTCCCTTGCTAATGCATCCATTAATCGAGGAGTCCAGTTACGTAGATCTGCAATGTTGTCAGACTGTAAAGTGTATTGGTACAGAGAATTGCTCTGTCTTCCACCCATATGAATATCTTGTGAAGGTGCTAGATAGAGGTTGGCGCCAGGAATTTGAGCTAATTTTGGACGCAGACGTGTAACAACTTGTTGAGTTGTTTCTTTACGAATAGCGATTGGCTTTAAATCAATATAGATCTGGCCGGAATTACTTCCCCCTCTTGCCCCTCCGATAAATCCAACAGCAGTACGAACAGCAGGGTCGTCCTGCACAAGTGCCATGAATTGTTTTAATTTATCAGATAAACGCTGGAATGAAATACTCTGTTCACCTTGAATACCTCCGCTTAAGCGTCCTGTATCTTGCTCAGGAAAGAAGCCCGTAGGAATAGTAACATAGAGCCATATATTAAGACCAATCGTTACAACTAAAATGGCCATCATGGTTAAACCATGTCGCAAAGCCCAGTGCAGAGTTTTTTCATACACGGCCACGAGTTCATTAAAGAAATCTTCACTCCATTTATAAAACTTTCCTGATTTCGCTTTTAAGTCATGTGGGCGTAGAATAAATGCACACATCATCGGTGTTGTTGTTAGCGAAATAAACATCGAGATAATAATTGCTACGGATAACGTGATTGCGAACTCACGAAACAGACGACCAACAATACCACCCATGAGTAAGATGGGAATGAATACGGCGATGAGCGATAAGCTCATAGCTAAAACAGTAAAGCTCACTTCTTTTACTCCTAATAACGTAGCTTCCATTCGGCTGTAGCCTTTTTCCATGTAGCGAACGATATTTTCCATGACCACAATCGCATCATCGACTACGAAACCAGTAGCGATCGTTAAAGCCATAAGCGACAGATTATCTAAACTGTAGTTCAGTAAATACATGGCACCGAATGTACCAATGAGTGAGATAGGTACCGCCACACTTGGTATCAAAGTAGCCCTGATATCTCTAAGGAAGAAATAAACAACGATAACAACCAGCACAATTGCTAGTCCAAGACTGAATTCTACATCGCGAAGTGATGCACGAATGGTGCGGCTACGATCTACAGCTACTATGAGATTAGCTGCAGGTGGCATAGATGCTTTTAACTGGGGTAGCAGTGCTTGAACTTTATCTACAGTTTCAATGATGTTCGCACCTGGCTGACGTGAGATGACAATAAGTACGGCTGGCTCGCCTGAGGAAAGTCCAAGGCTCCGAGGGTCTTCAACGGAATCAAGGACGTTGGCTACATCGCTAAGACGTACCGCTGATCCATTACGGTAGGCGACAATAAGATTTTTGTATTCTTTAGCAGACCGTGCTTGGTCGTTGCTATAAATTTGCCAATGCGTCTTATCATCTTCGATCGCGCCTTTGGGGCTATTAGCATTCGCAGCAGAAAGTGCTGCTCGGACATCTTCTAGGCCAACGCCATATTTGAATAAAGCGGTTGGATTCATTTCAACACGAACTGCTGGTAATGAACTGCCACCAATACTGACATCACCTATTCCTGGAACTTGAGAGATTCGTTGCTGCAAGATGGTTGATGCAGCATCGTAAAGCTCTCCGCGACTCATCGTTTTTGATGTCATCGCAAGCACAAGTACCGGAGAGTCTGTAAGATTAACCTTACGGTAGTTTGGATTACTACGTAAAGCAGCTGGTAAATCAGCACGTGAAGCACTGATTGCGGCTTGAACATCACGCGCAGCTCCATTGATGTCGCGATTAAGACCGAACTGAAGGGTAATGTTTGTACTTCCAAGCAGAACTTGAGGAAGTCATTTCTGTGACATCAGAAATAGAGCCTAAGTGCCGTTCTAGTGGAGTAGCCACACTACTGGCCATTGTTTCAGGACTAGCGCCAGCCATAGAAGCCGAAACATTGATAGTAGGGAAATCAACTTGCGGCAGGGGTGAAACAGGTAATTTGAAATACGCAGCAATACCCGCTAACGCTATACCAATCGAAAGTAGCGTCGTAGCGACAGGTCTTTTTACAAATATTGTAGAAAAGTTCACGTTTTGAGTTCCTCTACTTTAACGTGTAGTTCATTGCTTGAGTTTTGGCCGCTCGATATCCGCGCAAACGCAAGGTAGATTACAGGCGTTGTAAAGAGGGTGAGTACTTGGCTAACAATGAGACCGCCAACAATCGTTATACCGAGTGGATGACGCAGTTCGGATCCGGTACCTGTGCCAACCATGAGTGGTAATGCACCAAGTAAAGCGGCCATGGTTGTCATTAATATAGGTCTAAAGCGAAGTAAGCATGCTTGATAGATTGCTTCACGAGGCTTAAGTCCTTCGTTTCGCTCAGCATCAATTGCGAAATCGATCATCATGATGGCATTCTTTTTAACGATACCAATTAAGAGAATGATACCAACAATACCTATGACCCCTAAATCACTTCCTACGAGATTAAGTGCTAGGAGAGCTCCGATACCAGCTGATGGAAGTGTCGAAAGAATCGTGATAGGATGAATGAAACTTTCGTAGAGAACTCCTAAAATAATATACATCACAACAATCGCTGCTAATATTAAGAAGAGTTCATTAGAAAGTGACGACTCAAAGGCGGAGGCAGCGCCTTGAAATAATGTGATCACACTTAAAGGCATTCCCATCTCCAACTCTGTTCTACGTACTGCTGCAACCGCTTCACCTAATGATCCACCTTTAGGTATGTTAAATGAAATGGTATTAGCAGGAAATTGACCGAGGTGATTAATGAGTAGTGGGCTTGTTCGTTCTTCAATATGTGCGATTGATGAAAGGGGGACTTGGCCGCCTCCTGCTGAAGGAATGTAAATTTGATCGAGTGAAGCAGGAGATTTTTGTAAATCAGGACGAGCTTCCATGATGACTCGGTATTGTGTAGACTGAGTAAAGATGGTTGAAACTATTCGCTGACCAAAAGCATCATAGAGTGCGTTATCAATCGTTGCAGCAGTAATACCAAAACGAGCAGCTGTATCTCTATCGATGACTACATAGGCAGAAAGTCCACGCTGAGCTTGATCTGTTGCTACATCGATGAGTTGAGGAACGGTTTTAAGTTTTTCTGTTAATTTACTTACCCACTCAGCAAGGACTTTGGGGTCCGCACATTCTACTATAAATTGATACTGTGTTCTACTCACACGGTCATCAATCGAGAGATCCTGTACGGGTTGCATGTATGCTTGAATGCTGCGAACACTCTGGGTCTCGATAGCGAGACGTCTAATAATCTCACTTGCTGTACTTTTCCTTTCTTCGCGAGGCTTAAGATTAATAAGCATTCGCCCTGTGTTTAAGGTCGCATTGGTACCATCTACTCCAATAAAAGATGAAAGACTTACTACATCAGGATCTTTTAAAATGGCTTCTGCCATAGCGTCTTGGTTTATAGCCATCGCTTGGTAAGAGACACTTTGGGGGGATTCTGTGATAACCTGGATGAGACCCGTGTCTTGTACAGGAAAGAATCCTTTCGGTGTGAATACATAGAGTAAAGCTGTAACACCGAGGGTTCCTATCGCTACATAAAGAGTTAATTTTTGATGCTCTAAAACCCAGTCTAACGCTTTAGCATATTTAGCAATCATTGCATCAAACCAACCGGCTGCCTGTTTGCTCCACTTAGGTTCGCTTTCTACAGGTCTGTGCTTAACGAGTTTAGCGCACATCATAGGAACAAGCGTGAGAGAAACGACTGCCGAAATTAAAATCGTTACTGCTAACGTAATTGCGAATTCACGGAATAGTCTTCCAACAACATCTCCCATGAAAAGTAGTGGAATAAGTACGGCTATGAGTGAGATGGTAAGAGAAATAATAGTGAATGCGATTTGCTCTGAACCTTTTAAAGCTGCTTCCAGAGGGGAGTCGCCTTGCTCAACATAACGAGCAATGTTCTCAATCATAACGATCGCGTCATCGACAACGAAGCCTGCAGCAATCGTGAGAGACATGAGGGATAAGTTATTTAAACTAAAACCTAACAAGTACATAACAGCCAATGTACCAACGAGTGAAAGAGGTACGGAAAGGCTTGGGATGATGGTTGCAGGAATGTTACGTAAGAATACGAAAATAACTAAAACAACGAGAATGACTGCTAGCGTAAGTTCGATTTCAACATCATGAACGCTCGCGCGAATTGTGTTTGTTCTATCGGTGAGGACCGTAACATCAACAGATGGGGGCAGTGACTCCTTTAATGCAGGGAGTAGTTTTTGTATATTTTCAACAACACTAATAACGTTAGCTCCCGGCTGGCGTTGAATGTTTAAAATAAGAGCTGGAGTCCTGTTCATCCACGCTCCTAGCTTCATGTTCTCTGGAGCGTTTTCTACAGTAGCGACATCTTTGAGTCGTACGGCTGATCCGTTACGGTAAGCTACGACTAGATTTTTGTATTCTTCCGGACTTTTTAACTGATCGTTTGCATTGATTGTAAATGCACGTGTTGGTCCATCAAAATTTCCTTTAGCGGTATTAACATTACCGTTGTTGATTGTTGTTCTCAGGTCATCGATGTTGAGACCGTAAGAAGCGAGTGCCGAAGGATTGAACCTTACACGCATGGACTGTCTTTGACCGCCGCCAATACTAACAAGTCCAACGCCGGGTAATTGAGATAATTTTTGTGCAATACGTGTATCAGCTAGGTCTTGTACTTCAGTAAGCGGAAGTGTTTTTGAAGTTAACGCTAGTGTGAGAACAGGCGTATCAGCAGGGTTTACCTTCGCATAAATAGGTGGTGCAGGTAAATCGCTAGGAAGTAAATTTCCAGCAGCATTGATTGCTGCCTGAACTTGTTGTTCGGCGACATCTAAGCTCAGATCTAGTCCAAATTGCAGTGTTATAACAGAAGCACCTGCTGAACTTGAGGAAGACATTTGTTTCAAACCAGGCATCTGACCTAGCTGTCTTTCAAGTGGTGCCGTGATAGAAGACGTCATGACATCCGGACTTGCTCCAGGATATAATGTCTGAATCTGAATTGTTGGGTAATCAACCTCTGGTAGTGCGGACAGAGGTAGGAATCGGTATGCGACTACTCCCACGATGAATATCGCTGCCATAAGCAGCGTCGTAGCAACAGGTCGTTGAATAAAAATACGAGAGGGGTTCATCTTTGGAGTATCCTTTAAGGAATACTTACGATTGCTGCTGGATTATTCTGGCTTAGAAGGAGAGCTAGGTCTTTCAGGGCGTTGGGAGCCTTTTTCAGAAGGACTCCATTTGGATGGAGAGCCGTCTGCGTTTTTACGTCTGCCACGTTTTCCTGCCCAAGGTGATGCTGGAGCTGGAATATCAGGTGCTGCTTGAACAAGCACCATGGCTCCATCTCTAAGCTTGTCTGCTCCATCTGACACAACTCGTTCACCAACTTTAAGACCTGAAGTGATAGCAACTCGTTCACCCTCTGTTGAGCCAAGCGTTACGGGTCTTGCTGAAGCCGTATTGTCTTCATTGACTACATAAACGTAGTTGCTTGTTTGGCTTCTTTCAATCGATGACGTAGGTATGACGATATCCTGTGATTCTGTGTCTAAAAGCATACGTACGTTTACGAATTGATTTGGGTACAAAGAATCGTCTTCGTTTGAGAATACTGCTCTTAACTTAAAGGTACCTGTTGTTGTATCGATTTGGTTGTCTATGTTTTCTAGCGTACCTGTAGCTAGTTTGTTAGTCAGTGTTCTGTCGAAAGCTTCTACGGGAATTTGATCACCTGAACGTAGTCGTGCTGAAACTTTAGATACGTAGTCTTCTGGTAGTGTGAAAACAACGGTGATAGGTTTAACCTGAGTAAGAGCTACAATTCCATTGGTGTCATTAACAGTAACATAATTACCAGCATCTACTTGGCGTAGGCCAACACGACCGCTTACAGGTGCAGTAATATGGCAGTAAGTAATATTGAGTTTTGCACTATCTATGAGTGCTTGATCCGCCTGAACTAGTCCCGAATATTGATTAACTAATGCTTGTTGAGCATCTACTTGCTGTTTAGCGATAGAATCTTGTTTGGCTAGCGCTTGATATCGTTCGAGATCTAACTGGGCTTCTTTAAGCTGGGACTTTGCTTGGAGGAGTTGTCCTTCTGCTTGGTGTAAGGTGTTTTCATAGGGACGAGTGTCGATGAGGGCGATTAGGTCACCTTTGTTAACGAATTGTCCTTCTTTAAAATTTACGCTGAGGAGTTGTCCACTGACTTGCGTGCGAAGGGTAATGTTTGCTGAAGGTACCACGGTACCGAGTGCTGGTAAGTAGACATTTAAGTTTGCTACTTTAGCCGTTGTTACAAGCACAGGCATGGCTCCACCGCCTGGACCGAAACCAAATTTGCGTCGACCGCCACCTGGCCCCTGTTGGTCACTTGTATTAACATGGTTAACCCACCAAATAGATCCTAGAATAAGGAAGACAGTGCCTCCAACGATCCAGAGTGCTCCTGATTTTTTGCGAGGTTGAGTCGTGGTTGAGTGAGATTCCGAAGCGCGTTCGTTGTTCATGAATTGCAGCGTGGGTTTTTAAGAAAAAGGGTACCTAGAATAATGAGCACCCCATAAGGGGTGCTATGGAGGTAGACGAAAATGGCACTAATAAGTGACAAATTCTAGCCAGATTCTTGTTCCCTTTTAATACCTGCTTCTAAACTAAGCTGTGATTCGAACCCGGA
>TBL_comb47_HYPODRAFT_10004369_pt1 | contig 16255 bp, 11 predicted proteins | sample TroBogypolimnion_40_FD_10682 | JGI IMG/M metagenome (IMG submission 10682)
GGTTTTCCTGGGCGCCTTCTCTGTCTTTGCAGTCTTTGCTGTCTTTGCTGTCTTTGCTAATTGGGTGGTCTTTAGGCTATTGGCAGTATTTAGGGCCTCTCGGCTTTTTGCGGGACGACCGCTTTTTTTGCGGGCCATGCTGATGGGGGTTTCTGAGAGCACTTCAGATAAATCGCTTGAAGCCATTTCGATGCCAAATACATCCGAAAGCATTGAATCGTCAAGAATCTGCATGGACGAGGTGGTTTGAGGGGCAGTAGAGTTGTCCAGAGCCTGCTCGGTGATGAGATCTTTGACGTCTACCGCTCGCAAGGTGAACAACAAGTGGGGTTCTTGGTCCAAGCGTTTTCCCACGCCATAAAAAGCCGCGGCCACATGTTTGCACATTCTGGCGCCATCGGGGCAACTGCAAGCGAATCGAATGGACTTGGGGGCGGGGAACAAGCCTTTGCCCGGTGCACAAATGCGCTCCATCACGGCGCTCGAGAGTTTGCCTTGGAGTAGTTCAACCAAGGAGTCAATCGAGTTCGAGCAATCGCTGCAGATGCTTGTCCACTCAGGAATGGGGACGGCTTCGATGTTGATCTTGACGCTATAAAGGGAAGAGCCCGCCACCTTGGCCTCGATGCTGCGAGGCAAGACCTTGAGGTCGATCACAGCGCCGTTCTTTACATAACTGCGTCCTCGTGGCAGCCGGTTGGAGTAGTCGCTGTAGCGCTCCAAATTGTTGCACCAGGCTTTGCCCCAAAAGCTTTTGGCGATCGCACCCGTGAAGGAGGCAATGGGGTCAAGCGAGAGTCCCAACTTGGCGGCCTTGTCGGCGAGTTTTTGGGTCTTTTTGGCCCTTTCAGCAACAGTTACATACGGCGGCCACATCTCATAACGCATGCACTGACTCCTTGTCGGTTATTGTGCTCTTGCAGCATTGATATCGAGTTTGACCAAATTGAGCAATTCTTCGTTGCTCATTTCAGTCAATGAGAGCTCTGACTCACCCTGAAGTATATCGCTCACCAAAGACTGCTTGGATTCAATGAGCTGATCGATTTTCTCTTCGATGGTCCCTTTGCAGATGAATTTGTGCACCAAAACATTTCTCTTTTGACCGATGCGAAAGGCGCGGTCGGTGGCTTGATTCTCCACCGAAGGATTCCACCACCGGTCAAAGTGAATGACGTGGGACGCCGCCGTCAAATTCAGCCCCGACCCCCCCGCCTTGATCGACAGCACAAAAAACGGCGTCATTTCATCGTTTTGAAATTGATCCACCAGTGAACGGCGCTTGGCCACCGGTGTTCCACCATGAAGCACCAAACCTGGCCGACCAAAAACGTCGCCTAAAAATGATGCAAGGGGTTCAGTGGCTTCTCGAAATTGGGTAAAAACCAGGAGTTTTTCTTGCTTTGCACCGATGACTTCTGCGAGTTCACGCAGCCTGGAGAATTTGCCACTGTTTTCTTCTCGCCAGTCACCATCGGAGAGCCACTGCGAGGAATGGTTGCAAATTTGTTTGAATTTCATCAAGGACGATAAGACAAGCCCCTTGCGAGCGATGCCCGTCGATTCGCCCAATGCTTTGGCCAGGTCATTGACCGCTGTCTCATAAAGGGTCGCCTGCGTGGGACTCAAATGGCACCAGGCTTTGATTTCTGTCTTGTCGGGCAAGTCGGCAATGATGCGCTTGTCGGTTTTCATTCGCCGCAAAATATAGGGTCGCACGAGATTGCGCAGTGGAGAGAAGTTTTCTTGGGTCGACAACTCTTTGACAAAGCCCGCGAAGGTCTTGGCCGAGCCCAAAAGACCAGGATGGGTAAAGTCAAAAATCGACCACAGGTCAGAGAGCCGATTCTCTACTGGGGTTCCAGTGAGTGCAATTCGAGAAGTTGCCTGCAGTTGTTTGACCTTTTGGCTTTGCTTGGCATTGGGATTTTTGATCGATTGGGCCTCGTCCAAAATAATCATCTGCCAAAAAAAATCCTGCGCACCGCTCCAACGCAGCAAGGTGCCATAACTGGTGATCACCAAATCATGGTTTTGGAGTTGCTCTGGGCCCAAGCTTTGCATCTCCTGGACTGACAGGGCCGAAGGGTGAACGATCAAAAGGCGAAGACTGGGCGCAAACCGATGCGCCTCGGCCATCCAATTTGCAAGAAGAGAGGCAGGCACCACCAACAGGACTGGCTTCGAGCTCAAGGTGCCTTGTTTTTTCAACACCAGTAGCAAGGCTAGGATTTGAATGGTTTTACCCAGTCCCATGTCGTCTGCCAAGCAGGCCCCCAGTCTCAGGCGGCTTAACAAATAAAGCCAGCGCAAACCGTCTTGCTGGTAGGGCCTCAATGGTGTCTTCAAATCCGCCCCGGGGTTGATTTGTTGCAGGCCACCGGGTTCACGCATGCTGTCGAGCAGCTCGGAGAACCAAGGCCCTGCGTCGATTTGCATCCACGCCACATCCTCAGGGTCAAAGGGATGGTCCAAAGACGCGCCCGCCATCAAGCGCATGGCCTGTGTGAAGTCAAGCCCATCCTTGCCCGCGGTTTTCTCGATGCCCTCAAAGCGGGTCAACAATTCACTGAGTTTTTGGTGGTTGACCTCAATCCATTTGCCGCGAAGAAACTGTAAACCTTCGGCATTTTTTAGCAGCGCTTTGACTTCTGCAGCAGTGAGCTTGTCGCCATCGAGCATGATCTCCATTTTGAAGTCAAGCAACGCATCGGCCCCGAGCAATGATGGGGCTTTGCTGCCGATGGTGGATTTGATTTGCGGGCGAGCCGGTCGGGTGCTTTTCCAAGACAGCGGCGCTCTCACCATGATGCCGGAGGATTCGAGTTTTTGAAAATCACTCAAAAAAGCCCAGGCCTCCTTGGCTCTCCAGCGCAAGGGGTGGTAAATTTCACCAGAACTGACCATGGCCTTTAACCAAGCGCAATCTTGACTCGCCCTTTGAACTGGCAGCAACAAGGACAGCAGTTGCTGCTTGTTTTTTGCCCCAGCGTATTCACTCAGCGCTTGTTTGAGTGGCAAGTGCTGGATTCGCCCCTGTGCAGACAGTCGCGGGGTGTAGGTGGCCAAGAAGGCAAAAGGAAACTCTTCGTCTTTTCGGTTTTCGGCCAAATTGAAGCAAACCCGACCCACCAAATTCCAAGCGGAGTGGCGCGCTTTCAGGTAATCTTCAAGGCTCCATTGGTTTTGCGCGAGCTCGGCATGCAACGCCGCGTCCATGTCCTGCCAAAGTTGCTCCAGCGTCTCGACACTCAAGTATTCACTGCCCACCATGGGCGGGGCGTGATTGAGGAGTGTGAGCAGTTGATGGCGCTGAGGGCTTGGGAACTGAGGGTTTTCACTTTGCGCATGGGTGCACACCGTGGTCAGGAAATAGGACGCAAATCCACGCCACCATGCCATGGGGCCAGATAGGGCGGTGTTCACTTCGCCAACACCCAGGTTCAGCAGTGCCTGTGCGCCGCCCACTTTGAAGACCTGCTCGAGTCTTTTGTGAACAAGGCTTGGCAAGGCTGGCCGCTCTGGATCCATCACCCAATGCAGGTGACCCGAAGGGGAGAGATGAGGGGCATAGGCCCCATGGAGGTTTTGCGTCATGCTGTGCGAGAAATGGGTTTCATCAGGCTGCCTTTGACCCATCGGCGAATGCCTAGATAGAGAGTGGACCCCAAGATTCAGAGACCTAAAATATGGACGCTATAGAATAACAAAAAAAGGCCTCCATGAAGAATCCACTGAAGTTATTGAAGACTTGTTTTTTGCTCTTGATTTTTTTGGCATTGGCTCAGGCTCAGGCTCAGGCTCAGGCTCAGGCTCAGCCCAAATCGAATCAAATCCAATCGTCCCTCACGTGGCCGACCAAACCCGTGACCTTGGTGGTGGGCTATCCGGCCGGGTCCGGGATTGACACCGTGGCGCGGTTTTTGGCGCAAGAGCTGCGTGAGAAAACAGGGCAAGCGTGGATTGTCGACAACAAACCCGGGGCGGTCGCCAATTTGGCCGCCCGTTATGTGGCCGCAGCCAGTCCCGATGGCTATACCGTTCTTTTCACGCCCAATTCCACCCACGGCATCAACCCCCACATCTACAAAAATCTGGGGTTCGATCCGATCAAAGATTTTCAGCCGGTGACCTCTCTTTTGAGCCTGGGGTTTGTCTTGCTGGTCAACCCCAAAACCGTGCCCGTCAATACCGTGGAAGAACTCACCCAGTTCATCAAAGCTCGGCCCGGCCAATTGGCCTACGCCAGTGGCAACGCCTCGGGCCATGTGGCGGCCGAGTGGTACAAGCAAATCGCGGGCTTTGATGCCGTGCACGTCCCCTACAAAGGGGTGCCCCAAGCGATCAACGACATGATCGGGGGCAATATACATTTCATGTTTGCCGATGCAACTCTCGGGATCCCGACCGCCAAGTCGGGCAAATTGAGGGCCTTGGCGGTGACCAATTCTGTGCGGGTACAAAGTATCCCCGAGGTGCCCACCATGCTCGAGTCGGGCGTCAAGGATTACGATTTCACCAGTTGGTTTGGCGTGTTTTTTCCAGCCAAGGCTACCATGGAGATCACTGAAAAATTTGCCCAAGACTGCAATGCGGTCATGACCACCGCAAAAGCCAAAGAATTTTTATTCGGACTCGGTGCCGTGCCCAATCCGAGCAACCCACAGGCTTTTGCCAAGGTGGTCGAGAGAGAAATCAACAAATGGGGGCCCATCGTCAAGGCCGCCAAAATTGAACCTGAATAATAGACCCCTGGGCTGATGCGCTATTGGGGTTTGATGCCAGCATCCTTCATCACGCCAGTGAATTCTTTCAAGTCAGTGGAGATACGACGACCGAACTGCTCCGGGGTGCTGTAGAGGATGTCAGCGCCATAGGTGCCTGCCAACTCCTTGATCTTGGCGGTTTGCAAGATCAATTTCACCTGTTGGTTGAGTTTGTCAATGATGGGGGTCGCAACCGCAGAAGGTGCCACAACGCCAAACCAGGTCTCGAGTGTGAAGCCTGGAACGGTCTCACTGCTGGTGGCAACGCCTGGAGCGGCCACATCATTTCTTTTTTCCGCAGTGGTGGCCAGCGCCTTCAATTTACCTTGTTTGACAAAGGGCAAGGAGGAGGCACCCCCTTCAAACATCAAATTGACATTGCCACTGATCACATCGGTGATGGCCGTGGCGCTGCCCTTGTAGGGGACCTGGGTGAATTTGATCTTGGCTTTGGTCTCAAGCATCATGACGGCCAAGCTGGTTGACGTGCCCTCACCGATGGTGGCGATGGTGAATTGATTGGGGTGGGCTTTGGCCGTGTTGATCAGCTCTTTGAGCGAGCTCGCTTCCACTGAAGGGTGGGCCACCAAAAAGAGCGGACTCGTGAAGAGCAAAGAGATGGGGGCGAAGTCCTTGGTGACGTCGTAGGGCAGTGTTTTCCTATAAATGGTGTTGAAAATCAGACCCGACTGGGTGCCCATGAAGATGGTGTAGCCGTCAGCATTTGATTTGGCCGTGGCTTCAGCGCCAATGGCTTGACTGGCTCCAGGCATGTTGTCAATGATGACCGGTTGACCGAGTCGCTCACTGAGCCCTTGTCCTACGGCCCTGGCAAACGAGTCGCCCAGGCCACCCGCCAAGTAGGGCACAATGAATTTGATCGGTTTGCTCGGGTACTCATTGCCGGTTTGCGATTGACCCAGTACCGGGGCAAGTGCGAAGGACAAAAGGGCGAGGGTGTGCAGACAGGGGCGGTGCGAGCTTGGTTTTTGAATGAAATTTTGCATGGGGGGTCTCAGGGTTTGATGAAGTATCGGCCTTCAATGTCTCGGCCAATGTCGCGACTGGCATGGTGGTCTTCAATCCACCGGATCACCTCTCGCCCATCTTTGGAGGAGATGGCCCCCATGAGTTCTTGGAAGAACTTGGGGCCATGGCGCAAGGCCTCTTCAATGGACTTGAATTTATCACCGGGATAGGTGGGCGCCTTGGGGACTCGGTAAGTCATGGGGCGTGCATCATCGCCAAACTGGAAAGGCAAGGTCAAATCAAAACCGAGCTTGGCGGTGGTTTTGGCTTCTTGCAAAGAGGGGTCCAAGGGCATGGCTCTAAAGCCCGTGGCAAAGATCATGTCTCGATCGGCTTGGAAGCGAGTCGCCATGGCCCACTCCATTTGTTCACTCGAGAAGATGTCAATGTCGGGGTCCACAATGTAGACGTGCTTGACATTGGCCATGCAGGCAAACACCGCCGCAATAGCGCTTTTGGCTTCACCTGGCACCCTTTGTTTGATGGCCACCCGAACATTGAAGGTGCCACCTGAGGCTGGATCGGCGAAGACGCCCTTGACCTCTCGCACGGCGACCTCAAGGGCGCGGGCGACCACCACTTCAGTGCGCAAAGCACTCAGTTGTGCCGTATCGGTCTTGCTCATCTCTGCGCCACTGATGGTGGAGGTCTGAAACACGGCGTGTTGCCGGTGGGTGATGGCGGTCAAATGAAACACGGGGTTCTTTTTGACGCCACCGTAATAGCCGAGAAACTCACCATAGGGGCCTTCTTCGGTGGTGTGGCCATGCTCGTCCAAGTAGCCTTCTAAAATCATTTGCGCGTCGGCCGGGACCCAGAGATCATTGGTGATGCATTTCACCACCCCCATGGGTTTGCCGCGCAAGGCCGCGAGCAGTTTGAGCTCGTCGGTGGGAATGCGCATGGTGGCCGCGACATGGTCTACTGGACTCGAGCCAATGATGAAAGACACGGGCACGCGGTGTCCTTTTTTGGATTGCTCGATGTAGATGGCCCTGAGATCGGAGGGGGCCACCAAATCCACGCCTGCTTTTCTTCTGCCCGTCACCATCAAGCGGCGAATGCCCACATTGGTCCAACCGGTGTTGGGGTCCATCACCACATCCATGCTCGAGGAAATATAGGGCGCTCCATCCAAGCCATGCTGCAAGTGGACGGGCAATTGGGTCAAATCGCACTCATCGCCTTGAAGCACGACCTCATGAACCGGGGCTTCCTTGGAGCTCACCTGGACCAATTCGCCGGGCTTTTTCAAGCGCTCGACCACCTCAAAGAGCAAATGCCCTTTGTCGGTGTTGAAGGCCTTGGCAATGCGCTCGCGAGAGGCCGCCACATTGCCGCAAAGGGCGTAGGGGCTGTCATGGATATTTTTGAACAGCACCGCTTTCGCATTGCCCTCGAGCTGCGCGGCAATGTCCGATAAATGCTGGGGAGTCGAGTCGCTTGCGAACTCGCGGTCATCGAGTTGATTGAGAAAACTCGTCAGACTAAACTCTTCAAAATTCAGGGCGTTTTTGGTCATACATTAAAACTGGGTAGAAAGTGAGAAAGGATTTGATGGCTTCAATGGATTGACCCCATGGGTTTGCATGCTACTCATTTTTTTGACGCCAGGCTCTTCAAGAGTCCAGGTTTTGCCAGGGTTTGCCCGGGGTAAAGCGGCCATGGTCCAGACATCGCCCCAGACATCTCTTAGGACTTTGATCGCGACATCAACGCTGCACATGGGGCTCTTTCAAGGCTTGAAGGTAATGCCAGAGCACGCTGGCGGTGGCGGGCATGGGGATTTCCTCGCGTGCATTGGATGACATGGCGTGCGCCAGGGCGTTGAAAATACAGGCCGTGGCGGGCGTGATGCCACTCTCGCCCCCACCCTTGACCCGCAAAGGATTGAGTTTGGTCGGGTCCTCGGTGAACGCAATGCGAAGGGGGGGGATGCTGCCCGCTCTGGGCATGCCGTAGTCCATGAAAGAGCCACTGAGCACTTGCGCGCTTTGTGCATCAAAGTAATAGCCTTCGGACAAGGCTTGGCCGATGCCTTGGGCCAAACCGCCGTGCAGTTGACCGTCGACAATCAAAGGGTTGATCACTTGACCGACATCGTCAAGCGAGGTGTAGTTCAGCAGCTCGACTTCGCCTGTGCTCGGATCGATTTCAAGCTCGCACACGGCGCAGCCCGTGGGGTGAGCCGGAATTCGGCCCTTGAAGTCGCTTGTGACTTGCAGCCATGGCGTGTTGGGGCCGAGTTCGCCCTTGATGGTTTGCGCATCAAAGGCACTTGAATGCACGAGTTTGGCCATCTCCCCTAGGCCCATGGGTGTGCTTGGCTGTGGGCTCGAGAAGTGAAACGCGGACCACGCCACGTCTTCCACGGGGACTTGGTTGAGGCTTGCGAAAATGGCTTTGCCTTGTGCAATCAAGGCCTCGCTTGCGGTTTTGATGAGCGAGCTCACAATTCGCAGGGATCGATCGGAATGGGTCCCGCCGCCCTTGGTCACGAAATCGGTGTCGCCGCTTTGAAAGAGGATATCGCCCAGTGGGAAGCCCAGGAAGTGGCTCAAGACCTGGCGAAAGGTGGTTTCGTGTCCCTGGCCTTGAGACTGTGTGCCCGTGATGAACTCGAGTTGTCCGTCTCGGTTCACAGTGAGGCGAATTCTCTCGATGGGTGCCCCCACGGGCGCCTCGACATAATTGGCCAGTCCGATGCCACGCAGTTTGCCACTGGCCAAAGAGACCTTTTGCCGCTCAGGAAAGTCCGCCCAGTGGGCCATTTCAACGGCTTGCCGCATGTTGCTGGCAAAACTCCCACTGTCATAGCTCAGGCCCATCGGGGAGCGGTAGGGCAGTTGGTGGTGTTGGATCAGATTGACTTCGCGAATGTGAAGTCGGTCCAGTTTGAGTTCGTCGGCTGCGATATCGAGCATGCGTTCCATCACATGGTGGGACTCAGGTCGACCCGCACCTCGGTAGGGGCCGGTGGGCACGGTGTTGGTGTAGACGAGTTGGACCAAAACGCTGGCAAGAGGAATGTCATAGACGGTGGTCATGATGCGCATGCCGTTTGAAGGCGGCACAAAGGAGACGGCGTGGGCACCCAGGTTGGCAATCCAATGGTTCTTGACGGCCACGATTTTGCCTTGCCGATCAAAACCCATTTTGGACGTGATGATTTGATCTCGCCCTTGGTAATCCGAGACAAAGCCTTCTGAGCGCTCGCCTCTCCACTTGACCGCGCGTTTGACCACCATGGCACCCCACACCACCGCGAGTTGCTCGGGGTAGAGCATGGTTCGGGGGCCAAAGCCGCCGCCCACATCGGGGCAGATGACCCGGATTTGCTCGTCTTTGAGTTTCAAGGCGTCAAGAAGGCATTGTTTTTGTTTGTTCACCCCTTGGCTGCCAGAGATCAGGGTCCAACACTTTTTGTCGGGGTCATACAAACCAATGGCCGCTCGAGGCTCCATTTGGGCGTTGACGATGCGAGAGTTGACAAAACGCCGCTCAATCACCACATCAGCGCGCGCGAGGGCTTGATCGACTGGGGCGTCGTCGCCAAAGGTTTGTTGGTGACAGAGGTTGTGAGGGACTTTCTCCCACAATTGTGCGGCGGTGTTTTCAAGTGCGTCATCGGCCTTGACCACGGCAGTTAAAGTTTCATAATCAATTCTGACCAATTCAGCTGCATTTTTGGCGTGGACGACGGTGTCGGCAATGACCATGACCACGGCTTCACCGACATGCCGCACCGCTCCTGAGGCCAGGGGCAGGTGCAAATTGACAAAATAATGGGGGTTTTTTTGGATTGAAAACGAGGGCTTGCTCGAATCCACCGCATCGGCCGGGTTGGGCACGTGTTGAATGCCTTGGTAGCCTTGGGCGAGGTAATCGTCACCGGTTAAAACGGCCAACACGCCAGGACTGGCACTGGCTTCAAAGGTGTCGATGGCGATGATGCGGGCATGAGCGTGCTCAGAGCGCACAAAGTAAGCATGGACTTGGGCTTCAATCTTGATGTCATCGGTGTATTGACCTTGACCGGTGATGAGCCGCTCGTCTTCTAGCCTTGGGATGGGTTGTCCGATCATGTCAGGCCCCGTTGGAGATAAGAAGATCAGGGTACATCTTGAGCGCCGCCACTTTGAAGGCTTTGATGATGTTGACGTAGCCCGTGCAGCGACAAATGTGGCCCTCCAAGGCGCGGTTGATCACTTCGTCGCTCAGCACTTTGGGTTTGTCCTTGAGAAAGTGCGAGATCGTCATGATCATGCCGGGTGTGCAAAATCCGCACTGAAGCGCGTGGCATTCTCTGAAGGCCTCTTGAACCGGATGCAGTTGCCCCTCAGGCGACAGACCCTCGATGGTGGTGATGTCGCTGCCGACGACTTGGGCGGCCAAGACCGTGCAAGACTTCATGATTTTCCCGTCCACATGGACGGTGCAAGCGCCGCACTGTGTGGTGTCGCAGCCGACATGGGTGCCGGTGAGGTGTTGATGCTCTCGCAAGAGCTCGACCAATAGGGTCGAATCGGGGACAAGGGTGGTGATTTTGCGACCATTGAGGGTCAAATGGGTTTCAATCATGGGGGTTCAATTCTTTGACTGCACGCTGGCTGAGCACGCGCATCAATTGGGCCTTGTAGTGGGGGCTGCTGTCGTGACTCACCAAAATGTCGTCGAGTTCAATGGGGGCGTCGAGCAGGACTTCGGGGGTAAAACTCTTTTGCAGTTTCGCCTCGGCTTGGCGCCAACGTCTTGCGCTCGGAAAAACACCACCCACGGCCACGCGGCAGGCTTGTTCGCCCCTTGAGATCCAAACGCCGCACAAGGCGTAACCCGTCGAGGGGTGGCGAAATTTTTGATAAGACGATGACTTGCTCACCGGAAAACGGATGCTCAGGACAATTTCATCCGCCGCCAAATCGGTTGAGAACATGCCGAGGAAAAAATCATCGGCCTTGATTTCTCGGCGGCTGGTTTGGACGGTGGCATTGAGACCCAGCAAAGCAGCGGGGTAATCGGCCGATGGGTCGTTGTTGACCACAGAGCCACCGATGGTGCCCTTGTAGCGAACTTGGGGGTCGGCAATGAGGCCCGCCAATTGGGCCAGAGCAGGCAGATGCTGCAGGATCACGCTTGAATGGGCGACTTGGTCATGGCTGCACAAGCTGCCAATCTCAATGAACTGACCCTGGTGTTGAACCTGCGTCAAGCTGGTGATGGAGGACAAATCGATCAGCGCAGAGGGCGAGGCGAGTCGCTGCTTCATGGTCGGGATCAAGGTCATTCCACCGGCAATGATTTTGGCGTTCTCAATGCTTTGAAGCATCTGAACCGCTTGCTCAACGGATTGGGCTTTTAAAAATTGGAAATCGTACACATTAGCTCGCCGGTTGATCTGTCAAAGAAAAGTGCGCCATCTGCTCGCGTGAGCTGCCGATCACTGCCCAATGCGGTTCGTTACTGCCCATCACTGCCCATCACTCCTCGTGACTGACTGTTGATCCCCCGATGGGGGTCTTGGAATGGGGTGCCATGTGAGCGGTGGGAGGCAAACTTGAGAAGGATGGGGCCGATGGGGGGGCGCTTAGACCTCGATGTTTTCCACGTTGTAGCGAAACAGCCAATCGTAGCGTTCTTTGACTTTTTCTTCTTGCCACTCCGCGCTCACATAAGCTTGTGCGCCTTTGGCGTCGGCCAAGGCGGGGTTGTGAAAACGCTTGGCATTGGCGTTGGAGCCATTGACCACCATTTCAGTTCGTTTGAGCCTGAGTTCTTCATAACGCTTCAAGGCCTGAGGTATCGAGTCGGCGTGTTTTTCAACGCAGCGCGCCAAAATATAGCCATCTTCGAGTGCCATGCCCGCACCTTGTGCGAGAAAAGGCAGCATGGGGTGACACGCGTCGCCCAAGAGGGTGATGCTCCCCCGTGTCCATGTGGGCATGGGGTCTCTCAATTTCAGCACCCATTTGAACGGCGTGTCGATGGCCTTGATGAGGGTTTGAATGTCGGGATGCCAGCCGACAAAATCGTTGAGGCATTCTTCGGTGCTGCCTTTTTCCGACCACGACTCGATGTCCCAGCGCTGGCCTTCAATGGCGCCCACAAAATTCATGAGCGCGCCATTTTTAAGAGGGTATTGAACCACATGGGCGCCCGGTCCGACCCAATTGGTGGCCACTTTTTCGAGCATGTGGGCGGGGAGTTTGTGCGTTTCAATCACACCTCTCCAAGCCATGATGCCCGACTGCTTGGCCTCGTGCTGACCAAAGAGGCTGGCCCGGATGGCCGAATGCACCCCATCGGCACCGATCAAGACATCGCATTCATGGTGGGTGCCATTGTCAAACTCAATGCTCACTTGTTGGCCGCTTTGCGAGGCTGATTTCACCTTGGCGTTCAAGACGATGGCGCTCGGTCTTAAGCGAAGCACCTCTTCTTGCAAAATCTTTTGCAAGTCGGCTCGGTGCATGGTCAGATAGGGAAAGCCATAGAGCTCGATGGCCAAGGTGCCCAAATCAAACAGGGGCCAGCGCTGACCCGTGTTCCAAAGGCGCACGTTTTTCCCCTCGGTGGGGGTGGTGTGCTGGCGCAGTATTTTCTCAAGCCCCAAATGATAAAGAACGCCCACCGCGTTGGGGCCCAGTTGGACGCCAGCGCCCAACTCTTTTAATTCACTCGCTTGCTCAAAGACGGTGACTTCAAAGCCGCGTTTGATAAAGGCCAAGGCCGCTGTCAGTCCCCCGAGTCCTGCGCCCACAATTGCAATTTTCATGTTTCGTTCTCGATGCGGATGATTCAAAGTCCACGAGCTTAAGGGCAAGTGGGTGTTTTGTAAAATTCAAAAAATGCATGGATTAATCGATTTTATCGATTAATTAAACCTCTCGATGAGGCTTTACTGAAGAATCAAGCCCTTGAGTATTTTGGAGAATTTGGCCACCCCCGGGGAAAACCCTAGGCCGGTTTTTTGGATGCAGTAAAAGTCGATGCTGAGTTTGGGCGAGAGGGCTTGGATGCTCACTTGGTAGCGCTCGCAGATGGATGTGGCCAAGGAGGGCACCAGGGCCACGCCGTTGCTGGCCTCGGCCATGGCTATTTGGGTCTCGATTTGAGCGACCTCTCGCCGCTGGGCAATCTCAAGATGGTGCTGGATCAATTGCTCTTCAATCAAGCGTTGTATGGGGTTGTCTTGGGGCAGACCGATCAGCACTTGTCCATTCAAAGACGACCATTTCAGCGTTTTGTGGCCTTGGCCAGGGTCTTTTTTGGAGGATGCTCGCACCAAGCACAGGTGGGTTGGACAAATGAGGTCTTTGTGGATGCCGGAAGATTTCTCGAAATAGGCGCCATAGGCCGCATCGATTTTGCCCAGTTCCACCAGTTTGAGCAGCTCGTTGGGGGGCTTGTCGTGGATCTCCACTTGAACCGAGGGGTTTTCAAGCTCAAAGCTCTTGAGGGCTTTGGGCGCCAGACTGCCTGCCACAAAGGGTGTGAACCCCACTCTCAAGGTGCTTTGTTGGGTTCGTCTAATCAGTTTGAGTTCCTGCGCGGCCCGCTCCAAGGTTTCGATGATGTGCTCAGCAACCGGTAAAAAGGCAAGCCCCGCTTCGGTGAGCTGAACTTGTCGGGTGGTTCTCTCTAAGAGTCGAGACTCGGTGAGGTTTTCCAATTCTTGGATCGACACCGACAAAGCCGATTGACTGATGTGCAAGGTTTGTGCGGTTTTGGTGAAACTTTTGGATTGGGCGACACCCAGAAATATTTTGAGCTGTTTGATCGTGATATTCATGGGCGAAGGGTCGTGCGATCATCGTTTGTATTGAACGCATTTTAACGCCTGAGCCTGGAGGGCAGCGTTCTACGGCTGAATTTCAATGTGTCTGGATTCGGCAATTTTTTTGTATTTGGCGACTCCTTTTTCCACAATGCTGTGAAACTCTTCCGGTGTCGTGGATTGAGGCGTCACCCCCGCTTTGAGCATCTGGGCTTGAAGCTCTTTGCTGGCCAAGGCCACTTTGATGGCGGCATTGATTTTTTTAATGATCTCTGCAGGCGTGGCGGGTGGGGCTGCATAGCCCAGCCAAGAAATCACTTCAAGCCCGGGGACGAACTCTGACAAGGTCGGAACAGTGGGCAAGGCTTCAAAACGCTGCGGCGACGTCACCGCGATGGCCCTCAATTTGTTGGAACGCACGTAAGGAACGATGAGGCCCGGGATGTTGATCATCATGTCGATTCTGCCGGCCAAGATGTCGGTGTAACCAAATCCACCGCCCCCGGGAAAAGGCACATGCGTGAATTTTGTGTCGGTCTCAGCGGCGAGCAACTCACCGACCAAATGAAGCGCACTGCCCACCCCGGAGGTGGTGTAGGTCACGGAGCCTGGGTCTGCTTTGGCTTTTTTGATCAAGTCAGGAATGCTTTGTATGGGAGAGTCGGCACTGACGGCCAGTAAAAAGGGGTAAATGCCCACCGTGGAAATCCAGGCCAAACCCTCGATGGGATCGTAGGGCAGGTTCTTCAGGGTGGCGGCTTGGGAGGCGTGGGCACTTGAAATGGCCATGATGGTGTAGCCGTCGGGTGCGCCTTTGCTGATCATCTCGGTGGCAATTTGACCGCCGGCACCGGCTTTGTTTTCCATGATGAAGACTTGTCCCAAGGCTTCGCTCACCTTGTTGCCCACGAGTCGACTGATGGCGTCTGTGCCTGAGCCCGCAGGCGAACCAATCACCAAGCGAATGGGTTTGCTCGGCCAAGCCGGGGTTTGTGCTTGGGTGCCACTGCAGGCCATGAGCGCGGCAAACATCGCGCCTTTGAAAGCAATCCAATTTTTCTGTTTCATGGTTTCTCCTATGGCCAATCACCTCTTTTCTTGTTGTACTCTGATCTGCTCTGTGCGTCTAGTCCCTTTAGGGAAAACCTCAGGCTATCCATGGGGTCAAAGGTTTTGATCGGGTGGGTTTTAGGCGTTGAAGCGGTTCAATGGGCTGCTTCACCACTCAAGAGTCATGGGTCTTTCATTTCTTTTTTTATATTCGATGGGGAGAAAAACATGGTGTTAAGGCGTCGTTTAGCAGTGCTTTCATGTGGCTTGTCCATGCTCATGGGTTTGCAAGCTTGGGGGCAGACTGGTACGCCCATACGCATTGGCAGCACGTTGGCCCTCACCGGCCCCTTCAGTGCCACCACGGCCATGCAGAAATTGGCCGGCGACATCTTTGTGGAGCAACTCAACAAACGCGGTGGTCTCTTGGGGCGACCGGTGGAGTGGGTCTTGAAGGATGACCAATCCAAGCCCGAACTCACCCGTGCGCTTTATGAGAAATTGATCACCGAAGACAAGGTTGATTTGGTCATTGGCCCCTATGGAACAGGCGCCATTTTGTCGGCCATGGGAGTGGCGCAACGCTTTAACAAAATCATTTTGCACAATACATTTGGCTTGCCCGCACAGGCCAAATACGACTTGCAGTTCTCCGTCTCAGGAGGCGCCTATGAAATTGAAAAAGTCTGGCCCAAGTTGGTGTTTGATTCGGTTGCCAACACGCCGAAGAAAATCAAAAAAGTGGCCATCGTCACGAGCAAATTTCCATCGGCTTACTTCGTGTCGCAAGGCGCCCGCGAAGAGCTCAAGAGACGGGGCTTGGAGGAGAGCATTTACCTGGACTGGGATTTTGGCAACCGCGACTTTGCCTCCATTGCAGCCAGGATCAAGGACGCCAACCCGGATTTCTTGTGGATCGGAGGCCTGGGTGCTGAAGGCAACTTCTTGATCGATGCGATGAAAAAGATGGATTACACACCGCCGCTCAGTTTCGTGACCTTTCCCGCACCCAGCCTCATGACCAAGTCGCCCAATGGCGAAGGTGTTTTGGCGCTCACGGTCTTTGAAGAGCACCCCCCGTTTTCAAGCAACCCGGTTGCGGCAAGTTTCATGACGGCTTTTCACGAAAAAGGCAAGGCACAAAACCTGGCCGACCCCAGCGTGGACCTGATGGCCTCGGTGGCTTACGCCACTTGGCAAACGCTGGAGGCTGCAGTCAACGCCACCAAGAGCTTGGACGATAAAACCCTCGCCGCCTGGATCAAAAAGGCCCAAGTCGACACCATCATTGGCAAAATGCGCTGGGACGGCACCAACAACTTCATGAATGGTGACGATTTGTACAAGATCAAACAAGTTCAAGGCGGTAAATGGGTGGTGATTTGGCCCAAAGAGTTTGCCGCCCCTGGGGCCAAGCTGGCCACGCTGGCCACGCCTTGAGGCCCCTTACTTGCGGAATAAAGAAGGATTCGAGGTCAACATCGTCCCAGAGGGCCGTGGTCAGCACTGGGTGCACAAGTTCAACACTTCGCTAGTGTAAGTTATTGATTTTATTAGGCTCGACCTAATAAACGTAGACTACAAACTAGGGGTTAGAAGATTGTTTGGACTAGGTGCTTTAAGTTCCAGTGCGTTG
>TBL_comb47_HYPODRAFT_10004374_pt1 | contig 16250 bp, 13 predicted proteins | sample TroBogypolimnion_40_FD_10682 | JGI IMG/M metagenome (IMG submission 10682)
GACGGGGCTGGCAGCCGTGCTGGCGGCGGCCTTCGCGGCGGTCATCGGCTGCTTGACGTCTTTCACGTCGTAGAGTGCGACGCCATTGCTGCGGTGGACGACGGCCAGACCCGAGGCGGAGTCCTGCTGCACGAGATACTGGCCGTACATGATGGCGACGAGAGGGATGAACTGGTGGCCGTTACCGTGGATGAAGAGGATTTCCTCTTCGCCGACGACAAAGTTGGGCGCGCCCTCGACCACCAACTCATCCTGGCCGATGCGGCCGCCGAGCATTTCGAGCACGAGCGGCGAGGGCGGGGTGCCCTTGATGCGCTCGCGGATGTCGAGCGTGACCTTGGTGATGATGTGGCGGTTGACGCCATCAATGCGCCACTCGGCGGTTTTGGACAGGACCACGGCCCGGACAACGTAATCGGCCTGGCTAACGAGCGAGTCGAAGTCGGGCGGCACCACGGAGGTGGCCCGGGCACGGAGCGGGAGCAGACCCACGGCCAGTGCAACGACCGCACTGGACCAGAATCGGAAGCGTTTCACGCGGGGTGTGACGACGGGAGGGCGGGTAGGGTTCCTCATCATTGAAGGATTTCTCGTCAAACTAAGACGGGCGGCGATTGCGAATCTAACTACGTGTCGCCGGGTAAATGCGCGAGGCCAAACATATGACACGGCATGCCAAATCCTTCAGGGTACACTTTGGCAGAAAAATTCAGCGCCAGGCATGAACCCGGGCTGAATATCCACCTCGAGGTTGGCGCCCCCGGCGCATAACATTATCTCTTCTTGGAAAATATCCTGCGCACAGCGCCGAGCAGACCCAAAGCGCCCAAGAACCAGGTGCTGGGCGCGCCGCCGCCCCCACCGCTGCTGCTGCTGCTGGATGATCCATTGGTGGGCGGGATGGTGCTCGTGGTGCTGGTCGTGGTGGTGGCCGCAACGAGGGGCAGGGTCGTGACGACCCCCGCCGGCGTGATCATGCGGATGGAGGCGTTGCCGGTGTCGGCGACAAACACGTTGCCGCTGCCATCCACGGTGAGGGCCTTTGGTTGGTTGAACCAGGCATCGCTGCCGGTGCCGTCCTTGAGTCCCGCGACGCCCGGCAGGCCCGCGAGCGTGGTGACGACTCCGGCCGGGGTGATTTTCCGGATCTCGGAATTGCCAGTGTCGGCGAGATAAATGTTTCCGGTCGCATCCACGCCGAGACCGCCGGGCGTGTTGAAGAGCGCGTTGCTGCCGGTGCCGTCACTTGCGCCTGCCACCCCGACCAAGCCAGCGAGCGTGGTGACGGTGCCGGCGGGGGTGATTTTGCGCAGGAGGTTGTTCGTGGTGTCGGCAACGTAGACATTGCCGGCACTGTCCAAGGCGATGCCGGTCGGGTAGTTGAATCTTGCCGCACTCCCGGTGCCATCGGCGGAACCCGAGAGGCCCGCACTGCCGGCCAAGGTCGTGACCACACCGGCGGAAGTGATCTTGCGGATCGTGTGGTTCGTGGCGTCAGCGATATAGAGGGTGCCGGCAGAGTCGCGGGCGATGCCGATGGGCATGGAGAAGGTCGCGGCCGACCCGGTGGCGTCGGCGTTGCCGCGGAGGGTGGGACTGCCCGCGAGCGTGGTGACCGTGCCGTCGGGTTGAATGACGCGGATGGTGGCGTTGGCCGTATCGGACACACCCAGGATACCATCCGGGGTCGCGCTCAAGCCGGTGGGCTGGTTGAAGCGCGCGGCGCCGCCCGTGCCGTCCTTGGAGCCCACTCCGTCGGTCGTACCGGCCGTGCTGGTGGCGCCGGCGAGGGTTGAGACCGAGGTGGTGGACGTGATCTTTTGGATGGTTAAGAACGACGTGTCACTGACATAGAGATTGCCCGAGGCATCGACGGTGATCCCCGCCGGAAAAGCAAAAAAGGCCTGGGTGACGAGAAGCGTGCCGAACCCGGTGGTGGTAACGACGCCATTGGCGTCCGTGATCATGGCGTGGTAGAGCAAGCCGGACATGCCGGAGCCGACGGCGGCGATGGTGAGATTAGCTGTGCTCGTTCCGGTGTAGGTGGAGCCATCCGTAATATCGGTCCAACTGGTCCCATTATTCGTGGAAACCTGCCATTGGTAGGTCCCTAAACCAGGATTGACCGTGAACGTGACACCATGGCCGTTGGTGACCGTGGCACTCTGCACGGGATAAGTGTCGGCGATGGAAAGATTGAGAACGATGCCGCCCGATTCGGCGCCATTCCCGTTGCCCGTATTGGATCCGTCGACCGCGATGTAGTAGGTCGTGCCTGAAGCGGCGGAAAACGTCACGGAGCTGGTGCGGACGGCTCCCGGCTGTGCGTCGTCATTCGTGGCAACGGTGGTGAGGGTCGTTACGTCCGAACCGGTGTAAACGCCGAGGGTGGTATCAAAGGCGCTGCCGGCCGTGGTGATCGTGGCCAGGCCGGTGGTGTTAGCGGTCCACGTCCACCAGACCGAGCGCCCGCCGACATTGTTGCCGTGGTTGGGTTCGCCGGCTTCCTTGGTGGCATTAGTGTTGTAGCCGGTTACGGTGATCGAGCTACTTTGGAGGTTGAGCGTGGTCGCCGCGGCGAAGTTGTCGTTATAGGTAGCGACCTGCGGACCGTACAGAAATTGGACGGCGAGGACGTCATAGACTTGGATCTGATCGGTGCTGATCGCATTGCTGTTCATCACGGATGGGGCGGTTATCCCGGCAGTATCCGGATGATCGAGGCCCAGCGCGTGACCCAATTCGTGCAAAGCAACTCGCTGGAGATCGACCGGACTGGACTTGGCCGTGCCACGATAGGAATCCCACGTGACCGCTGAGTTGAAAATGATGTCGGACTCCACGCGCTTGTCGCCCACATACCACGAGGTGGTCAGCGCGAGGGTGTTCGCTTCCCAGCTCCTGTTGTAGGGCGTGCTGGCAAAGAAAACCTGGTTGAGGCCGTCACCGTCGGCGCCGCTGGCGGCCGGCAGGATTTGCGGAACGAACTGCACGGCACCCATACGCAGGTTCCAAGCCTGCATGGCGGCCTGGATGCTGGTGGCCCGGGTCGTCCCGTCGCTCAGCAATGTGGCATTGTCGGCCATGATCCGCATCGGGATGGGCCCGGGGGCCCAGCGGAGCGGAAAGCCGGTCGTGTCGCTCGTGACGTAAGCGTATTTAAAACCGCAGGTTAGGAAGACCGCGGCCAAGCCGGCGAGGACGCGGATCAGCAATAGTGGGAGATTAATTCGCATTGGCCGGAGACGGGGAGGCATGTTGGGAAGCTGAGGCGCGGATTTTGTCCGCGAAAGCAGTGGCGGTGAGCGGGTGCGCGGCAATTTGGGCCGCACCGGGAGTCATAGGCTGGGACACTTCGTTCGTGTCGTACAGCGGAATGCCATTGCTGCGGAGGACAATCTCCTCACCCGAGACGGAGTCGCGCACGATCGGGTAGCGGCCATACATCAGGCCCACCAGCGGGGAGAATTGCTGCCCGTTGCCATGGATAAAAAGAATGTCCTCGTCCCCGACTTTGAATTTGGGCACGCCGTCCACGGCCATGGTGGTGTTGCCGATGGTCCCCCCGAGTATCTCCAACACGAGAGGGGAGGGCGGGTCGCCCTTGATGACCTCACTCACCGTCAGCTCAATCTTGGTGACAATGGATCGATTCGCGCCCTCCNCCTGCCACTCCGAATTCACCGACTTGACGACCGTACGGACGACATAATCGGCTTGGCTCACCAGGGAGTCGAAGTCGGGCGCGGTGACAGTGGTGGCAAAGGCGGCGGGGGACGCCATGCCAAGACAAAGCGCAAAAAGGGCACCGGCGCGAAGCTGGGATCGTTTCACGAGGATGAGACGGCAGGGAAAGAGATAAGTTTCAAGAATTTCCCGACTTTTCAACCAGACAAAGGACGAAGGCAACCGGCCCGTGGCCCTAGCCCTTGCGCGTCGCGACCTCGATCACGTCGTGCGGCGCGGCTTCCTTCTGGCCGGCGGCACTGACTTGGACGTAGCGGGCCTTGGCGCGCAGCTCGGGGAGATTCGCAGCGCCGAGGTAACCCATGCCGGACTGGACGCCGCCAATCAGCGTGGCCAGCACGTCGTCGACGGAACCGGAAACTTCCTTGAGGGCCTCGATGCCCTCGGCTGCGGCCTTGCGGGTGTGGTCGGCCTTGTCGTGCCCGTAGCGGCTGGCGGAGCCGGCCTTCATCGCGGCGTGGCTGCCCATGCCCCGGTACTGTTTGTAGACCTTGCCGCTGATCTCGATGATTTCACCCGGGGCCTCGCGGCAACCAGCGAGAAGTCCGCCGCAGATGACGGCGTCGGCGAGCGTGAGCGCCTTGACGATGTCGCCGGACTTCGTGATGCCGCCGTCGGCGATCAGGCGGACGCCCTTCTTCTTCGCCGCGATGCTGGCGACGTAAAGGGCGGTGAGCTGGGGAATGCCGACGCCGGCGACGATGCGCGTGGTGCAGATGGAGCCGGGGCCCTGGCCGACCTTGATGGCGTTGGCGCCGCAGTCGGCGAGGAACGAAACCCCCGCCGCGCTGGTGACGTTGCCGGCGATCAGGGTGAGATCGGGAAAGGCGGCGCGGACCATCTTCACGACCTCGCCCATGCTGCTGGTGTGGCCATGGGCGGAGGAGACGGCGATCGCGTCGATGTGCTCGTCGACCAGATGCCCGACGTGGGAGATGATCTGTTCGCGATCGAGCGTGCCATCGGGCATGCGCAGCGGCGAGAGCGCGGCGCCGACGACGAGGCGGAACTGGGCGTCGCGGGCGGGCTTGTGGCGGGCCTTGGCTTCGCCGGTGATTTTTTCGACGTCTGAGATGGTGACGAGGCCGCGCAGGTGGCCGGCGGGGTCCACCACGAGCATCTTGTTGAGGCCGACGTGGGAGGAAAAGAAATGGTCCGCGGCCTTGATCGGGTCCTTCGCGACGTCGCGCTCGAGCACGGTGATGAGCTGGGCGCGGGGCGTCATCACGTCAGAGACTTTCTTGGTCTTGTAACGCTCCTTTACGACGTTGCCCGAGAGAAGGCCCGCGAGCTTTCCGGCGCTGTCGACGACGGGGAAGGTCGAGAACGCGAAGCGTTTGGCGTCGATCATGGCGATGACATCGCCGATGAGCTGGCCGGGCGTGACGGTGATGGGGTCCTGGATCAGGCCGTGGATGTGACGTTTGACGCGCGCGACTTCCTTCACCTGCTCCTTCGCCGGCATGTTGTAATGGATGAGACCCAGGCCGCCGTTGAGCGCCATGGCGATGGCCATGCGGGACTCGGTGACGGTGTCCATGTCCGACGAAATGACGGGGATCTGCAGCCGCAGCGCGTCGGAGAGCGCGGTCGCGGTGTTCGCATCCTTCGGCAGAATCTCCGAGTAGAGCGTCGCCAGCGAAACGTCGTCGAAAGTCAGCGCCGTCGGAAGGCTGGCGCGGAAGAACGCGGCGGCGGGCAGGTAGAATTCCGCGTCGTCCTTTGCCGCAGGAACTGCGGCCAGCTTGGCAGATGCGGGACGGGGGGACGTGGCAACCTTTGTCATGGTTGCCATGAACGAAGTAGGGCCCTGTGAGCGGAGAGCAAATAGAAAACCCGCGTGGCGGGTTTTCCGGGCGATGGGCTTGAGGCGATCGGCAAAGTGTCCGGGACTCCTGAGGTGGCGCAGGCCGGTGATCGCCGACCCGCGCCCGTTCGCCTATCGCCCAAGGGCTTTCGCCTTCTTTGTCCGTGTCATCTTGCCGCAATTGAGCTTTCCATGGGAGCGATCAATTTGCCCACGATGCAGTATCGACTCCAATTCCGCCGTTACCGGCTCCCATTTCGGTCCGCGATGCGGACAGCGCATGGGCCGTGGACGGAACGCGAAGGCCTATTTGTGCGCCTCGAGGATGCGGCGGGCGACGTGGGTTATGGCGAGGCCGCGCCGATCCCGTGGTTCGGGAGCGAGAGCGTCGACGAAGCCGAATTGGCCTGTCGAGATCTGGGCGAAGCCGTTGATGATGAGCGTCTCGGCGCGCTGCCCCGCGAGCTGGGCTGCCTGAGGAACGCCTTGGCCGCGGCGCGCGGGCGAGAAGAAAATTTCGCGCCCACTCATCCGCATCTCGCGGTGGCGGCGCTCCTGCCGGCCGGCCGGGCGGCGCTGGAGCAGATTGTCGCCAAGGCGGAGGCGGGGTTTCGGGTCTTCAAGTGGAAGGTGGGCGTCGGTGACCCGGCTGATGAGCTCGCCTTGCTGGACGATGTCTGTGCGGGGTTGCCGAGCGGGGCGAAGTTGCGGCTCGACGCCAACGGCGCGTGGGACCGGCGGCAGGCGGAGCGCTGGCTGGCGCGGTGTGCGGACCGGCCGGTGGAATTTGTGGAGCAACCCGCCTTCGCCGGGCCTACGGCGGGCAGGCCCTCGGCAGCGGAAACGCGGAAGATTGATGATCTGCTGCGGGGGTTGGCGGGGGATTTTCCGACGCCGATTGCGTTGGACGAGTCGGTGTCGAGTGACGGCGACGTCGAGCGCTGGCTCGCGATGGACTGGCAGGGCGTGTGGGTCATCAAGCCCTCGCTGCTGGGCGATGTCGCGGTGACGCTGGCCGGGCTCGCGAAGGCGCGGGCGACCGTGGTGTTTTCGTCCGCGTTGGAAACCCGCCTCGGCGCGCAGGCCGCGTTGCGCGTGGCGTTTGGGTGGAAGGGTAAGCCCCGCGCGCTGGGGTTTGGCGTGTGGCCGCTGTTTGCGGACGGGCGCTTTGACGGGCCCTACGCGGGGCCGTTCTTGCATTGGGAAGATGTGAATCGGATCAACCCGGAGGCCGTATGGAACGCACTGAGCTGAGCAAACTGCTCCGTTCCACCGGCTGTGCGGAAGTGAGGGACGGTTTAACCTTCCTGTGCGATCCCGGCTGGGGCGCTCACGAGCGCGCCGCGTTCGCGTCACTGCAGAAATCGAAAATCGAAATTCGAAACTCGAAAATTGAATCCGGCTGGCTCGGCGTGCCGACGGGCGGCACGAGCGGCGGCGTGCGGTTTGCGCGGCATGACGAGCGCACGCTGACGGCGGCCGTGGAGGGATTCTGCGTCCATTTCGGCCTCGAGCGCGTGAATGCGGTGGGTGTGCTGCCGGCGCACCATGTCAGCGGCCTGATGGCGCGGGTGCGTTGCGCGGCGACGGGCGGAGAGTATCTGGCCGCGGATTGGAAATCGCTCGAGGCGGGGCGGCGGCCGGCGTTGGCCAAGGTGGGTTGGGTGATTTCCCTCGTGCCCACGCAATTGCAACGACTAATGCAATCGCCGGACACGGTTACCTGGTTGCGGGGATTCAAAGTGATTTTCGTCGGGGGCGGCCCGGTTTGGTCGGAGCTGGCCGATGCCGCCGCGGCGGCCGGCCTGCCGGTGTCGCTGAGTTACGGCATGACGGAGACCGCGGCGATGGTGACGGCGCTGCGGCCGTCGGACTTTTTGGCGGGTGACCGGAGCTCGGGCCCGGCGCTGCCCCACGCGCGCGTGGCCCTCGATGGCGAGGGCGTGGTCACGATTACGGGGGAGTCCGTGTTTCGCGGCTATTTCCCGGGCAACGACGCCACCCGCGAGTTTGTGACCGAGGACCTGGGGCGGATCGACGAGCGCGGACACCTGCACGTGCTCGGCCGCCGCGATGCCGTCATCATCACGGGCGGGAAGAAAGTACAGCCGGCGGAAGTCGAGGCGGCCCTGCGGGCGAGCGGGGAATTTTCCGACGTGGCGGTCGTGGGCGTGCCTGACCCGGAGTGGGGCCAGGAAGTGGTGGCCTGCCATCCAGCTGGTGGGAAGGAACCGGATCCGGCGCGGGCGGCGGCGGCGGTGGAGGGACTGGCCGCGTACAAACGTCCCAAGCGTTACGTGGCGGTCGCGGACTGGTCGCGCAACGCTCAGGGAAAACTGAATCGCGCGGCGCTGCTGGCGGCGGCGCAGGCGTCGCGGTAGGGCGACCCACCCCGGGATTTCTCAGCCGGCTTTTATCCAGGCGAGCAGCTCGGACGGCAGCGGGGCGCGTTCGCGTTTCTGGCGGGAGGTGCAGACGTGCTCCGTACGGACGCGGGCGGCGACCTTGTCGCCGTGGCCCAGCCGGATGACCTCGTAGCGGATCGCGAAGGAATTCTCGGACAGCAGCGCCGGCGAGACGGTGATCTTGAGTTTGTCGCCGCAGGCGAGGGGGCGGAGGTATTCCGCCTCGCTTTTCGAAACGGGGATGACCACGCCAGTGTCGGAAAAAAACGCCTTCAGCTCGATGCCGGCGGCCTGCAGGGCTTCCTCGTAGGCCTCGTGGCAAATGGACAGGAAGTTGGCGAAGTAAACCACCCCGGCGGCGTCGGTGTCGGGGAAATGGACCGTGCGGTGGTACGTGAAGGGCATGGACGAGCTATCAGGCATCAGTGGTCAGCTGTCAGCTCAGAATCCGTCGGTTGAAAATGGACGGGACTGCATTTTCTTGCTGAAAGCTGACCGTTGACGGCTGAAAGCTAGCCCATGACCAAAAACGAGATCGCCGACGTGCTGGACGAGATCGGCACGCTTTTGGAATTGAAGGGCGAGAACCCGTTCAAGATCCGCGCCTACCAGACGGGCGCGCGGGCGCTGGAGGCGATCGAGGAGGCGGAGCTGACGCGGCTCATCCAGGCGGAGGAACTCAAGACGGTGAAGGGCATCGGCGATGCCCTGTCGCAGAAGATCACGGAGCTGCACACCACGGGAAAGCTGGAATTCTACGAAAAACTGAAGGCCACGGTTGAGCCGGGGCTGCTCGAGATGGTGGAGATCCCGGGCCTCGGGCCGAAGAAGATCCGCGCGCTGCGGGACAAACTGGGGATCACGAGCATCGCGGCGCTGACGCAGGCGTGCAACGAGGGCAAGGTGGCCGCGCTCGATGGATTTGGCGAAAAGACGCAGGAAAAGATTTTGGCTGGCATCAAGAACCGCGAAGCCTACGGGCGGCGTCACCAGTGGTGGGACGCCTGGGAAATCGCGACGCCCATCGTGGCGGGGCTGCGGAAGCTGCCGCAGGTGAAGCAGGCCGAGGCGGCGGGCAGCCTGCGGCGCGGCATGGAGACGGTGGGTGACTTGGATTTTCTCGTGGCGGCGGACGAGGTGGCGCCGGTGGTGGCGTGGTTCACGCAGCTGTCGGCGGTGAAGGAAGTGACGGCCTCGGGCGAGACGAAGGCCAGCGTGCGGTTCGAGAGCGGGCTGCAGGCGGACCTGCGGATCGTGCCGGAGGATCAGTTTGTTTTTGCGCTGCACCATTTCACGGGCTCGAAGGGCCACAACGTCCAGATGCGTTCCCGCGCGCAGTCCCGTGGGCTGAGTTTGAGCGAGTGGGGCTTGGTGCCGGCCGAGGGCGAAGGCACGGCGAAGGAAAAGGCGGAGGCGGCGCGGGCCAAAAAAGGGAAGTCGGCGAACAAGATCGCCAGCGAAACCGACCTGTTCAAGGCGCTCGGGCTGCATTTTATCCCGCCGGAATTGCGGGAAGGGCTGGGCGAGATCGAGGCGGCGGAACAGGGCGAGCTGCCGCGGTTGGTTGAGTTGAAGGACTTGCGCGGGGCATTCCACAACCACACCACCGCATCCGACGGTCGCAACACCCTCGCGGAAATGACCGCCGCGGCTGAGGCGCTGGGCTGGGAATACCTCGGCATCGCCGATCATTCGAAATCCAGTTTCCAGGCGAATGGCCTGAGCGAGGAGCGGCTACTGAAGCAGGTGGCGGAGATTCGCGCACTCAACGCGTCCAAGAAATTCAAGACCCACGTCTTCGCCGGCGTCGAGTGCGACATCCTCCCGGACGGCCGGCTGGACTACGATGATGCCGTGCTGGCGAAGCTCGATTACCTGGTCGCGTCGGTGCACAACGTGTTCACGCAGGACGAGGCGACGATGACCGCGCGCATCATCCGCGCCATCGAGCATCCGCACACGACGATGTTGGGACACTTGACCGGCCGGCTGTTGCTGCGCCGCGAAGGCTATCGCGTTGAAGTGGGCAAGGTCATCGACGCCGCGATCGCGAACCACGTGGTGATCGAGTTGAACGCGAGTCCCTGGCGGCTGGACATGGACTGGCGCCATTGGCGCAAGGCCGCCGAGCGGGGATTGGTGTGTTCGGTGAACCCCGACGCCCACGAGACCGCGGGGCTGCAGCACGTGCGCGCCGGCATCAACTCCGCCCGGAAAGGCTGGCTGACGAAGGAGAACGTCCTCAACACGCTCGACCTGGCCGCGGTGCGGAAACGCCTGGCTCGGTAATTGACGCGAGAGCGAGGCGACGCTAGCTGCGGTCACTTCAGTGCAACTGCGCGACGTCGCGGGCCGGGGTGAGCTTCGGCACCCACTTGATGACGTGGTAGGGCGACTGGCCGTGGTGCATCCGGTCCCAGTACGGCGCAGCGTAGGGGTACACCACGATGTCGCTGACGGGTTGGTAGCGGGTGAAGAGGCTCTTGCGAATGTGGCTCTGGTCATAGCCCCACGTCGCACCCGCACCGAGATCCACGTAAACGATGTAAACGGCGGCGAATTCCTGCGCGCGAATGCGGGCGTTGAGGTTTTCCCGGATCTGCAGGAGGTCGCGTTGGACGCTGACGTAGGCGGCGGGAACGTCCGCGCCCATGTGATCCATGGCTTGCACGATGCTCACGGTGTGGCCGTGCGTGAGAAGCGTGACGTCGGCGTGGGTGTGGACGAAGGGCTCGAGCAAGGGGTCGGCGAGGATGGGCCCGTGGACTTCGGCGACGCTCGACTCGAGACTCTCCCAATGGTCCCGACCGGGAAGCGGGGGAAGGAGGAACCCGAGCACGACGACATTGGCCCAAAGCAGCCCGCGCCCGGCGCGCGGCCATACCGCGAGTCGCCGCAGCGCGACCACGACGAGGGGTGCGAGCAGCAGGTGATAAAAATACACGAGGTAATTGCCGGCGTGCCAGCCGAGCATCCCGAGCAGGGCGATCGCGGCCAGGACCGCGGCCCAGTTCCACAAGTCGACGGGCGGGCTGATCCAAGGCCGTTCCAGTGACGCGGAAAAGTGCCGCCGGACGAGTCGGTCCAGGCAGGCGAGGATCAGCACGCCGCCGGTCAGCACGACGAACGCGAGCGTTTGACCAAGGAGGATGTCGACGTGGCGTCCGGCGACGGCGCGGTGAAAGACCACGGTCGAGAGATAGTAATACGGCGCGACGGCGTTTAGCACGACTGCGACGGCTGCAGCCAATGCGACGGAAAGACCGAGAAACGCAAAAGCCCGGCGTGGCGGACCGAACAGGAACAGATGCGACACGACGATGCCCCAGCCGAGGGCGAAATAGGGTTTTGTCAGTGCGGCCAGCGTCGCGAGGACGAGACCGGCGAGGAGGGCGGGCCACGTGCCGCGTCGGCTGACGGCGAGGGTGGCGGCGAAGAGCGCGGTGCCCAACAGGTCGGCGTTGGCGGACAGGGAATGGCTGCTGACATTGAGGATGTAGACGATGGCGAGGCCGGCGGCGGTTTCGATTCCGCCGACGCCGTCGCTGCGGAGCACCCAGGCGAGAATGCCAAGCAGGGCGAAGAGGGCGCAGCTGCTGGCCCAGCGATGGGCGATGTAGGCGTTGGGGATCAGCGCCGTGAACGGCCGCGCCCAGAGCGCGTAGCCGGGGCCATAGACGTTGGCGCAGGTGGTTACGCCGGTCTCGGTGTAGGCGTTGCCGCCGGCGGTGATCTCGATGAAGCCGGGCTCATCCTGGGTGATGGGATGCCCGATCTGCAGCACCCGGTAATGCAGCAGGCCGTAGTACGACGTGACGGCGAGCAAGGATAGCAGGAGGCCGAAGCGGAGGGGGTTGATCATGCCCGTGACACCACTGGCCACTTCCCGCTGCGGAGCGCAAGCCGGGAGCGGGCGGCTATTTCGCCAAGGCGACGAGCACGGACTCGAAGCCGAGCAAATCGAAGATCTTCGCCACCTGTTGGGCGTGCGAAAACGCCTGGATGCTCTGGTCGCGATCGGTGATGCCCTTGGGCACCTCGATGTGGATGACCGTCTTCCGGTCGATCACATTGCGGGCCAGCAGGTCGAGCACGCGGTCCTTGGTGACCGCCAGGCCGTCCGCTCCGTGCGCCACGCCCGCCGCATCAAACGTGATCAGATAAACGGGATGCAGTTCGTAGCCGCCAACGATCTTCGGCGCCGGCGCGGGCGGCTTGGGCGTGGCGACGAGCGCGGGTTTCGGCGCCGACTTGGGCGCGGGGCCGGCGCAGGCGGACAGCAACAGCGCGGCAATCACACAAACAAGACGGGTGGGAATTCGGTTCATGGCGTGAAAAATTATCGTCCCCCGCGACCGAAGAGGGCGACGGGGATCGTGGCGAGGAGGATCTTGAAATCGAGCCACAGCGACCACTGGTCGATGTAGGCGAGGTCGAGCCGGACCCAGTCGGTGAAATCGGCGATGTCGTTGCGGCCGCTGATTTGCCAGAGGCATGTGAGGCCGGGCTTCACACTCAGCCGGCGGCGGTGGGTGTCGTTGTCGAAACGCTGGACCTCCGCGACGGGCAGAGGGCGCGGACCGACGAGGCTCATTTCGCCGCGGAGCACATTCCACAGCTGCGGCAACTCGTCGAGGCTGTGGCGGCGCAGGAAGCGCCCGAGGGGAGTGACGCGGGGATCGTTGCTCACCTTGAAAACGGGGCCGCGCATTTCGTTCTGGCTCGCGAGCCCGGCCTGCTCTTCTTCCGCGCCGCGCCGCATGGAGCGGAATTTCAGCATGCGGAAAGCGCGGCCGTTGATGCCGGCGCGTTCCTGCCGGTAGAGCGCGGGTCCGGGGGACGTCAGTCGGATGGCGAGGGCGACCAAGAGCAGCAGGGGCGAGAGCAACACGAGGAGGAGGCCGGCGGCGACGTAGTCGAAGATCTGCTTGATCAACAAGTCGCCGAGCGACGCGGACTGCGCGCGATAGTAGAACACTGCTTCGCCGCCAAACTGGTCGACGGTGACGCGCGGCCACGGCACGGCGGACCAGCCCTGGCGCACGAGCACCTCGACGCCCTCGCGCCCGCACGCCCGCAGGACGGCCGAGGCCTGGTCGCGGGCGACGCCGGCGAGGTTGAGGATGACGACGTTGATGGACTGGTCGTGAAGGCGGCGGACGAATTCTTCGGGTGGCTGCACGGCCGGGTCGAAATCGCCGGCGTCCTCCAACGTGGCGCTTTCCGCCCGCGTGAGTGCCTCGCGCAGCTGGCGGTTTTCGTCCTTCTGTCCCACCCAGAGCGCCCGGCGCTGCCGCTGGCCGGCGGCGAATTTTCGCGCGTCGAGCCAGGCGGCAAACTCATAGCGGGCATACACGAGCACGCCGCCGATGGCGCCGACGAGCATGATGACCGAGCGCGCGAGCTGTTCGCGCAGGACGAACAGAAACAGAATCAGGCCGATGACGGTGAACGTGCAGCTGCGCAGCACGATGAAGAGCGCGCGCAGCCGCTGACTGGCGCGCGGCGGCTCGTAAAAGCCCTGTCCGGCCAGAACGAGCGGCCCGAGCACGACCACCGCGGGCAACAGCCAGAGGTAGGCCGCGATGGGCTCAAGTTCGTGCCAGTGAAACCACCGGCTGCCAGCCTCGCGCAGGATGTAGCCGGCCAGCAGGGCGATCGCGAAGAGACACCCGTCAGCCACCTGGAGGATGCGCGTGCGCGTCTGCTGGAAGTGCGAAAGCATGGCGGGCGGGGCGCGGGGCGAGGGGGGAGAGGCGATGGCGGGGCCGGAAATGCGGTGGCTGCCCGCGCTGGGTCGCGGACGGGCTAGAAATTCTTCACGTAGGTCGCGCCGCTGGCATCCGCGAAGGTCAGGCTGTCAGCCGCGATCTTGACGAGGCGCAAGCCCAGCGCGCGGTTTACGATGTCGTTGGCGCGATAGACCTTGTCGTTCATGAGAACCTTGCTGCCCGACTCCGACGTGCGGATGCCGGTCACGCGAAGCTTGTCGACGTAATCGTTAATCCGGTCGGACAGCGATCCCTCGGCCACGGGCTCCTTCGCCACGGTGGCCGGGGTTTCTGCAGCTGGGACCGGGGCTGCAGTGACCGGCGCGGGCGCGGCGACGGCGGGAGCGGCCGCCGGGGTGTTGTCGGCGACAGGGCGCGGGGCGGGCGGAATTTCCACCGGGGGAGCGACGGGCAGGGGAATCTTGATGGTCACGGGCGCAATGACCACGGGACTGGGCGCGGCCGTGAGCGGAGCGGCAGTCTTGGCGTCGGCGGCGACGGAAACCGGGACGGCCGCGACGACTTTCGGGGCCGGGGTGCGGTTGACGAACATCACGGTCGCCACGACGGAAATCACGATGACGACGCACGCGCCGGCCCCGATCATCACCAGCAGGCCCTTGGGCATGCCGCTGCCACCGCGGGGGCCCATGGATCCGCCGGGCATGGGCGGCGCGTCGCTGGGACCGGTCCGCTGGTGCTGGGCCTTCTTGAGGGCTTCGTTGATCAGGCTCATCAGGACAACGGGGTGTTCAAGAGGGCGAAGTGAGGTTGCGCATGTCCTTGATCGCGCGACGGACGTCCCAGTAGTTCACCTCGTCGGAGCCGCGGATGAAGGCGGACAGGATGGATTTGTCGCAGAGATTGTTGACGATGCGCGGAATGCCCTTGCTGCCGCGGTGGATGGCGCGGAGGGCCCACTTGGTGAAATTGGGGCGGCCCATGCTGCCGGCGAGCGTGAGGCGATGCTGGATGTAGTGGGCGATGTCGTTGAGCGAGAGCGGATGCAGCTCGTAGTGGACGAGAATGCGCTGGCGGAGCTGGCGGAGCTCGTCGCGGGCGAGGACCTCCTTCAACTCGGGCTGGCCCATGAGGACGATCTGGAGGAGCTTCTGCTTGTCGGTCTCGAGGTTGGACAGCAGGCGGATCTGTTCGAGGACGGCGAAGGAAAGGTTCTGGGCCTCGTCGATGATGAGCACGATGTCGCGGCCGGCCTCGATGCGCGCGAGGAGCACGCGGTTCATTTGGGCGACGAGGTCGACCTGGCTGCGCGCGAGCTTGGTCTCACCGAGATCGGTGAGGATGGCCTTCAGCATCTGCGTCTCGGTCACCCGCGGATTGAGGATCAGGGCGGTATCGTAGTGCGACGGGTCGAGTTCGTTGAGGAAGCAGCGGCAGAGCGTGGTCTTGCCGCACCCGACCTCGCCGACGAGGACGATGAAGCCCTTCTTTTCCCGCACGCCGTATTTGAGGTGCTGGAGGGCTTCCTGGTGGGTCGGGCTGAGGTAAAGAAAGCGGGGGTCCGGGGTGATGTTGAACGGCATCTCCTTAAACCCGTAATAGCTCTGATACATGCGGGCTTGAGGTAGGGGCGCGGGCGGGAAAACGCACGCCAAATTCGCGGAGGCGCCGGGGGTTTCACAATTTTGATACGCCATGGAAATTCCAACCTGCGAATGAGCGCGAATGAACGCTAATCCGGACATGCTGGGCCGGGGACTCCAACCGGATTCGGGTTAATTCGCGTCCATTCGCGGTTGGAGGTCTCCGACCGAAAAATGCATTGCGTGGGCCGGACGAGGCGCGGTTCACTTGGGAAAATTCAACGTGAACGTGCGGCGCCTCATTGTCGGATTCTACTTCGTGCTCTTTCTGGGCGTGGGGCTTACGTCCGGCGTCTTTTTTCTCCAAGCCCGGGCTGAATTCGACCAGTTGAAGCAGCAGGAGGCGGCGAGCCGCCGTCGGCTGGAGGATGCCACCGCCAAGTTGCGCGAGCAGGAAAAAATCATCGAACGCCTGCGGAACGATCCGGTGTTTGTGGAACAAGTGATCCGCCGCCGGCTCAATTACGCCAAGCCTGACGAATTCATCTTCCGCTTCGAAGACTGACCCACGCCCGCATGGCCACCGACCCGCTCATTGAGAAATTCCGCGCCGCGGGCCAGGGTCAGGTCTTTGCGTTCTTCGACGAACTGGCGCCCGACGCCCGGCGTCGGCTGCTCGCGGAAGCGGCGGAGATCGACCTGGCCGAGGTCGCGCGGTTGACCCAGACACTACTCGCGCCTGGCGCGGTGGCGGGAGTGAATCTCGAGGGCCTGGAACCCGCGCCCTGCGAGGCGCTGCCGGCGAAAGGTGGGGACACGGCGGCTTGGGCGAAGGCGAAGGTGGCGGGTGAAGCCGCGTTGCGCGCCGGGCGGGTGGCGGCGTTCACCGTGGCGGGCGGGCAGGGCACGCGGTTGGGTTACGACGGGCCGAAGGGCACGTTCCCCGTGACCCCGGTGAAGCACAAGCCGCTCTTCC
>TBL_comb47_HYPODRAFT_10004381_pt1 | contig 16246 bp, 17 predicted proteins | sample TroBogypolimnion_40_FD_10682 | JGI IMG/M metagenome (IMG submission 10682)
CGACTTTGGCCGGTCGGTGAAGCTCGCCTCGGTGCAGCTTCAGGAAGCCGCGCCCTACGCCGGCCGCGTGACGCAATTTGATTTTCAATATCGTGCGGAGGGAACTTGGAAAACCATTTTTAGCGGCACACAAATCGGCGCGCATTTTCAAAAACAATTTCCGCCGGTCACGGCGCAGGAATTTCGTCTGAATATTTTGAACGCCACCGAAGGCCCGACCATTGCGGAAATGGAATTGGGCGAAAAATAAATAAAGTTATTTGGGCGAGGGCGTGCCGCCAAACCGCCCGTAGCGCAAGGCCAGCGTCGGCAGCACGAGCAGATTGAGAAACGTCGAAGTGACGAGGCCGCCGAGAATCACCACCGCCATCGGCCCTTCGATTTCCCGGCCTGCCTCGCCGCTGCCGAGCGCCAGCGGCAGTAGGCCGAGCGCGGTGACGAGCGCGGTCATCAAAATTGGCACCAGCCGCTCGGTCGCGCCGCGCAAGGCGGTTTCCGTTCCCCACGGCCGTTTTTCCTCGTTCACTAAATGTTCGAAATGCGAAATCATCATGATGGAATTGCGCATGGTGATGCCGAACAGTGTGACAAAACCCACCAGCGTGCCCAGTGAAAGTGAGCCGTGCCCTTCGCCAAAATACCCGACCAGAAAAATTGCCAGCACGCCGCCGACGAGCGCGAATGGCAGGTTCGCCAGCACAAGCAGCAGGTGGCTGGCCTTGCGGAAAACCATTGCCAGCAGCAAAATGATTCCCGCCGTCGCCGCGAGCGAATGCAACAGCAATTCCGTCTGCGCCTGTTTCTGTTCCTCCGCCGCGCCGCTGAATTCCGCATACACGCCAGCCGGGAAGTTGAGTTTGGCAATTTCCGTTTGCGCGGCGGAAACAAATGACGCCACGTCGCGGCCGGTTGGATTACAAGTGACGGTCTGCCGCCGCCGTGCGCCGTCGTGCAAAATGGCATAGCGGCCGGTCGCGAGCGAAACCTCGGCAAGTTGCTTCAACGGCAGCCGCGCGCCGGCCGGATTGCTGATGAGTAATTCACCGATATTTTCTGGCGACTGCCGCGCAGCCGGTTCCAGAATGACCGTCACTTCAAACACTTTTTCGCCCTCGTAGGTTTGCGCCACGATGTCGCCCTGATACGCGGTGCGGACCGCTTCAAGCACTTCGAGTGGCCGAAAACCAAACTGGGTCAGCCGGTCGGGCCGCAATTGAATGCGCAGCCGGGGCGCGCCGGGCGGCGCGGAAACCTGCACATCGGCTGCGCCCGGCACTTTGGTCAGCGCCGCCGCGACCTCGTTGGCTTTCGCGTCCAGCACGTCGAGGTCGTCACCAAAAATATTCACAACGACTTGCGCGGTCTCGCCGGAAATGGTTTCGCCAATGCGGTCGCCGAGAAACGTCAGCACCTCGGACTGCACGCCGGGAAATTTCGCCAGCGTGTCGCGGATGGCGTCCTGCACTTTTTCTTGATCCTCGCCGCCGGTCGGTTTCAATTCGACGTGCATCTCGCCGCGATGCGTGCCCCACGTGTCTTCGCCGCCTTCTGCGCGGCCGATTTGCTCCTCGACGCTGGCGATTTGCGGAATTTTCAGCAGTTCCACCGAAATCTGCGTGCCCAGCCGTTTCATTTCCGGCAGCGAAGTTCCCGGTGCCATCGTAAGGCCGACGACAAAATGGCCTTCGCGAAAATCCGGCAAAAATTCGCCGCCAAAAAACGGCAGCGTGGCCAGCGCCGCGACGAATGCCGCCAGTGCGATCGCGATAATGGTTTTTGGCCGATGGCTGATGGTTTCCAGCGCCTGCCGGTGCCACGCTTTTAATTTGCGCAAATAAACCGGTTCCTCGTGCGGTCGGGAACGCGACAGCAGCGCGAAGCACAACGCTGGCGTGACCGTGAGCGCGACCAACAGCGATGCCAAGTTAGCGAGGATGAAGGCGACGCCCAGCGGACCAAAAAATTTTCCCTGCAAACCGGTCATCGTCAGCACCGGCACGAATACCATCGCCACCACAAAAGTCGCGTGGACGACGGAATTGCGCACTTCGAGCGTGGCTGCCAGCACCACACCCAGCAGCGGGCGCGGCGGCGTGAGCGTGAGATTTTCGCGCAGCCGGCGCAAAATATTTTCCACCGTGATAATGGCATCATCCACAACGACACCGAGCACGGCGGCGAGACCGCCGAGCGTCATTGTATTGAGTGTCACGCCCCAGCGGTCCAGCACCACGACCGCCGCGAGCAGCGAGAGCGGAATCGCGGTGAAAGAAATCAGCGCCGTCCGCAAATCCAGCAGGAACAAAATCAGCACCATCGCCACCAGCACCGCGCCCAGCAACAGCGAGGTTTTCATGTTGCGGAGCGCGATTTCGATGAACGTCGCCGGCCGGTGGAGCGCGGGGGTGTAATGAATATTTTCCGCTGCGAACACGGGTGCCAGCGCGGTCAGAGCGCTTTCAACGGCGCGCGTGACTTCCATCGTGTTCGCGCCGTATTGGCTCGCGGTGGTCATCAGCACGCCGGGTTTGCCATTGATGAGTGCGTCGCCGAATTTCGGTTCGCCGGCCGCGACGACCTTCGCCACGTCCTTCAGCCGGATGCTGCGGCCGTCGCGTTGCGTCACGACGATTTCGCCGAGTTGGTCGGCGGTGAGCGACTGGCCTTCGGTTTGCAATACCAGCCGTTGCGCCGCCGTTTCGATGAAGCCGGCACCGCGCACGCCCGTAGCCGCGCTGGCGGCGGCAGAAACCTCTTGCACCGAAAGGCCAAACGCGAGCAGGCGGTCCGGCTGGATTTGAATTTGCAATTGCCGCACTTCGCCGCCAAAAACTTTCACGGCGGCCACGCCCGGCACGGAGAGCAGGCGCGGCCGCACCGTCCAATCGGCAAAGGTCCGCAGTGCCATCGGCGGTAGCGTTTCCGAGGTCAGGCCAAATTTCAGCAGGTCCATCGTGGACGAGGTAAGCGGCTCCATTTTCGGTGCCGCGACGCCGGCTGGCAGTTCGCCGCCAAGCTGCGCAAGCCGTTCCGTCAGCATCTGCCGCGCGAAATGAATGTCCGTGCCTTCTTTGAACACAGCCGTGACCACTGACAAGCCTTGGATGGATTCCGAGCGGATGGAGTCCAGTCCGCCCGCGCCGTTCAGCGCATTTTCCACCGGCCGCGTGACGAGTGCTTCTACTTGTTCCGGCGCGAGGCCCGGCGCCTCGGTTTGCACCGTGGCCTGCGGCTGGACGAATTCAGGAAACACGTCGAGCTTTGCGTGCGTCGTGACGAATAGCCCGTAACAAATGAAGCCCACCGCTAGCGTGATGACCACGCCGCGGTTGCCCAACGAAAGTTCAACGAGTCGCCGCAACATGATTAATCGCGTTGGCCTGTGTTAAAACCGCCGCCGCTCAACTCGGCGGAGAGCAGCGTTTGCGCGCCGGTGATGACCACGCGGTTGGTCGCCGACAACTGCTCCGTAAAAAATCCGTCGGCTACCGTCCGGTCCAGCAGCAGCTCGCGGCGGGAAAAAGTGGTTTCACCCGACTTCACAAAAACCCAGCCTTTGCCTTCGTGCCTCAGAATTGCGCTCGCCGGTACCGTCACGCCGCTGACGGCCGCGACGGAACTTTTGATGAAGCCAGTCACCGCTTCACCGCGAGCCAGCGCGTCGGCGGTATCCGGATGGTCGTTCAAAAAAAGCAGCCCTTGCTGTTGCGTTTGCGAATCCAGCGCCGGCAGTTTGTCAAAAAAACTCGCGTTCACCGGCTGATCCCTTTTTGCCAGCGTCTCGATCCGCGCCGTGGAAGGATTGGCCAAACGCTCGCCGACCGGCAGATCCAGTCGGATGAGGCCAGCCGACCGCGTTAGTTCATCCAGTAACGGATTCATTTTGCGCGGCGTGCCGGGCGGCACGACAATGTCGCCGGGCAGATTCGCGATGCGACTGCCCCAAGCCGTCTCGATTTTGAGCCGGACCGCCATGACCGCCGCGAAATTCTGCCGGTAGGTGGCTTCCGTCTCTTGGAACGCGCGCTCAGAAATATTTTCGTCGTGCTTTAATTTTTTGGCCCGCTCCAATTCCCGGTGCGCATTATCGAAGGCCAGCAGCGCCTGCCCAAACTCCATCATCAAATCGGCCAGCGACGCGGTGTCCAGCGCGCGGCCATACGCCTTGATTTCCGGCACCCATTCGGTGGCCGTCAAGCCAGCGGTTTCGAGGCCGAGGCGCTTTTGCGTTTCCGCATCGAGCGTCAAAATCGTTTCGCCATTCGTGCCCTGCGTGATTTTTATCGGCTCGGTTTTTGCCTCCGCTTTCGCGTCTGCTTTCGTGTCCGGTTTTGCGTCGGCCTTGGCGTCCGGTTCGGCGGCGCGGACGGCGAACATGCTGGCGAACAAGGCCGCGAAGAGAAATATTTTTGAACTCATTTTCATGGCTGGGAAATGGCGGGTAAAAATTTATCGGCCGCGAAAGCATCCGCCGGCCGCTGGACGGCGTCTTCGAGCGCGCCGACGGCGGATTGAAATTGCACCTCGTCTTCGAGCTGTGCCAGACGGACGGACTGCAATTCCACTTCGGCGGCGAGTAAATCCAGCGGTTCGGCCGCGCCGGCTTTCAATTGGGCCGCCAACGATTTTTGCCGCTGTTCGGCCACGGCAAACTGGCTGGCGCTGTGGCGCAACTGCGTCCGCGCCGCCGCCAGCGCCGCCACCGCCCGGTCAATCGCGGCGAGCGTTTGCGCCTGGAGCTGGAGAAATTTCGCGGCGGCCAGTTCACGTTGCGCTTTCGCCTCGGCAATCGGCCCCTGATTCTGATTCAGCACGGGCAATTCGAGCGTCAGCCCGAACGTCCATTTGTTGTCGCCCTGATCAAACTGGTAGCCCGGATTCAGGTGCACGTCGGGAAATTGCTTCGCGATTTCGAGGCGCAAATTTGCCTCGCTCGCCGCGTAATCGGCCAGCGCCGCGCGAATATCCGCACGGCCCAGCAGCGCGGTGCGGCGGATTTCGGCGGAACTCAAATCGGTCGCCGGCGGCGGCGGAAATTGCGTCGGCAAATTGATTCCATCCAAGGCCGCGAGCGGCACCCCGACCGCTTCCGCCAACTGCGAACGCGCGGCGGCGAGTTTGGCTTGCGCGGCCGCCTGTTCCGCCCGCGTCGCGTTCAGCGCCATTTGGGCCGGCAGCATTTCGCTGCGGGCGATGGCGCCGGCGGCGCAGCGTTGTTCCAATCGGCGGGAAATTTCTTCCTGCGCCGCGAACTGTTTTTGCAGCAACGCGGCCCGTTGCCCGGCAGCGGCAAAATCCACCAGCGCGCTGCGCACGCCCCGGCGGAGCTGCCACGCGGTGGCAAAATAATCCCAGCGGGCGGATGCGGAAATATTTTCCGCCGCCGCGATGCGTTGACCGCGTTTGCCGGCGGTTTCAAGCGGCCAATCCACCGCGCCAAACGGCATCCAAGGCGTCATTCCGGCAGCACTAAAATTAAAGCCAGGACCGCCGGAGATGACCGGATTCGGCCGGCCGCCGGCGGTGGTGATGCCTGCGACCGCCACGCGCCATTGCGCGCGGGCGACCGCGAGGTCGGGATGAAAATAATACGCGGCGAGCGTGAGCGCGTTCACGTCCCATTGCGCGGGCGGCCAATTGGTCCAACTCGCGGCGACGTTGGTGGTGACAAAACTTTTCAGGCCCGCGTCGTCCAGCCGCCGCGCGTCCAGTTGCGCGGCGGAATTTTCCGGCGCGAGCGGTTGCCGCTGATAGTGCGCGCAGCCGACCAGCCAACCGGCGGTCAAAATGAGGCAGAGTTGTTTCACGAATTAATTTCCCCCGTCCCGACCGGCAGCCGCACGGTGACCGTGGTGCGCCCTTCCATCGAAACGATGCGGAGAACGCCATTGTGGGCAGATACAATCCATTGGGCAATGCTCAAGCCGAGGCCGCAGCCTTCCACGGGCGTCGGGTGGGCGGCAGTGGCACGAAAAAATCGGTCGCAGACACGCGGCAGCATTTCGGCCGGAATGGTCGCGCCGGTGTTGGTCAAGATCAGCTCGGCGTCCGGGTCGGCGCGGCGCAGGGAGAATTCAATGCTGCCGCCGGGATGATTATATTTCACAGCGTTGTCGGCGAGGTTCAACAACAGTTGCCGCAGCCGGTGTTTATCGCCTGGTAAATGAATTTCCTCGCACGCGGTCAGGCGGACATCAAGGTGCGCGGGCTTGGCGAGAATTTGCGCATCGGCAAAAACGTCGCGGACGATTTCGCCCAGCGGGACGGGGGCAAAGTGCAACGCGATCTGGCCGGCGTCGGCTTTGGTGAGCAGGGTGAGGCCGTCCACAATTTTGGTGAGGCGCTGAATTTCGTCAAGCTGGCCGGCGAGTTTTTCGCGCGGTCCCGGCGGGAGATTTTCATCGTGCAGCGCGGTCTCGATTTCGCCGTGCAGAATGGTGAGTGGCGTTTTGAGTTCGTGCGAAGCGTGCAGGGTGAATTCGCGGATGCGCTGGAAGGCGTCGCCGAGGCGTGTGGTCATCGCATTAAAAACTTCGGTGAGACGGTCGAGTTCGTCGCCGTTACCGGAGCGCGGGAGTTGCCGGTGGAGATTGCCTTCGTGGATGGTTTCGGCGGCAGCCGTGAGAGCGGCGACCGGCGCGAAGGTGCGGCGAGTCAGCCACCAGCCGCCAAGCAGGCCGACAACAATCGCCGAACCGCCATAGACCAACATGATTTGCGTGATGTCCACGCCGGCGTCGTCGTCAATCGTCGCTTCGCGGTGATGCGCGATCTTGGCGCGCGTTTCCAATACCAATTCGGAATACATCGCCAGGCCGATGACGAGCAGCGACAGGGAAAAAATCACGGCGTACCAAAGCGTGAGCCGCGTGCGAAGAGTCATGCCGGCTCCTTCATGACATAGCCGATGCCGCGCACGGTGTGCAGCAACTTGGGTTCGAAGCCGTCGTCAATTTTTTCGCGTAGCCGCTTGATGTACACATCCACGAGATTAGTGCCGGGGTCGAAATCGTAGTCCCAGACTTTTTCAATAATGCTCATGCGCCCGCAAATGCGGCCGGTGCCGCGCAGTAGATATTCCAACAAACGATATTCCCGCGCGGTAAGTTCGATCTTGGTTTCGCCGCGCCGGAGTTCGCGCGTGACGGTGTCGAGCGAGAGATTGGCCAGCCGGAGCACGACGGATTTTGGCTCGCCGCCGCGCCGGGCGAGGGCGCGGATGCGCGCGACGAGTTCGGCGATGACGAACGGTTTGGGCAGATAATCATCCGCGCCAGCGTTGAGGCCGTGGACCCGTTCGTTCACTTCGCCGCGCGCCGAGAGCAGCAGCACGGGCGTCTGGTTGCCGCGCGCCCGGAGTTGGGTTAGCACGCTCAAGCCGTCGCGCCCGGGAAGCATGATGTCCAAGACCAGCGCATCAAACGGCGTGGCCGTGGCGGCTGCCAAAGCGTCGTCGCCGGTGCCGCAGACATCCACCGCGCAGCCTTCGGCTTGCAACGCCTTGCGGATGAACGAGGCAGTTTTCTTTTCGTCTTCAACAACCAGTACGCGCATGGAAAAATAAAATCCGGGCCGCAGCCGGCCGAAAGTTTTTGGCCTAAGGAACGGGCTGGCCGGCGAGCAGGTTATTCAAATCTTTGTAAGCCTCGCCAAACGCGGCGGCGTTGACCGGGTCTATTGCCAACGGAGCCAGTTCTTCAATCAAGCGCAGGCGGCTGACAATCAGTGGCACGTCTTGTGGCCCGGGGTGTTTCGGATCGGACAACCCATCTTCGTTCAGGTCTTCGATCAAATCCTTGCGCTCCTCGGCGGGCAGATTCGGATCATTGATGGCGCTGACCCAATAAGATTCCGCCTCCGGATCCGCGCCGACAAAACTTAGTGCGAGCCGCGCCGTCGGGTCTTGGATTTCTGGTTTGGCTTTTCCGGTTTTAGCAGATTTGTGCCCGGCCGGTTTTGCCGGCGGCGGCGTTGATGCGGCAACCACCGGCTCGCTAACGGGCGGCGCGGGATTTGCATTTTCCAACGTCATGGGCGACACCGCGAGGGCGGGCGAGGCGGTCGGTGCAGTTGGTTTTTCCGGCGAACGGATCGTTTCCGGCGCGTGACTCGTGGACAAAACTTCCGCCAGCAGACACAGGAAAATCACGACGGCGGTGGCTTGAAGCGCGCTGACTAATTTCGGATGCATGGCTGTTGGTGGTTGGCGCTATCGCTTAGCTTCAGCCAGAGCGTTAGTCTTTTTCTTTCTTATGCTGGGACGGCGTTTCCTGTTCCACCGTGACGATTTCCCCGGTCAGCGCATCCACGGCCACCTCGGTGATATTCTTGGAATCCGGAGTAGCGATGTCAAACGACCAAATCAGTTTGCCATTTTCTTTTTCCAATTCGCCTTCCTTCACCGTGCCGTTGGGGACTTTGGCCAACGCGGTCTGCTGTGCCTGGGTTTGGGTGATCTTGGCTTGGGCCGCAAGCGCTGCTTGCTGGCAATGGTTGCATTTGCCGGCGGCGCAACCGCCCGGGCCGGCGGCCATGAGGATGGCGGCTAAAAAGCTGCTGAGGATGAGTTTCGTTTTCATTTTTTGTTTGGTCGCTGCGGAGATATTTCCGCGCAGTCATTGCACCAAAATAAACTGAATACGGCCTGAACCGTAAATGAATTGTTTGTCATCTTGGCCAACCGCGCCGCGTCAGGCGTTTTCCGGCGCGGCCGTCAGCGACAAAAATATTTCTTCCAGCGCGCCGGCGGAACCGCTTTGCCGCCGCAGTTCCTCGCGCGTGCCGACGGCGATCAATTTGCCGCCGTGGATGATGCCGATGCGGTCCGCCATTTCTTCCGCGATGCTCAACTGATGCGTGGACACCAGTACGGTCATGCCCGCCAGCGAACGCTCCTTCAACACGTCCTTCACCACCCGCGCGTGCTGCGGATCCAAACCCACCATCGGTTCATCAATGACAAAAACTTCCGGTTCGTGCAGCAGCGCGGAAACAATAGCGATGCGCTGCCGCGTGCCGTGGGAAAGCCCTTCCAGCGGGCGATCCGCATATTCCGCGAGGTGAAAACGCGCGATGAGTTCCTCGGCATTCTGCTCGCTGCGCCGGGCATCCAGCCGGAACATTTGGCCGGTGAAACGAAAAAACTCCCACGCCGTCAGCTTGTCGTAGAGAAACGGAAAATCCGGCACGTACGCCAGCCGCTGCCGCGCCGCCAGCGGCGCCGTTTGGATGTCGAAGCCGCAGATGCGCGCCGCGCCAGCCGTGGGCTTGATGAGGCCGGCGAGCATTTTGATGGTCGTGGTTTTGCCGGCAGCGTTCGGCCCGAGCATGGCAAAAAATTCGCCGTGGCCGATGGTGAGCGTGAGATCATTGACGGCGGTGAGGTCGCCAAATTTTTTCACCAGATGGTCGAGTTCAATCATGGCCGGCTCCATTCATCAATGTGGGCGTTGATGCCGCCGGGCAATTGCACGCGCAGAATTTCCCCCAGCGTGCTGACATCCACCGTCAGCGTGTAGCCCAGCGCGCCGGTTTGCAATTCATACACCGGCACCAACTCGCTGCCGAGGCGGACCCGCGTGCGGCGCGCGTCCCAGCGCAACGGCTGGCCGGCGCCCGCCGGCGTCAGCGCTGGCAAATCCACCATGCCCAGCAACGGCGTCGCGAGGTCGCCCGCGAAGGCGCGCAGGATAACGGCGGGATTGCGCAGCTCGGCGAACGTGAGATCGCGTTCCAGCATCTCGCCATCGCCGCTTACGCGGACGTGCACCGATTGGTTGCTGGCGGCGGAGCGAATTTCCACGGTCGCCAGACGCGAAATAATTTTCAAATTTACTTCCCGCCAATCGCGCGCGGCATTGAACAGCAGGCGCCCGTCAAATTTCAGGCGGTTGGTCAAATCATCCAGCAGCACCGTCCCGGACAAATGCACTTGGTAGCCGGCGTTCGCCACCAAACCTTCCGGCGGCGGCCGATCATCTTCGAGGGCCGCCATCTGCTGACCGACGGCCGTGGAAAATTCGCAATATCCCCGGCGCTCGCCATTTTGAAAAACGCTCAAGGACGACGCGTCGGGCGCGGTGAGGATTTTGCGCCAAACCAACTCGGCCGGCACCGGCGTGTCGCCGCCGCGCGAGCCGTATTCCGCGTGCCAGAGCAAACCGTTCATCGTCAGCCAGAAGGCGGCAATCGCCAGAAAAGCCAGGCGCGTGGTCATGGCGGCAGGTTCAACGTCTGGCCCGCGCGAATTTTTTTCGGGTTCACGCCCGGGTTCGCGGCTTGCAACGCGTTCAGGTTCACATGCTGTTTGCGCGCGATGGACGCGAACGTTTCGCCGGCGACCACCACATGCGTGCGGTTGGATTTTGCCGGTTTCGCAACCGGCGGCTTGGCATGGGTGGTCGTATCGGACTGCGACGTGGTCGGGCCGGGATTGGTCACCGTGCCGGTGGAGATGTCGTCCGGATTCGGACTCGTGCCCGGCGGTTGGGGATTGGGATTGCTTTGCGCGTTGGCCGCGTTGTTTTTCAAGGCGGTGCAATAGGCGCTCCACTGCTTCAACAGATCAGTCAGGTGATCCACCTGCGCCTGCAACTGACGGTTTTGCTCGGCGAGTTTTTCCATCTGCCGTTGCGCGGCGGAGGTGCTGGGCAACAGCATGTCGCTGGCGGCCAGTTGTTGTTTGCAACTGTAAATGCGCTGCTTGATGACCTCGGCGTTGTCGGCTTTGGGATTCAGCCGGAGAAATTCCTGATAATGAAAAATCGCCGCTGCCGGGTCCGGCACTTGGGCGTCGAACAGGCACGCGAGTTGAAAATGCGCGGCGGCCGAATGCGGATTCGCCTCCAGCGCCTCGTTGAAGGCGTCCACCGCCCCGCTGAAATCGCGCGCATTGACCCGGCTGCGGCCCAGACTGTAATGCGGTTCCTTTTCCTCGTCCAGCGGACTGGGTTCGGACGGCGAACAGCCGCTGACGGTGGCCCAGACCACCGCCGCCAGCAAGCTGCAATACATTCGGCCTAAAAACGACATGAGCAGAAATTAAACGAAGTTGCCAGCGCGTGCAATGACCGGCTGCGGCCAGCCCAACGCGCTTTAGCCCAGCAATTCGCGCACTTTCGCGCCGATGTCGCCTTGTTTGACGAGCGATTCGCCGACAAGTATCGCGCCGGCGCCGCAGGCGCCCACGCGCTGCACGTCCGCGCGGGTGTGAATGCCGCTTTCGGCCACGAGCAGGGAACCGTTGTGCAGAATGCGCGGGGCGAGCTTTTCCGTCGTGGCCAAATCCACGGAAAAAGTTTTCAGGTTGCGGTTGTTCACGCCCAGCAGCGCCGGGGAAATTTTCAGGGCGCGATCCAATTCTTCCGCGTCGTGCACTTCCACCAGCACGGCGAGTCCGGCGGCGGTGGCGAGCGTGTGAAATTTTGCCAACTGCGCGTCGGTCAAAATCGCGACGATGAGCAGGATGGCGTCCGCGCCCCATTCGATGGCTTCGAGAATCTGGCGTTCATCAATGATGAAATCTTTGCGCAGCAGCGGCAGTTTCACCGCCGTGCGGATCTGCCGCAGATAATCCAGCGAGCCTTGAAAAAACTTTTCATCGGTCAACACGGACAGGCAGCTCGCACCGGCGGCTTCATATTCCTTGGCGATGCGAACGGGATCGAAATTCGGACAAATCACGCCCATCGAAGGCGAGGCCTTTTTAACTTCGGCAATCAAACCGATTTTGCCAACGCGCGGATTTTTCAGCGCCGCGAGAAAATCACGGTGTTCGCCGCGCGCCAGCAGCGCATCGCGCAAGTCGCCGGCGGCGATGAGGCGCGCGGGCAGGTGCGCGACTTCGCGTTGTTTTTGTTCGACAATGGTTTCTAGGATGTTGGCCACAGAGACTCAGAGGCTCAGAGTTAAAGGACAAATCGTTTCACGCCATCTTTCAGCAGGCGCGAGTTAAAGTTTATCAGCAGGCCGCGCTGTTTGCCACTTAAACGCAAATAAGTCAGGACTTGGGCTTCAAAAATCGGGTCGAAACGCTCGACGCTTTTGAGTTCGACCACGACGGCATCTTCGACCAAAAAATCCAAACGGTGTTCGCCGATGGTTTGACCTTTGTAGAAAACTGGAATCACCAACTGCCGCTGGAAGGCGATTTTGGCTGCGGTAAATTCTATCGCCAGTGCGGCTTCGTAGCTGGCTTCCAACAATCCCGGGCCGAGCACGCGGTGAACTTCAATCGCGCACCCGATGATTTTTTCAGTCAGCGGGTCTCTCTGGTCTGGGAATTCCAACATAAATTTACTTTTGCCGCAGAGTCACCGAGCCACAGCGAAGGAATTTTCAAACCTCTGCGCCTCTGTGTCTCTGTGGCAAAATTTATTCTTCATCATCTTTGACACCCTGCATCCGCTTGAGCGGGCAGCCAGCGCGGAGCCAGGCATTCACGAACGGATCGAGCGCGCCGTCCATCACCGCCTGCACGTCGCTGGCCTGCGCGCCGGTGCGCAGATCCTTCACCATGCGATACGGCTGGAAAACGTAGCTGCGAATCTGGTTGCCCCACGAGATGCTGCCTTTGTCGCCGTAAAAACGCTCCATCTCGCTTTTGGCTTGGTCGAGCTTCAGCGCGTAAAGTTTGGATATCAGCATCTGCATGGCGGTGGCTTCGTTCTGCACCTGACTGCGCTGCGCCTGCGACGCCGCGACGAGGCCGGTGGGAATGTGCGTCAGGCGCACGGCGGTTTCCACCTTGTTCACGTTCTGGCCACCTTTGCCACCGGAGCGGAAGGTGTCGCGCAAAATTTCACTTTTCGGAATCACGATGTCGGTTTCCACCAAGTCGCTCAATTCCGCGATGGTGTCCACGCTGGAAAAACTCGTGTGCCGGCGCTTGTTGGAATCGAACGGCGAAATGCGCACGAGCCGGTGGACCCCGCGTTCGGCTTTGCAAAAACCGTAGGCGTTCTCGCCTTCGACGCGGAAGGTCACGCTTTTCAAACCGGCGGAATCGCCGGCGAGCGCGTCGGTGATTTCCCATTTCCAGCCGCGCGAATCAAACCACCGACCATACATGCGCGAGAGCATTTCGGCCCAGTCCTGCGCTTCGGTGCCGCCGGCGCCAGCGTTGATGGTGAAAATGCAATTGCACTTGTCGTGCGGGCCGCTCAGGAAGGTTTTCAGTTCGAACCCATCCAAATCGGCGAGCAACTTTTCTGTGTCGCGCGTCATCTCGGCTTCGAGCTGCAACTGCATCGCCTCGGGTTCGGCGGCGGCAAGTTCGAGCATCACCTGCAAATCTTCGAGCTGTTTGGCGAAGCGCGCGAGCGGTTCCAGTTTGCCGCGAATGTCGTTGGTTTCGTTGATGACTTTCTGGGCGGCTTCCTGATTGTTCCAGAAAGATTCGCCCGTCATCTGCGATTCGAGTTCGGCGAGCCGTTGGGTCAATTTGGCGACGTCAAAGAAACCTCCGCAGGTGCGTCAGTTTGTCGGCGGCGGTCGAAATTTGCGGGCGGACGATGTCGAACATCGGGGGAGAATATAGAATTCCGAGGCCAGAATCCAGCAGCTATTGCGGGCCCATGAGCCGGATTTTTCCAATTCAGGATGCCAGCTCAAAGCTCGTCTTCCCGCCCGACGTAGAAAAGCTGGTAAGCACGGTCGTAATCCGCAGTCGGCACACAAACGCGCGCGGGCCGATTCAAATCACCATCGTCCGGCGCGGTGGCATCCACAAATTCCTGCGTGGCCGCGATGCCGTGCTTTTCGAGCATCATCACGAGCATCTCGGCATTGACGATGGGACCGGTGTAAAACAGTTTCACGTTAAAAAATTTGCCTCGGCGATTCGAAACTAAATTTGCCAAGTCACGGCGAAAGAAATGCCCCCGCCGGCAAGTTGCGCAACACGGTGAAGCCCACAGTGATGACGAGCATTGGCCAGAGAAAGTACGGAGGAAAAAATGCTGCCGCCGCGCCGCGCCGTTGCTGCGCGCCAAACCACGCGCCGCGCGCCGCGAGCGCGGCCAGTCCGCCCACGAGCAAGGCGTTGTCCCGCCACGCGGTGGAAAAATTTCCATGCAGCAGCGCGTGCAGCGACCGCGTCATACCGCAGCCGGGACAGTTCCAGCCAGTGAGCCGGTGAAATTCGCAACCGGGATAAAAAGCGTGGGTTGCCGGATCGAAGAAAAATACGACGCCAGCCAAACTCGCCCCGGCCACTGCCAGCAGCACAATCGCCAACCGTGAGTTTTTGGCGCGGATTTTGGGCGGCACGGGGTGCATTCAGAACCGATTCAAGTGCGTGAACACATGGGTTGGCACCATTGCCAGCCGGAACAGTCCCAGTCCGAGTCCGAGCAGCAATCCAGATAGCGATAGGATCAATCCCGCGATGGCCTGCCAGCGGCCTTCCTGCGGTTCCGCCGCCGAACCGATTTGCGTCAACGCCACGAGCGAAAAAATCACGCCGAGCAGCGCAAACGGATAGCCGCAGCAGCACACGACCCACGACAGCGCGCCAAAAATCAATCCGGCGGTGGCGAAGTTGTTCGTTTTCGCCGGCGGCGGAGCGCTAAACTTGGGCGGCGTGATGACCGGCGGCGTGCCGGGAAAATCGGCAGCGAATTCCGGCAGCAGGCCGATAAACGTCCAGTCCGCCGCGCCCTCCGCAAAGACGGCGGTGCGTTTGTCCACGCGGCCTTGCGCGATCCACTCGCGGATTTTTTCCGCGCTGATGGGGCCGTAAGTTTTGCCGTCGGTGCCGATGATGCGATAGTTCATATTATTCCTCTTCGGTTTCGCTGGGTTGTTTGCGGATGTCTGTACAGAAGCCGCGTTTGGTGGCGCTAATAAATTCCAGCATCCGGCGCGCGCCGGGGCTGGAAAAGGTTTCACGCGCCGCCGTTGCCGCCGCGCGGAGATTTTTTCCGCTGCGGAACAGCGCGTGATAAAGCTGTTTCAATTCCATCCGCTCCGCCGCCGAAAAACCGGCGCGGCGGAGGCCGATAGTGTTCAGGCCGCACAGTTCGTTGACGCGGCGCACGACGGTGAACGGCGGCAGATCCTGACTGACCGCCGCGCCGCCCTGCATGATGGCGAGGGTGCCCACGCGACAAAATTGATGCACGAGACAACTGCCGGAGATGAACGCCCGGTCCTCCACCACCGCGTCGCCGCCGAGCATCGCGCCGTTGGCGATGATAACGTGGCTGCCGACTTGGCAATCGTGCGCGATATGCGCGGAGGCCATGAAAAAATTATGCGCGCCGATGACGGTGGCCGAGGTGGTTTTCGCGGAGCGGTGAACGGTGACGTGTTCGCGGAAAACATTTTGATCGCCGATGACCACGCGCGTCGGCGCGCCCTGATATTTCAAATCCTGCGGCGCGTCGCCGATGACGCAGCCGGCATGAAATTGGTTGCCGCTGCCGATTTTTGTCACGCCGGTCAAATACACATGCGGGCCGACCACGCAGTCCGCCCCCAACTCCACTTCCGCATCAATCACCGCATACGGGCCGACGCGGACGTTTGCGCCCAGCCGGGCCTGCGGATGAATGATGGCCGTGGAATGTATCATTGCCGCCACAGATTCACATAGTTAAACCCGGATGAAAACTGAATTTTATCCCGCGAAGATGTTTTGTGCCGCCGCAGCTTCGCTGCTAGATTGCCGCCGAAATGACCGGCACCACGCCACCTGAACCAGCTTCCTCCCCCGCCGACGGCTTGCCGCCCTTGCCGGAATTGCTCGCGCCCGCCGGCGATTGGGACTGCGTCAAAGCCGCCGTGGAAAACGGCGCGGATGCGATTTATTTCGGCCTCGACAAATTCAACGCCCGGATGCGGGCGTTGAATTTCACCGAGGCGGATTTGCCCAAGCTCATGGAATTTCTCCACCGGCGCGGCGTCAAAGGCTATGTCACCTTCAACACGCTGGTGTTTCAGAACGAGCTGGCCGAGGCGGAACAATTTCTCCGCGCCATCATCGCCGCCGGCGTGGACGCGGCCATCGTGCAGGATGTCGGCATCTGCCGACTCATCCGCGAACTTTCTCCGGATTTTCCCATTCATGCCTCGACGCAGATGACCATCACCAGCGCGGCGGGAATTGATTTTGCGCGTGACCTCGGTTGCCATCTGGTGGTGCTGGCCCGCGAATGTTCGATTGCGGAAATTGAAAAAATAAATTTGGTGGGGCGAGCGTCCTCGCGAGCCGGAATTTCTGCCGACGAACCGGCTCGCGAGGACG
>TBL_comb47_HYPODRAFT_10004387_pt1 | contig 16233 bp, 14 predicted proteins | sample TroBogypolimnion_40_FD_10682 | JGI IMG/M metagenome (IMG submission 10682)
CTTCTTCAGCAATAAGCACAACCGGAACCGGAAAGACATTTAACTTTATTGCAACTGGTAATAATTTGCCTGTCATTACTTTCAGCAACTTTTCAGGCACTATTGATAACTGGGTAATCACCGAGGCAATCGGTGAGTTCGATTTAAACGGCAATGAGAAAATCATTGCCACAACAGATAGGGATTTTGAAACTAATGTTGGTAACTGGATTAGTAATGGCAATCATAGAATTTCACAAAGTAATGATGATAAATATGCGGGAACCTATTCAGGCAAAATAGTTGCAAGTGCAGCAGGCGATTCAACAACAAATTATATTTCGTTGCCTTATGCAAACTTTGGAAATCTTACACTTGGATATAAAAATTATTTAGAGCTTTATGTAAGAGGTGTCGGTATCCTTGGAAGTAATATATTAACAGGTGACAGTTCAACATTCGATGCAACAGTCGGAAATTGGGTAAGTGTTACATCAACAGTTGATTGGGTATCGGGTGAAATGAGACTTACAGGAGGTCAAGCTCAAATAAAAGTATCAAACTATAGTATAGATGGACTAACAACTATTGGTAAATCTTATAAAATAACTTTTACTGCAAGAAGTGCTACATTAACACTTACACCTCAAGTCTGGAATGGTTCAGGTTATGTTAATTGTGATAAGTCACTAACCTCCTCAAATCAAACGTTTACTTGTTATCTTCAGAAATTGGCATCTAATGCCAATTTTGGTACTTTAGAAGTAAATCCTGGTTCAGTAGGAGATATAATCTACTTTGACAATATAACTTTTCAAGAAATCACTTCTCCTGTAATGACTGTTAAAATTGGCAACCAATCAACAACGCTTTCTAATATGTCTTGTGTGCCTGGTACGTTTACAAAATTCACGTGGGCATTCCAAGTTACCTCTAATGAAGTAAGTCAAGATTTAAAGATATATATTAATCAGGCAGACACAATCTATATTGATGCTGTTTCATTTACACAACAGTATGATGCAGTGTTTGCTGTATGGGTGAAACCAAATACATCTTTAGGTTCAAGTTCTCATAGAATAATTAATATGGTTACAGGGTTGACATTTGATTACGCACTTAGTACTGGTAATATAGAAGCAGGTACAGGAGGAGGTACAAATGTTGTTTGTAGTTCAAACAATCCGGCAATCACAAATAATATTTGGAATTTGATTATACTAAAATTTGACAAAGTTAATGGGAGCAATGTATGGGTTTATAATGGGACAACAAATTATGAAAACATATCAATAAATAATGCAGCCACTTTAACTGGTTCTTATGGTATAAATGTAACTAAATTTATACAACCTGCATCAGAGCTTACTTATATAGGTTCACATGCTGGTAGTAATTACTTTTTAGGAGGTCAACTTGGTGAAATAAAAATCACTCGCTTTGTAGATGTTGCCGCATGCACAGATTTTTCCCCTGCAAAAGCATATTATCAAGGCTTGCTCGATTCAAATACTGGCGGAACACCGACAAAAGTATTCCATTGTAAGTTCCAAAGCAGTAACGGCACAACGGCAAAGATGTTAACAGACCTTGCACAAGGCGCAACAATTACAGGTACCAACATAACAATAGCTAATCAAATATGGGCAACAGAGACCCCATATATGAGTAGAAGAAGTCTTTTATTATAAAGGAGAAAAATAAAAATGATAACGAGTAAAGAAAACAACACGGTAATAGAAATTTCAAGCGCAGTGCAAGTTGACGGCTTTGTTCTTTTGAACGAAGCCTTACAGCCTCTTGACCTTATTGCAACTGAAAACAAAGCAACAGTTTCAAACCTTTCCGAAGGAATTTATTCAGTCGTGCCATACCAATTAAGAGATGGTGTGAAGTTTAGTTTACCCGGCGAAGCATTCAAAGTGAGTGCGTCTGAGGTTCAAACAACTGAAAGACAGCCAACAGTCGAGGTGATACAATAATGTTAGTAGCAGGAGCAATAACCCCGGCGGACAAATTTGAATTGTTGACGGCAACCGCATTTTCGTTCCCCGTTACCTGTCATTGGAGTAACAGCGCATCGGTTTATATTAATGGCCGCCGCACAAGAATGCTGCATTTCGCTCCCGATGCAGATAATGCTTCGGCTTATCTTAATCTAAGAAAGAGGACAGCAATAAGAATGTCTATGAACTGGAACGATAATGCATCCCTATATATAAATCTTAGAACAAGAATAGCAGAAGAAATTCAGGCCTTTTGGTTCAATCAAAATGTTATGACCGTTAATTTGCGCATGCGGGTAACAAAACCAATTTCCTTGAACCTGACCGATAATGCTTCAATGAGATTTCAAGCGCGACGAACAAGACTGCTATCCATAGATTGGGAGCAGGCCAACTCAGTTGTAATGCGGTGCAGAAGACTTAATGAGTTTGACGTAGTGCATAATCGAACAATGCAAAATTAAAAGAGGTATAAAATGTTTGCAATAATAGCATTTTTGGTTTTTATGGTTTTTAGCTGCATAGATTATTTCACGAAGGAATATCCCTATGTAAAAAAACATGGCACTCACCGGCCAAACTCATTCTTCTGGGTTTGGATATGGGGCAGCATGATTTGGGGCGGAGCAATTCTATCCATTTACATTCTTGCGCGCTTAGGATTAACAGAGTATAAATATATATTGCTCTTCCTAAATGAAGATTTTGGTTATTATATGCTAAGGTTCTTAGTAGGGAAAGAAAATTTTCCTGTAAAATTTTGGGATATAGGGATAATTATTCCGTTCCCGGTTTTCGTTTGGTTTTTAGTAATAATAAACTTTTTTATATAATATTTTTTTATTTTCCCCCTCGATTAGCCGGATTAGGTGTATGCCTTTCCGGCTTTTTATTACATATTTCCTTTACATATTTCCTTCCATAAATCGCTTATACAGGGTTTACCCTATATTTATACACTTTTGCACCAAACTCTTTACCATGGGCATGCAAACCGCCAAAGAAACGAAGGAAATAGGGTAATTGAAAGCATCAATCATTATAGCACTATTTAGGCACTTTTGATAAAAAACTAATTGAAATAGTGATAAATAATCAAAAAAACATTGATTTTAAGCCTAAAATCATGCTTATTTCTGACTCTGGATCAGAAGACTTCAGGTTCGAGCCCTGACGGGGCAGCAAAAAGTAGACCCTTGTAAGAACAACTTACAGGGGTTTTTGGTTTTAAAGCCGATTATTCAGGGAGAGAAGCTGCCGAAGGTAGTCCCGGTGAGTAAAGCGAAATCGGGAAGCCCTGACAGGGCAGCAAAAAGTAAACCCTTGTAAGAACAACTTACAGGGGTTTTTCCGTTTACATTCATTCAGGGAGCGCATGTGACTTTTTAGTAAAGGTTGATTTACCATTACCTTTAAATATTTTTCAGCACACTATAAGTTGTAAAACAGATCTTGGCATTTCTAAAAAAAAAGAATATCTTAGTATGAATTTAGAATGTTAATTTCCAATTGTAATGATAAATTTAGAAATGGAGGTATATTATGGCATTCATAGAATGGAAGGATGTTTATGATGTGGGTTTTAAGGAAATTGATGATCAGCATAAAGTTCTAATTACTATCCTCAATGAACTTTATGATGCCCAGAAAAAAGGGACCGGGCAGCATATGATTGCAAACACATTAAAAAAACTTGCCGAATATACTATTTATCATTTCGATACTGAGAAGAAATTATTCGAACAATATAAATATCCTCAAATGGCAGAGCACCTTGAAGAGCATGATTATTTTGTAAACCAGGTTAAAGATTTTCAGGATGAACTGCAAAGAAGTAATCTTTTACTTTCAATGAAAACGATGGATTTTTTGAAAGATTGGACAATAACTCATATTCTTGGATCGGATAAAACATTTGGTGAATTTGTTCAAAGAAAAGAACTGGGTATTTAATAATAAAAATTTCGTAAGTGTGCCACGGTACACCATGTCGGGCCAGAATAAAAAAGAATAGGTATACAATATGAAATATAATATTATTTGTGCGATATTTATTTTTTCACATCTTTTATATAGCCAAAAAGCACCAATTAGAAAATGTGAATATATAAATAGCAATCTTAATGTTATAGTTAAAGCAATTGATTCAGTATATAGTTATAAAGACACATTAAATGTTGAAATAACATATCATAATATTGGGAAAATTGATGTCTATATTTTCAATTTCTGCTATACTGAATGGAAGGAACCTAAATCATCATATGTATTTGAAATAGGGGGCAATTTTTTACTTAAACTAGGAGTCAAACAATATATAAAATTAAAAAGAATTAAACCCGGCGAAACATTTGTACGTAGTTATGCTCACTACTTGGATCCAAATAATAAAACAAATAATAACATTAGTTTGCTTTATTATTATGAAGCCGAAAATGTATCTACATTCAATTGTGAATTTTATATTGGGTATTTATTGAAAAATAGTGATTATGACTTGGATTATTTAGATAAAGACGGCTTTTTAAGCATGAAAGGAAATAAAGAGGCTCTTTTATTTGAAAAAATTATTAAGAGAATATATCTTGGTCCAATATGGTTTAAAATATATAACTGATTTATAGAGTTAAACTATTTCTAGATATAAGATTACCCATACGGCGGATATCTATAGATAAGTATGGAATAATAAGTTTTCAGCCCGCCACGGTACACCATGGCGGGCGAAATAATCTAACATTGTATAGATAATTTTATAAATAAATAATAGATATTAGAAATGAAAAGGATAATATTTTATATGTTTATGTTATGCTCATGTTCTTATAAACATGAAGAACCAAATGTAATTTCATTTGCCGCTAATGAATTTATCCGGGTAGTCGAACCCATTGAATTTGCAGACTATTACACTAAAGACATGAGAGATGATTTTATTAAAAATCATATAACAATCGAGAAAGATTTTGAATTGCCTTTTAATAATATTAAAGTATATTCTGTCGTTCTTAATATGCCAATAGAAAGAGACAGAATCATATATTACAATAAAAAAATGAATGTATTTAAGGACTTGAAACGTGATCCTCAAGATTATTCAGCTGCTCCAATAAGACAATCTATTTTGGATGTATTTAATTCTTTTTTAAAAGAAGAGCCAGTGATAAATAAAAATAACATTCTTTCAGTTGTCCAATGTTTGTTGAGCACATATGATCAAAATGCACATACTGCAATAATTTTGAATAATTTTTATGAGTTGGAACTATCTAACCCAAAATCCTTGCCAGATGAGATTAAAAAAAGAATTAAAAATCCAGAAATATTTACTAGTGAAAGTATAGTAATCATTCATTTTTATTGTTGGGTAAAGGATGACGGAAGTCTCTATGAGATAGAATTAAAATATAATGGTATAAAATTACAAATATTATCATCAGAGAATTTAGGTTATTATGGCCCGATCCCCAGAAATACAGACACAAAAAATTAATAACTATATTATTTTTATAGAATCGGGGGAGTTTATTTAGTTCCGTTGGGTCGCCGCGGCGACCGGATGCGACAGAAAAAATAATAAGGGAACTCATCACCAACCTCTTCTCCCCGCAAGCGGGATCTTTGACTTACGAAGAGAAGAGGCTAAAGATTTGTTGGTTTCGGCGCATTAAAAGAATTACGTTAAAAAATTTCGTGAAGTGAAGCGTTAAGCGAGAAATTTTGTTTGACCCCGATTCGACTATATTCTTTTTATAGAATCGGGGGAGTTTATTTCTCGCAGCGGAACGCAGTGAAATTTTAGTAATTCTTTTTAAGCGCATGTTCTTTGGGTACTTTTCTTCAAAGAAAAGTACGTTAAGAAGAGTAATATAGTACTAAATTATTACTTTGTCATAAAACAATATTTTACTACTATCCATCCTGACAGGACTTAGCGAAACGAGCCCTGTCAGCAATACTTAATTTGTAAAAATGCTAATAAATATCTATATACACACCTTGTTTTAATTAATAAATCCGGAAGCAGTAAAAGATGCAAAATCCTCTCTACATATTGGAAAAATATTTTGGGTATAAATCATTCAGGGGTTCACAGGAAGAAATAATTAACCGTCTTCTTAATGATAAGGGGCATTGTATGGTTCTTATGCCTACGGGTGGGGGCAAATCTGTCTGCTACCAGATACCCGCACTTATGCTTGAAGGGGGAACTTTAGTAATAAGCCCTTTAATAGCATTAATGCAGGATCAGGTAGATGCACTTAAAAAGAAAAATATTCCGGCAGAGTTTATAAATTCCACAGTCTCTAATGACAAGAAAACAGAGTACCTTAATAAATTTATTGAAGGTAAAATTAAACTCCTTTATGTTACACCGGAGCGTTTTAGAAAAAGCAATTTTGTTGAATCAATAAAAAAGGCAAATATTTCCCTTCTTGCAGTGGATGAAGCGCATTGTATTTCTGAATGGGGGCATGATTTCAGGCCCGATTACTCCCGCATAGCAGAATTCAGGCAGATGATTAATAACCCATTAACAATTGCTCTCACTGCTACTGCTACTCCTGAGGTACAGAAAGATATAGTTGCCAAACTGGGATTAAAGAAAAATGAAATAAAAATATTTCACGAGGGGATTAAACGCCCAAACCTAAGGCTTGAAACTGCTGATGTTTATGATGAAAAGGATACCCTTAAAGTAATCTTCAATGTTCTGGAAGGGTATAAAGGTTCCGGCATTATCTATTTTTCGTTGATAAAAAAACTTGAATATTATTCACAGATAATTTCGGATAAAGGATTTAAGCACGGTATTTATCACGGCAAGCTTGAACCTGCTGAAAGAAAGAGAACACAAAGAAATTTTTTAGCAGGCAAAGAGAACCTGATTCTTGCTACTAATGCATTCGGTATGGGAATTGATAAGCCTGATATTCGTTTCATTATCCATGCGGAAATTCCTTCTTCAATTGAGTCCTATTATCAGGAAATAGGTAGAGCAGGAAGGGACGGCAGGAATTCCGATTGTATGCTTATTTATAACCAGCAGGATCTATATACCCAAATGGAATTTATTAAATGGGCTAATCCGGACGCTGATTATTATTTCCGAATTTATGATATGCTGAAATCGGATCTGGATAAAGTTAATGCCATGGGGGCTGATTACATAAGGGAGCAGATGAGTTTCAAAGATAGAAATGATTTCCGTGTTGAAACCGTTCTTGCCATGCTGGATAGATATGGGGTCACAGAAGGTACTGTAGAAAAGAAAGATTTGATTCTTGCCGATGAATTGCCCCATGAACTGCAGGATGATAAATATCTAAAAGAGAAACTGTTGAATGATAATAAAAAGCTGCTATCGGTTGTAAATTATTTCAAATCGGTAACATGCCGGAGGGTTTTCATTTCCGATTATTTTGGATTTCCGGGAGAAAAGCCATGCGGCAATTGCGATGCCTGCGGGGAAAAAGAAGAATAAACCATATAAATAACTTACCCGTAAGGATAGAAATGTTATTTTTAAAAGAGCATTTAAACTATTTTGCAGGGAATAACAGCATCTTCGTTAAAAGTATAGACCGCACATAATCTGTGGTAACCATCCGCAATAATTACTTTGCAATTTTGGGAATCCCGTACAAGTAAAATAGGAGATAATTCATGCCCTTCTTTAATTTTGTCTTTATCCTTTTCAATATGTGAATTACTTACTCCCAACAGTGACAATCCGGATGCTCTGAATATATCCTTTGCCTTAAAAGTTTTAATTTCAGACTTTCTCAATTTCTCTACCATTCCGACTGCTTTAGATTCTTCATAAATAATTGAAAGGAATGAAAGCGCTGCCGGATAATTATGTTCTTCGGGCTCTGCAAGCCAGGTGATTTCATCTTTATTTGACATTGTGATAACCTTTATTAATAATCCATTTCTATTAATAACTAATTTAATAATCAATATTATTAGTTACCAATTGTTTTTAATTAAAACGAAATTCCATAAAAGTTGCTAGGCAAATGATGAAAAAATATTGAATGTTGACCTCAAGTTTTGGAATTGGAGAAACTTTATAAAAAGTATACTGTATCTGTAATTAAATATTCAGGAATAATATTCGATAATAAAAAAGATATTAATGTATTAAATTTAAATTATATTCCTTTTCTCTCAGCTATTTTTGGCTATAAATTATAATAAGTGAAAATATGAGTAATATTGAACAAATTAGTGTTGAATCCCGGGTTAAGCTTGAGATTGTAGAAAGAAATATGAAAGTATTTCTGGAAATTAAACAATTCGGCTCAGAAGAGGAAATAGCCATTACTGCTAAAGACATAAGTGATATTCTGACCAAAGAGGGAATTGTATTCGGAATAAATAATGATTTGATTGAGGAAATAACGGCTAATAAAAAATGGGGGGAAAAATTTGTAGTCGCCGAAGGTGTTTATCCGGCTCCCGGAGAAAACGCAAGGCTTGAATTTTCTTTTCCAACCTATAAATCATACAAACCTCAAATTAAAGAAGACGGGCACATAGATTATCACGAAATATCTATTGTAAACAGTGCAGAGAAGGATTCTGTTTTAGCAAAAAAAATAGATGCGCAGCTTGGTGCTACCGGAATGACAGTGTTAGGGCATGAACTGCCTGCAATTCTTGGCAAGGATATAAACATTCAACTTGGCCATGGTGTTTTTAAAGATCCCGCAGATAATTCAATAATTAAAGCTTCTGAAGATGGAATTATTTTTTATGATGTCAAAAAGAATTATTTGGAAATTCAAAAATTGTTTCAAGTGAAAGGTTCGGTTGATTTCTCTACAGGCAATATTCATGTAAAGAGCTCAATTGAAATTAGAGGGGATGTAAATCCCGGATTTTCAGTGCAGACTCCTTATGATATTCAGATAAATGGGAGTGTAGAGCAGGCTGCAGTTTCGTGCGATGGTTCATTAAAAATTAACAAAGGAATTGTAGGGGACGGCAAGCAGATTATTTATGCCGGTGTTGACATTCATGCCGGGTATATCAATAACCAGCATGTTAAATGCAAAGGGAATCTTTTTGCTTCAACGGAGATTAGAAATTCCATTATTGAATGCGGTGGTGAAGTTACAATTGTAAAATATGACGGCGTTATTCTTGGAGGGAGTATATTCGCAACAAATAAATTAACAGCGCCTACAATCGGCAACAAGTACAATGTCGCCACTGAAATAGAAGTGGGTATTCCACTAGAGAACAAAGAAAAATTCGATCGCAAGAAAGCTGAAATTGCAGCGTTGTATAAATCAATTAGCAGTTTTAACAAAAAGATAGCAGAAATTTCTAATCTTGCCAGAAACGATTACAACGATAAACGGATTATTGCTTTACGTGAAGAATCGGATGCGTCTATGAGGCATCTTGAAATACTAAAAAAAGAAATATTTGAACTTTGCAAGCAGGGAAGCGGTAAAGATGTTCCTGTAGTTATAGTAAACAAAACCGTATATCCGGGTACTGTAATTAAAATTAGACATGCAACTTATGAAGTGAAAGAAGAACTGAATCATGTCCAATTTAATCTTTCCGGAGATGAGGTTACTACAACTAAAATAAAATAGTTACCTCAATTAATCCTTTCCGGCAATTCTTTCCGGCAGTGAAATTAAAAAAGCTTATATAGCTCCATCCTTATTATTTTTTTTTTACAAATTTATTATATTTAAAACATATTTATATAAGAGGTTTTTTTACCATTCTTTGAAAAGATTAATACAAGTGTTTTACATCACAGTATTAAAAAATGCTATTTAGCAAAAAATAATTATTTTAAAATATTAATTTTCAATTATTCTGAAAGGGTGTATCTATGAAAAAAAATATCTTAAAAATTATGTTCGTTTTGGTTTTTTTCACTCCATTAATTCTGTTTTGCCAGGATGTAACATTTAAAGAAAATTTTAATTCAGCCTCATTAAATTTTTCTGATAACGCCAACTGGATTCATAAAAACGGCGAATTTACGTTTATGAATAATAATGCTTCAGTGGATAATTATTTCCCTGCTCCTGACGAATATTCAAATTTTAGTGCTGAAATAAGTGCAAAATGGACAGGTGGAAGCTTTTCAGGCGGATTCGGCTTGTTATTCAGATTTGATGATACAGAAGGCGGCTACCTTTTTACTCTTTCTAAGAATGGTGTATTTAAGCTTTGTACTTATTATCTTGATGGTATTGATGAAATATTAGATTCGGTTTCTACCCATTTTATGCTTTCAGCCGGATGGATTAAGATTAAAGTGGAATGTAATGGTGATGAGTTAAAATGTTATGTTGACGGCAAACTTGTTCTTGAATCATCTGAATTTGATTATTACAACGGCAGTGTAGCTCTCTATTCAGATAGAGATGTCAGATGTTCGTTTGATGATTTGTCCATTACCAAAATGGCTGATACTGAAGTTAAATATTCTTCCAATGAAACTAAGAGCCTTTTTGATGATTTCAGCGGAAAATCCATGTTCTATGTAGATGATATGTGGAAGGTCCGGAATGGTGAAATGACTTTCTCTAATGCGGCATCTACCGGAGCATTTTATTCCTGTGCAGCTGGTGAGTATGGTGATTTCTCGGTTACTGCTAAAGCTAAATGGGTAGGCAAAAATGAAAATATGGGATTCGGCCTTTTCTTCCGGGTTAAAAATGGCGAAGGATATACTTTCCTTATTACTAAAACCGGTTATTATTATTTGGGTTCGAATTTCGGCGGTAAGTGGAATCTGGTTCAGGATTGGACAGTATCTTATTTCATCAAAAATGGATTTAATGACCTAAAGGTTACATGCGTTGGAAATAATATTAAATGTTTCATAAATGGTAATATTGTTGGCGATTTCAATGATTATAATAATAGTTTTGGTGCTGTCGGATTCTATTCTTCCGGGGAGGTTGAATGTGCATTCGATGATTTCTATCTCCGTAAACCAGATGAAATAGATAGTAAAATAAGTTTAAATAATTACGCTAAAAGTAACCCCAATAATTTCACTTCCCGATTAAATCAAAATAATTTCTGGAAGATTAATAACGGCATATGTTCATTCAGCGGTGCTACAAATGATTCTTATTATTGGACTAGAATTGAAGATACATTTACAAGCTGTAATATATCTGTTAATGCTAAATGGGATGGACGTGCAAATAACAATGGTTATGGAATTGTCTTTGGTATTAAAGGACAGATATATTATATATTTTGGATCTCGCCCGATGGATATTACAAATTGCAAAAATATACAGGTACTGAATGGAAAACATATGTTGCATGGAATAAATCTGCAGCTATTACCACTACTACTAAATTCAATAACCTGAAAGTAGCTATTAATGGGAACAATGTAAAAGCATTTATCAATGGTACACAGGTAATTGATACTTATGTTGATTCTTATGAAGGGGGATATCCCGGACTTGGATGCTCGGGTAAACTTGATGCTTCTTTTTCCGATTTTATTGTTACAAAATAATATTAAATATTTTTACTTAAAAAAAAGGCTCCCGGAGTAAGGGAGCCTTTTTTATATCTTCAAGATTTTATTTTTTAATCAGCTGTAAATATTTATCGTCATATGATTTGAAATAATCATATTGATTCATCGCATTGCCCTGATTTTGAATAGTCAATGTCTTGTTGTCTTCAAAATATCCGCCTACATCAGTAAAATCTTTATCTTTATTGCTGAATTTAATCATAAAATCGCAATACATACCATCAGATTCTTTACGCAAAGCCATTGTTCCCGTATATTCCTTATTACCTTCTTTGAAAACACATGTATAGCCTTTATCGGTTTTGCTTATATTTACCGAAATTTTGCACAAACTTGAATCGGCAACATATAAGCCGGAATAATCAGCTTCATTACTTTTTGGAGCGGTTACTACTGTACTGTCTTTTGTTTTCTGATCAGCGGTCTGTGTTTTTGAATCAGATTTACATGAAACTACTAACGATAATGCTAATACAACTACAGCAATAGAAATTAAATATCTGTTTCTCATTTTCATCTTCCTTTTTAAATAAATGTATTTAATACAAAAAATAAGAATAATTATTCATTTAAAAAAATAAATTGCTGTTCAGTTTTTAGAATATTAGGCAGCTTTGTTTCTTCCCAAGTAAAGTTAAGTATTAAAAACTAAAAATATTAGGAAATAGAAAGAAATAGGACATGTTCACTGAAATATAGTAAGACAGTGGTACTAAAGTTTTATTGTTAAATAGGCGTCTTCTATTAAAGATTTATACTTATCAATAAACAGGTCTCTTTCTTCATCCGATTTGAAGCCAAGAATTTCTGTTGTATGCCGGTCAAGAACAATGCCTGCATCCCAAATTGCAAATTCAGCATCCATTTGCCTAACCATCCAGCCGGTTAAATTAACAAGTGCAGCAGGGATTTTATTGTCTTTACAAAGGGAAGGGAAATGGTGATTTTCAATAATAGTAATAATATCATCAGGCAACTGCCACCTGTATGCTGTGTATGCGCCTATCTGCTGATGTGTAAGCCCGAGTACTTTAATTTCGGCATCTAGACAACTCATTCCCGAACCCATTAGTTTCATTATTTTTTCGTACTCGTTCGGGAAATATTTAGCCAAAAAGGGAATCCCTAAATCATGAAAGATTCCTGCCATAAATGCTATTCCGGTAAAATCATTAAACCCCAGTTTTAATGCAATGTCCCTGCAGGTGGTTCCTGTAAGCATGGAATGTTTCCAGTAATGAATATATTTAAGTTTTTGTGAATTGGGGAAGCGGACTGCATCGGACAAAGAAATAGCTGTTACCAGACGTTTTACTTCCTCAATGCCAAGAATCATTATAGCATATTCTATAGTAGATACTTTTCTCTTTAATCCATATTGAGGCGAGTTTGCTATTACAAGCATTCGTGAAGTTAGTGAGAGGTCTTTACTAATTATTGCTGCAAGCTGGTTATGATTATCCGGTTCATTTTTTAATAGCAGATTAACTTCGAATAACACTTTGGGTATGTAACCCAGTCCCTTAATCTCATCAAATTTTGCAATAATTTTATTATTGGGATATAAAGTATAGTAAAATTGTGGACCCTTCTTATCTTGTTCGGGAGAAGAATCTTTTGCTGCTTCACTTTTACCGGTTTCTTTATCAACTAGTTCAATAACATCATTATCTAACTTTTCTTCACTCAAAGAGTCAACAATAGGGGGCTCAATTATTGCCGGAGGAATATTCTCATTCCTTACATTTACATTTGCTTTTTTCGTTAAACGAAATCTTATATAGAACAATGCCGCAAGAATAAAGTTTATTGATAGTAAAATAATTGCAGGTTTTATATAATAGTTATCTTTTAAAAGGGAAGTCAACAGTTCTTTATACTCAGCAAAAATATAACCGGTATAGATAAAATAACAGGCAGTAAACAATAAAATATTTACCAGTAGAAAGGTAGTAAGTATTATCAGTTTTGTTTTATTCTTCATACTTCTGTTAAATCGTTGTTGTTATACAATAATAAGTTACTTTTTCCATATTATCAAGTATAGGATCACTATACTTATTGGCCAAGCACTACGGCGTATGTTTAATTGTCTTAAATAATTGTTACATTTTAGCTTCATACGAAAAACTCATAAGGATCGTCACATAGTAAACTCTCATGAAGCAATTGGAGAATTATTCCAGGAATTTTCCTTTTAAGGTTCTAATGAACATTATTATATGGTTTAGCGCTTTATAATCATATAGACATTCATCAGAAAAGCGGTCTAATACTCTTTCCTTGAGCCTGATAAGTTTTTGTTCGTCCTGTAAGTTACAGCTGAATTTTAGAATATCATAGCTTCCTTCTTTTCCACCAGACTCCATAAGCTTTTGGTATTCTGTCTCAAAAATAAAACTATCAGGTTTACGTTTTGAAATAAATTCATTTAGTTCCTTCCGCATTTCAGGCAACAGCGCAATTGTCTCGTTGGCGAATTTTAGAGCATACTCATTCTTTTCTTCTGTAACTACTTTCCTGAAAAAATTTTCCATTGTATCATAGTCGGAATCGATTCTCTCTAAAGCCATAAGATACAAACACCTAACCATCCAGTCTTGTTCTGTCCAATATAATTCGTATATTCTTCCTTTAGCTTCAATTGGAATAAGAAATGTTAGGAGAAAACCTATATTTTTACGAATGGTTAGATTATCAGAGTCCATATTTTTAATCAGATATTCCGAGAACTCATTCTGCATCTTCCCGCAATAAAACACCAAGCTCCAATTTCCGGTATTCACACTGTCTTTTAAAAAATCCATTAGATGAGGCAGAATTGGTTTGTAATGCATCTTTAACAATAGAAAAAGAAAATTATTTTTATCTTCTTTATTTCCCTTAAGATATAAATCATATAAATAATTGCCGCATTTCTCGGTACCAATTTCAGAAAGCGATCTCATTGCTAAATTACAAATTATTTTATTTGGATTATTCTTTAATATATCAATAATCAATGTATCTGCATCCAGACTTTGCATTAATCCAAGTGCCCATATATATGTACAATAATCAACATCTTCATTCTTTTTAATTTTCAAATTGTCTATAAATAGTTTTGTATAATACTCCCTATATTTTCTTAATTCAGGTTTAATTACTTTCTCTAAGCTATCTGTCTTTACCCGGCTATTATAATCCATATTATCCTGCCCATTCATATTGCTAAGCTTAAGATTTCCATATTCATTTAATTGTTTCTGCAGGACTTTAACATTCTGGGCATTTAATTGAGAAAAACAAATTGTTAATATTAATGCTATTACTAATTTGATTAATTTCATTTTACTCCTCCATCCATGATTTATATATTCAGCTCCAAAACCTATTTTAAAATTGCAAAAAAAAATAACAATAAAAAAGACTTTGGAATATGTCTTCAGTTTGGAGAACAGTATGTTTTAATGTTTCAAAGAACTAAATGCCGTATTATTTAAGCCGTATATCCAGATTAATAGCAAGCTTTACAAAAGTCCAGGGAAAACTATGCAATACTATTTATTATGAAAAGTCCTTTGGCATTCCTTCCCTTTATCTTCTATAAAGAGGAGGTCAGGATAGGGGCAATTATATTCTCCCCATTTTCATGATAATATTTTTTATCTTTTCAACTACTTTATACGGATTTGCTATTACTTGTTCGTAAGAGATTTTTAATAGTTTTATTTTATACTGTTCTATTATCGCTTGCGTGCATTTCACAATACCTTCCTTGCGCATTGACCCTAAATGGCAGCTTGTATAAGGACAAAAGATTCCTTTTAATCAGGCATTGCCATTCCTTTAATGAATATAAACCCAAAAAATTTATTTATAAAAATTATTAGTCCATTATTGGTTAATTGTTATCGGTAAAATCAATATTCTTAAATGAAAAATTATATTGTGGTAAAATGTTATATGCAATTGTTAGTTAAAACTATTTTTATTAATTTTTACATATTGGAATATCTGGGAAGCATTCTCTTTGAGATTAAAGATTAAGCGGCATTGATAATAAACTTATCAAAAAAAACAAATTTTGTAAAATTTTATTATTCTAGGAGTAAAACTCTATGCGTATTTTCTATTTTTCTTTCATAATGTTAATATCATCCATGCTAACAGCGCAATCTGTTACAGGCAAATTAGTTGATATAAACGGTACAGGCCTTGCAGGGCTTCAAGTGACGGTTTATACATCACCAAGTTACAATACCGTTACAACTTCCTCAGACGGCACTTTTACTGTTGCAAATGTTTCGGGAATAGAAAATGATATTTTACCCTCTGGGTATAATATTTCCAATAATTACCCAAATCCATTTAATCCTAAAACAAGAATAAATATCACTGTACCTTACAAGAGCAATGTTAAAATAGATATATTTAATATTTTAGGTCAGGATGTTGGAAGGGGAATAAACAAGGTATTTGAGGTGGGCAATAATTATGTACTTCTGGAATTAAACGGCCTGCCTAATGGTGTATATATTGCACGGATAGACATAGACGGAAAATATTCTCTTACTAAAAAGATGATGCTTGTTTACGGCTCGCAGCATTTGTCATCATCGGCAAGTTACAGTGTCAATGGATCTCAAAATACCATTTTAGGCAAAGTTAATACCGACATAACAATAGACAGCATTGTAGTAAAGGGCACAACAATAAAAG
>TBL_comb47_HYPODRAFT_10004388_pt1 | contig 16230 bp, 10 predicted proteins | sample TroBogypolimnion_40_FD_10682 | JGI IMG/M metagenome (IMG submission 10682)
GGCCGGGCCCTGAGCCGGATCCATGCGCTGGAGACTGCGGACGCGCTGAACCGGATCAACCCTGATTTCATCCGACTGCGTACGCTTGCCCTGTCGCCCCGGCAGTCCGCTGCCTTCAACCAGGGGACCTTTGAAAAGCTGAACGACCGGGGCATCGTCGAAGAGAACCTGCTCTTTCTGGAGGGCCTCGATGGGATAAGCTCTACGCTCAAGAGCGATCATATTCTTAATCTTTTCGAAGATATGGAAGGGACATTCCCGCAGGATAAAGAGAAGATGACCGCCATCGCCAAAAGCTTTCTGGCCATGCCCGCCCACGAGCAGATGCTGTATCGGGTGGGCCGCAGGATGGGCCTTTTTTTCGGATTGGGCGACCTTGATGACCCCGCCGGGCGCGCCCAGGCCCAGGAGGCCTGCGCCCGTTCAGGGATAAGTCAGGACAATGTGGATGACGTCATCGAGGAGATTATGAAGCGTTTTATTTGAGCGCATCCTGTTTTGTCAGCCGTAACAGACCGCATTGGGCCGCTATTTCAACCACACCTCGACTCTTCTGTTCTTTTCTTTACCCTGTTCGGTGGTGTTGGAGGCCACCGGGTTTTCCGGCCCGCAGCTGTAGACATCACCGACGAGGATCCCGCGGGCTCTCAACTCCGAGGCCACCAGCTGAGCCCTTGCCATGGCAAGCCTGTAATTATTCTCATAATCACCTGAATTATCAGCGAAACCTGCAAGAATAATCCTCCGGTTCGACGTATTCGCCAGGAAGGAAATGATACGGTCCAGATCCTGCACGGAACGATTGTCCAGCACCGTTTCATTTTTCCGGAATCTGAAGTTCAGGGAAAGACGGTTGGCATTCTTGACCGCATTCACATACTCCCGGATTCTCGGCGGCGGATCCTTCGCCTCATGTTCCGCGGGGTCCATGGGAAAGGTCCTGATGTTCATATCGACAAATCCGCTCTCCTGAACGATCTTCTGGCCTTCTGCCGAGAGGACAAATCTGATGAAGGGTGCGACATGGGGGTCCTGGGGGACAGAGGCGGTATACATGAACAGCCTCCGGGAGATCGGATAGTCTTCTGTGGCCACTGTGAAAAAATTGGGATAGATGGCCTGGGCTCCGTCCTCGGATACCGCCAGTGCCTTGGAATCCCGTATATAGGGCAGGCCGGTGAAGCCGATCCCCAGAGGGTCGCGGGAGACATCGTCAGAGAGATCGGCGTTGGATTCGTATCGTTTAGCCTGCACGGCAAGCGGATCCTGCTCGCCGAGAATGATGCTCTTGAAGGTGTCGTATGTGCCGGACTTATCATCACGGGCATAGACATTGACCGCGCCGTCAGGGCCATGCGCATCCCGCCAGCCGGTAATGTTTCCGGCAAAGAGCTCATGCAGATCATGGACGGAAAGTGTATTGACGGGATTTCCTTTGTTGACAATGACAGCAATCCCGTCAAGCCCGACCACATGCTCGTTGGCCGGAGAGGTCATATCTCCCAGAAAGGAAAGCTGCTCAATCTCTTTGTCTTTGATCTTCCGCGAAGCATCGCCGATATCGCAGGTCCCTGCCTTCAGATCCTCGAAGGCCGTTGCCGATCCGTGGGCCTGTATCTCCACAGCCACCTTTTTCCCCTCTATCGTCGCCCGGATGGTCACCTCATTTTCCTTGACGCCGGGCGTACTGGTAATATCAACGGCATTCAACCGGGTTTTCAGATAGGCGGTCACCAACGCCGGGGCAAGGACGGCGCCGATGGTATTTGAACCATGCAGGCGGAGAAGCGTTTCCTCGGGAAGAGGCGGGACCTCCTGAGAAGCCTGGGCCTTCGGTCCGTCCCCATGGCCCGTTGCAGAAACGCTTGAGGCTCCGGCATTCCCTCCGCTGCTGTCCGGAGGATTCTTGAGGCCGGAACTTTCCTGTCCTGCTCCGGAAGCAGCCGGAGTTCCCTCCTGCGCAGCAGCGCGAGCCTGCGAATTCCCGGCGAGGGTATTCCGGGAGGCCGTGTCTCCTGCAGAAAGATTCTGGACGGTAATCGTTTTTTCCGTTTTTCCCCCGCCATTCAAGAGACCCTGCAGAGAAAGACTCAGACCGATGAGCAGAACGAGTGCCACCGCCACGCCGATGCCTGCATATTTTCTCACAAATCCCTTCCCCTGGATACCTTTTGAACGGATATTTTTTTCAGGGGAACCGTCATCTGCAAACGTATATTCCGGCAGATCGAACAGAGCGGCAACCGCCTCCGCGGCAGGCTCGGCTTCCGCCGGGGAATGCGCTTCAGCCGATTCATCAAGACGGAGGCTGGAGTTAAGCAGCAGTTGCTGGATATCCTTATCAATGTTTGGCGGAGGAAACTTCTTGACCTTGACATCCTTTATCTGTCCCTGCTGCCAGGAGATGATTTCGTGGAATGCCTCCTCCCCCTTGAACCCGGCGACTTCGGCATAGGAAATACGTCCGTCATTGATCAGAAGGATGCCTTTATGCACATCCTTTCTGACCAGAATTGCTTTGGTCGCCCTGTTCATGCAGAGCATCTGGACATAATCCGCCAGGTTTATCCCGGTAATGATCCCCGAAAAACCTCCGCCATTGAATACTTGCCGTATCCTGCTGACAATAGAAGGAAAATCAAGAGGTTTCCGTATTTGGTCAAAGACGTTGGGCAGGGTCGTTCTGTCTGTTCCCTGATCTTCGAGGATGACGATAAAAAGGGCTGCCGGTTGTTTCAGCTGCAGGGCCGGAATCGCGTCTCTGCCCTCATCGGTCCTCATCTGGGAGTTCACCAGGATGAGATCAAAATCATGCAGTCCCGCAAGCCCCATGAGAACAGTGGAATCGCAGCAGATGAACACTTCGTACGACTCGGCCCGAAGAAGATTTTCCAGCGTCAATACAATATGATGATCAGGGTCTGCTATGAGAATTTTCTTCATCGTTCTTCTTCCGCCTTTCCCTGCCTTCTGAGCATGGGGCACGTATTTATTTTTGAATGCCAAAAGCAAGGTTACATGTACAGGAACGACGTTCAATTCCGGTTATGATTCCGTTAGTATTTATGTTCCCGGCGGTTCCTTCCGTTCAGCAGTCCGGGACGGTTTTTCCCGTTAACCGAGCTCTATTTCGATCCTATTTATTTTCTAATACAGGGCGGTCATAGTAGGGGAAAGTCATAAATGACGGAAACAACGAACTCCGGATTTGCAGGCCGCATCACTGTGTATCCCCGATTAATCCGGACATATTTTACCCTGGAGATTTCCATGTTTGCCGTTGACAAAGTCATTGCCGAACACTACCCAGCCCTCAACAGCAGCAGAATCTTTTCCTCGCTGATCAAGTCGATACTCCGGCGCGTCCTGCATGAGCGTGCCTTTATGGATTTTGCCGAGCGGTATCCGCACCTGCACGGCATTGAATTTGTCGAGCAGTCTCTGGATTATTTCAACTTCAGCTATTCCGTCTCGGATCTGGAGCGGGAGAATATCCCTGCCGCCGGCAAGGTGGTGATCATTGCCAACCACCCCATCGGATCCCTGGACGGGCTCGCCCTGCTGAAACTGGTGCACGGAGTGCGCTCCGATGTGAAAATCGTTGCCAACGATCTGCTGCAGATGATCAACCCCCTGACGCCTTTTCTTCTCCCTGTCCGCAATATGCAGGGAACCAGCTTAAAGCAGCACATTGCACGGATAACAGACTCCCTGAGCCGGGAAGAGGCGATCATCATGTTCCCCGCGGGCGAAGTTTCGCGGCTGAGCCCCAGAGGCATCCGGGACGGACGATGGCGCAAGGGGTTTCTGAAGATGGCTGAACAGGCTAAAGCCCCCATCCTGCCTATTCATATCTCCGGACGCAACTCCACCGCCTTCTATCTGGCCTCGCTTCTGCTGCGGCCTCTCTCGACCCTGATGCTGGTGGGCGAGATGTTCAGGCAGCGCGAAAAACAGGTCCGGATGACCATCGGCGCCATCATTCCCTATGAGGCCTACCGGGGCATCAGCCTGGACCGGAGCGACAGGACCAGGCTGTTCAAGAAGCATATCTACAGGATCGGTTCCGGAAAAAAACCGCTTTTGCCGACAGTGTCGGCCATTGCCCGGCCTGAGCGCAAGACCGAACTGAAACAGGCGGTACGTCAGGGAGAAAGACTGGGAAAGACCCCTGACGGGAAGGTCATCTATCTCTTTGAGCCGTCCGGTTCATCGCCGGTGATGCGGGAGATAGGCCGTCTGCGGGAGATAACCTTCCGGGCCGTGGGCGAGGGTTCCGGCAAGCGCCGCGATCTTGACGTCTTTGACTGGCATTACCGGCATCTCATCCTCTGGGATGAAGAGGATCTGGAGATTGCAGGCGCCTACCGCTTCGTTGATGCCGGCAGAATCGTGAAGGAAAAAGGGGCGGACGGCCTCTATACCGGCAGCCTCTTCGACCTCGATCCGGCAAAATGCAATTTTCTTGAAAAGGGCCTGGAGCTTGGCCGCAGCTTCGTCCAGCAGAGATACTGGGGAAAGCGGAGCCTGGACTACCTGTGGTACGGCATCGGCGCCTTTCTTGCCCGAAATCCTCAATACCGGTATCTGTTCGGCCCGGTCAGCATCAGCAATTCCATGCCCCCCATGGCACGGGATCTCCTGATCTATTTTTACAAGCTCTACTTTGCAAACGGCACCCCCTCTCCCTGCTCGCGGAATCCCTTCAGTTTTTCTCAGCCGCTGTCGATCCTTTCAGCCACATTCCTGGGGAACGACTATCCGATGGATTTCATGACGCTGAAGTCGTCGCTGAACAATCTCGGCACGGCCGTGCCTCCGCTTTATAAACAGTACACCGAACTCTGCGAGCCCGGCGGCGTGATCTTTCTCGATTTTAATATTGATCCGACCTTCAGCAACTGTGTTGACGGCCTGGTCATTGTCGATACCGACAAGCTCAAACCTCAAAAACGAAAACGGTATATGGAGGAAACCATTCTCAACTGACGTAGGTCTTCACGGTCAGCTTGGGCTTGATGCACGGCAAGTCCGCAGGAATACAGGATCGCATTGCTCAGGCTATAGGTACGGCTGGCCAACAATCAACCTCTTCCTTCGACAGGACACATAACCAATGGCGATGAAAATCTTCATCCTCGACACCAACGTTATTCTCCACGACAGTTCCTGTATCTACAATTTTGCCGAACACGATATCATCATCCCGATCACCGTTCTGGAAGAACTGGATAATTTCAAAAAAGGCGGCCAGATCATAAACTACCACGCCCGCCAGTTTGTCAGGGAGCTTGACAAACTGAGCACCGACAAACTCTTCAATGGAGGAATGCGCATCGGCGAGGGACTGGGGACGGTGGCGATCCGGCTTGAAATGGAGATGCACCCCGATCTTCGCAACATCTTCCTCCATGGCCAGAAGGAGGACCTCCGCATCCTCAACACCGCCTACCATGTCGCTCAGAACCAGAAAGACCGCACCGTCATCCTGGTCACCAAAGATGTCAACCTCCGGATGAAGGCCCGCGCTGTCAAGCTCATGGCCGAAGACTACACCAACGACTATGTGACGGACCCGGCCCATCTCTACTCGGGCTGCCGCTGCGAAGAGAACATCTCTTCGACCGTGATCGAGAAACTCTACGAGCAGGCAGGGACCCTCTCCCTGCAGGATTTCAGTCCTGAGACCCCCCTTCTGCCCAACGAATACATGGTCCTTAGAAACGGCAAAAAATCGGCGCTGGCCACGTATATTGAAGGCGATGCCGTAAGCGAACCGGTCATCAAACGGGTGACGAAGGAGACCGTCTACGGTATCAGTCCTCTGAACGCCGAGCAATCCTTTGCCGTGCATGCCCTGCTGAATCCCAAGGTCAAGCTGGTCACTATTTCAGGGAAGGCGGGGACAGGAAAGACCCTTCTTGCCCTGGCGGCGGCGCTGGAGACCCGGATGCACTACCGGCAGATCCTGCTGACCCGTCCGGTGATCCCGCTTTCCAATAAGGACATCGGCTACCTTCCGGGAGATATCCAGTCGAAGATCAAACCCTATATGCAGCCGCTCTATGATAATCTGGGCGTCATCCGGGGCCAGTTTCTCGAAAAAAGCGAGATGTACCAGCGGCTGCAGAAGATGCAGGATGAAGAGAAGCTGGCCATCGAACCCCTCGCCTACATCCGCGGCAGGAGTCTGGGAAAGATGTTCATGATTGTCGATGAGGCCCAGAATCTGACCCCGCATGAGGTCAAAACCATTATCACCAGGGCCGGAGAGGGGACGAAGATTGCCTTTACCGGCGACATCAACCAGATCGACCACCCCTATCTGGGAATCCATTCCAACGGACTCACCACCCTCATCGACAAGATGCGGGGGCAGAAGCTCTATGCCCATATCGATCTTCGCAAGGGAGAGAGGTCGGAATTGGCCGAACTGGCCAGCAATATCCTGTAAGAAGGCGTGAAAAAATGGCTCGGCGGGGCCTCTGCGAAGGAGACGGAGGATGCAAGGAACCGATGAACAATCTTTTGAAAGATGGTAGGATGAGGGGTGACGATACTCGTGTTTCTCAATTAACCATTTTTCATAGATACCAATTATGGAAGCATACACAGAAGCCCATCTCGTTGTCGCCGCCATCAGGGTCCTGCAGCACGGGAAAGGAGCCCCGCCGAAGCTTGAGGAGGTCTGCGCCATGCTCGGGATCTCCGACGAGGCCGGGCACGCCTGCTGCAGGAGGCTTGCAAAACTCGGGATAATCGAGGTGCTTGAGGATCCTTTCTCTCTCAATCTCACCGTGGCGAATCATCTGGAGATCGAAAAAATCCCCAAAAATGCGCCGGAAAGTCAGGGGCTGGCCCAGGAGCTTGAAAAGTTTCAGGCCAAGAAGATGAAAGAAGGGAAGAAGATCGCGGACATCCAGGCGGAGCTGGCGAAAAAGAAGCAGGATATGCTTTCCTCCATCGAATCGAAATTCAAGAAGGAGATGGAAAAATTCAAGAAAGAATAGCGTCCTCCCGGCCACCGGCCATGGCAGGACTGACCGGGAATTCTTCCGATTGCGATCGGGGAATTCCCGGGATCAGGGATCAGGGATCAGGGATCAGGGCCTTCCCGCCCAGAGCAGATAGGCCTTGATAAAAGAGTCCAGATTGCCGTCCAGGACTGCATCCACATTGCCCATCTCCTGATCGGTGCGGTGGTCCTTGATCAGTCTGTAGGGCTGCAGGACATACGAACGGATCTGGCTTCCCCAGGCGATCTCCTTCTTGTCGCCGTGCAGCTCTTCGCTGGCCTCGGCCTGGCGTTCCTTCTCCAGCTTATAGAGGCGGGAGGCCAGCATCTTCATGGCCGTATCCTTATTGCGATGCTGCGAGCGCTCATTCTGGCACTGGACCACGGTATTGGTGGGCAGATGGGTGATCCGGATCGCCGAATCGGTCTTGTTGACGTGCTGACCGCCCGAACCGCTGGAGCGGTAGGTATCGATGCGCAGGTCTTTATCGTTGATATCGACAACGATGGAATCGTCCAGCTCCGGCATGACCATCACCGAGGCAAACGAGGTATGCCGCCTGCCGCTGGCATCAAAGGGCGAAATCCGCACCAGGCGATGGATGCCCAGCTCGGAACGGAGATAGCCGTAAGCGTACCGCCCCTTCACCATGATGGTCACGCTTTTGGTCCCGGCTTCGTCGCCGGGGAGGATATCGACGATGTCTGCGGCAAAGCCTTTTTCCTCCGCCCAGCGCAGGTACATGCGCATCAGGATGCCGACCCAGTCCTGGGCCTCGGTGCCGCCCGCGCCCGCATGGATGGAGATGATAGCGTTATTGGAGTCGTGCTCGCCGCTGAACATGCATTCGAGCTCCGCCTGGGCGATATGCACTTCTATCCCCGGAAGATTGGCGGCGACCTCATGCTCGGTGTCGGCATCGTTTTCCTCCACAGCCATATCCAGAAGGAGTTCGGTCTCTTCCAATTCCGACCATTTGCCCTCCCAGTTGACGATGATATCCTGAAGCACGCCGTAGTCCTTCTGCACCTTCTTGGCCTGGACCGCGTCGTTCCAGAATTCCGGGGCCAGAGTCTGTCTCTCCAGGCGTTCAAGCTGATCTTTTTTTCTATCTAAGTCAAAGATGCTCCTTGAGCGCCAGCATTCTGTTCTTAAGATCCTGTAATTTTTGCTTGGAAACGGCTGAGCCGGTCTCTGTCGACATCACAATCCTCACTGCGTTGTATTGTTTCGATTCCTGCGGACATCTGCGTGGAATGTATCTATCTCTTCAATCTTCCGGACGGAATAGCCGGCCGGACGGTTGCATTATACCGGATTTTTCACCGTTCGTTAACAGGGAAAAGCACGGGCCGGGTTTGCGGGGCTTCACGACATCGCTTGAATCCGCCGCCTGCGTCTGCGCCTGAGTCCGTCAAGGACCAGGACGGCCCCCGCCAAAAGGCAGAGCGGGCCAAACAGGCGTCCGGGGCCGACAACGAACGGTATCGCATCGTTTAAGACAACATCGTCGGCGGCCTGCCAGGGCACGAAGATCTCCGAGCGTTTTCTGACCCGCCCCAGCGGATCGATAAAGCCGGAGATCCCGGTATTGGCGGCCCGGACAACGCTGCGCCTGGTCTCGACGGCGCGGAAGACCGTCATCGCAAAACTCTGCTGCGGGGCACTGGATTTACCATACCAGGCATCATTGGTCAAATTAAACAGGACATTTGCCCCGGCCGCCGCCCATTTTTCGGCGATATCGGGAAAGATGCTCTCATAGCAGAGCACAACCCCGATCCGCGCCTTGTTATAGACGATGGGATTCTCCACGGTTCCGGGTGTGAAATCCCCCACAGTCTGCACGATGGGCGCGATAAACCAGAGGTATTTCTTCATCGGCACATACTCGCCGAAGGGGACCAGGTGGGTCTTGGAGTACCTGCCGCCGAAGGTGCCGTCCGGGTTGAGGAGCAGGGCGCTGTTGTAATAGCGGTACTTCTCCTGTTGCCGGTCCACGACCTCATACCAGGGAGCCCCGGTGAGCAGACCGAAGTCCTTGCCTGCGACCATGTACCGCACGGGGGCCATCAGGGGATTATGCTCCGGATAAAAAGGCAGGGCCGTTTCCGGCCAGGCCACCAGTGCGGGCTTCTCTCCGCTAAAGAGCGATTCCGTCTGGCCAATATAGCCCATCACCGTCTTTTCCCGGTCCTCGGGAACCCACTTCTCGTCCTGCAGGATATTGCCCTGGACGACCCCGATGCGCATGCTTGCAGCCGTCCCCATCCAGTGTTCCAGAGACTGCCAGCGCCAGGCGGAATAGAATGCCGTGCCGAGCAGCAGCACGGCCGCCGGGGCCAGAATGGACAGCCTGAGCACCTTCGCCCTGCCGTTTACCCAAAGCGCCGCCACCAGCGTGTTGGTCAGCAGCAGCACAAAGGTGACGCCGTAATGCCCCGTGACATCGGAGATCTGGATCAGGCGGGGAACGCTCCACAGACCGTAGCCCAGGTCCATCCAGGGAAAGCCTGTAAAGAGAAAGGAACGGATCCAGTCCAGGCCCACCCAGATGCAGGGCAAGGCCCAGAGCGCGGCAAGCATTGACGGACCTGCCAGCAGAACCCTGGCCGAGACGGCGAAGGCCACCAGAAAAAGGCTCAGCACCAGGGCCAGAAGGACCAGCGTCGGGTAGGAGATGTACCAGCCCAGCCCGCCGTAGCGGCCCATGACGATCACAATCCAGTAGAGAAGGGAGGTGAAATGGACCAGGCCTGTTACGAGACTGTACTGCACGGCCTGCCCTGGCGATGCCGTTTTCAGTGTGGTCAGAAGCGGGACCAGCGCGATAAAGAGTAAGGGCCAGAGGCCGCCTGTTCCGGGCATTCCCAGACAGAGGAGGATGCCGGAGGCAAGGGCCGGCAGGATGCCGGTCCGGACGGAGGGACGCATCATTCTTTTTTCCCCTCGGAGTGCAGGCGGGCGACCTCAACCATCTTGATATGCCGCTTGCTTGCGCTCTTAACGACAAAACGAAGGTCCCCGATAACCACCGTATCACCGGCCACGGCCAGACGGCCGAGACTGTGAATAACCAGGCCGCCGATGGATTCGTAGGGGCCGTCCGGCAGGGCTATCCCGAACCGCTCCTCCACCTCTTCGACATCGACACGGGCATGGACCAGAACGGTGTCGTCGTTCACCTCTTCGATGGTCGTCTCGTCGGTGTCGTATTCATCGTCGATCTCGCCGACGATTTCTTCTATGACGTCCTCAATGGTGATAAGCCCCCGGACCGTGCCGAACTCGTCGGTCACCAGGGCCATGTGAGTCTTCCGTTTCTTGAAATCCTTCAAAAGCTCGACCACGGGTTTATTCTCGGAGATGAAGAGCGCCGGCTTAAGACAGTCCTCAAAGCCCAGGGTGTTCCCCTCAGCCCGGCTGCAGAGCCTCAGCAGGTCCTTGACATGGAGGATGCCGATGATCCTGTCCGGGTTGTCCCGGTACACCGGCATTCGGGTAAATCCCTCTTCGATCACCACCGCCATCAGTGCATCAAGGCCCACGGAGGCCTCAACGCTGATGATCTCCGCTGCCGGGGTCATGATCTCCACGGCCAGGGTGTCGCGAAAATCGAAGATGGAGTTGATCATCTTTTCTTCGAGGCTCGAAATCAGACCGTGCTCTTCTCCTTCCTCAAGGAGTTCCTGTATTTCGTGTTCCAGCGCCTCGGTGGTTTCAGGTGACCGGTCAAGCGAAAGCAGGTGCATCATTCTGCGGATGATTCCTTTTTTCGCCGCCGGTCCAGGCGCCTCGGGCGTATCGTCTTCTCTGTTCATTCTCGTTGCGGGATTGTTGTGGATCTCAGTCTGAAGGTTCGCACACAGCCACGTTTATCGCGAATACCTATCCTTTGAATTGGTGTGACCCGGACACTGCCGGAGCTGAAAGACTAAGAATTCCTCCGGGGAATTTCAAGGTCACGAGCCGCCATTGTCTGGACGAAAGGGTGGATGCCGAGGGCGTAATTGTTGAGTTTTTTCAAATTCTACCATAAAAACCAGCAATTACAAGCTGGAAAAATTATTTTTCTTTTCTAATAATCTCAGCGGGACTATAGTTAAAAGGTTAAACAGCAATTCCAGCGGCATCGCCATGAGAGCCCTTGGAGCAGCAAAAACATCAGAACGAAGAAAATCACTCCACGAGGATGCGTTTGGACGAAAAAATTCTCATTGCCAACCGGGGCGAAATTGCAATACGCATCATGGACGCATGCAAGGACCTGGGGCTCGACTATGCGGTGATCTACACGGATTCCGACAAAGATTCCGAGCATGTCCGGAGGAACACCACGAGCGGACCGGGCCAGAACGCCTGGAGGGTCACAAGCTATACCGATCCCAATGACCTCCTGGCAGTTGCCGACCACACGCAATGCACAGCCATCCATCCGGGCTACGGCTTTTTCTCAGAGGACTACCGGTTCGCACGGCGGGTGACGGTACGGGACCGGGCTTTACTCTTTATAGGCCCCGACTGGAAGGTCATCAGGGATCTGGGCGATAAGATCAACACCAAAAGGATTGCCAAAACTCTGGGCATTCCCACCATTCCTGGAACCTCCGAACCTATCTACAATGAGATGGAGGCGGAGGAAATTGCAGCAGGCCTGTTTGAAGAGCAGCTCGGCCAAGGGATCGCGGAACCGTCCATTCTTGTCAAGGCCGCGGCAGGCGGAGGCGGAATGGGTATCGAAGAGGTGAAAGAGATCGAGCAGTTCCGCCGTATCTACCGGCAGCTGCAGATCTATGCCAAGCGACAGTTCGGCGACGGAGGAGTCCTGATCGAACAATGTCTGCGCGATTACAACCATCTGGAGGTCCAGCTCGTCTGCTCCCGCCATGGCGAACGCATCCATTTCAGCTCCCGGAACTGCACGATCCAGTCCACTGGCCGCCAGAAGCGGGTCGAGGCAGCGCCCGGCTTCCACAGGTCTTGTTTTGCCTACGATTTTGACGAGCAGCAGGTTCTGGAGAAGATAGTCGGCTTCTCGCTGAAGCTGGCAGCGCACGTCAAGTATGACAATGTCGGGACCTGGGAGTGGATAGTCACCCGGGCAGGAGAGCCGTATCTCCTTGAGGTCAACACGCGCATCCAGGTCGAGAATGATGTCTCGGCACGAATAAGCTACCTGAACGGCAGGCATCCGAACCTGATCCGCGAACAGATCAGGCTGGCGCTGGGCGAGAAGATCGGCTACACCCAGAGCGCCGTTTCCTTCCAGGGAGCGGCCATCGAACTGCGTATCGTTGCCGAAGACACCCGGCGCGGGTTTGCACCGTGGATCGGCACAATCACCGATTTTACCATTCCCCGTTACGACTGGTCGGCGGTCTACAGCCATGTCCCTTCTGACCGTCCCTACGTCATTCCCAGCGATTATGACCCGAATCTGGCACTGGCGCTGGTCTGGGGAGACAGCATGGATGAAGCCAGGATGCGGGCTGCCCGGTTTCTGGACGAGACGGTCATTCAAGGCCAGGATGCCTCGGGACGTCCAATAATCACCAACCTGACCTATCTGAAAAACAATCTGGACCGCCTGCTGGCATTCTGATCCCTTCAACTGCAGTGGACGAAGCGTTGCCCTATGAAAGAACAACTCAAAAAGCTCCTGAAGCTGGAAGAGCGGATCAATTACCTGATTCAAATCAAAGATTTTTCCAGCTGGGGAAACCTGACCGGCTTCAAAGAGACCTGCGAACAGCTGAAACAAACCGTCTACGACCATACCGAGGAACAGCTGCTCCAGGAGATCGGCAAACTCGATGACTCCATCAGTTTTCTCGAAGAGCGGGCGGAAGAGCAGCTGACCCCCATGGAGAGGGTCAGGATCGTCCGCAACGCGATGCGTTTCAGCCTGAAGGATATCCTGGAAAACGTCTACGAAGATTATACCGAGCTGGGCGGTGCGGGCGATGCCAATATCGACCCGGCCATGATGTGCGCCAAGGCCACCATTATCCGGCGGATCCGGAACAAACCGTATACCGCGTCGGTCATGGTGATCGGCCAGGAAACAGGCCACGGCGAGGAGTTCCGCAACGGCGGATCCTGCAGGCCGGAGGGCAACGACAAGGCCCTGCGGTTCATGCGGGTCGCCGAGACGGAGGGCATCCCCATCCACTTGTACATCTTCACGCCGGGTTCCTATCCCGTGGAGGAATATCCGGGGGCAGCCCAGCAGATTGCCCGGAACATCTACGCGATGACCAAGTTGCGGGTGCCGATGATCTCGCTTATCTCCGAAGGCGGCTCGGGCGGCGCCGAGGCCATCGGCCTGTCTGACTACAGGATGATGGTGACCCATGGCTATTACTCCGTGATCTCTCCCGAAGGCGCCGCCGCCATTGAAGGCCGGGTCAGAGAGGGCGCCAAGGTGCCGAAGGAACTGATTGAGGTCTGCGCCGAACGCCTGAAACTCACCGCCATGGACAATCTCCGGCTTGGCACCATCGACCGGATCATTCAGGAGCCGCAACTGGGAGCCCGGCGGGACGACTTCGCCTTTTTCGACCGGATCCGTTCCGAAATGCTGAGCGCCACCGATAAGGTTGTGCTGTCCACCAAGAGTTTCCGGGCCTTGCGGACTTCAGAATTCCGGCGCAAAAAGGCAAAGGCCGAGGACCATGAACTCCAGGTCGAGATCCCCTGGGATCTCAACTCCAAGGAAATCCGGCGTCTGCTCGCCCAACGGTCGAAGAAGTACCTCGGCATGGCGGATCAAGGGTATACGGGCACTGCGCATCCGGCGCTTGTTGTTACCGCTCAGATCAAAAATAATGTCCAGCAGCTGTATTATAATATACGTTATGATATCCTGAAAAATCATAAACGGCAGGTTCATAAGGTGATCAAGGATGTCTCGGGCGAGGGCTCCGTCATCCTGAAGCGGATTACTGAACCGGTCACCGCCATCGCCCGTTTTCTGGATACCAGAGTGAAGAAAAAGACGATCCGGGCACTCACCCGGAGTGGTGAAGACGGCCCGAAGCGCACGGATCCGCTGAAGAGGAACGGCACCTACATCAGCCCTCTGGCCAATGTGGATAAAACCGTGACCTGCCCGAACGCCGATGCATTCGGCTGCAAGGATCTCTGGGTTCCCGATCTCTATAGCGAATTCGCAGGGGTCTGCACGACCTGCGGGCATCACTTCCCGCTTGAATACCAGTGGTATCTTGAAAATGTCTTTGACCCCGGCTCCATCAGGTTTTTCAATAAGGGGATCACTTCGCACAATCCCCTGGGCTATACCGGATTTGACCAGCGTCTTAAGCAGGCCAAGGAGAAAACCGGGAAAAATTCCGGCAACATGACCTTCACCGCCGAGATCGACGGGATTCAGATCGTGGTGGCCATGCTCTATTCCGATTTCAGGAATGGCACGGTCGGCTCCGCGGAAGGCGAGAAATTTGTCCGCGCCTGTGAACTGGCCAAGCGCAAAAAACGCCCGCTGCTGGCCTATATCCATACAACAGGCGGCATACGGATTCAGGAAGGGACGCTGGGAGTTACCCAGATGCCCAAATGCACCATGGCCGTCAGGGAGTATGTGGACGCGGGAGGGCTCTATATCGTCGTCTATGACAATGATTCCTATGCCGGTCCGGTGGCGTCCTTTCTCGGCTGCGCCCCCTATCAGTTTGCCATCCGCTCCAGCAGGGTTGGATTCGCAGGCCCCAGAGTCATCCGGGAAACAACAGGAATCGAGATTCCTCCGGATTATCACTCTGCCCGCAATGCCTTGAAACGCGGGCATATTCTGGGAATATGGGACCGCCGGGAATTCCGGCGCAACCTCCATAAATCCCTGCTGACAATGGGGAGCCAGAACCTGTATTACAGATAAGGCATGCCGGTCTTCGGATGATCGATGAGGAAGTGTCCGCAATTTTTAATCGCAGCAATATGTTCTTCCATCTTGACGCATCCTCGGGTCTATGATAAAAAGGCACTTTCAAAAGACAGGGCCGTTAGCTCAATCGGTAGAGCATTTGACTCTTAATCAACAGGTCCCCGGTTCGATCCCGGGACGGCCCACCAGCAAATTCAAGCACTTATCGTTCATTCGGTAAGTGCTTTTTTTGTTTTGATCCGTAGGGTAGCAACATTATTGCAAGGAGTCAAAAAAATCCGGTTACTAAAAGTGCATGCACACCCGGTGCCATGGAGCCCCTGCGCCAGGAAAGGAGAAATGTGATTACGTCAGCAAATGTCTCCATTACAGCGCCTCCTTAACGAAGATCGGCACTGCAATTTTATCAATGCGAGTTGGTATTTCTTTCCATTTCCCATACATAAACCTAAATGCGTCCATAGCCTCTTTGATTAGGCCTATTATTATCTCCTGCTCAACTCTAAACCCATCAGGAATGAGTAATTTTGTAATTTTCCAAGTACATACGCGCTCCCCTTCATGTTTACCTATTAATTCACAAAAACCCTCAAAGCGGATCACCTTGTTTTTCCAGACAAGTGCAAAAAAGATTGGGATCCTGCTCCCAGTAGCTTCACTGCCTTGCCCTTCTAAAAAGACTAAAAATGTATCTCGCTCACGGTCTATAGTCCATTTGTATGCTGGAATAAGAGGCTTTTCTTGTGAGGTTAATTGTGACCTAAACTGGAATTGGTCATATTGGGGCTTATCAATCTCTGAAATTTTTTCATTTACAAATGCCATGCTGTTTCTCCCTTGGAATTAATTCCTGGAGCCTTCGTTTGTTAGAATTTAAAGGAGACAACTGTTGTGCCTGGTGCCTGCTCGCGTACGCCACGATCCCCATAAACGGTTAATGCTTCCTTCAACGCCTGCAGAATTTCCTGCCAGTCGGGATGGTCACTTGGATGTAGAGAAAAAGGTGAAAAACCCCACACAATGCGATATGGCTGTTCTTTGTAGCTCTTTGACCCCTCACCTGGCTTGGCAAGCTCAATTTCAATTAGCTCTCCCCTCCAGTAGAGCACCCATGTCGACAAATTTCCTCGCTCATATCCACCCGCTGCAACACGCATGAGCCAGACCTCCCGCTCACGGTCAATGGTCCAATTGTAAGGTGAATTGGATGATGTCCTTCCTTTTCTCTTATATTCAGGATGATGACTTAACCAAATCTCATTGATGTTGTATTTCTTGATGTCTTCCTCTGACACGTATTCATTCACGAAT